>ERZ791921.207-NODE-207-length-55177-cov-4.627281_pt1 | contig 55177 bp, 79 predicted proteins | sample MGYA00510135_ERZ791921 | MGnify/ENA primary metagenome ERZ791921 (study PRJEB30046, sample SAMN00792070) | human gut metagenome | study: EMG produced TPA metagenomics assembly of the A metagenome-wide association study of gut microbiota in type 2...
TAAGACCCCTGCAAATGCACTCCAAATAAAATATTTTTCTGCGCTGTTTTGTTGCAAGTTGTCATGCACTTTCTTAGGGTTACTATAGTTATGTTGTGTAGCAGATATGTTATTTGGCTAATTGTTCTGTAAAGTCAGGAGTGGTATATTCTTTATTGTTGTACACTAAATATGTTATATAGCCGATAGTCAGCATGGGAAGCAATTATGTTTGGGGGCGAATTTGAGGGTTCATTGTAGTTCTTGGTATTTGGGAAGCCGCGTTATGAGCCGATCGTTTCACTGTCTGAGCGGAGTTTGCAACGGAGCGAGTTTGAGAGAGCGGCTCATGATTTTAGCGGCTTCCCGAATGCCTAGAAATACAATGGTTCCGAAACTGAGCCCCCAAACATAATTGCTTCCCATGCGTCCCTTCCCAAAAAACATTAAAATTTTCCCTCATCCCGACTTGAAATAAGAAAGCCTCTGACGTATAATAAACCCGAAAGTAGAAAGACGCTGCTTTTAAGCAGGGTCTTTTTTTACAGATTTTGAATATATAAAAAATTCAGGAGTGAAAAAAGTTATGACCAAGATCAGAACAAGATTTGCACCAAGCCCTACAGGCAGAATGCATGTTGGAAATTTAAGAACAGCATTATATGCATACCTTATTACAAAACATGAAGGCGGAGATTTCATCCTCCGTATTGAAGATACAGACCAGGAACGTTACGTAGAAGGCGCTGTAGATATTATCTACCGTACTCTTGCAAAAACAGGACTTCTCCATGATGAAGGTCCGGACAAGGACAAAGGCTTTGGACCGTATGTTCAGAGTGAGCGTCAGGCACAGGGAATCTATCTGAAATATGCACAGCAGTTAGTAGAACAGGGTGATGCATACTACTGTTTCTGTAAGAAGGAAGAACTGGAAGGTATGAAACGTGTTGTGGCAGGAAAAGAGATTTCCATTTATGACAAACGCTGCCTTAAACTTTCCAAAGAAGAAGTACAGCGTCGTCTTGATGCAGGAGAACCACACGTAATCCGTTTCAATATGCCAACAGAGGGAACTACAACATTCCATGATGTAATCTACGGAGATATCACAGTAAACAATGAGGAACTGGAAGATCTAATCCTGATCAAATCTGATGGATACCCAACTTATAACTTTGCAAACGTAATCGATGACCATTTAATGGAGATCACACACGTAGTAAGAGGTAACGAGTATCTTTCCTCAGCTCCGAAATACAATCGTATCTACGAAGCTTTCGGATGGGATATCCCGGTTTATGTACATTGTCCGCTGATCACAGATGAGACACACCAGAAGCTTTCCAAACGTTGTGGACATTCCTCTTATGAAGACCTGCTTGATCAGGGATTTGTTTCAGAAGCGATCGTCAACTATGTGGCACTTCTCGGATGGAGTCCTTCTGACAACAGAGAGATCTTTACACTGGATGAACTGGTACAGGCATTTGATTATCATCATATCAATAAATCTCCGGCAGTATTTGATATTGCGAAACTTCGTTGGATGAATGGTGAGTATATCAAGAAAATGGATGCGGATGAATTCTATGAGAGAGCACTTCCGTATATGAAAGAAGTTCTGAAGAAAGACTACAACTTCAAGAAGATTGCAGGAATGGTACAGACCAGAATCGAAACATTCCCTGACATTCCGGCTCTGATTGACTTCTTTGAGGAAGTACCGGAATATGATTCCGCCATGTACTGCCATAAGAAAATGAAGACAAATGAAGAGACTTCTCTTACAGTATTAAAAGAAGTACTTCCGGTTCTGGAAGAACAGGAAGATTATACAAATGATCCGTTATTTGAAACATTAAGTGCATTTGTAAAAGAGCATGGTTATAAGAACGGATATGTAATGTGGCCTCTGCGTACTGCTGTTTCCGGCAAGCAGATGACGCCGGCCGGTGCTACTGAGATCATGGAGATCATCGGTAAAGACGAGACAATCAAACGAGTAAAGGCAGCTATTGAGAAATTAAGCAAATAAATATGAAGAGAAATCCATCTCAACTTCGGGCAATCACTCACCTGTCAGGACCTATGATGGTCCTGGCAGGTCCCGGCTCGGGGAAAACTTCCGTTATTGTGGAGAGAACTGCATACATGATCAATGAGGGGAAGATACCGGCTTCTTCTATTTTGGTTGTAACTTTTTCCAGAGCAGCGGCAACAGAGATGAAAGAACGGTTTTTGAAATTCGTGGGACAGAACAGAAGCGAAGTGACTTTTGGAACTTTCCACGGAATTTTTTATGGGATTTTGAAAGCGGCCTATCATCTGAGTGCGGCCAATATTCTTTCTGAGGAAGAGAAATTCAGTATTCTACGTGAGATGACTGAGAAATATGGACAGGAAATGGCTCAGGAGGGAGATTTCATTGAAGAAGTTGCCAGGGAAATCAGTGTTGTAAAGGGGAACTGTATTTCTCCGGAGCATTATTATGCATCCTGTTGCTCGGACGAGATATTCAGGGACATTTTTCATGGCTATAAGCAGGCTCTGAAGGCGAAACGCAAGCTGGATTTTGATGATATGATCCTCTGTTGTTATGAACTTTTTTCCCAGAGACAGGATATCCTGAATGCATGGAGAAGAAAATTTGTCTACATTCTGGTGGATGAGTTTCAGGATATCAACAGCTTACAATACAAGATTTTGCAGATGCTGGCGGCACCTGTCAATAACCTGTTTATTGTAGGGGATGATGACCAGTCCATCTATCATTTCCGGGGCGCAAGACCAGAGATTATGTTAAATTTTACAAAGGATTATCCGAAGGCAGAGACAGTCCTTCTGAATGTGAATTACCGGTGCAGTAAGAATATCCTGCGTACAGCCATGGAAGTGATCGGATGTAATACCAGACGTTTCAAAAAGCAGCTGGATACTCCAAATGAAGAAGGGATGCCTGTGACGTGCAAGGAATTTGATAATCCAAGAGAAGAGTATATGTGCGTGGTGGCAGCACTGAAAAAAAGAATGGAGCGCGGCGAGGATCTGCTGAATACGGCAATCCTGCTTCGTACAAATCAGGAATCGGAAGGTCTGATCAATGTGCTGATGGAATATCAGGTTCCTTTTACAATGAAAGAACAGCTTCCCAATCTTTTCCGCCACTGGATCTGCCGGGCGCTTCTGGCTTATCTTGAAATGGCAGCAGGAGACAGGAGCAGGAAGAATTTGCTGGAGATCATGAACCGGCCAAATCGCTATATTTCCAGAGAAGCGTTGAACAGTTCGCAGATTAATTTTAATGAACTTCGGGAATATTATAAAGACAAAGACTGGATGTGCGACAGGATTACCACACTGGAAACGCATCTGAGGATTCTTGGTACTCTTTCCCCTTTTGCTGCGATTAATTTTATCAGAAAAGGAATGGGATTCGAAGAATACTTGCGTGAATATGCACAGTATCGTAAAATAAAACCAGAGGAACTGCTTGAGACCCTGGACCGGATCCATGAGAGTGCAAAAGGCATGAAAACCCTGGTGAAGTGGCAGGCTTACATAGAAGAATATACGAAGCGCCTGAATGAACAGGCAAGGAAACAGCAGGATAAAAAAGAAGGAGTGACTATATCCACACTCCATGCGGTAAAAGGTCTGGAATATGATATTGTGTATATTCTGAATGTTAATGAAGGAAGTATTCCATATCGCAAGGCGGTTTTGGCAGAAGCAGTGGAAGAAGAACGAAGATTGTTTTATGTAGGGATGACCAGGGCGAAAAAGAAGCTGGTGCTTGCCTATGTGAAACGCCAGTATGAGAAGGAACGGGAGCCTTCCCGGTTTCTTGAGGAGACAGGCCTATGAATAAAGGAATTATTTACTGTACAAAAATACGGGAAGAATATGAAGGCGCACATATGGAGCATATGATCGCAGAGAAACTTCTGGAAATCGCACTGAAAAAAGAATATGGAATCAATCTGTACAATGAACCCAGAGCAGAGGGAGAACATGGAAAACCATTCCTTTCCTATCGTCCGTCCCTGCATTATAATATCAGTCATTCCGGAAAATATGTGGTATGTATTCTGGCTGATCAGGAGGTTGGAATTGATGTGCAGATTCATTGCAGAGCCAATTATGAAAGAATGCTCAGACGTATGGTACCCCGGGAACAGTATCTGGAAATTCTCTCAGATATAAATGTGGAAAAGAAATTTTTTGAACAGTGGGTACTGAGGGAAGCTTATATCAAATGGACCGGTGAGGGGCTTTCCAGAGACATGAGGACTATATCCATGGATGAAGGCAGTCATATGCTGCTTGATATGGAAGACGGTTACAGTGGAGCAGTATGGGCAATGAATCCCATGGAAATCAACTGGAAATATGAAGACATCATACTTGGGTAAGACATGAACAGACAAACGAAGAAAGAAATCCGAAGACTGGCAGTGAAGATTCTTGTAGCAGTACTGGCACTTGGACTGGCTTTCTGGGGATATGCTTTCGTATACAGGGGTAAGACGGAACCTCCTGCAAAATATCCGGTAACCAACCAGGATGCTGCAGTGTATTCATTACGCGGACAGATACAGATGCTGTCGCAGCAGGAGGAGTTAAATACCTTTGCCTTTGAGGGCAGAAAAAAAGAAAAAGAGTACGGAACTTATATTATTCCCGGACTGAGATATACAAGAACATTCCTGAATGTAGAGGGTACAAAACAGGCGGTATGTACTTCCATGACTCCTCAGGGACTTGCAGTGACCGATGAGTATGTACTTGTAAGTGCCTATTGTCATACGGAAAAACATAACTCTGTTATTTATGTGATCAACAAAGAAACTCACAGATTTATCAAAGAGGTAGTCCTGCCAGGTCTGCCTCATGTAGGCGGACTTGCCTATGATCAGGAACATGATATGCTGTGGTATTCTTCAAATACCAATGGAATCGCACAGGCGATCAGCATTAAGATGGATGTGCTGCGTGACTATAATTATGCGGATAACCATATGCCTGTTCAGGTAAATCAGACATGTAGTCTTTATGGAATCGTGAGAGATTCTTTTATGACTTTCTATAAGGGGTGCCTGTATGTAGGATGTTTTAACAAATATACAGAGAGCACCATCGCGAGATATGCGGTGGATTCAAAAGGTGATCTGGTGAATACTTTTAATGAGGAACTTGGCATGATGTTTGAAATGGCGGTTCCGCTGGATTATTCTACAATATCAGAACAGGCACAGGGAATGGCTTTTTATAACGATAAGCTGTTGTTGTCTCATTCTTTTGGTATTCTGCCATCCAGGATTGTTTTTTATGAACAGTCGGATAAACGTCTGTATGTCAATGAAAATTCTGCAAGGTCATACAGAATGCCTGAGATGATCGAGCAGATTGTTGTAGAAGGGGATGAACTTTACGTACTCTTTGAATCAGGAGCTTATGCGTACAGGGGGTATGCAGGAAATGTGGTAGACCGGGTTCTGAAGCTGAATCTGATAAAAATGGAAGAGTCTTATCAGGAAGAGTACTAAAATCGGTTTGTCCACATATATTAAGTGTAAAGAGGTGAGACATATAGAAGCGCAGCAGATTGAAAACCTGTTTGCCGGAAATATCCGGAATCTTTTAATGGATGCGAAGCTGGATTATGATAAATTATATGAGATACGCCTTCGTGTAGGGCGCCCGTTGTTTTTAACTTATGACGGAGGAGAGTGTTTTCTGCGAAAACCGGGTCAGGAACAGTATCTGGTGACAACGGAAGATCTGAAAGAAACACTGGAATATGTCACAGGATATTCCCTGTATGCTTATGAGGATGAGATCAGACAGGGATTTATCAGTGTTCAGGGTGGTCACAGAGTAGGTGTGACCGGAAAGGTAGTGCTGGATCGGGGCAGGATCATGGGAATGAAATATATTTCCTGCATCAATGTCCGTCTGGCACATGAGATTCAGGGATGTGCGGATAAGGTGATGCCTTATATCCGTACAGAGAAATGGGTTGCAAATACATTGATCATTTCACCGCCAAGGTGTGGAAAGACTACGCTGCTCAGAGATATTATCAGGCAGCTCAGTAATGGATGGGCCAATACCCAGGGTCTGACAATAGGTGTGGTGGACGAGAGAAGTGAGCTGGCAGGCTGTTATCAGGGAATTCCTCAGAATGATCTGGGAATGCGTACAGATGTGCTGGACTGCTGTCCGAAATCAGAAGGTATGCAGATGCTGGTACGTTCCATGTCACCGGATGTGGTTGCAGTGGACGAGTTAGGCTGTGAAGAGGATTTCAAGGCAGTTGACTCAGTGATCCATTGTGGATGTAAGCTGATTGCGACTGCACATGGAAGCTGTCTGGAGGATGTTCTGGATCAGCCATTCTTTTATAAGCTTATGGGCGAGAAAGTATTTGAACGTTATATTATCCTGGACAAAAATGATCAGGCAGGATGTCTGAAAGCTGTATTAGATGAAAATGGAAAAGTATGCTTAGAACAGTAGGATTGTGTGTAATTGTAATTTCCGGTGTCGGTTGCGGTTTTGCCATGAGCAATGAACTTGGCAGACGCAAAAAGATGATGGAAATGATCTTACGGATGATCATCCTCCTAAGAGGAGAAATACGTTATGGAAATAAATCTCTGTACGATGCCTTTACAGGTGCTTCCGGGAAACTGGAAGGGAAGTACAGAGAATTTTTTATACTTACAGCACAGAAAATGAAAGAAAAAACAGGGGATTCCTTTGGGACAATCTTCAGAGAATCGGCCGGAAAGTGTCTGGATCTGGATTGTCTTTCGCAGGAAGAGAGAGACAGATTTTATTCACTGGGAGATCAGCTTGGTTATCTTGGACTGGATATGCAGCTAAAACAGATGGATCTGATGGAAAAGGAAACAGAATATGCGATCAGGGAACTCAGGAAAGATTTTTGTGAAAAAAGAAAATTATACCGCAGTATGGGAATACTGGGCGGAATATTTGTGGCTGTGTTTTTTTGGTGAGTATGTATTTATAATCTGTTTCTTTACTGTGTAGATTACTGTTTTGCTATATCTGGCAGCAGAAGCCGGAAAGGAGAGACTGTGGAGGTAAGTCTTATTTTTAAAATCGCTGCAGTAGGGATTCTGGTTTCTGTTCTCTGCCAGATCCTAAAACACAGTGGAAGGGATGAACAGGCATTTCTGGTAAGCCTGGCGGGGCTTCTGATGGTGCTGTTCTGGATTGTTCCATATATTTATGAACTGTTTGAAAGTATTCAGCAGTTGTTTGTGCTGTGATTTCAAATCAACTGTTATGGCAGTTGACAGAACAGAAAGAGGTTTGAATGGCATGGATATTGTGAAAGTTTCAATCATGGGTATCTGCGGAATGATGCTTGGTTTTATTCTAAAAGAAACCAGACCGGAATTTGCTGCACTTGTGACCATGATGACGGGTTTTCTGATTCTTGGTCTTGCAGCAGGAAAAGTTTCTTATCTGTTTGAAACCATGAACAGGCTGAGAGAAAGCTTCCCCATAGACAGCAGTTATCTCACAGTTCTGGTTAAGATTATCGGGATTACATATATCGGACAGTTTTCATCTGCAATCTGCAAAGATGCCGGATATCAGATGATCGGAACACAGATCGACCTGTTCTGTAAACTGTCTGTGATGGTTCTGAGTATGCCGGTACTGCTGGCAATTCTGGATACGATTTCGGAGTTTATGATATGAGGCAGGATAAAGAGAGAAGTATCAGGGAACAGGCAGATCTGTGGAAAGGTTACTGGTGTATACTGGCATGTATACTTTTGGTAGGAAGAGTGTCATATCTTACATTCTTTCAGAATCATATAGTATCCGTATATGCCGCTGCGCAGACAGAACAGAAAGAAGATTCTTCAGTACAGATCCTGCAGGAGAATCTAATGGAAGAGATACAGATTGATGATGTGCAGAAAATGTTGGATGAGATTATGGATGACCATGTTTTTTCTGTCAGAGAAGCACTGATGAATATCATAAACGGGGAGGAGCCTGTTTCAAAAGAGACTGTACGGAGCTTTTTGTATAGTCTCTTTTTTTCGGATATGGAGAATGAAAAAGGATTAATACTGAAACTTTTACTTGTGATTTTTATTGCAGCGGTGCTGGCAGAGTTTGCTGATGTTTTCGGAAACGGACAGGCTGGCAGTATCAGCTTTTATATTGTCTATCTTGCGCTGTTTACAATGCTTATGGAGAATTTCTCAAGGCTTGGAAGTACGCTTACAAACTGGCTTCTTGGACTGACGGATTTCATGAAAGTTCTGTCTCCGGCTTATTTTATGACAGTGGCTGCATCAACCGGATCATCAACAGCTGCTGCATTTTATGACGGAATTTTGCTGATGATCTGGGCGGTTCAGTGGCTTCTTGCAAATCTGTTTCTGCCTGCTGTAAACCTGAGTTTGCTTCTGAAAATGGTTAATTATTTGTCAAAAGAGGAGATGCTTACAAAAATGGCAGAACTTTTGGATGTAGCTGTAAACTGGGGGTTGAAAACTCTTCTGGGAGCTATTGTTGGTCTGCAGATTGTGCGGAATATGGTGAGCCCGGTGATGGATGCCATGAAGCGTTCTGCTGTTGGCAAGGCAGCGAGTGCGATTCCCGGCATTGGAAATGCAGTGACCGCTGTAACAGAATTAGTGCTGACCAGTGCAGTGATGGTGCGAAACAGTTTTGGCGCAGTAATCGTGATCCTTCTGTTGCTGATTGGAGCAGGACCGATTATCCATTATGGAAGTCTTTCTCTGGTTTATCGTTTTCTGGCTGCGATTGCACAGCCAATTTCTGACAAAAGAGTTGTGGGAGCCCTGAGTACAATGGGGGAGGGATGTGCAATGCTTTTAAAGCTTTTGCTGACAGCAGAAGTACTTTGCATGCTGACATTCCTGATAGTTGTAGTTTCTGTATCCTGATGAACTGACAGAAAGATTGCCGGAGGAAACATATGAAAGAAGAGCTGTATTTATGGATTCGGAATCTGGCAGTATTTTATATCTTTTTCACTGCGGTTCTGAATCTGATACCTGACCAGAAGTATGAGAAATATGTACGCTTTTTTATGGGCCTGCTGCTGATTTTTATGATGAGTACCCCGATATTTTCCATTCTTGGAAAAGGTTCGGAACTGACGGAAAGTTTTCTGGATAATTTTTCTGAAGAAAACAGAGAGAAAGAACTCCGGGAATTTCAGAATATTCAGAAAGTCTATCTGGAAAAAGGTTATGAACTGGAACTGGAACAGAAAATCCGGGAAACTCTGGAAAAAAGAGGCATAGAAGTATATAAGGTGAAAGTAAATATAGAAGGGGAGGAGACGCAGGCAAACCTTGTACTGAAGACAGAAATTTCTCAGGAGGAGAGAAAGGAGCTTAAAGATGCGCTGGTGGAAGAGTGGGGACTTAAAGAAAACAGAATTTGTATCCAGATTGTCCGAAATGAATCCGGCAAAATGGGGAATCCTGTTGCTCATCGGAGTACTTCTGGCAGTAGCGGCGATGCCTGTATCCAGTAAGCAGCAAAAGAAAAATACGGCAGGAGAGCAGAGTGAAGATATGCAAAAAAGTGTTCTGGAAGAGAAACTTGAAGCATTTCTTGAAAATACGGAAGGGGTGGGAAAGGTACAGGTTATCCTGATGACAGATGAGAAGAAAGACAGGCAGAGCTTCTATAATTCAGAAACCATACAGGTGACCGGTGTTCTGATTTCTGCGGAAGGTGGAGGAAATCCTGTAGTGGTCCAAAATATTCAGGAGGCGGTCATGGCATTATTTCAGGTGGATGCTCATAGATTAGAATAATGAAAATGAAATGTGGGAAATCCTTGCAAAATCGCTAAAAACGTTGATTTTAATAGGGTTTCCGGCATTTCGATAATGATATTTCGGTTGTTTTAGAAAGATTAAAATGGGTTCCGTTAGTCACAGTTAGTCACAAATGGAACTTTTATCTTTTCTATTTCTGTCCGGAGTTCTTCCAGTGTTCTGTGGCCGTACACAGCGTTTGTAACATCTCCACCAAAAGAGTGGCCGAGCATTCGCTTTCGGTCATTCTCCCGGACACCGTATTTTTCACACAGCGCAGAAAAGGTATGTCGACAATCGTGCGGCGTGTGTTTCGGATTTCCGACTATTCCCAAACGTTCCAGTGTAGGATAGAACAACGCTTTTCTATGGTGTTGCTGAGTATATACACATAGTTTTCCATCTTGTGCCAGCACTTTCTGTTCAGCAAAATGGTATATGGCAGGATGTATCGGAACAATTCTGTTTTTACCGGCTTTTGTTTTGATTCCACCTTGAAAGTATTTCTCTTCCAAGTTGGTCGTAAGTTTTAACACTTCACCAATTCTCCAACCAGAATAGCACATAATAAGAATGAGCTGCACTTCTGGATCGTTGGCATTATCCCATAAAGTTTGTAGTTCCTGATCAGAAAATGGCGTTCCATGTTCGGTGTCATTATCAGCATTAACATGGACATATAACGCCTTATTTTCCGTTACAATTTCTGAGTATACGGCATATTTGTACATCTGCTTGAATAGAGTTAAAATAGCCATCTGGCTTTGCTTTTTCAGCTTGCAATCATCAATAACCTTTTGCATATCAGGAGCCTTTAAATCTTCGAATATGCGATTGTGCAGAACGGTGCAGTTCGTGTAAGCCGTCCGATATGCTTCCTTTGAACTGTATGACAGTTTTGTCCCATTTGGGAACTTCCACGCATAAAACTGTTTATATACCTCTGAGAACGTCAATTTCTTGATTTCCGGGTGCTTATCCTCTACACCCTTGATTGTATTGTAGTCGGCAATCAAGCGGCTTATAAGAGTGTCTATGTCGGTTGTGGGGGATACCTCAAGAGTCCGCTCCATGCCTGGTTGATACGTGCCGGCTTTGTAAGCTGTCAGGACAGTAAAGCCTTTTATCCAGTCATCCACGTAGCAGATCGCCGGCGGACGTTTTAGTTTGCCAGTATCATCCGGTGTAGCCGGTGGATGCACTGCGAAGCAGTTTCTCCGGTTCTTGCCAAGGTACCGAATAGAGCCGAAGTTATTCGGCAATTTTGGATATTTCTTTCTTTTATTCGCCATTTTTATTCCTCTTTTCTTTATGTAGCTGTTTTAGGTATAAAAATAACAGCCGAACAAATTTTCTGTCTTGCTCGACTGCTCCGAAGATGATACAATATGTTTGCCAGAATATTACATTTCTTCGGAGATGTATAAATGCCGTCTCGGTACGCCAATACCGGGGCGGTTTTTTTATTTAATTATGTGATTTCCAATTTGATCTCATTATAATTCCAACAATCCAATATATTCCACCAGAGCAAGCACCCAATATTAAAATCCAGAACCAACTTAGATACCATGGCATTTTCCGTCTTATATACGGCGTACCTGAACTTGCTGCTGAGGACGCAGAGGAAGATGCAGAATTGTTAATGATAATATCTCTGTTATTGGAAGCTAATTGTTCTACTTGCTTTCCACACTTAGGACACACTACACAGTCGTCGTCAATAAGTTCTCTGCAGTGCTTACAATATTTTTTCTTTTCATTCATGATAAACACCCTCCTGATATGTTTTCGCCACACTTCGCACTTTTTATGCGGATTATGTGTTTTGTACCGCTGATTTTGCAATATTATGTAAAGTACGGTTATTCGTGGTATTTTTATTTTATCATTTTAAGAGCATATTGTAAAGATTTAAGACGAAATAGAGTGATTTAGATGAAAAAGAAATGTTTTTTTTCTACAAAATAGTGAGAGTTCATGTGTATCATTGGCAGTTGCCAAGAGTCGGGATAGGTGGTATAATAGCAAAAAAGAACTAATGTTCGGTTCTATTTCCCACAAGCCGGACATATACTATAATGTAGGTGGTAGTTGTAACAGGGAGGGTTGTTTATGGATTATAAGAAGGAAATTATTGAGATGATAGAGAATACTGAAAATGAGGGCAAGTTAAAATTTGTCTATACAATTCTTATCAAATATCTAAAATCAAAGAAGCAAGGGGATTAACCCTTGCTCTTTTTGTTTAGTGATGAAACTATTTGTTTTATTGCTTTCTTATCTTCTTTATCGAGTGCTTTGTATTCCTCGATAAAATCTAAGATGTCAGGTTCTGACATAAGATTTCCAATTATGATTGCATAATCGTCATCGCTTTTAGAACCCATGAGGTATGTCGGTGTTACTTCCAAAACGCCACATAGAAGCTCAATGGTGTCCATATCTGGTTTACACTTATCTTTTTCCCAGTCGCTAATTGAATTATGCTTTGCATTGATTTTTTCTGCAAGTTGCTTCTGAGTCAGCTTCTTTGCCGTTCTGGCTTGCTTGATTTTCTCGCCAAATGTCATTATCGGTTCCTCCTTTCATGATTAATAATAATATAGAAATTTCGAACTGTCAATAAAATAATTTCGATTTTCTCGAAATTTCTTCTTGACATTCGGATAGTTCGAAGTTATACTGTAATTGTTCGATGAGAACGAAATTCAAACAGAAAGGAGAAATGAGAATGTGCGTTGGTAAAAAAATTAAGTCATACCTTGAGAACAACGGCATAACACAGACATTTGTCGCCAATAAAACTGGCATTCCTGTTCAGAAACTCAATCTTTCTCTCAATGGAAATCGCAGATTAGATTTCGATGAATACGAATTAATTTGCGGGGCGTTATCTGTTGGGACTGACAAGTTTCTTGAACCGAAAATTCCAGAGCAGAAAGGAGAATAAATGGACGCATTACAATTTAATAAAGCCGTCAGTCAACACTGCAAAGAATCTGGTGGAGACTGTTGCAAATGTGACCTACGGCTTTACTGTTACCTATCGCCCAGCGAGCGACCGGATGAGTTAGTGAGCCTGGTTATTGATTTTTTGCATAACCACATTGAAAACCATGATCATTATACCCATCACAGTGCGGCTTCATTTCCGTGTATTGATGATATGGACATGAGCACTGCAGTAGGTGGCGACCGCTATCAGAAACCTCATACTCTTCATAAACAGTCACGTGTTTGTGAATCTTGTGGCAATGATACAGTCGTGTAATTGTTTCAACCATATAATTCCCCTTTCGTTATACTCGGCATGTCGGTGCCTGTAAATGCATTATAGGTAGAGGGGAAAGGAAATACAATAGGTGATAAATAATGGGAGCAAATAATTTTACACATTTTACCGGAAAGAAATCTCCATTCAAAACTCAAAAGAGAAAGAAGAAATCAAAGGTAAAAAAATTCATAAAAACAAATATGAAAGGAGCATGAAATGAGCGAAGTTGATACTTACATCAAAAAAAATGTGGAAATTCATCAGTTCGCCGCAGAGGTTGCGAGAATCATATCAGGCATTCCGCAGATGCCGGAGTTCTCTTCAGAGAGTATGACCGTAGCCGATGCAAGTCAATTGATCGGGCTTCCTATTACAGCAATCCGGGCAGGGATTGTGTACGGGTGGTTGCCGATTGGCGTGGCTGTGCAGAATAATAAGCCAGCAAAAAGCCTTTCCGGTGGCCGAATCACATACATCATAAGCCCTAGGAAAGTCTATGAAGTAACTGGTCATGTTTGGAAAGGCAAGGCTGCTCTTAATAAGTGAGTGCCCCGGAGGGAGCTGGAACCTCCACCCCGGAGCTTTGCACCACTAAAACACCTTAGTGGATAGATACATTATAGTTCTCTATCTGCTAATTGTAAAGACAAATAAGAAAAAATAAGGAGAAATTAGCAAGATATGAGTGAAATTAGAAACGAAAATCAGCTAACATGGGCTGACATCGAAGTAGCACTTGCGACTGAAATTGTCGAAGAAAGCAAGAAAAAGTCAAAAAGATGGTTCACAGCATGGGTTGTGACGGCTGCCGCACTGGTGGCAAGCAACCTTGCGTGGATTGCAGGAGAAATGAAATAAAATGAAAGAATATATGTTGATCGCCGTATGCATGCTCGCCGGGAAATATGTGGATATACCTATCTGGCTAAACATCTTTTTCGGTATCTCGGCAGCATGGGCAGTACGCCAGATGGAAGCAGACTGGCAGTAGGAAATAAGGAGGATAAGAAAATGTTCGAGAAAGAGATTGATGAAATTTACGAACTCTGCAGAAGAGTTCATAATGAAGTTCCGACAGCAAGTGCCACATTCAACTATTCATTTTATGGCATGAGCGTATTTGGACTCAAAAGGCAGGAAGATATTTGCCTTCCCAAAGACAAATTTAAATGGGATTTGTACCAAAACGTATCTTTTAACCCATTTTACGAGAAAGAAAGTCGTGAAAGTCTCAGAATAATCAAAGCTTTCTTGTTGGAACTTCTGATAGATGGGAAGTGTCCAAATGAGTAAGCAGATAGCGATTATGAAGCTTCTTCCCAGTCTGGAGATAGCAGGATGTATTAATGAACTGCTCAGAGAGCTTCAATCCAGAGGGGATTATATTCTGGATTATGAGAACTGTGACATGTCTCTGGACCATATCGAATGCCATGAGACGGATACATTGTATTGTTTTTTAAAAGAGAGGAGAAAAGATAATGAAATTGTACGAAATTGACAACGCAATTATGGATTGTGTAGACATGGAAACAGGAGAAATCATTGACGTTGAGAGGCTTTCTGCTCTTCAGATAGAAAGGGATCAGAAGATTGAGGGTATCGGTTGTTGGATCAAAAATCTTCTGTCAGATGCAAAAGCCTTAAAAGAAGAAAAAGATAACCTTGCAGCACGTCAAAAAGTTGCCGAGAACAAAGCAACTTCATTAAAAGAATTTCTTTCAAAATATCTGGACGGTGAGAAATTTAAGACTGCAAAGGTATCAATTTCTTACAGAAAAAGTGATTCTGTAGATATTTCAGTGGGGGCAACTGTTCCTGAGGAATTTCTTAAATATGCAGAGCCTATACCTGACAAAATCGGATTGAAAGCGGCATTGAAAGCTGGAAAAGAATTTCCGGGAATTTCACTGAAAACTTCTCAAAATATTCAGATTAAGTAGGAGGACGCTATGAGTGAATTTGAAATCCGTATTCCGGCAAGGAAGAAACAGCCTGTAACTGATAAGAACAACCCAGTTGTGAAAGTATCAGCAGACGCATACAACGCACTGGTTGAAATCTATAACGAATCAACCTTATCAATGAAAGATATTGCGAGTTTGCTGATTATCGAGGGCAGTAAACATGTGGTTTATGACAAGGAGGAATAGCAATGGCAACACCCGTATTAATTATTGGAAAATCTGGTTCTGGCAAGAGTACCAGTCTTAGGAACTGCCAGAATGAACACTGGAATCTTATTAGAGTATTGAATAAACCGCTTCCGTTTAAAGGAAAGATTGACGGATGGTTTACAGATGATTACCAGCAGGTAATGAAGTGCCTGATCGCATCAAAAGCAGAGTCTATCGTAATTGATGATGCAGGGTATCTTATCACGAATCATTTTATGAAGGGACACGCTTCTGCTGGAAAAGGCAATGCAGTGTTCGCTCTGTACAATGATATTGGAGACTATTTCTGGAATCTTATCCAGTTCATTGTAACAAAAGTACCGCAGAATAAAATTGTTTACCTTATGATGCATGAAGAAAAAGACGATTCCGGGGAAGTAAAGCCTAAGACAATTGGTAAGCTTCTGGACGAAAAAGTTTGCATCGAGGGCATGTTTACTATCGTTCTTCGCTGCATTGAAGAGAGTGGAAAACACTTATTTGTCACTCAGTCCAGTCAGGGAGCGGTAAGTAAATCCCCGATTGGAATGTTTGACAGTTTGACTATTGATAACGACCTTGCAGAAGTTGACAAGGTTATCAGGGATTATTATGAATTAGGAGGAACAGATAATGCAGAAACCAAATAATTACGATACTACACAGGCAGCAGGAGAATTTGAACCAATTAAGCTCGGTGGCCATAAGATGGTAATTAAGCAGGTATCAGAGAAAGAATCCCAAGGCGGACTTGATATGCTCATTATCTTGTTTGATTTTGCAGAAGGAGACGAACAGGCGGGGTACTTTATGAAGCAGTTCGAAAACGATATCCGTCCAGACAAGAAATATCCGAATGCCGGTACTAACTATATGATTATTGACGAGAGTGTAGATTATGGTGTCCGTAACCTTAAAACATTTATCACATGTGTAGAAAAGTCAAATCCGGGATTTGCTGTTAAGTGGGGTGATAACTTCGGGCAGCAGTTTAAAGGCAAGTTGATCGGCGGCATCTTCCGTCTGGAGAAAGACTGGTACGACAACAAAGAAGTAAAACGTCACAAGCTTGCATGGTTCCGAAGTATTGAGGGAATTAAGGATGCAGATATCCCAGAAGAGCGTACCACAAAAGCCTATGACGATCATCTGAAAGAAGAAGCTATCATGGGAGCAAATCCGTCAGGTACGGACTTCATGAGTATTCCAGACAGCGTGGCAGATGATGTCCTTCCGTTCAATTAAAAGGATGTGTTTTTAATGGTTATACAAGCGGACACAAGAGAACACAAAAAGGAATGGGAACGGATTCAAAAACAGTTTGATGACATTGGAGTACAGTATTTCAGATCAAAGTTATATTGTGGAGATTATCAGTCGCTTGACAACGCAAAGCTCTGTATTGACCGTAAGAAGGATTTACAAGAGCTTTGTGGAAATGTCTGTCAACAACATGAAAGATTCAAGGCAGAACTTATCAGGGCACGTGAAGCCGGTATTCAGCTGATTATCCTATGTGAGCATGGACCAGATATTAAATCAGTTGGCGATGTGTATTTTTGGGAGAACCCAAGGAAACACAAAGTTATCTGGAGGACGATAAACGGCAAAAAAGTAAAGACTGTAATCTCTGACAAGGCTGTTGATGGCTGCCAGTTGTATAAATCTCTCTGCACAATCAGAGATAGATACGGAGTCCGATTTGAATTCTGCACGAAAGAAGAAACTGGGCGGCGGATCGTGGAGCTGCTGTCATGACTAAGGGAGAAATCAAACAGTCAGTAAAAATGCCAGAAATTCTCTCCAGGTACGGGCTAAGGCCGAATAGAGCAGGATTTATATGTTGCCCTTTTCACAAGGAAAAGTCAGCGTCCTGCAAAATCTACGATGATTCCTTTTACTGTTTCGGCTGTGGAACTGGCGGTGATGTGTTTGATTTTGTGATGCAATACGAATCCGTCCCTTTTAGTACGGCGTTTATTGAGCTGGGTGGCACTTATATATCAAAAAAAGGTAAAAGCCGCAACCAGATCAGACATGAAATGCGAGATATTAAATCAAAAAAACACAACCCTGTTCAGGATCCTAATGAGATTGAGCAGGTAGAAAAGAACATACTTATGTACGAAACAGCACTAAAAACGTTCCCTCCTGATTCAGAAGAGTGGTATATGTGCCAGTTTAATCTTGAGAAAGAAAAAAGCAGATACGAAATGTTATCAGCTAAGTCAGGAGGTGAGAAAAATTCTTGAAAATATTGAAAACTTACAGGCACAAGACTTTATGGAAAAGCAGTTGTATGAAGAGCTTTTTTCAGTAAAAAGTAAAATTGACCGCTCAGAAATCAAGTTTAAGCTGATGGACCGGGCAAAAAGTGTGAAAGCGAAGCATATAGCAGAAGAGTTCATAAAGGAATTCCAGAAAGCAGAACAGGAAAAGGAAAAAGAAGAAAAAGTAAATCGTTCTATGCAGTTAGTTGAAAACATCACAAACTTTTATCCTGATTCTGTTGATAAGGAATATCCTAACATGGCTTGTGGTAGCTGGATAGCTACAGAGAACGGAATATTTTCCTCTGAAACATCTAAGGCAAGAGAACTTGTATGTCACCACCCGATCATGCCGATACGTCGTCTAAAAAACATCGAGACAGGAGAGGAACAGATCACGGTGGCTTTTAAAAGGGATGGATATTGGACAGAAATAACTGTTCCAAAAATTGACATTGTGACTTCCAGGGCAATAACTAATCTTGCAAGGTTCGGGGTGCAGGTCAACTCAGAGAATGCAAGGCTTCTCGTAAAGTATCTGGCGGATGTTGAAATGTACAATGCCGATATGATCGACATACAGCACTCTACAAGCAAACTGGGGTGGCATGGTAATACATTTGTCCCTTACGACCTTTCAATCGTTTTTGACGGTGAATACCGCTTTAAAACGCTATTCCAAAGTATACAGGAAAGTGGAGACTACTTCAAGTGGGTGACTCTGGCTAAGCAGCTACGATCATGCGGACGATTGGAACTGCGAATAGCACTGGCAGCATCTTTTGCGAGTGTTCTTATACAGCCGCTTGATGCGCTACCGTTCATCGTAGATTTCTATGGGCAGACAGGAGGCGGAAAGACGGTAACAATCAATATAGCGGCATCGGTTTGGGGGAATCCGGCACCGGGAGCCTACGTTGGGAATTTTCGTTCAACAGATACATCATTGGAGACAAGGGCAGATATGCTCAATAACTTTCCGATGATTCTGGACGACTCGAAGAATGCTTCTCAGTATATCCGGGATAACTACGAAACATTGATTTACAATCTCTGTTCTGGCAAAGGAAAAGCACGTTCAAATAAGGACCTCGGAGCAGCTAAGGAAAATACATGGAGTAATGTGACTATTTGCAACGGTGAGAACCCTATTTCGGAATTTGCAGATTCCGGCGGAGCTATCAACAGAATTATTGAAATTGAATGTTGTGAGGATATTTACGAGAATCCAGCAGAGATTAACGGCATTGTCGTGAAGAACTACGGCTTTGCTGGAAGAGTGTTCGTTGGAAATCTCAAACAGTTCACATCGGATGATCTGAAAGAAATGAAAGCCGAAATTGAGAAAGGTTTTGACGGATATGACTTTCCAGCAAAGCAGGTAATGGCAATATCTACACTTCTGCTGGCTGACAAATTAGCTACAGATTTCATATTTAAGGATGGACGTGAGCTGACGGTCGAGGACGTTGTAGACATACCTACACGCAAGAAAGATGTATCAGAAGGTCAGAGATGCTATGAATTCATTCTTGAAAGTCTCTCAGTGTACGGACAGCACTTTGATGCGCAATTTAGCTGTGATCAGTGGGGATTCAAGGAAACGCCAGATGAATATGGAGATGTATATGTATATTTTTATCCGAAACCTCTTGAAAACCTTTTGAAGAACAATGGATTCTCCAGAAAAGCCTTTTCGGCCTGGGCGATTAATCGAGAGTTAATCAAGCACACAGGAAAAAGAGATACGGTACTAAAAAGAGACGGTGGAAGTGTAATGAGGCTTATTGCGGTAAAGATTGTTGATATAAAAAGTCTTGAAAACGAGCAAGAAAATGAGGTTATTGAAACTGGTTTTCTGCCAGCTGATGCCGAAACAAATGTTCCGTTTTCGTAATTTGTAACCATGTAACCGTTGTAACACGAAAAAAAACATCCTATAGGAGAAAGTTTGAGAGTGTATAAAAAACATATACTCTAGTGATTCTCCTATATAAAAACCTTGGTTACATTGGTTACACGGTTACACACCTCTGAAGCCCACATAAAATAAGGGTTTGTGGCGTAACCAGTGGATTAAAAAAGCCGGTTACACACGGGTTACAAAATTAAAAAGTATATGCAATTAGATTTATTATAACAAAATTAACTGAATATTGCAAAAATATTCAGTTAACATAATTATTACAAGGAGTGGTTACAAAATGAAAAAAGACGATCTCAATAAAAAGCAAAGATATGCATTAGATACAATGCTGTCTGGCAGTAATGTTTTTCTGACAGGTGACGCAGGAACAGGCAAGACAACGGTTATCCAAACGTTCATCGATGAGGCGGAAAAAGCTGGTAAAAATATTCTGGTATCCGCCACTACTGGAATTGCAGCGGATAATATCGGATATGGGGCAACTACCGTACACCGAGCATTGAATATTTCAATTAAATTTGAGGACTATAAGAAAAAGGTGAAATCCAGAGCTGAACTTCTGAAAGAAGCAGATGTTCTTATCATTGATGAAATCAGCATGTGCCGGTTCGATTTGTTCAATATGATTGCAAAGACGATCATCACGGAGAATGAAGAGAGAGCAGTTGACAGACTTCTGATCGGAGAGGACAAAGAAGACATTCAGTTAATCGTGATAGGTGATTTCTACCAGCTTCCGCCAGTTATTACGACAGACGATCGAAAAATTCTCTGTCGGATGTATGGATCTGATTATGGAAAGGGTGGAAAGTATGAACATGGATATGCTTTCATGTCTGAATACTGGAAAGAAATGGGATTTGAATATATCAAACTTGATGAGGTATGCAGGCAGAATGATGAGGGATTTAAGTATGTGCTGAATGATATTAAATATGGCAACAATATTAGAAAATCCATTGCATATCTGGAGAACAACGAATCAGACAAAGTTATACCGGAAGCGCCGTTCTTGGTTGGCACTAATGCAGAAGCTGACAGAATTAACAATACTTTCCTTGGCAAGTTGGATAAAAAGACCGAAAAAGTGTTTCATGCAGCAGTTGACGGCGAGCTAACATCTGCCGATATTAAGAACATTGCATTTGCCAGAGAGGACTTAATTCTTAACATCGGTGCAAAAGTGATGATTACAGTCAATGATTTGTCTGGAAACTACGTTAATGGAACGATTGGCATCATTCAGAAAATTGTGGAAAACGGAGAATTTGAAGAATCTTATCTGGTTATCAAAACTGATAAGGGCAAAACAGTTAGCTTATATAGATACAATAAAGACATTGAGAAACAGGTTATTGAGGAATCCGAACAAGAAAAGGATGGTCGGAAGATCGTGAAAGAGAAGATTGTCCGTAAGAAAGTAGGCTCTTTCTCTCAGTTCCCGGTAAAACTTGCCTGGGCAATCAGCATTCATAAATCACAGGGACAGACATTTGAAAAAATCAACATTGACCCTTGCTGTTGGGATCCTGGACAGTTCTATGTGGCTGTTTCCCGGGCTAAATCAGCTAACGGCATACATTTTATCAGACCGATAAAACAGAGCTATATAAAGGCGTTTAGCAAGGATAACGAGCGACTTCTTGAACAGAGTTTTGAGGTAGAAGAAGGTGCGTAAGTATGAGAGTGACGCATGAGCAGATACCGAACACCATAAAGTTTTTACAGATTGACTTTCCGGCACTGGTCCTCCAGACTGCCGGAATTGAGGCAAAAGATGAATACTGGCAGCAGGTAGTTGAACAGATCCATGTTGTATCTGAAAAATATAACAAAAATGGATTTGTAGATCACATGCTTGTTGCTTATTCGAATTATCTTTCCAAGATGTTTAATAAGGCAAAAGAATTGGAAAAGGAGAATCAAAATGCCGTACAACACAAAGAATAGATACGAACAGGGACAGGCTCTCAGAAAAGAAATATATATGTATATCGTCAGTTATATTAAACTGGTTGGATATGCACCGTCGATTACAGAGATTTCTGAAAGGGTGGATGCCGGGAGAGCTACGGTCTGGAAGCATATCAATAATCTGGTTGATGATGGTTTGCTCAAGACGAACCACCCCAGTACCGACAGAGCATATACTCCGGTTGGGTACGGAACAAGAAAGATAGGCAAGGAGATAAAATGAAACTTTATGACATTGTTGCAGCAGACGGTGAATTTATAGAGTCCTTGACGCAAAGAGAAATCATGAATAAATTCGGACTTACAAAATGCAGATTCCGTACATTCTTGGATAACAGTTATCTGATTGATGGTAAATATTGGATAGATGACTCCGCCGAAGATATGCAGGTGACTAGAAACGGATGTCGGAAGATGTTAAAACAGTTTGATGCTTTAACAGAAAACATAAGGAGGGTTGTTGGATGGGAAGCCTAAAAATCAAGCAGAAAAAGAAAGCATTCATTCCATATACAAATAAACAATCTCATATGTTCGCACAGTCTATCCAGAACTGCCAGAAAGAGTTAAAAGAGATGGAGTTAAAAGCCTTTGATGATGGGTTCGAGGATGGAAAGAACTGGTCTGACGTGCTGAATTTTGTGATTTTGTTCTATGTAATGCACGAATTACATGGATGGGGATGGAAACGTTACATGAAGTCCGTAAAAAGAATTAATAACTACATCAATGATATCAATTCTGGAAAAACATCATTGTCTGAAATGGTTGATGATTTGGAAAAGAAGCATCACATTCAGATTTGTGATGATTATAAGGAGCTGATTGAGAGATATGGAGCGTAAAGCTGCACCGATGATTTATATACAGAATAACGGACAGGTAGTATTTGGATAAATCAATCATGGAGGACTGCATAATAGCGTGCCAGTTGCTTACATGTGGAAAGTGAGGATGGCAATGAAAAATAATAATTACACTTCGTTTTTCAAAACGAAGCCAAAGAAAGTAGAGAGATATATCCGTTGCAGAAAATGTGGTGGAAACATGGAATGGAGTAGGGACTTTCCGCCACAAATCAAATGTACGAAGTGTGGATATACAGTATATCCACAACCTTATGAGCCAGATTGTACCAAACTGCCAGAAACATGGGAAAAATATTCTGAATTATATGAGAAAGCGAGAATGAAAATGAGCTTTATGTCGGAAGTAATATGGGAAGGATACGCAAATACATCATCTTCAGAAGCATTGAAAGAACAGTTCAATAAATTTTGTAATTGGTGTTGGGGGCATAGCTATGGAAACTGTGATATTTGCAGAAGAGAATATCATAAATTATACATTCCGCTAAGAATTGCAGAGAAGCAAAAAGAATTAGGATTGCCAGTTACACGAAATAAGGAGGACACAAAATGTTAATCAGAAGTCAGAACAAGGAAGTTTTAGCTGCATTTGAATTTTTACCCGATATCGAAGTTTCGGGTGGAGTAATAAGTGTAAGAAGAGATATGGGATGGCGTTGTTTGCTCGGAGAATATTCCACCAATGCAAAAGCCATGAAAGTACTGGATATGATTCAGGAAGCTTATATGGATTTTGAATCTGGAAAAATCATCAGCACAGGTCTGGCAACAGCAGCATACACAGGAAGCTATGATACAAAAGAAAGTGTGGCGCATGGAATTGCTGTATTAAAAGGCTATGGAAATGAGATAAAAAAATCAATCCTGTTTCAGATGCCAGAAGACAGTGAGGTGGAAGAATGAAGTATAAATGTGTGAAAGCATTCACGTTAGATACATACGATGGTGATGGATTTTACGTTGACGGATACATGGAAATTGAGGTAGGCGAAATTTATGAAGTTGGAAATGAAAAAATTATTGATGGAGAAATTCATCTTGACGGAGTAAATGTTAACAGATGGATTGAGATATCAAAAGAAACTTTAGAAAAGTATTTTGTAGAGGTGGAAGGATGAGCAATAAACGTAAAATATACAATTACATAAAAAGGACAATAAATCCTTATGGAAGACCTTTTGAGGGAACAGCTTACGAGTTGGGACTTAAAATCATGGATTATATCGAAAATATGGATGACGAGAAAGAAAATGGTTGGATTCCTGTCAGTGAGAGGTTACCAGAAGACGAAAAAGAGTATCTTGTAACACTTGAAAAAGTTCATGGAATACCTGAAAAACTTTATGGAATTGCGAATTATTTAAAATTTGGTAATGCCGGATACTGGAACGAAAAGAAATATGGGTATCTTGAATGGGATAAATATTCAGACGGACATGGAGGAACAAGGATGTATAAAGTTATCGCCTGGATGCCACTACCAGAACTGCACAAGGAGGACTAAACATGGAAATGAAAATTTTAAAAAAGGATGGCAAGACCTACACCAGATTCAAGGTCAGACTAAAAGAGTTTAAATCTTGGAGAGGTTTGCTGATAAAGTATGGCATTGATACTTCGGAGCCGGTCAAGAAAAACAGCAGATATATTTATTTTGAGAAGGAGGGCGACTGTATTAATGGGAAGATGTAAATTAGAATGCCCGGACGGTGAAGCAAAGTGTTGTATCTACTGCGAGAAACAAGACGGTTGTGATAGCCGGTGTGACATGATGGACAGTTGCGAATATGCAGAAGATTGCAAAAATTATGTCAAGGAGGACTGAGACCATGATTACATTCTTATTAGGGTTTACCCTTGGAGCCATATTCGGAGCGACTGGTCTTGTATGCATAGCGATCATGTACGACAAGCACCATCCAGACGATTAGAAAGGAGAACGATATGCTGACAAGGAATAAAAAGCTGAAAGACTACGGTATTCCGGCAGAGGACATAGAAAAACTGAATACGATGCTGAAAGACTTCCCGGCAGAGTACGGATACCTGCTTTCCGGTGCTGCCTTGTCAGCTTGCCCGAAGAACACGGTGATAGCGGATATGGTTATAGATAATATTTTGCACCGGAAAAGTTACAGAAAAATCAGCAAAGAAAGATATATCCCGATGAATCCGAAAGACTTCTACGGATACAGGCGCAAGACCGTCGCTGTACTGTATGAGAGAATGCGGTTGTTGGGAGTATGGGAGGATGAAAACAATGAGTAAATATTTTTCATTAGTTTTAGGCATTGCAGACGCTGTATGCATTGTTGTGAATATAATCAATCAGAAATGGGATATTCTGGTGCTTAATATTATAGCATGTGTGTTATGCCTCGGTAATTTCATGGCGAGTGATTAAAAGGAGAAATGAAAAATGCGCTTAATAGATGCAGACGAATTAATTAAATACATCAAAATTTGGGAAATTGGGATGAGTATTAGTTCTGACCAGAAAGAATTTATTAATTGTGTCCCGGGGTACAATACTTTAAGTCTGATGCTGAGAGGAAGTGAAGCGTATGAGTAAATCAGTATTAGTGATAGACGCACCAGAAAATTGCTATGATTGCCCGTTCGGAACTTCATACTGCGGTGAACTTGAATATGTGGGTTATTGTGAATTAGCTGATTGTTTAGATTATGATGTAATTCTGATGACAGAAGAACATTATGATTACGAAAGCAAATCAAGACCTAAATGGTGTCCATTGAAGCCATTGCCGGAGAAAAAAGAGTATATCGTTCCGAATGACAATGTAGAATCACAAAAAGATATTATTGCGGTTGGTTGGAATGCCTGCTTGAGAGAAATTACAGAAACAAGCGATGAAAACAAGCGATAAAAAGTAAGCGATAAGAGGTGGAGAAATGATTATTTTAACTGGAAAAATCGTGTTTGTAAAGACACAGGAAGAATATTTGAGTGTTCTGAAAATGGCAAAGCTTCAGGGATTCACATGGGCGAGAGAAAACCATTTAAACCCTATCGTAATTCCGTTTCCAAACATATTGAATTTTTACGACAGTAAGATTGTTACTTACAACTATGTTGAAAAGACAGTGTATGAAGCATCCGAAATCGTCGAAGATGAAGAAAAAAATCAAGGATGCAGTAAAACTTGTCAGAACGTTCGCTAAATACCCAGACAGAACAGCATTGACGGATGCATTCATTGAATCGTTGAAGCTGCTCACAGACGCTATAGAGAGTCAGATGGAAGAGGTGAAGTAGATGGAGAGATTAACAGAAAGAGAAAGAAATGTTGATGGTACAGGAGTTGCAAAAGAAGAAATTACGGATGGATTATTAAAACCGTTTGCGGATAAAATTCTTACGAAACTTGCTGTTTATGAAGACTTAGAAGAACAGGGATTGCTTGTGAGATTGCCGTGTAAGGTTGGAGATACGGTTTGGGTGGTAACATCGCCAATTAATGTGTTTGGTTATGATGAATATGATGGAGATGCGGAATATGAAGTATATGAATCTTTTTTATCAAGCGTATCTTATTATGCGTCTGGAGAACAATTCAGAATTTACGCAAAAGTAACGAATAGTTTTATTGTGGCATACTTTAGAGAATGTGATTTTGGAGAATCTATATTCCTCACCCGTGAAGATGCTGAGAAGAAGTTGGAGGAGATGCAGAATGGATGATTATTTCTTTCCTACTATTGTTTGTGAAATAAAAGATTTGAAACCACTTAAAGATCTTGGCGATATTTTGAAATGTAAATTTATTTTTTCTGATTTTACTCTTAGATTGATTGATGGAGATAAAGTACATGAGGCACTTATACAACTTTACAGTCGAGAGTTATTGCTTGATGAAGGAATGGTAGTAGTTCCAGAGCCTATACCAGAAAAAGAAGATAAATTTCCGGAAGTGTCGTATTATATTCAATTTTCAGAAAAATATGGCATGCAGATAATGGTGGGACAAGTTACGGATGTCGAGGATGAAGTATATCGGAGATACGAAAAAATTGACCACGACTATTGTACACTCATAATACGAGCATTGATAACCATAATGGAAAAGATTGAATCAAGGGAAAAAGCTATAAGAAAAGTAGATAGAAGCAGAAAAGTCAATAGCAGGGGGAAAAATCATTTGTCAAAAAAAGATAATAAAATTTTTCTTCTTGATGATTTGATTGAATATGTTGTAGAGAATAATCTATATCAAAAATCCGTAAAACATAGTCAAATCAGCTGCCCATGTTGGAGCGTAAGAGGACATTACAGAACGTACAAAAGCGGTAAGAAAGTATTTGTAAAGCCTTTCGAAAAAGGAAAGAAACGCGGAAAAGTAGCACCAAAACAGCATGTTTATACGATTTGAGAGGAGTGATAAATATGCCAGACAAACCTACACCAGACATAACGCCAAACCTTGCTATATCAGCATACCACGTACTACAGCAATATTGTACTGGACAGCCAGCGGATTGCAAAGGCTGCGGATTCTACGAGCACTGTCCAGAATGTTTTCAAGGCATACCATGTGACTGGAGTCTGAACGAAGAAGGTGAAATAAATGAAGTTAAGGAAGGCAACACTGATTGACTACGGAGTACCGCCGGATGATGTACCGACATTACAAAGCCACTTGCGGAATCTTAGTGAAAGCGATAAATACAATCTGTTACAGGTATCTATCAAATATGCACCCGGCATTGAATCGCAAATCTATGACAGCATTGTGAACAGTATCGGCTATCGAACGATGGAGAAGATCAGGACGGTTCCTGCAACGGAGAATGACTTTTACGGCTACAAACGCAAGGTCATGGCGGAATATTATCATCTGGCCAAACTGATCGGCAGGCTTTAAAAAAAACTTAAAAATTTATAAAAGTGGTAGAGAGCTATGTACGCCCTAGTATGGTATTATAGTATATATAACTATAACTATGCTAGGGCGTTTTAATTCAGAAAGGATATGATTGGATGTTAATAGGATGGCAAACGAGGAAAATTTAAAACCTTTTAAACCTGGTCGAAGCAGTGAGGAAGCAGCGAAAAACGGCCAAAAAGGCGGCATTGCTTCTGGTCAGTCTCGCCGTCAAAAGAAAACCCTTTCTGAATTAGCAAAAATGATAGCTGAGAACCCTGCTCCGACTGCTGCAAAGAAGAAACTCACAAAAATGGGAATATCTGATGAGGATGCAAATAACAATGCCTGTATTGTAGCTGCCGTATATAATAAAGCCATCAAAGGAAATATGCAGGCAGTGGACAAATGGGAACAGTTGGTAGCCGTATCAAAATCAGACGAAAGCAAATATGAGCTTCCTGCCAGAGTACTTGGTAAGGCATTCGTGGATATTAACCGGCAAATCAAGCCTAATATCGAATATGTATTCGAGGGTGGTCGAGGCGGTCTGAAATCTTCATTCGTAGCTTTTAAGATTGTTGAACTTATTAAGAACAATCCTCAGATGCACGCCTGCATTACAAGACAGGTGGCCGGTACTCTGAAAGATTCCGTATATGCTAACATGAAATGGGCTATCAACGAACTTGGACTGATGGAAGAATTTGAATGTAAGGTGTCGCCGCTTGAAATCAAATATATTAAGACGGGGCAGACAATATACTTCCGTGGTCTGGACGATGAAACCAAGCTGAAATCCATTAAGCCGGAATTTGGCTACATTGGAATCCTCTGGAAAGAGGAAAAAGATCAAATGAAGGGAGATGCTCAGGAACGTTCTGTTAATCAGTCAGTGCTTCGTGGTGGTGACGAGTCCTATGATTTTTCATCGTATAACCCACCAAAATCAAAGTCGAACTGGGTAAACAGGATTAAGCTCACGCCTAACCCGAAAAGAGTTATCCATCATTCGAGTTATCTGGAAGCCCCGGTGGAGTGGCTCGGACAGAAATTTATTGACGATGCAGCACATCTGAAAGAAATCAATCCGGAAGCCTATGAGCATGAATATCTGGGTGTCCCAAATGGTGACGGTGGAAACGTATTTGAATATCTGGAGATTAGAGATATTACAGACGAAGAGATCAGTCACATGGACAAAATATTTCAGGGGTGTGACTGGGGATTTTTCCCTAATCCGTATGCTTTTATTCGTTTGTATTACAATCATAACACTGAAAAGATATATCTCATTGATGAAATTTACGAAAATAAATGGAGTAATAGGAAATCAGCAGACGAGATTCTAAAAAGAAAATATGATGATTATGCTATTACTTGTGATTCTGCCGAACCTAAATCAATCAATGATTATAGAGATTTTGGACTCCCAGCAAGGGGCGCAATAAAAGGACCTGGGAGTGTGGAATATTCTATGAAATGGTTTCAGACAAGAACTATCGTTATTGACCCTAAAAGAACGCCTAATGCTTATAAAGAATTTTCTGGATATGAATACGAAAGAGATAAGGACGGAAATGTTATAAGTGGATATCCTGATGAAAACAATCATTTAATCGATGCCTGTAGATACGCAACAGAATCATTGTGGAGGAGAAGAGGGAATAATGCTTAAAAGAGGGTACAGTCTAAAATATAGACGAATATATAAAATCTGGCAGGGAATTCGTCAGAGATGCAATAACCCCAATGACAAAGATTATGAAGACTATGGCGGAAGAGGAATAAAGGTTTGCAAAGAATGGAATAAAAGTTCAGAAGCGTTTGTTCTATGGGCATTAGAAAATGGATATGCTGATAATTTGAGTATTGATAGAATAGACACAAATTCGGACTATTCGCCAGAAAATTGCAGATGGGCAACATGGACTCAGCAAGCAAGAAACAAAAGAATGGAAAAAATAAATTCAACTGGTGTTACTGGTGTTTCCATGGACAGAGGGAAATATAGAGCAATAATCTATGTGAATAATAAAAAAGTTGATCTAGGCAGGCATGACATGCTTGAAGAAGCAGCAGAAGCACGTAGGCAGGGTGAGATAAAATACTGGGGCGTGAGTGCATAATGGGACTTATAACAACACTAAAAAGGTGGTTTAACATGATATTCAAAAAACAAGCCGAAGAGGATTTCAACATCCAGGCAGCAGAATTTCCAGAGATGGAATCGCTGATTAACCGGTGCGCGAACATTTACAGAGGTGCGCCGGAATGGCTGGATGATAAGAATAATATCAAGACGATCAATTTTGCTAAATCTGTCTGCTCAGAAACAGCTCGGCTCGCAACGCTGGCGATCGGCATTCAGATAGACGGTTCTGCAAGGGCTACGTGGCTACAGGAACAGATCGACAAGGTATATTTTCAAATCCGTCACTGGGTAGAATATGGCTGTGCTTATGGAACAGTATTTATTAAGCCAAATGGTGAAAGCATTGACGTATTTACTCCGGCAGATGTGATGATCGTGGACTATGATAATCAGGAAATTAAGGGAATCATATTCAAGGATTCTTATACTGTTGGACGGAAATACTATACACGGCTTGAATATCATAGATTTGTTGAGACTACCGTGGATGGCGTGACGACCTATCCGTACTACGTTTCTAATAGAGCCTATGTGTCAAAATCCCCTCAGTCAATCGGCGATAAGATTGACCTTAAACAGACCAAATGGGCTGACCTTATGGCAGATACGCCGCCGATTCTCAAGGCAAATGGAGAGAAGCTGGACGGGCCTCTGTACGGAGTACTGCGGACGCCGCAAGCGAATAACGTGGATATTAATGCACCATTGGGATTGCCGATTTTTGCCGAAGCTATCGAGGAGTTAAAAGACCTCGACATTGCATACAGCCGTAATGCCGGAGAAATATTTAATTCTCAGAAGATTGTTCTGGCAGATGATAGACTGCTGATGCCAAGTGGCACACCTGTAGCAGCCATGTCACCACAGGGCATGGAGAACAGACGCAATGAGATGAACTTACCGCACTTTGTCAAGAATGTATTCGGACAGGACGAGAAAGAGTTTTACCAAGAAATCAATCCGCAACTCAACACGGATACCCGCATAAGTGGCATAAATGCCCTTTTAAGCCAGCTGGGGTATAAGATTGGATTCTCCAATGGGTATTTTGTTTTCAATGAATCTAGCGGCATTCAGACAGCTACAGGAGTAGAAGCAGAACAGCAGAGGACAGTACAGTTCATTAAAGATGTTCGAGACAAACTGGAATCCTGCTTGAACGAAGTTATCTATGCACTGAACGCCTACGCTGACCTGTACGGACTTGCACCAGTCGGAGCTTATGAAGTCAATTATGATTTTGGAGACATTCTGTATGTGCGTGAAAACGACCGTGCAAGATGGTGGCAGTATGTGACCACTGGCAAGGTTCCGGCATGGTTGTATTTCGTAAAGTTTGAGGGAATGACTGAGGAAGAAGCGAAAACAATGGTCAAAGAAGCTCAGCCAGACGAGCCAACATTATTTGGAGAGGAGTAAAAAGATGGTAGATAAGCCAGTAACGAGGGAAGAAAAATATCTTGCGTACTTGACAGGCGATTATAAGGGCGAACTCCCAAAGCCAATTACGAGAAAAGAGAAGTATTTATACGAATTATGTTTAAAAGGAATAGGCGGCGAAATCTCACCGGAAGAAATCAAGAATGCAGTAAATGAGTACCTTGAAAAGAATCCGGTCAAGCCCGGAGCCACGGCAGAACAGGTACAGCAGATTGAGCAGAACAAGATAGACGTTGCTTCGCTGAAAGAGAATGTCAAATATCTTAGCGATTCTTATGTTACGCCGGAAATGTTCGGGGCGAAAGGTGACGGTGTTACTGATGATACAGAAGCACTTTTGAAAGCTATTGCTACAGGCTACCCCATTAGAGGAAAAACAGGTTCAAAATATTCTATTAAATCTCAATTAGTATTTTCAGATAATTGTACTATAGAAAATATATATTTAGTAGCTAGTGCGGAAATAGAAAGTGTTATTAAATACAGTAAACGTAATACAATTATTCGTAATGTACAAATCGACTGCAACAACTTAGTGAATTATGGAATTTTAGGCGCATCTAATACGCCTACAGACGTTTTATATTTTGCCAGTATAAAAAAATGTTCTGTAGTTAATGCGTTAATTGACGGATATAACACCGGCTTAATAAGAACATTCATGAATGATTGCATTGCTAAAGGGTGTGGTAATGCTGGGTTTTATATCGATGCAAGCGATACCAAGCATGACAACCTTGTACCGATTGATTGTAAATATGGTGTGTACGTTAATAGAGGAAATACAAGCATAGGTAGATTTCACCCGTGGTCGTGGGAAAAAGAACAAATTGGTTTATTTGTAGGAACAAATTACTCTGTAACTATTGAATATTATTTTAATGATACAAATCAATATGCAATTAGCTTTTCTGCAGGTGTTGATATTACGATCGGAACGTTAAGAAATTTTAACAATATAAACGCACCATCTGCTATATCCGATGGGTGCAGAATGCTGGTAAGAAATGAAGATACAAATACATATATTCCATATATCGCAATAGGAACAATTTGTGGATCTTTCAATGGTTATGATGATTACTTTTTATATCCAGATAATTACCAAATAGGTTATATGTCAGTTCAAAGAGTAAACTTAGTTAATGTTGGCACACGTTTTGATAAAAAAATGTTTCGTTTATCGTATGTACCGTCATCATTATATGAAGAGGTGCTAAAAAAGTTTAATATTACGAGTAACGTTTTGACGATTTCGTCATGCACGATGCAAGGATGCAGAACAGATTTGAATGGATATGAAATTAGATTGCGAGTTAGTTTTGAAAAATCAAATACAACATTAGAACCATTAAGCGAAATATTGAGTATACAATATATTGGGGCTGATACTGATACTGTATATTATAAACTATTAGGAGCTAATGCGTCATACACAGAATTATCTTTTTATACTGCGAGAAAAAAAAATGATGATAATAAATTTAAAGGCATGACGTTAAGATGTAATGATTCATTTTCTTTTAACGGTATATTAATATTATATTTGGATTTATATGTAGAATTATATCGTTAATTAACTAAATGGGCTTTGGTTAACCAGAAAAAACCAAAACATGTACCACAACATTTATCGAAAAAGGTGATATGCTATACTTAGTCCAGAATATTTACGTCGGATAACAGAGGGCAGTGAACAGATTGCCGAAGAACTACATCAGTATATCGTCTCTGAGATTGTGTCAAGAATGATGGCAAGAATCGGCAGGGGTGAGGACTATATTCTAACTAATGCTGATGCGTGGAGAATCAGAACACTACAGGAATCCGGTGAACTGCTAGAGGACATTCTGGCAGAACTATCCAGATATACCAAGCGTGAACAGCAGGAACTTCTTGAAGCGTTTGAAGATGCCGGAATCACTGCAATGAACTATGATGATAAGATATACAAGGCGGCAGGATTAAGCCCTGTACCGCTCGAACAGTCGCCGGCCATGATAAGGCTCATGGAGCGGAATATGCTTGCGACCATGGGAGAGTGGAAGAATTTCACACGAACAACCGCAAGTGCCGCTCAGAGGCTCTATATTGAGCAATGCGACCTTGCATATAATCATGTGATGACTGGGGCCGTTGGGTATACGCAAGCCATTAAAGAGGCAGTTAACAACGTTGTGAGCGATGGTGTTACCGTCACATATCCATCTGGTAGAAAAGACACAATTGAAACAGCAGTTGCACGTTCTGTTAGAACTGGCGTGGCACAAGCTACGGGGGATATATCTCTAAAGCGTATGGAAGAAATGGACTGGGATTTGATTCTGGTCAGTGCTCACATGGGAGCCAGAACAGGTGACGGCGGCGAGAATCCGGGAAATCACTCATGGTGGCAAGGCAAGATATACTCTCGTTCTGGCAAGAGCAAGAAGTTCCCGCCGTTCTCGTTGACCGGATACGGAACAGCAAGTGGACTGTCAGGAGTTAACTGTCGACATAGTTTTGGAGCCAGTGACGGTGAATTCAATCCCTATACGGAATTATCAGCACAGGATAAAGCTGATAAAGGCAAACAGTACGAAAAGGAACAGCGGCAACGTACTTATGAACGGAGAATCCGCAAAACGAAGAGAGAAGTTCTCGGAATGCAAGCGGCGGTTGATAACTGTAAGGATGAACAGACAAGATTCGCACTTCAGCAAGACCTTGACCGGAAGTCTTATCTTTTGCAGAAACAAAATGCTGCATACAAAGATTACTGCAAGCAGAACGACCTAAGGGAACTGCAAGACCGGCTTATGATAGCAAAGTGGAATCGTCAGAATGCCGCTAAAGCCAGAGGAGCGGCAAAAAGATATAAAACAGCAAAGGGGATTGACTGATGGATAAATGGGAGTATTTTAATCCTAATCCTGTTAAGGATAAGAGAACAGGAGATTGCGTTGTCCGGGCAATATGTAAAGCAACTGGCTTCGACTGGGAAACAGTATTCGCCGGATTAATGATACAGGCATGTACTCTGTCAGATATGCCGAGCGCAAATTATGTCTGGGGAGCGTACCTCTATAAGCATGGATACAGGCGAAAACTGATTGAGCAGTCGGAGCGATATATTTATACAGTCAATGACTTTTGCGCAGATCATCCAACAGGCACATACATTCTCTGTATAGATGGTCATGTGGTGACAGTGCAGGATGGCAAATATTTCGATACATGGGATTCCGGAAATGAGATCCCGGTATATTACTGGGAAAAGGAGAATAAATGAGCATATCAGAATTTGTACAGATTTTCCTCTCTATCTGCGGAGGGGTGTCCATTGTCGGAGGGGCAGCAGCTGTGATCTTTAAGTGGATTACTCCGGCATTCCGGCTCAATAAGCGAGTAGAAACACTGGAAGAACATGATAAACGAGATTACGAGAGTCTTCAGAGGATTGCAGAACGTGATTCGTTGATTCTGGAAGTGTTGTCGACCATGTTGGACAGTCAGATCAGTGGGAATAATGTGGAGGAATTAAAAAAAACAAAACAGAAGCTTACAAATTATCTTGCACAGAATCAACGTTAATTGCATTAATAAGGGGTATGCTCATGAAGTTATATGTGTTCACAAAGAAAGATATAGACAGATTCTTGATAGAGTGTAATTTTACACCGGACGAAGAAAGACTGTTCCGGCTGAGATGCAAGGAATATACACTCGAATACTGCGCTGAACAGATGAACGTGAGTATATCCACGGCGAAACGATTGAGCCGACGGGTGAACAATAAAATAATTAAAGTGTGCTGATACTTTTTAGACACTAATTAGAGCCAGAAACGACCTGTTTCCGGTTCTTTTTTTATGCAAAAATATAATCAGAAAGGCGGTGCATAAGATGGCATTATACAGCAATCCTTATCAATATAGTTTTGGCGTTCCGGGACAGATGAATCAGTTCCAGCAACAGCCTGTACAGATGCCAGCTCAACCAGTACAGCAACCCCAACAGAATAACAATGGTATCCTGTGGGTATCTGGCGAAGTCGGTGCAAAATCCTATCTAGTAGCACCTGGGACAAGTGTTTTACTGATGGATTCAGAGAGCGAAAAGTTCTACATAAAATCTACAGACGCTTCTGGTATGCCACAACCATTACGGACGTTTGAATACCATGAAATAGGCACTCAAATGCCACCTAAACAGCCTGTTCAGAACATGGACAGTAAATATGTCACCAGACAGGAATATGACGATTTAAAGGGCAAATACGAAGCTATTATAAACCGATTAAATTCTTTTTCTGAACCTGTTAGAGCTAATACCGCACAGGAATCAGCAGTCAAGGGAGGAAACGCAGATGAGTAATCCATTATTCAATGCCCTCGGTGGTGGGATGTCACAGGGAAACGGGCCAATGCAGATGATACAGCAGTTCATGCAATTTAGACAGAATTTTAAGGGAGACCCGAAGGAAGAAGTCCAGAAGATGTTACAGTCTGGGAAGATTTCTCAGCAACAGCTTAATCAAGTTCAGCAGATGGCGGGACAGTTTCAACACATGCTGAAAGGAATGAAATAGTACATTACAATCTGGCCAGATTGATGTAAATACACAATAAAGGAGATTATAACTATGGATGGAAATTATAGCTTAGCAGATATTGCCGCCGCTACTGGAAACGGTAGAAATAATGACGGCATGTTTGGCGGAGATGGTAGCTGGTGGATTATTGTTTTATTCATTTTTGCTTTCTTCGGATGGGGAAACAACGGCTGGGGCAATAATGGCAATGGCGGCGGATATGCAGCCACAGCAGCTACTCAGGCAGACATTCAGAGAGGATTCGACAATTCAGCGGTAATCAGCAAACTTGATGGAATCAACAGTGGCCTGTGCGATGGTTTTTATGCCATGAATAATGGTATGCTTACCGGATTCAATGGAATCAACACAAACATCATGCAGACCGGCTTTGGAATCCAGCAGGCAATCAATGCTGATACTGTAGCGAATATGCAGAACGCCAACGCTTTACAGGCACAGCTTGCGAACTGCTGTTGTGAAACCAGGGAAGCTATCCAGGGCGTAAACTACAATATGGCACAGAATACCTGCGCATTGCAGAACACAATGAACAGTAACACAAGAGACATTATTGACAGTCAGAATGCAGGAACAAGAGCCATTCTTGACTATCTTTGCAATGAAAAGATTTCTAGTCTGCAGGCTGAGAATAATGATCTCAGACGTGCTGCATCTCAGGATCGCCAGAGCGCACTTCTCACAACTGCAATGGCTTCTCAGACACAGCAGCTCATTAATGCAATCAATCCAGCACCGATTCCGGCATATCAGGTTCCTAACCCGAACACATATTACGGATGTGGATGCGGATGCAACACCGGATGCAATTGCTGATAACTTCATATCGAGAGTATCTTTCGATTGATTTCGGATGTCGGCTTATGCCGTTATTACACAGAGGGGCAGGCTGAGACCTGTCCTTTTGTGATATGAAAGGAGTATTTTTATGGCAGAATTTACAAATGTGGCTGCTCAGACTGTAGCAGCAAATGGAAACGTAGTATTTTCAAACACAGCAGTTAAAGGTTCTAACTGCATTCAGCACAGAGAGGGAAGTGGAATCATCACTCTAAGAGGACTGACTAACCAGTGTAAAGCGAGATTCTTCGTGGATTTTTCTGGTAATATCGCAATTCCAACAGGCGGTACTGTCGGAGCTATCTCACTGGCTATTGCAATTTCTGGTGAGCCGGTTCTTTCTTCTCAGATGATTTCCACACCGGCAGCAGTAAATCAGTACAATAATGTGTCCGCAGGTATCTATATTGATGTGCCTCGCGGATGTTGCGTTAATATCGCAGTAGAGAACACAAGCGATCAGGCAATATCTGTTGCGAACGCAAATATTGTTGTGACCAGAGAAGCGTAGGAGGTGCGATTATGAGAGACATTAAAGACTTATGTGCAAGAATTGAAGACGAACTGTCCAAAATCGCTGATAATGGACTGACCACTGGAAATCTGGAAATGACATACAAACTGATTGATATGTACAAAGACATAAAGAACACGCAGTACTGGGACAAGAAAGTGGAGTACTATAACACTGTCCTTGATGAGATGCGTGGCGGATACAATGACGATTACAGCGAACGCGGAAGAAAGCGCGACAGCATGGGGAGATACAGCGCAAATGACGGCAGAATGATGCCGGATTATGACCGAGGCAGTTCTTATGCCAGACGTGGTGAGCATTATGTTAGAGGACATTACAGCCGCTCTGACGGACGAGATGCTTATGACGACTATATGACACAGAAACAGAGCTATCGTTCCGGCAAGTCTGAAGACTGCAAAAGAAAGATGCTCGCCGCATTGGAAGAACATCTGGACGAACTTACAACAGAAATGAGTGATATGTCCAAGGATGCAGAGTGCCGGGAAGAACGTGATCTTGTCAAGAGATACGTAGAAAAACTCCGTGATATGCTCTAAAAACACAAAAGTGGTAGAGAGGTAGTTAAAAGAAATCTGTTATAATGTAATTGTGCAGCAGGAAGCACAAGTAAAACGGTTGTTTTTGACATTTTCGTTTTAATCCTCCTTTCTTTAATTTAGTAGCTGGTACGCACGCTTTAACGGAAAGTTGAACAGGTTCGAATCCTGTCGTGCGTATTTGCCATCTGGCACGCAAGATGGCTCACCTCCTTGATTAAGGTTTTTGTTATTCATACTTTTCTTTTAAAAAAGAAATAAATATCCGAAACAACTCGTGGCAGGCATGACACGTTAAACACCTTGCTAACCCGGGAATCCGGGTTATGTGGAATGTACGCTAGTGGAAAACTGACAGAGTCGCACTCTGGTCTCCGGTTCGATTCCGGGCGCTCCGCTTTAATCCGCTTAGAGTTAAGCTGTTTGTATACAGGTGGTCTATGTCTCAGGTGGATTTACGCTATAGCGAAAGAAGTGAAATTCACCCCAGTTTCTTTTTAGAGGGTTGGCCGTTATAGGCGGCATGGAATGTAGCTCAGTGGTAGATCGCACTGTAAATGTGAGGTCGCAGGTTCGATTCCTGCCTTTCCGATTACCTTGCCAGTGGTCTAACTGGCTTAATCCATTTACCTGCGGCGGCAGGTCAATAAACACGACCAGGAGGATGTTATGCAGAAACTTATTGACACTTTAAAATCATTTGGAATTGAAATCCCGGAGGATAAACAGGCAGATGTAAAGAAAGCACTCTCTGAGAATTACAAGAATGCAAAGGAAGTTGCAAAAACTCTGTCAAAAGTCGAGGGAGAACGTGATGACTGGAAAGTACGTGCTGAGACAGCAGAAGAAACCTTAAAAAGTTTTGACGGTATCGACCCGGCAAATATTAAAAGCGAGTTAGAGACTTGGAAACAGAAAGCGGCAGATGCAGAGAAAGAATTCAATGCAAAAATCTACGACCGTGATTTCTCGGATGCTCTGAAAGCGGCACTCGATGACGTTAAGTTTTCCAGCGAAGCGGCAAAGAAATCAGTCATGGCAGACATCAAAGAAGCAGGTCTTAAACTGAAAGACGGTAAAATCCTTGGCCTGAACGATCTGATCGAGCAGATGAAGCAGTCTGACGCATCTGCTTTTGTGGATGAATCTCAGCAGCAGGCTCAGCAGAATCAGGCAAGATTTACCACTCACGTTGGACAGCAGCAGACACCGGGAAGCATGACTAAAAAAGATATCGAAGCGATCAAAGACCCGTCCGAGAGACAGGCTGCAATTGCTCAGAATATCCAGTTATTCCAGTGATTTTTTACACCGACTATACACCAGAGTATAGCCGCTAACCCAATGCCTTAATAATTAATTATGGGTAGAAAGGATTTTATATGGCAGCAAAAGCTAATCTTATTATGACAAATGATATTCAGGTAAAAGCACGTGAGATTGATTTTGTTACCAGATTCGAAAGAAACTGGGAACACTTACGTGAAATACTTGGTATCATGCGTCCAATCAAAAAGACGCCCGGAGCGGTTCTTAAATCAAAATATGCAGAGGGTACATTACAGAACGGAAATGTTGGTGAAGGTGAGGAAATCCCTTACAGCAAATTCGTTGTAAAAGAAAAACCCTATGCAGAAATGACTATCGAGAAATACGCAAAGGCTGTATCTATCGAAGCAATCAAAGATCACGGTTACGAGAACGCTGTTCAGATGACCGATGATGAATTCCTCTTCCAGCTTCAGACTAATGTTACTGAAAGATTTTACAACTATCTGAAAACAGGTACTCTCTCATTCACGGAAACCACTTTCCAGATGGCTCTGGCAATGGCTAAAGGTCGTGTAGAAAACAAATTCAAACAAATGCATAGAAATGTAACTGGCGTTGTTGGGTTTGTAAATATTCTGGACGTGTACGAGTATATCGGAGCAGCTGGGATTTCTATTCAGAACCAGTTCGGCTTCCAGTATGTGAAAGACTTCCTGGGATTCAATACGATTTTCTTACTGTCTGACAGTGAAATTCCGAGAGGAACAGTAATCGCTACACCTGCTGAAAATATCGTTCTGTACTATGTTGACCCGAACGAATCTGATTTCGCAAAAGCGGGTCTTGTATATACTGTATCCGGTGAAACAAATCTGATCGGATTCCATACACAGGGCAATTACCACACAGCAGTGTCTGAATCATTCGCAATCATGGGGCTTACCCTCTTTGCAGAATATATTGACGCTGTTGCTGTCGGAACTATCGACACAACTCAGACACTGGGAACCCTCACTGTAAACTCCGCAGCAGGAAGTAAGAGTGGAGATACAAAAGTAACCATTACTCCGGCAAAAGCAAACGCAGGGAATGCATATAAATACAAAGTTGCATCTTCTGAGACTGCCGTAGACTACGGACAGAATGTGAAGAACTGGAGCGCATGGGATGGTGAATCCGACATTACAGCAACAACAGGGCAGGTAATCACAGTGGTTGAATGTGACAGCACATATAAAGCACTGAATGCTGGACACGCGACTGTAACAGCGAAATCATAAATGTAGGAGGTAACTGGCATGGCTTATGCAGATTATAAATTCTATATAGAATCATTCGGCAATGTTGTGCCAGAAACCGACTTCTCACGACTGGCAGAAAGAGCCAGTGATTTTGTGGACACAATGACGTTTGACAGACTGGTGGACGGACTGCCAACAAACGAACGCTCACAGAAGCGTATCAAAAAGGCGGTCTGTTCATTGGCTGAATTAATGTATCAGATTGAGCTTGCTGAAAAGAATGCTACCAATGCCGCTGTGAGTGGTGCGTCAACCGCAATCGGGTCCGGTGGTAGCACGACAGGCATTGTAACATCTGTAAGTTCCGGCAGTGAATCCATCTCTTACGCAACGCCTCAGCAGATTGGAGCGGGTGCAAAGGAATGGAGTGCGGTATATGATGCCGCCGGAGATGTACGGAAAACGAATGACTTACTTCTTAAGACAGCTTTTCCGCTTCTGATGGGAGTAAGGACGGATGATGGAATACCGATTCTTTATGCGGGGATGTGAGTATGAAATATGCGCGAATAAAACCGACTATAGTTGAAGCTATTCAGTGTTTTACCACTCCAGAGAGTATAACTCAAATTGAGAAGTTTGTTGGCAATTCGGTAAAAATTAATAATAATCTTAACCCGCCGCACATTGAGATTTCTGCATATCCTGCTCTATTTAGAGATGGCGAAAGAGTTGATTCGGTACTCGTAGAGCCCGGAGACTACGTCTTGCGTGATGAAGAAGGGTATTTCGATACAATGGTAAAGGATGAGTTTGAAGAAGAATTTAAGGAGGTATCTGAATAATGGAATTAAAACAGACAGTTGAAATGATGAACAGTGCAGATTACAAGGAACGCTTTAAGGCAGAGTATATGCAGGTGGTTGTTCGATATAAGAAACTTGCGAATATGCTTGAAAAGTGGGACAAAGGGGAACTCCCATTTACTCCTACTTGTCCGAGAAGCACTTACAATATGCAGGTAAGAGCAATGACGGATTATATTGCTGTTCTGGAAGCAAGGGCAGTTATGGAAAAAGTTGATTTGGAGGTATGATTATGGACATTTCAACACTTGGCTCATGCATCGCAATCGTTATGATTTGCTACATCGTAGGAATGGGCTGTAAAGCATCAAAAAGAATCTCTGATGAATGGATTCCAGTGATCATGGCGGTTATTGGTGGCATTCTCGGAGCTGTCGGGATGGGAGTTATCCCGGACTTCCCGGCAACGGATTATATCACAGCGGTTGCGGTCGGTATGTTTAACGGACTGTCGGCCACTGGCGTGAATCAGATTATTAAACAGACAGTGCAGAAAGAATAATTAAGGAGAGGATATCATGTATTCGTCTAAAATTACACTTTTTAATTACTACGAAAGTGCCACGACAGGAGATGCGTACTGGTATCCTCATGTGCTATCTGACGTTGACCTTATTACTGACAAAGGGGCAATCCTTAAAAAGTACGGTCCAGACGCAACAGACAACGCACAGTTACACATCCATTATACTGTCCAGAACGGCGATATAACCATTGCTGACAGGAATGGTAAGATTCTCCCATGGGTACCGCCTAAGGAGTGGAAAAGACAGATTAACAACGCTCTGGAGGATACGATTACATTCTCAGATGAATCGTTCTTCTGGGAGGGTGAGTGGACTGGCGGAACAGTATCTGATGGTGATTATCGGAGCGGATTCTATCAGTACATGAACGAGAACAAGGATAACGTGTTCAAGATTACCAGTGTAGGTGGTCCATATACACTGATTCCACATTTTGAGATTCTGGGTAAGTAATATGAGCAAGATTCATCATTTTAAAGGGTTCTCCGTAGTCGATGGAGATATGAAAATTAAACTGAATATGGACAGATTCTCCAGACAGTATCAAGAAGCTCAGTATCTCCTTGATGGAATGGTCATGGACAGTATGGTTCCGTTTATGCCGATGATTTCAGGAGACTTTATCAATAAGACAAGGGCAAGAAGTTCCTCTATGCAAGGCACAGGCTTTGTTTGTGCGGCGGCAGAGCCTTATGGCAGATTCCTCTATATGGGAAAAACGATGGTGGACGAGCTGACCGGAAGTCCTTACGCTCGGCAGTATGCGAAGAAAGTCCTTGTCAGTCAGTTCTCTGGTCAGACAGCCGCAAAGGAAAATCTTGAATACACCAAACAGGCTCACCCACGGGCACAGGCAAAGTGGTTTGATGCCGCTAAACGGCAATATGGTGACACATGGGTTCGCAAAGTAAAAGCACAGGCAGGAGGTGGCAGGCATAGCAGATAAACCTATCGGAAAAGACGCAACCGGATACGAAATTCTGACAGATGCCATGAAAGCACTTCTGAACCAGTATCCGGGACTGTATGAAAATGAAACAATCAAGTTTGAAGAACTTGGCAAGGAATCAGGAATTGCGTTCTCGGCAGATAATGGAGCTTTGATTTATTCAGAAAAAGAAGATGTTTGTGGCGTAATGCACCAGGTATGCCAGTACCCATTTTACGTGGTATATCGCACAGCATCCGACAAGGAAAGGCAGAAGCTATCCGTTCAGAAGTTCCTAGATAATCTCGGTAAATGGATATGCCGAGAACCAGTTATCATAAATGGCTCTGAGACACGTTTAAATGCGTTTCCTGAGCTTTCTCAGGGGCGAGTGATAAAACGTATCACCCGTGATAATTCCTATGGTTTAGAACCACAGGAGAGTGGTGTACAGGATTGGTTATTACCATTAACGGTACGCTACGAAAATACTTATGAAGTAATATAACAAGTAACAACCAGCTATCAATCGGAGATAGTCGCTAACCTACACAGCCTTTTAAAAGTTATAGGCAGAAAGGACATTTCTATGGCAGTTACAGGCAAAATTGACCGTAAATATATGGCTCATTATATCGATGCAGGTTCTCTCTGTGGAGGACTGACACCGAAGTATGAACGTCTTGGAAAAGATCTGGAAGAGTACAATGTTGAACTCAATCCAGACACCGAAACCTCTAAAAACATTCTTGGAGAATCCACATTCAAACATAACGGCTACGAAGTTTCTTCTGACGCTGATCCATTCTATGCAGACACTACTTCTGATCTGTTTACAGCATTACAGAAGATTGTAGATGGACGTCTCAAAGACGATAACCTCAAAACAAAAGCAGTTGAGGTTCACCTTTGGACAGAAGCCACAGCAGGCAAGTATGAAGCATATCAGCAGGACTGCTACGTTGTGCCGACCTCCTACGGCGGTGATACATCTGGCTATCAGATTCCGTTTACCGTCAATTATACCGGCGAACGAGTAAAAGGAAAATTTGATATCAGTTCCGGCACATTTACAGCTGACAGCGAATAATTTTTAGGAGGATATAGAAAATGGCAAAAACAATTAATACAAACATTGATGATGGATTTCTTCTTTTCACATTCACAAACAAACAGGGTGAAGTGTTCTCTTCATTTAAGCTGAACCCTACCGACATTAACGTTGCAGCAAGAGCGGAAGAATTGGAAACTTTCTTTGAGCAGGCTCAGGAATCTGTTAAAAATGTTTCTTCCAGCAAAGAGATGGCTGAGATTAATAAGCAGATTGAGGACAAAATCAATTATATGCTCGGATATGAAGCATCTAAGGATTTATTTAAAGAACCAATTACCGCAACAACTGTTTTTGGAAATGGTCAGGTATTCGCTTATATCGTCCTTGACAAAATCAATGAAGCACTTACTCCAGAGATTGAAAAGAGAAAGAAAAAAATGCAGGAAGTGGTCAATAAGTACACGGAGAAGTATACAAAATGACCGCCTATGAGTTGCCCACCTCACTAAATATCAGTGGGGTGGATTTTTCTATCAGAACGGATTTTCGAGTAATTATTGACATTCTGGTCGCCATGAATGACCCAGAATTGGACGAACAGGCGAAAGCTGTTGTTATGTTACAGATTTTGTTTGAGGACTGGCAAAGCATACCCCTGGAACATCTTACAGAAGCTTGTCAGAAAGCTTGCGAGTTTATTGATTGTGGTCAATTCGATGATATCCCGAACAAGCCCAAACCCCGTTTGATGGACTGGGAACAGGATGGAGATATGATCGTTCCGGCTGTGAACAAGGTTGCTGGTAAAGAAATCAGATCAGTACCTTATATGCACTGGTGGACGTTTTTTGGATACTTTATGGAATCTGGCGAGTGCCTGTTCAACACCGTAGTTGGAATCCGGTCAAAAAAAGCAAAGGGCGAAAAGTTCGATAAATGGGAAAAGAAATTCTATCAAGAGAATAAAAACATAATTGACATAAAAACACGTCTCAGCGACGAGGAGCAAGCTTATAAAGATAAGCTGAATGAGATGTTGAACCTCAAATAGTTAGGAGGTGGACACATGGCTGCTGATGGCTCAGTCATTATTGATACCAGAATGGACACATCAGGCGTGCAAAACGGCGTATCAGCAATCAGGCAGTCTTTTAACGGACTTGGCAGCGTAGTAAAAAAAATAGGCGTACTGATTGGCGGAGCATTTGCGATTGGAAAACTGACGCAGTTCGGTAAGGAATGCGTAGAACTCGGCTCTAACCTTGCCGAAGTGCAGAACGTGGTCGATGTTACATTCACAACCATGTCGGACAAGGTAAACGAATTTGCAAAGAATGCTATGACCTCTGCCGGACTGTCAGAAACCATGGCAAAACAGTATGTCGGAACGTTCGGAGCAATGTCTAAGTCGTTCGGTTTCTCCGAAGCACAGGCTTACGACATGTCAACAGCTCTGACACAGCTGACTGGTGACGTAGCATCATTTTACAACATCAGTCAGGACTTAGCCTATATCAAACTGAAATCAGTGTTTACAGGTGAAACGGAAACACTCAAGGACCTCGGCGTGGTAATGACTCAGTCGGCACTTGACCAGTACGCACTTGCAAACGGCTACGGCAAAACCACATCTGAAATGACAGAACAGGAGAAAGTGGCTCTTCGTTTGGCTTTTGTGCAGAAACAGCTATCTACCGCATCTGGTGATTTCATTCGAACATCTGACTCATGGGCGAACCAAGTGCGAGTGATGCAGCTGCAGTTACAATCTCTCAAGGCAACAGTCGGACAGGGATTAATCAATCTCTTCACTCCCGTTTTGAGAGTTATTAATATTTTACTGGGCAAACTGGCAACTCTGGCGAATGCCTTCAAGTCATTTACGGAGTTAATCACCGGGAAAAAATCTTCTGGTCAGACAGGTGCAAGTGGCGCAGGTCTTGCCGGGACAGATGCAATAGCTGATACGGCAGACCAATATGGAAATGCTGCCGACAATGCCGAAAAGCTGGCAGATGCAACAAATGATACAGCAGACGCAACTAAGAAAGCCACTAAGGCGGCAAAAGGATATCTTAGTCCTCTCGACGAAATAAATAATTACTCAACGGATAAAAGTGCGGATTCATCGTCAAAAGTACCGGGCGCAACTGGCGGACTTGCAGATCAGATGAAAGATGCTGTACAAAATGTTGATTACGGAAAGGTAGCAGAGGGCGAGACGGTTCTTGATAAGATGTCAAAACCGCTAAAAAAGATAATCGACAGATTTAAGCAGCTGGCTAAGTTAATTGCAAAAGGATTCTGGGATGGATTAGGAGATTACGAGCCAATTTTTGACGGAATAAAAAAGGATCTCGATTCCATATGGAAATCTTTAAAGGATATCTTTACTGATTCAGAAGTTACTAAAGCAGCAAATAATTTTCTTGATTCATTTGCATATGCAATTGGACAAGTTGCCGGTTCATTTGCCAGAATTGGATTGACAATTGCGCAAAACATTATAGGCGGAATTGAAAAGTTTTTAAAGCAGAACACGCAAAGAATAAAGAACTATCTGATAGATATGTTCAATATCGGCTCTGAAATTTCGCAAATCGCAGGGAATCTTGCAGTTGCTTTCGCTGATGTTTTCTCAGTTTTCGGTGGAGAAACTGCGCAACAGATCACAGCAGATTTAATCGGAATCTTTGCTGAAATCGGAATGGTTCTTACGGAAACGGCTGCAAAACTTGGCAGAGACATCCTTAACATGATTGCGCAGCCTTTTATCGACAACAAGGACATTTTAAAGTCAGCAATCGAGGGTAGTCTCGGAGCAATAGAAACCGTAACAAGCGGCGTCTTAATAGTTGTTCAAAACCTTAGCGACGCAATATCAAGGTTATACGATGAACACGTAAAGCCGTTCTTTGATTCTATAGCAAATGGACTGTCAAGCATATTTGGAACTCTGATAACTGGATATAACACATACGTTCTTCCAGTACTACAAGGACTGGCGGAACAGTTCAAAGGACTATTAGAGGGACCATTAGGGGATGCGATTTTAAAGATAGAAGCATTCCTCGGAAAACTCATTGATTCTCTGAAACTTCTGTGGGAGTCAGTGTTAGTGCCTTTGATTAACTGGATAATCGCAAATTTGCTTCCGGTTGTGGCAAAGATAATTGACGTTGTAGGAACCACAGCAATAAAAGTCTTGGAATCATTAATTAAAATTATTGGTGATGTAACAGACACGCTGAGTGGAATCATTGATTTTCTTGTCGGCGTTTTCACGGGAGACTGGGAACTGGCTTGGCAGGGAATAAAAGAGATTGCGGATGGAGCATGGAGTTTTATCAAAGATGTTGTGTCAGGTGCGTGGGAGATAATTAAAACCGTAACAAAAGGCGCGTTGAGTATAATAAAGAGCATCATCAGCACTGCTTGGAATGCGATTAAAGCATTGACTTCAACAATCTGGAACGCAATTAAAAAGACCCTTTCTGGTCTTTGGAACTCTCTTAAATCCACAGCCAGCACAGTATTTAATGCAATTAAAACTAAAGTTGTAGGCGTATGGGACAGCGTAAAGAACAAGACATCAAAAACATGGGAAAACGTAGCTACGTTCGTATCTAATAAAGTAGAAGCGATAAAAAATGCTATCACTAATAAGTTTAATGCCGCCAGAGATGCAGTCAGATCTGCGTTTGAAGGCATTGTGGATTTTATTAAAGCTCCGATCAATCAAGCAATCAGCATTGTTAATAATGCAGTTGGAATGATTAATAATGCAATTGGTGGAATTGAATCTGCATTTTCCTTTGGACCCTGGACTGTTCCAACACCGTTTGGTTCAAAGACTATTGGATTTCATGCAACATTTCCACGTATCGGAACTATCCCATATCTGGCCAGTGGTGCAGTTATTCCACCAAGGTCAGAATTCCTTGCGGTATTAGGTGACCAGAAGAAAGGCAATAACCTGGAAGCGCCGGAAAGTCTGTTACGTCAGATCGTCCGGGAAGAATCAGGAAAGGGACAGGGAGACGGAAATACCTACAATGTTACAGTTAATGCATCTGGCAGAAAACTGTTAGATATTATTATCAGTGAAGCTGAAATGAGAAGGAATCGGAACGGGAAGAACCCATTTGAGTTAGCATAGAGGAGAAAATATGGAACAGGAACAATTTAAAATAGACAACGTTGTTATAAGAGCACCGGACAGTTACAAGCCGGTGTTCGCAACCACTTCTACAGAAGACTCTAAAAGAAGTCAGGATTTGATTATGCACAATACACCAATGGGGACAATTGGTGGGTATGACATGCAATGGGGCGAGCTTACGTGGGCTGAAATAGCAACCATACTAAATACTGTGCTTAACAAAAGCCAATTCACATTCCACCATAAAGACCCTACTGTTCCGGGAAGATGGATAGACAGAACATTCTACGCATCAAATTTCAACATGGCTGCGCAAACTTTAAAAGATGGGGAAGAAAAGTGGACGGATTTGTCTATTAATGTAAGGAGGATTGAGCCGATTTGATAAATGTATCTACTCAGTTAAAAAAAGAATCTCTTACAAACAGAAATTATTACGTGACAGCAAATGTTACATTGTCAAATGGCGCAACTCTTAAGCTAGGCAAAAAAGACTTTTATCTGTCTGGAAATAGTCTCGTAGATTCAGCAGACTCTGGGGACTTCCCGGTGGGTGTAGCAATAGAAAAAACGGCAAGTTTATCATTGGTAAATGATGACGGACGCTTTGACGGATATAATTTTAATGCTGCAAGGTTTGTTATCTTTCTCAATGTGCGGTTATCTGACAGGATAGAAACTATAAAAAGAGGTACTTATATTGTGTCAAAGAAACCTGCAACGGCAAGCGAAATAAGTCTTTCCCTCTTAGACAAAATGCATAACGCTGATAAGACGTATGATTCTAATTTATCTTTTCCTTGTACGGTCAAGGAACTGCTCTCAGAATGCTGTCAGCAATGTGGAATCACTCTTGGAGATGCAATGTTTCCAAATGCGGACTTTCAGATTCAGAAAGCGCCATCTAATGCGACATATCGTACAGTAATCGGAATGTGTGCCGGGATAGTCGGTGGAAATGCAAGAATTGATGAAAATGACTTACTCAGGATTATTACGTTTGATAAGACATTTACCAATACGACTATTTACGATGGTGGAGCAGTAAAGAACTGGACAAACGGTGATGATCTGGATGGTGGCACGCTTAATCCGTGGACGACAGGGACTGTGATTGATGGTGGTACGTTAAGTAATAACGATTATCACGCGTTATTTTCAATTCAGAATCTACAATATGACGTAGACGATGTCATTGTAACAGGCGTCAAATACGTAGAAGATGAGACCGAATATATGTCGGGTCAGGACGGTTATGTAATCACTATTGATAATCAGCTATTGTCAGGAAATGCACAGGCAGGCATTGAAGCCATTGGGAGTCAATTAATCGGTTTGCGAATGCGTCCTTTCTCATGTGACGGAATTGCCAACGGATACGCCACTTTCGGCGATCCAGTCGAATTTATTGACACGAAGAATCGTGTTTTTAGATCATTTGTAACTAATGTAGAATTTGTGTTCGGTGGTTCAACATCATGGGGTTGCAGCGCAAAGAGTGCCGAAGAAGATGTAAGTGAGTTTGTTGGTGGTCAGCAAGCGGCCGTAGAACAGTCAAAAAAAGATATAGAGAAGAAACTATCTGCCTATGACGTAAAGCTCAAACAGATGAATGAACTTGCAGCGAACACGCTGGGTTTTTTCTATACAGAGGAAGTACAAGAAGATGGTTCCGTAATTACGTACCGGCATGATAAGCCTACACTTGCTGATTCTAAAGTAATTTATAAGACAGGTGTCGATGGATTCTTTTTGTCAGTAGATGGGGGTCAGACATGGAAAGCCGGGTTTGACAGTAATGGAGATGCTGTTCTGAATATTCTTTATGCTATTGGCATCCAATCAGAATGGATTAACACAAGAGGTTTTACAGCAAAAGATAATAACGGGAATACGACATTAAAAATAGATGCCGACACAGGTGCTGTCACATTAGAGGTCGAAAACTTTACGCTAAAAAGTAGAACTATTGAACAGATCGCCAAGGATGTTGTGGATGGGGCAGTTCAAAATAATGTGACTATCCCGAACTATTATGGCACGTATGTACCAACATTGCAGAACTATCCGGCATCTGAGTGGAAAAGTGAAGAATATAAAAAACATGACGGCTCGATTTTCATGAACTTTTCTACGAGCCGGGTATATATGTTTTCTGGGACTGATGGCACTTGGCAGGAACTGGACGCTGAAAAAATTGTCAATTTTGAAAGAGTTTTTAACGCTTTAACGGATAACGGTAAGCAAGAGGGAATTTATATGCAGAACGGACATCTGTATATAAACGCTTCTTATATTAAATCAGGTCAGATTTCAGCTGATTTGATTAATCTGAAGAACATCAACGTTACAAACAGTTCTGGAACGTCAACATTTGCGATTGATAACTACGGAAATGTTACGCTCAGACCTAATACATTCGTGTTAGCAAACGGCGACACAATATATAGTGTTGCGGAAGATAAAGCTTCGACAGCGTTATCGAATGCGAATCGCTATACAGACAATGCACTTAGTGATCTCGACATAGGGAAAATGTCAAAACAAGAGATTATTGATGTGTTAAGCGATAACAGCAGTAATAAAGGTCTGTATCTATCGAATGGTAATGTGTACATGAATGCCGATTATATTAACACAGGTGAATTAGCAGGATGGAAAGTTGGAATTAAAAAGCTTTCAGCAAGTGGCGCGTATGGAGAAGTAACGCTAGATGCTTCAACTGGAGAGATCTATTCAGAGACGAATACAGGAATATATGTACCGGGGTACGGGACATTGTATGGAACGCGTATTAGAGGAATCAATCTTTATACAGGAACCGTACATGCAAGTTCAGCCTCGTTTAATAAAAGCGTTTCGGCGAGCAGCGTTTCGGCAGACAGTGTTTCGGCATCAAAAAAAGTTACAGCAGGTACACATATAGAAGCCAGTGGCCATTTCTATAGCATCGGAACGGGAACAGACCTTGCAGATTTAAGTGTCCGAGGAACAAAGAAAAGAATCCTTCCAACAAAAAACTATGGTACACAGGCGTTTTATTGCTACGAAATGGCATCCCCCATGTTTGGAGACATCGGAGAAGCATCCATATCAGAAGACGGCACATGTCTGATAGACATAGATGACATATTCCAAGAATCTACTAATGTAAGGATTGAATATTATGTGTTCTTGCAAAAGGAAGGAGATGGAGATTGTTGGGTAGACCAAAAAGAACAGACATATTTCACTGTAAAAGGTACTCCGGGGCTTAAATTTGCATTTGAAGTCAAAGCGCGTCAAGCTGACTATGAACACATGCGTTTTGCTGATGCAAGTGAAACAGCTTACGATAGGGCAATAGACACAGACATGCCAGAGCCAGACTACAGTAAAAGCCTTGAAATATCAGAACCCGATTACGAAAAAGAGCTTCTTAATAACAGGAAAAAAATTATTGACGAAATGGAGGAAATATCATGAAAAAAATTCTTACAAGTTTTATGAATCTCAGCACTGGAGAAGGAAGTCGCATTGCTTACACCTATTCAGAAGTAGACGAAAGCACAGGAAGTATCATCAGTCAGAATAATAAAGGTAATTTCCTTGTAATGGATGACAATGTACAGAAAAATCTTGATTCCGTAAAGGATTACATAAAAAATAATTTCCTTTCATAAGGAGGTAAGTCTAATATGGCCAATACATATACAATACAATTCCGGCGCGGTATGTACGCTGATTTTGATACATCGAAAATTCGTCCTGGAGAGCCCGTTGCGATTCTTGGCAATGACCCTTCTGTTCCATCTGGCAAAGCCTTATACATTGCATTTGCGGCTAATGATGTAAGACGATTGTGTTCCATTGAGGATATTTCAGAGATGGTCAATGCCGGAGAATTTGTTGGCCCGCAGGGTCCAAGGGGTGAAAAAGGAGATAAAGGTGATCCGGGAGAAAAGGGTGCGGATGGCACCGTAGCATTTGAATCGCTGACACCCGAGCAGAAAGAATCACTAAGGGGTATCTCTATCACAGCGGTCAGTATCGACACAGATGGAAATTTGACAATAACATTTTCAGATGGTGATAGTGAAAATGTTGGTAATATTATAGGGCCTCAAGGTCCGCAGGGACCACAAGGTGAAAAAGGAGATGTTGGTCCACAAGGTCCACAAGGCCCACAAGGAGAAAAGGGTGAACAAGGAAATGATGGAACATCTCTTAATATCCTTGGTACAAAAGAATCTGAGGCAGACCTCCCTTTAAGCGCAGAGAAGAACGACGCGTATTTAATAAATGGAGAAATGTGGGTTTTTAACGGCACAAATTGGAACAATGCTGGCAGGATTCAAGGGCCTCAAGGTCCGCAGGGACCAGTTGGTCCGCAAGGGCCAAAGGGCGACCCGGGACCGCAGGGCATAAAAGGAGACCCCGGAGAAAAAGGAGAGCAGGGAATACAGGGTCTAAAAGGCGATACTGGGCTGCAAGGTCCACAGGGACCAGTTGGTCCAAAAGGCGAGCAAGGCGATGCTGGCGTGCGAGGAATCACCTTTACTCCTGTTGTAGACAGCAGAGGAAATATAAGTTGGAGTAATGACGGGGGACTTGAAAACCCCCAGACAGTAAATATTACCGGACCGCAAGGCGATACGGGCGCAAAAGGAGATACTGGGCCGCGAGGAGAAAAGGGAGAGGCTGGGGATGCCGGGCCTAAAGGAGACAAGGGCACTACATTCGTCCCAAGTGTGGACACCGATGGAAATATAAGCTGGAGCAACACAGATGGAATCACCAATCCCGAAACAGTCAACATAAAAGGGCCAAAAGGAGACAGGGGAAGTGATGCGACTGTCCCGATTGCTACAACTGAAACTCTTGGCAAGGTTAAGCCCGACGGTAAGACAACATTCATAGACGAAGACGGAACACTCCACGCAAAAGGCGGAGGCGTGACCGTTACCCCTAAACCCGTAAACAACCCAACAATTGAAAATGCAAACACATCTGTCACAATTAAATGGCAAGACCCTGAAAACACGGTAATCAGTGGCTCAACATTTTCTACATGGGCTGGCACAAAACTTGTAATGAAAGAAACGGGCTATCCTGCAAATCCAGATGACGGAACGCTTGTGGTTGATAATACGGTTCGAGATAAATACAAAACCACAGGCTATACAGTCACAGGGTTAACAAGCGACAAACAATATTACTTCGTGCTGTTCCCATACAACACTGATGGCGTATACAACTACGATACAGGAAACAGACTTCTCGGTGAACCAGGGGAATTGAAGATTGTCACATTCGCTGACGGAACGGATGCTGAAATAGCAAGGATGATTAAAGCGCACTACGCAGGTAAAATCAATATTGGCGAATATTGGGCGGTTGGCGACAAGAGAACCATCCATCACAATGCTATGGATGCAACAGGCGTGAGTGAGTCACACAAAGCAAATGATTATGCTTATGTGATCATCGGAATTGAACATGACGACTTGGTAACTGCTATCAATGGCAAGGCCAAAGCCGCTATTACAATTCAGACGGAACGCCTGCTGTATTTAGACACTACGACAGAATATAACAATTCTCTCGATGCATCTCATGAATGTGGTTATATGAATAGCTCAGATATGAATAGCGGCGGTTGGGAAGGTTGTGAAAGACGTACATGGTGTAATAATGTGTACAAGAAATGTTTACCTGCTTATGTCCAAAGCATGATGAAACAGGTTAAAAAGCTGACATCTGTGGGAGGTCAGAGTAGTACAATCAAGACTTCAAACGATTATGCGTTCTTACTATCTGAAATCGAAATTTTTGGTAACATTCCATATTCTTTTGGAGGTGAAGGAACACAGTATCAATACTTTAAGAATGCGACCGCAAACAGGTATAAAAGCCCACGAACTAGCAATTTTTATGCGTCTGGGATTTGGTGGGAGCGTTCGCCTTGCCGCAGTGCCAATGAGTCCTTCTGTGTTGTGAATGAGGCAGGGAATACGAACATCGCCGATGCCAGTCAAGAAAAGAGCCTCGCCCCTTGCTTATGTTTCTAAAATCCTAGTAAATTAATGAATTATTTATAGCTGCATGGCTAAGAACAGGAGGCGCATATGGATAAAAAGGAAATTGCAAATATCTACAAAGCCATCAATCGAGTTTCAAACAGGCTGAATGAGATGTCTGAAAAGTTAGACATTGTGATACGGATGCTTAATGCGGAATCTAATCGTAAAATTCTAATTAATGGTGATGGTATTGACGGTCTGGCTGAACTTGTATCAACGCATGACTCGGCTTTGGACGAACTGGCTACATTAGTTTCGACAATCGGAGGTGAAAATAATGGTTAATTTTTTTGAAGAGCGAATAATCAATGGGCTGAAAAAATGGACAGATGTTCCTGAACTGTGGAATAAGAAGGTAATTGAAAGACTTCAAAAGGATGGCTATGTACTGAATGAGGACGGGACAGTAACAGAATCAAAACCAGGAATAGTGAAATAAAATACGTGCAAGGGAGAAAATATGGAAATTAAAGGAATTGACGTATCATCTTATCAGAGTAAGCCAGACTGGGCGAAAGTATCGAATTCTGAAATTAAGTTTGCAATATTGAGAATCCATCAAAAATCTGGAACTGATTCCTCTTTTGAACATAACTACAAAGGATGCAAGTCAAATGGAATCCTTGTCGGCGGATATAAATACAGTTACGCTCTGACACCGGCACAGGCAATTGATGAAGCTGAGAGCGTAATTTCTGTTCTTGGCGGACGCGGAATGGACTTTCCAATCTTCTACGACCTTGAATGGAGTCAGCAGAGAAACCTTGGAAAACAGGCGATTGAGAACATTGCAGTAGCATTTCTGACCAGAATCAAAAAAGCCGGTTATAAGGTCGGTATCTACTGCAATCTTGATTGGTACAATAACGTTCTGTCAGACACCCTGAAAAAGTACGATTGCTGGATTGCTCGTTATCCGGCTAGTGATAATGGCTCTGTACAGGAAAGATTGCGTCCATCTGTTGGTGTAGGCTGGCAGTATTCCAGTAGAGGAAAAGTATCCGGCATTAGTGGTAACGTTGACATGGATGTATTCTATAAGGATTACAAAGAGGAGGTTTCTGCAATGGATAAAGCTATTGAAAAAGTGATTCTTATTGCAAAAAATGAGATTGGATACCTTGAAAAGAAGAGTAATAGTCAGCTCGACAGTAAGACTGCAAACGCCGGTTCAAACAACTATACGAAGTACTGGCGAGACATTAAGCCATCATATCAAGGACAGCCTTGGTGCGCAGCATTCGTGAGTTGGTGTTTTATGGAAGCATTCGGACAGGAAAAAGCAAAAAAACTGTTGAAGCACTGGCCCTATGTTTACTGCCCAACACTTGGTAATCTGTTTACAAGGAACGCTAATCCAAAGATTGGCGATATTGTAATCTTTTATCGTAACGGAACTTTTGCTCATACCGGCATCGTAACGGCTGTAATCGGAGACAGGTTCTATACCATCGAGGGAAATACTTCTGGCGCATCTGGAATTATTGCAAATGGTGGCGGTGTCTGTGCAAAGAGTTATCTTAACAGTCAGATGCCCGGAACTAAGTTCTGCACACCGGATTACAGTATTGTATCTGATACATCACAAACAGGAGAGAAATATATGTTTAATCCAGAGACAGTAAAAGCAGGAGACAAAAATACATCTGTGCTTCTCTTACAGGAAATATTAAGAGCCAGGGGCTTTAAAGGCAAAAACGGCAAAACCCTGAAACTTACATGGACAGCAGATGCAAACACGATTTACGCTCTGAAAGCTTATCAGGAATC
>ERZ791921.223-NODE-223-length-50978-cov-2.828761_pt1 | contig 50978 bp, 80 predicted proteins | sample MGYA00510135_ERZ791921 | MGnify/ENA primary metagenome ERZ791921 (study PRJEB30046, sample SAMN00792070) | human gut metagenome | study: EMG produced TPA metagenomics assembly of the A metagenome-wide association study of gut microbiota in type 2...
TTTACACTGCCACAATTAGGACAGTCACCTTGAATATAAAGCGGTCTATCATGAAAATCTTTTACCAATTTCCTATTTTTAACTGACTTTTTAGCAAATCTTCCATCTGTATCAATTAATAATTTTCCATCTTCAATCATTTTTAATTTTCCTAACGCCATTCCAATATTTTGAGCTATTGTATATGGTAAATTTTTTTGAATCATATAAAAATCTTCTAATGCTACTTCAGAAAAATTATCATCCCATGAAAACGGTTCTGATTTTATATTAAATTGGTGTTCGCTCATTTGTTTTTATACCTTTCAAACAATCTTCCGTTCCCTCTAAAAATGCAAAACTATGAGGTATTGGAAGTTTTATATGTTTCTTATTCCTTATACACTTCATATTTTCGCATTCCGAAAAACAAAATGTTATATCTTCGCTTGCCATATTTATACCCTCTGATAATAAAGTGTTTTAGGATCAATTTCTTCCCAATAAAAATCTAAAATCAACTCATCTTCTTTTGTTTCTACAAGGCTAGCTTCTCCCGTTAAAAGGAAATGATGAACTATTTTCCCTTCAATAATATGAGGTACATAATACCCCTCTACCCACTGATCTTTTTCAGGTAGGTTTTTCCAATTCTTCTTTTTTGCTTTAAATAATCCTTTATTCATATTTTCTCCATATTCTAAAACATCATAGAAAACCATGTTCCGATAATAAACATTAAGTGAATTAACTGATCCTGTACTAAATTGATTTTCTTTTTATTTGCTTTCATATCATCAACAATCATATGAGCTGCTACATTGCACACAAATAATAAAGGAGTATAAAATCCACCAAACCAAATAATGTAAACAGTAGGAACCAACATAATCATAAAGCTCCAGCTAAAACTATGCATGAATAAGGCCATCAGATAATCATACTTATACATTAGATCTGGTGAATTATTGACCCACCACTGTTTCTGTTTTGCACTTGCCAACCATCCTTGTAAATAATAATCATCTACAATATGGCAAAATATCATCGAAAGTAAAATAATAAATTTAATCATAATTTAATTTTCCTCCATTAATCCTTCAATAAAATATCTTACATGCTGAAAAGAAGATGCTTGGAAGGTACATTGTAATGCAGCCAAACTCCCCACTTCATACTTACCTTCCTCAATAGGCTTATAAAATCTATTCTCCATATGCGTTACAAATTCTAATACTTTCTCAAGTTTCTCTTTATCGCTCATAAATCTTCCTCCTTTGGGAACTGGAATACCATTCTACTCACACATTCAATTTTCGATATCTCATTTGGAACCATAATTATATTTGTAGTTTCCAAAAGCTCTTTAAGTTTCTTTTCTTTATATTCTGATTCTGAAATATTACATATAATCGGCATACCTGAATATACTTCATGAAGAAGCTGCATAGCCTTTTCTGCTTTCTTTGGTGTGGAATAACATGCTATAACATAACATGGATTAGGTTCTCTTGAAGGATTACATTTAATAACAGTACCCTCTCTCCAAACCATACATTCCTCATACTGAAAATCCCACTCCCCTGTCTTTGAAATAATTCTCATATCACACCTCCGGCATCTGCAAAACTCCATTTTTTACATAACTATAACCATAATCGGAAAAATGATGACTTACATTCAAATCCAAATAAGCCTTGCAAATCTCGTCCAAAACCTCAATAGCTCGTTCTTCAGTTGCGTATTTACCTAATATTAAAAATGTATTCCCATACCCATGAATTTCGTTTCTTGAGTTAATCTCAATATTACTACCAGTCATATCAAAAACAACATTTTTATTTTGTGACCTAATCAGCATTTTATTTTGCTCCTTTCTTTTCATTTTTACTAAGCTACATTTCGGCTACAATATGTACAAAGATCCTTCTTCATTACTTCATAATTCTCCTTCTGATCTTTTAAGTAATTCATATGTGTACTAAAATAAGAAGCAAACCATTTTGTAGGATCGATATCCTTAACGCATGTATATGCAACTAAAGCTAATAATGATTTTCTGTTTTCCTGATTCCTAGCTTTTGATTTTGAATCTACTTCAAGCAGATAATCTTCTAAACACAAGTCATAGAATTCCACATCTTCCTCAGTTACATTTTCTCCAATGGCTGCTTTAACAAAATCAATTTCACTTTCCTTATTCTCTTTTTCTTCATTCTCTCTAGCTTCTAATTCTGGTTTAAAATATTCCTCCATTAAAGTATCTAAAATTTTCACTTTTTCATTCACAATTTTCTTACCCTTAGTATGTCTTTCAAAATTGATTTCCCCCCAAGAATATTCATTTACCTTTTTATTACATAAATCTGTCGACAAATGGGTTAAAAATTCATTGTACTTAACATCATCCAATGATAATTCTTTGAATTTATTAAATAATGAAATAAGAAGAAATGCGTTCTTGCTATCAAATAATTTACCATTTTCCTCATTTATTACATCATGTAATCTATTCAAATTATTCTCCAGTTCTTCAAAATTCTCTTTATTAGAATGCTCAGATAGATATTCCCCCTGAGATTTTGGTGATGTCTTCCAATCATCAAGAAAATATGTACCCATCAAAGTTTCAAGTACAATCCTATCAGCAACACCATTGTTAATCTCTGTAGAAGATAATCCAGAACAATCCTTGAAAAACTTATGAGTTGACAAATTCTTGATTGCCCTTGCAATCTTATCTGAATATGTAATAGCAGTTTGTGCTACATTTAAACTCTTTTGACGATTGTATCTTCTCATGTGATATGCAACTTCTTCGTCATTGCAATCAAGATGTTTAACTACATCAAATGCATAACTGTCAAAACATTCTCTGAGTTCATCCGGAAGATCTTTGTACATCTTCCCTCTTAAATCATATTCTATGTACTCATATTCTCTTTTTCCTTCATGATCATAAATGAAATTTCCATCTTCATCTTTTTTAGCAACCTTATACGCCACAATAGGAAATTCGATATTCTTACCCAATCTAAATCCATTGAGCTTATACTTTCTTGAATTTGTTAATCTCTGTTTTCCATCAATAAGCCACTGCTCTACTTCACCGTTTTTGATTTGTTCACAAATTTTAATGGAATCTACATCTTCCCCCTTGATGATAGTGGCAATCAGACCATCTCTACAAGAGTTATCCCACATATCTGCATTTCTCTGAAGAGGATGATCATCTCTAATTTCACCACGTTCAAAGCGATTAAGCAGGACAGATAACATATATGTATCTTTCTTTGTCTTATCTCTTCCTCCAATTACTGTTACCATGATTATTTTCCTCCCTTTAAAATGCAAATATTTTCATATAATCTAAATTCTAAAATTGCCTTATTATATTCTCTCTCTGATATATTTAGTATTCTCTTAATATCCTTTGGATCATATCCAACCATTATATACATAGCAATTTTTCTATTTCTTCGTGACAGGTTGTCCAAAAATTTACCTACTCGATCAGAGTATTTTAAACCTGTTACCTGGTCTTCCATGTCACTCTTCATATCATTTGATATAATTTCTAATAAATTAGTATCATTCCCGTCTTGACTAGAAACAGGCGCATCTAAAGAAACTTCTTGACTACCATATCTATCGTTTGTTCCACCTCTCTTTTTACGATTTCTCTTTGTCATAGCTGTCTTGAATTTATTCCGCAAATGAAATTTCAATATGTTTTCAAAAGAAATTCCCTTCGATTCATCGAAGCTTTGTATATCATTCCATAAGACCATGTTTGCAATACTATAAAAATCATCGTAATCTTTTTCAGAAATTCCTCCAAACTTAGAAAAAATCTGATATGAAATATATTTCAAACGTTGCATATTATTTTCACAATAATAATCAAGAAATTCTTGTTGTTTAGCTTTTTCCATCTGTTAAACCTCTATATGTATTAATAATTTTGTATCAGTTGCAATACCATGTCATAGTATTTTGTTCTTCCCTTATAAGCAGAAAATGCACTTTTAGATAGTTCTGCTTTAATTTTTGATAATGACCAACGCTCAGATGATGCCTTAATCATGACATCTATGTATAGAAGTGACTGCTTGATATCTCTTCTGGTTTCCTTCAGCTCATTCCTCAATTTGTCGATTTTTGTCATTAAATGCGCTGGAGGACGATGCCCCATTCTGGCGTGATCAATATCTGATATTGCACTATCATAATAAGATAATCCCTGGAGTAATTTTGCCTTACGTTCTGTAAGCTGCTCTTGACTCCATGCAGCTAATCCCATGATTGATTTAATTTCTGTCTGGATGATTTCTACATCTTTAGGATCAAACTCTGTACAATTTTTACCAATGTACACTCCCTCTAAACTATAATCAGGAATTTTTGTTTCCTCTTTCCCTTTTTCCAAATCAAGCATGTAGAATTTACCACTATGAATCCAAGAAAGAGCTTTACGATTATTTTGTAGAAGTGATCTTGCCTGTTTGAAAGTGAAATGTTTCGCATGATTAGGAGACGTTGATGCTCTATAGTCACCATATTTATAGGGATTCTCCATCACATATTCCTTTCCATTTGTTAATACATACATTTTAAAACCTCCATTTCTTTAATTTTGTGTACACTAAATAACAGGACTGGAGAGATTTGAACTCTCGTATCCAGGAGTCAAAGTCCTGTGCCTTACCACTTGGCGACAGTCCTAATTATGTTATTTTTATTAAACAGGGGGTATTTTCATTGACAATAATCAGAAAGATGTGTATTATAAGAATACACATAACTTCCGTTATGTTGGGTTAAATAGATTGCTACGTTTCGTGAGGTGCGCCAACACCGTTTGCAACGATTCGCAGCAATCTTTTTTTTATTTCCTGTAATTCTCATTATAATCACGAACATACGTTCTGTCAACACATTATCGAACATTTGTTTGTTTCTTTTTTTGGATTTTACTAGATAATAAAAAATCATGTACTTTTCCATCTCTGAGAAACATGTTCTTTTTTTGAGTATTAAATGCCATCAAGTGAGGAACATAATCATCTTCGTTGATTAATAATGTACCAGATTTAGAAATTATACTACATCCTTCTTCTATCGTTTTTCGTTCCTTCTTTTCAGCTCCATTTGTTAAATCCACAATACAAACAGATACATGATTTCCATACATCTGCTTATGTTGAATTAATCTGTCGATTGCCTCATCAGCTGTAACTATAATAATAGATTCATTCACAACTTACCTCCTCATCCCTATAATTCTCCAAAGTTTGCCAGGTATGCATGAAAAACTTCTTTCATCGTGTTAGGATTACTAATTCTTCCCAATCTACTTTTGATTCTTCTTTTGTCAATCGTTCTAACCTGTTCGCACAGAGCCATTGAATCAGTTTTTAACCCCTGTGTATTTTCTTTTTCAATGACTGCGTGCGTAATCTGATTTCGCTTTTTGGTTGTAGTTGTCAGTGGTACAACAATTGTAGTTGGGCTATACTTGTTTCCGATATCATTTTGAACAATCAATACTGGACGTTCTTTTCCCTGCTCTGAAAATGCAGCGCCGGACAGATCAGCCAATACAATATCTCCTCTTTTAACGTCCATTAAACTCCTCCCTTCTATAATTTTCACAAATTATGTAATTGTTTATGAAATGATATTGGAAACAAGTAATTATATTATACAACTATCATAATTTTACCATATATTTCAGTATATTTCTAATGGTAATTATTTCCATTGATTCTAAAAACTTCCATTTATGCTATAATAATTCTCCGTTTTACAAATACTTTATCCTTAACTTATCAGCCATACCTAGCGCCATATTAAGTTTTTCAATATCACTATGCTCCTTATCTTCGATTACCCATTTAATTACTTTTCTAAAATCATCTTGTTTAAATGATATTACTGGAGAGTCATCAATTCTAATCTCTGTATCACCCTGTTCTGCTTTCAGAATCGTTTCACCAATATCCTCAAAATACATCTGCTTTCTTTTTGAACTCAATCCGATATATTTTAATGTAACAGCTGGGGTAGCATGATTAAATATCTCCTGAAGTGTTTCTAATGCATTTGGATCTCCTGGATGAATAATCTTAGAAATATATCCAAATGTCTTTCTCAAACTATGACAACTTACACTATAAGTAATTCCGCATTCTTTAGCTGCCTTTTTAAATCTTTTTCTAAATCCATCTGTCTGCCATTTTTCCACATCATCACGTTCCACAACATTATATAAATATTCACCTAAAGTCGCGTATTCTTTTTGTTTTTCAAATCCTTCCTCGATTTCCTTTTTTCGGTTATCGGTGAAATCTTTATTTAAAAACTTACACCATAATTCCAGATTATTTTCCTTATAAACCGAACTTTCTTTTCTGTTTATCCACTCTAATTTACTCGGAGTCATAAAAACATAGTCGTTTACACATTCAGATGGCACAACTCCAGTATGTTCACAATATTCTTTTACAACAGTAAACACAGCTTTACTTATTGGAATGACTGTAGTCTTACCTGTTTTCTGTTCCTTTAAGGTTCTGATCTCACTTCTTTCTCTTCCATTTTCATAGTACAAATCAGACCATTTAATTGACATTGTATCCCCAATACGCCGTCCCAAAAGAATACCCAACATAAATGTAAGATATCCATCCCATTCTTCATGATCTTTAAACCAAAGAATCATATTCTTGACATCTTCAAGGTTCCATATTGGGTCAACCTCTGTAGCTCCTCTTTTCTTGGTAGCATATCTTGATTTTTTCGTATTCTCTTTCATTGCAATTTCCTCTTTAATTTTTGAGTATAAAAATAGCAATCAGTTTTCATTTAACCGATTGCCATTACATGTAGATTCTCTTAATATTTATTATTTTCATTATATTTCCTTATATTTTTCATTATTATCATCTTCATTTTTACGTTTATCTAATCCCCAAATTGGATAACAAAGTCGTACAACTTCTTTTGGGTTTTCTTTATTGGTTACTTTCCAATACATAACTTTCGTTTCTGGATCTACTTCAAACATTTGAGATTTATCTGGCATATTATAATTATTAACACGACAACGTGTTAAACTTATAGCATATTCATAATCTATTCTATTGAACATATATCCGAGAACTATCTGTTTTATCATATCGTCAACTTCAACGAGATTTCTTTTTTCTCTTTCATTCAACCAATAACATTTATTAATTCCCCTTCTTTCCATATACTCTTCCATAGAGACTACTCGCTGCCCTTTATATGGCATATTTCCTTCATTTCTTTCATATTCGATATATTTATATACTCCGACTATCACTAAAAATATCGTCCAAAAACATCCATGTACGAAATCACCTGTAAGTCCTCCTAGAAAAAACACCAGAATGGCTAATAAAAACCATGAACTGTAACGCATAAACGATCCTCCTATTCAAGTACATTTAAATTATCATCAACCTTAAATAATCTTTTACCGCAATCCGCACATATTGCATATTTACCAATATTTTTATATTGCAAAGCGTTATGTAGTTCCGTTGCCTCAATTTCTCCGGATTCTAGGTCAACATAGTATTCCCCTATTCCAGATATTCTTTGTCTAATACATATCATTTTCCCTCTGCAATATGGACATTCATGCAGTGGAAATTTTGATGCATCTATTTCGAACATTATTCCTCCTTCAAATGTCAGTTTAATTCAGCAAATCTCGGAACAAAAAATCCAAACTCTTTTGCCGGAAATCCGTTACTACGGTCAATAGAATTTCTTATTCCAGTAAAATCATGAGCAAAATTAATATTGTCAGCTGCAAGCCAATCATCCAGTCGGAGATTAAACGCTATATCTGCACTCTCAATATCCATCATACTACTAATTTTTTCATCTTTTGCGATTAATCCCATGGAAGTTGCTCTTTCCATAATCTCTGCATACTTTAAATATTTCTCTTTCATCTGTTTTTCCTCCATCAAACCTTAATTTTCAACAACCATAATTTCATTTTTATGCTTTTTCAAATAAGCATAATCAACTACATACTCACTTTCAGAAGTAAAATATGCCAAAATACTTTCCTTCGGGGCATTTATTGAATAAACTTTTCCTTCACCTCCATAGCGTTTTGCAAACCACTTCGCTGTTTCAATATCATCTGTCCAACTCATTCCATCTATAGGATGACTAGATACGTCGTTCACTCCCCGATATAATTTCTTTATGCCAGGTAAAGAGTTTAAAACTTCCTGTTCATCTTGACACATTAAACTTGATGGATCTGCTTTTTTAAATAACTTTGAATATTGACTACGAGTAATATTAAGATCTACGTTCACATAATCGCATGATTTCCATAAGTCCACCAATGCTTTTCCCAAATCAAAATTAGATAAATAATCCATTGTATGCCGTAAAAAAGCACTTTTGGATGGTTTTGTGATTCTATCATAAATTTCCATATAATTATTTGATTCATCAATTATCTTCTTCATAATTGAGCGAAAAATATCTAAATCTTCTTCAACCGTCAAGTCTAACTGAGTATTATCATTTGGATTTATAACAATATTGCAATCTGAGAAAGGATGATTTATAAAAAATGATAACTTATTATCGGGCTGAATATCAAAATACAACAATGATTTTGCTACCTCTTTTATTTCCTTTAGATTTGTTCTATTTGACATTATTATCCTCACTAATCTCCACAGGATTATCTAATCTTTTTAATTCATCTCTATGCTCCACCAAAGCTGCACTTGCAATTGTATTTACCTTATTCTGATAAAAAGCCTCAATCTCTCCTTTAGCTTCCATCACTGTCTTATCCATCTGTTCATTGAATTGATTCACGATAAAGTCCGTATTGATTCCGATGTCCATTTTTAATTTATTTAACTTCCGCAGAATATCTTCCTTGTCGGCTTTCTTTAAAGTTCCCTTCTGATTAAACAATTCAGTTACTTCTTGAATCAACTCTTCTGACCCACGGGTAGCATTTTTTCTTTGTGTTTTAAATTCATCTTCAAACTGTTCTCTCTTTGACACAAAATCGCAAGGAGGAATCTTTCCATCTTTTTCAGTCCATCGTACTGTAACAGGTACGCCTGTTCCGATATTCATGCTTGTGATGGCTTCCGCAAATTGAGAATAACTCATTTCCACTTCTGCAATCACTTTATCTCCGTGTATCCAGTCTCTGTTCAGTCCCCTTTCAATGCTTGCATGATGTAGTGTCATGCAAATGGTGTCTCTATGCTGAATACTGCTGCCAAATAAGGGTGTCTTTCCACCACTTGATGTTCTACTGAATAACAGGGTTCCATAACTTGGGTGAGTGGTTCTTACTCCAAATTTCGTTTTTTCTACCTTTTTATTTTCATCCATATTTTTATCACCTCAATATAACAACTATTTGTTTAATACCACAACTGTTTCTTTCAATACAACAAACAAATTAATCAATACTACAACTATTATAACCTATACGATTCTATTTGTCATTGCTTCTTTTGATCCTATTTTATAAAGGATCGTTTGTTTTCCTTTAGTTAAACAACCAGGACATAAACATCCATGATATGCCATATCATCTTTAACTGAATACATTTTATGCCTACATTCTGTAAAGAAAAATGTCCCATTTCCATTAATTTCTGGACTTGTATCATATATTGCCGTTTTCATATTCACTCCATTTTGCTCACTTCGCACCATGATTTATCACAATATTCTGGGCCATCTAATCTCCCTTCTTCAATTTCACGCCTTAAATATTTTTCAGCTTCCTCTTTACTGTTCGCCTCAATCTCATAACTTTTACTATAAGTTTCATAATAATCTACTAAATATTTCTTCATATTTTTCACATTTCCTTTTCACATAAAAATTTTTCTCCCAATATGAGAAATCGAATAATAACTACGCTGCATTTCTTTTGCTATCTCCGAATATGTTTTTCCTCTGCATATAAGAAACTTAATCCTGGCAAGCTCGTCTGGTGTAAATTTCTGTCCATGTCTAACAGTCGTATAGTTGGATAATATCTCATTTACCCATTCAGGCTCAGGAACCAATGATTTCAATTCATATTTAGACCAATTAATTGTGTCTTTATGTTTTTCAGCCCATTTCCAAAAATCTTCTGCATCAATGTAATATGTATAATGTGTACCATGATTTACTTTCTTTGATGGTAATCCAAATTTTTCTATCCAACGCTTTACAGATCTTATTTCTGTATTAAAAGATTGCGCTACAGTTTTTGCAGAAAGCTTGTCATTATAATGAGATAGACCCATTTTTGCTGCCTTTCGTTTTACTGAATATATGGATCTGTTTAACATCTGAGCAGTTTTCTGAACAGTCTGATACTGATATCTATTACGCAATGCCCGTTCTTCTGATTCCGTCCATTCCCTTTTCATATCGTTTTCTCCATCTTTTCAATTTTCAATTTATAATTTTTCTCCACAATAAGGACAATATTTCCATCCTTTTTCTTCTACATCATTGAATTCATTTTTTCCTTCCCAACCTTGTGTGCCTAAGTTTTTGCCACAACATGAGCAATGTAATGTTTGAATTCCTCTATCGCTTGTTGCCATTCCTCCACCATATGCAATCATTTTATTTTCCTCCTAATCATTTGAATCATAAATATATTTTACATCTGCCAAAAAGTTAACTGTAAATTTTTCATATGTTTGTCTCCTTATATCACTATTTGCTCGTTTCATTTCTTGCAATCGCTACAACAATTTCTGCAAGTACAGAACCAACCTGTGCTACAAGTTCTAAATATGAAATATTTCCATTTTTATAATGCTCTACAATCTCTTTCATTTCCCCATTAGTCATCCTTATCAATCCTTTTAATACATTTTTCCAAATAATCACTAAATTCCATATCAGTGAATTCAAAAAACAACCGCTCTAGCGATTTTTTATCTGTTGACTTTTCATAAATATTGAAAATATCTTCTGCTATACCAGAAAATTCAAAGTCACAAGCTTCAATTGCATCCACTAAAATCGTGTCTTTATCAATACCATCAAATTCAACCTTCTCTTTTGACTGTCTAATTTTCTTAATCATATTTAAATTGTTTTTCTGCTCAAATTTTTCAATATCATTTTTGAGTTTTGTATCTAATGTAATACCAGAAGAAATCAATTCACCTGTCTCACTATTATATGTCTCTTGAAAAATTGTTATTGGAGTAAAGTTTTCGATGAGTTCATTCGAAGTATTAGCAAAAACAATATCAACCAATACTTTTCTACCCTTAATATCATCAGTAAGAATCATCACATATTTTTTATTTGTATTCAAATTCATATCATTTTTCATATCAATTCTCCTATTCTGCATCCAATATTAATTCTCCATTTAATCCTTCATAGATCAATACGTCCTTGATTTTTACAGTCAAAGTTTTTCTTGGAGTTTCCAGAATGATTTCTGTATCCGGACTTTCTTTCTTTAATTTATCAAGCTGCTTAATCACCTTATCCATTCTGCTTTCTTTCATATAATGTTTTCCTTCCGTATGTGATTTTTGTAATGTGCTTACAGGTAAGCCAAGTCTCTCTTTTATTGTAGGTATTTGATACCCCAAGTGTTTTTAATAATTTGTCTCCACTTTTAGATGTTGCAAAATTATAATCACTAAAATAATAATTATCAATTAATATTCTAATAATCTTTTTGGGATCAATTTTTTCGGTTCCAATATTTCCATTGAAATTAAATTCAACATTAACATAATTGGCTTTTAAATTGTTAATAGATCTAGCTAATTCAATCTTCCAATCTTCTACAACAGACTTTTCTTCGATATACTTTTTAATTAACTCTTGTCTCAGTTTTGTCTTAATCATAAACTCTCTAGTATTCGCAAACCTTTCGTTTGCCTCGTCTTCGATATTCATATATCCACAAATCATTTTTGCAATATCATTAGATGTGAACATATGATTAAACTTAGGTAAAGTTACATCATCTCCTGACAAGATAGAGATCCTTGCTGCTCTTTTTTGACTATTAATGAAATCCTCATCGGTAACAGAATTAATATCTACTTCAATGCTGTCATAATAATTTCTAAATAACACATTCTGGAAATATTTATTTTTCTCTACTACATAGTCATTGAAATTAACACACCCATTCGGATAAACAAATTCTTTATTGAAATTTCTATTAAATATGTATTCATCAATAACATAAATTACCTTAGTATTTTTATCCACAATTGCAGCCAATTTATAATTGAGATTTATCTCTGAAAAATCCTTATTTTTGAATTTATATTCTCGATAAATATATTCGGCATTTCCATTGGTACATCTCATAAAACTATAAAACCACCCATTCCACTCTAACCTGAATGAACCTTCTGTGTTTAAAACTTTATCCTTAAACTGTTCTAATAACGTCATAATTTTACCTCCAATTTTAATCATAATAAAAGACAGAACCTTTTATATAATTCTGTCTTCCCTTCCATTTTCATATTAAACTTTATGTATATCGAATTTTACATTATGAATATGATCTGAATTGTATCCACCACCTGCAATAAGCTTCAAATCCTTTTTAATATAATTTACAATGCATTTTGAATCTTCTTCATCATAGATTTCATCAAAATCATATTCATCCGTAAATGAATATTCTTTATCTTCTGTCCAATCATTTATATAATCTATATCTGGATGATCTTCGTCTATTGTGTAATAAATCTTTCCTACATATTTCATAATCTTATACTTCCTTTCTTTTCTTTAAGCTTAATATTCATCGTCCGAATCATCTTCCCACTTATCAGGATCTTTAACTTCTTCGCCAAATAGATTATACCATTGTCCACAGCTAGGACATTGACAAGCACCCATATAATCATCTTCAAGAAGAATTTCTGTACCACATTTACAAAGCGCATGAGCTGGTTCTGTCCAATACCATGCGTTTTTATCAACATATGGTTCTTTATAATGTTCTCTGTCTTCTTTGACAGACAGATAACTCTTCCACCAAGTACAATCTTCTTCAGAACAAGGTACATATTTGTTTGATTCTGTTTCAGATTCCTTTAATGGTATAATAGCTGCATCTTTTGATAACAATGGGAAGCCATAACCATTTCCCTTACGTTCTCCAATTAAATCAAACTGTAAACTATATTCTGTATGTGATTCTCTATGCCGTTCTGAAATAATTTTAATCATTGTATTTATCCTCCAGTTCTTTAATGATTTTAATAAGTTTTTCATTATCTGTAAATAACTCTTTGTTTACTTTAACAATTTTCTGATTATCATTATTAATTTGTTGCATTAATTTTGAAAGTCTTACATAATCTTCCCTTACTTCTATTTCTTTGTTAATTATTTTAATTATTTCATTTCTAAGATTAAAATTATCATTAACTGCTTTTGCATAATTTTTAAGTGCATCAACATATTTTACATAATCTACACCAAATAACCAATTAACAATTTTCTTCCGTAACCAATTCATAATCAAATCTCCTTTTCATATTCAACCTTGGGACATCCATAAATATTATGTGCAAAATGAGGAAGCTTAGAATATCTTTTAAAAATATGTTCATGTACATACTGTTCACTTCTCTTATCTGAGCTTGGCCCATAGTCCCAATTCTCCAAATACTCAATTCCCCTATCTGTTAAAATTTTAATTTCATAGAAGTTAGTTCCATCATGATGTGAACACTTAAAGTATAAATGTCCATTAATATCATAGATGTGTACATAGTCACAATCCTTCATTGCCTTATAATACATTTCCATAAAGTCTGTGAAAATTGTTCCAGCTTTCCTTTTACCATTCCAGATTTCATTTTCTCCCATAAGGATGCAGGTTTTACCATCAAAATATTTTCTTAACTCCCATTTTGCACCTTCCCAATTCCCATCACTCTGAAATATAATTTCATCCCAAATCTGATCCTCTGTTGGATTTTCAATGCCATTTTCCTTTAAAATTTCGACTGCATCCTCTTTATAATCATCCCACAGATTATAGTTATTAAATACAGTTCTTACCTTATATTCTCTCATTTCATTCATCTCCCGTAATTTTATATCACTCCAATTGCTGTAGCCATCTTCCGCAAAATCCCAGATCTGTTTCTATCATTTCTATGTTCAATTCTTTTAATTGCAGTCATTGCTGCCAGCTGATTGTCTACCTCAATATAATCTTGCATCTGTTTCGTCGTTAAGCTGTTATAGGGAGTAGATAAACTCTGATCAATGATATCTGTTCCGTTTGTTCCATAGATAATTCTAAAATTAAACACTTTCACTTTACATTCCTCCAATTTTTCGTAAATAAAAAGCAGATGACCTTTTGATCATCTGCTTAATTATTCTCTATTTTATTTAAAAGTTGTAGAAACAAGATCGTCTCTTTATGCACTATTCCTCATAGTGACCTCTACAAGCAATTATCCATAAGAAACCATTTTCATCTATATTGTAAACTAATCTATTGGCTTCATCTATCCGGCGGCTCCATGCTTTTCTATGCTTTAATGGTTCAGGCTTTCCAATTCCTTGTGATAATCCCTCACGCTCAATGCTCTTTACAAGTTCATTAATACGCTTCAGTGTCTTTTTGTCCTGCATCTGCCAGTAAAGATAATCGTCCCACGCTCGATCACTCCATAATTTCTTCATTAGTTTACCTCAATCAATTCGTGTTCCTGACCTTTGCCAGCTTCTAACTGTGCCATGCTTCTATCAATCATAGCAAGATATTCAGCGTTCCTTGCTGCCTTCTCCAACTGGTTATATCTCTCTAAGCTTAAAATAACAACATTTTTTTCATTTTTACGAGTAACTATAACCGTTTCTTGCGAATCCGTAGCCTTATCACAATAATCTTTTAAGTTATTCCTAATTGTAGAATAATTTACTGCCAACATAATAACACCTTCTTTCAATTGTACAGTTTATTGTCCTTTTTATTGTACAATAATCTTACTACATTATTATTCTGTTGTCAAGGCTCTTGATACTACAAATCAATTTACACTCATAATAAATCCCCCAATGTTTTCATATCATCATGTTTAAATCCTAAAACTGCCAATGCCTGATTAATCCCTTCCGCATATCCGATTTCCTGATCTGCCACCCGTAACTTACATTTTGCGTCAATATTTTTATCTTCTTTCAGAAGTCTTTCATACGCAGTGTAATCCTCTTTGGAATTATTTGCCTTTCTTATTGCATCATACATAAGACCTTCACATTTCTTCAGTTCACCCTTTGTCATAGCACAACTCCTAATAATATTCCTCTTCATCAGAAATATCATAACATTCCATTGTATCAATATCCCAATCCAATTCATCAATAGGTCTGTCCCACAAATCTTCATCATCTGCAATGTAGTTCATTAGATTGGCAAAACTGCTTGATTTTAAACCTTCCATTTCTTCTGTAAATATGTATGTGGGTTTCATTCCTCCATCTTCAAAGATGTACATATCAATTGAATTATCTTTGTTTACACACGCTTTAATAAATCCATATCCATTTTTATGGAATACGAAAAATTCACATAATCTATCATTCATATTCCAATCAAATTCTGTACTATCATTCCCATTCATATAATAGATTGCTCCATTATTACAAAGCATATCGTCTGTGATACTGGGATACATTTTCCTTGCCACTTTAAAAATCCGTTCAATTTCTCTTTTGAATTCTAATCCGTTCATTTTCATTATCTCCTTATACTTTGAATTCTTCAGCTACTTGTAATAAATATACCAAATTATTTGTTTCTGTTTTAATTTCACTAATTTTATTTTCATATGCTTTATTTATTGTTTTCTGGAATTCTGGTTTAATACTATTCCAATATTTCATCAAATCACAGATTCCTTGTCTTGTAGACTTCGTAATGATAATACTATCATTTTTAAATTCTGCTTCCATTCTAGGAGGAGTATTTCTACAATTTAAAGTTCCAGTATAATCAAAATCAATAATAACACGTTCTTTACCAACACAGATTCTAACACTTTTTGCAAAATCGTATACATCTAACGTATTTTTTACAAAGCAATGCTCATTGAGTTCTCTTACCTCCTCTATAATTCCAATATAATCCTCATACGCACATCTTACATATGCTAATATCTGCATAAATCCTTCTTCTTGTAATTCATCTATTTTATCTGATACATTTTCTATAAACTCATATTTTTTACTTTCTAACTTTTTTACTTTTTTAATTTTATCTGTATTATCTTCAATTCGTACAGTTACAATTCTCATTACAGTTTCCTCCTAAATAAAATCCTGATTTTACCTACTCCACTTCCCAACTCTGTTTCCGTTAATATCTATAATCGTGCCAGAAGTATAACCTTCTTCAATCTTTATTTGAACTTTTTCAAGAAGTCTATTGATTTCAATTCCTTCCCAAAATTCATCTTCACTTCCCGTATAAGGATCACAAAATGCTGCGTTATCCGTTTCAATTTCTAATTTAAACATACCATTCACCCCTCCATATAATCGTTAACTAAACCTTTAAATACAAATTTTAAATCAGTATTATCTGGATACTTACAAGCAAAATCAATGTACATTTTTAATTTTTCTTCATCTGAATCATTTAACATTTCTATTGCTTTTTCAGTTAATGGTTTAAAAATTACACATTCGTCAAATCTGTCAATGTAACAAAACATATTTTTCTTAGAGCATAATTCTCGCAGCTGTTCATTTTTCTTGTCCTGATTCTCTCGAATCTTCCTTTGCTTTTCTGCAACTTCCCTATTTTTAATTTCCTTATTCTTCTGATTATTTATCATATAATTAAACAAAGAATTAGTCTGACACAAAGAACTATGTATTACCTTCTCAATTCCATAGTTATCTGGATGTTCCTTATCAATCCAATAAAGAAAATTATCAATTGTATTTTTGAAATTTTCCATCATAATACAATTATTTCCAAATCCAAGATTTATTAATTCTTCATTTTTATTGACTATTCTAATGGATGTAATACATTCTTCATCTGGTTTATCTTCGTATATAAACCATCTATATTTATTTACTACTCCATATACTGTCATCCCATAAGCTTCATAAAGTTTTTCTTCTTTTGCTTCTTTGTTATAAATAACACCCATCTCTCAATTTCACCATCCTATATTTCTTTTAATCTGTTTATTTAATTCTTCTTTGACAATTTTTTGTTTATCTTTTGGTAATTCCTCAAATCTCAATCCAAGACTGTCAAGTGCTGCTTCATAATCATAACTTACACAGGCTTCATGATTATCAAGTTCACATCTTACCATTTTCCTAAATGCTTCATCGTTTTCCTTTAATTTTTTAAAACTATTTTGCAAATGAAAATTATACTTATTTGCTTCATTTACAATATTCTCATTTGCTACATAACAAAAACACACTGGATTAAAAAACGGATGTGTTTTCTTTCCTTCTTCAACTTTCATTTGTTCTTTTGCACCAATTGAAAAAATAGAAATATAGTCATATCTAATAATCCAATAATTACGCAGAAAATAATCTTTCCTTTCATAATCACCATAAGATAAAACAGGTTCAAGTAATTCCTTATCGGTAAACAATTTACGACTGAGTGTTTCAATATACCATTCTTTTAATGATTCCTTCCCTTCTGTTTTAACCATGTAACCATGATGTAATTCATAATCATTTGCAAAATAGATATGTCTTCCATTTTTAAATACTAAAACGGAATAACCAAAATTCTCACCAAGATCAGCAAAAAAACAATCATGATCTTTTATCATAATCATCTCTATAGCTATTTCTTTTGCTTGTTCGTATGTTAAAGATTCAATATCAGTAATAGTCATAATATGTATATCCTCTCAATCATAAATCAAATGTTCTATGTGTTCCTTTTTGCTTACGCATATAGGAGTATCTAATGTTCCCATGCTGTAGTCATATAAATACCAATCTGAATTACTAGAATCAGGATCATTCCAAATTGCATCACATAGATGAGCTACAAGGTAAAAATCATCACTATCGACCTTTTCCTTAATAAATTCTTTTAAAATATCAATTGTAGTAACTTCATCACATTCTTCATTTAACTGTTCCATTACCTCTTCAAATGATTTTGATTCAAATTCTGCTCTTGTCATACTAATCACAGACCTTTCCAATAACCACATACATTCTGTCAAGCTTTTCAACTGTTCCATTTTCATGCTCAAATACTGCAACTGCATCATTATTTTCGCTTACTGCTAATGCCTCAAATTTCCATTCAGGATTCCATCTGTATTCTGCTTCTGCCTGGCAGTTCCAAATAGCTGCATACTCACTACTGGATGTATATGGAAATCCAAATGTATCTTCCAAGCCTCTATCTTTACCTCTTGTGATTTGTAAGTTTGAAATTCTCCAGGAGTCAAACAACCGTAATAATTTCTTTGTTGTCTCTTCTACATTATTCCATTCTTTTTTAAGCTTCATATCTCTCACTATTCCTTTCTCAAAATAAATAAAGCAGATGGATTTTAATTCTCCATCTGCTTCAACTTCCCATATGTGAGCTTACTCAACTTCAAAATAATACTTTTCGATTCTCTCTTCACCAATTTCTTTAACAGCTTGTTCAGCAATTTCTTTTGATGAGAAATAGATAGCATTTCCTTTCGTACCATATACAAGATTAATATCAAATCTTTTATATGTGCAATTATAATAAAAATAATACTTCTCCTGATCAATATCATTCCAGTTAATTTCTAATGTGTTATGCTCTTGCGCAAATCGCTTTAAGTCTGCAATAACTTTAAGTTTTTCTCTTACAAACTCTGCATCTTCCTTGTCTTTAAAGCAATTTCCAATGGTGTAAGAATTATTATCACACTTATCATTGTTCCAAATACTGTAATCAATGCCTCCATCAGATCTAACATAATAATATTTTTCATTTATTTCAGGTTTCCAGACTTTAGGTTCTTTTACAGACTTCTCAACTAACGCAAGAAGAGTGTTTCTTTCTTCCTCTGTAAGATTATTTAAGTTTACATTTAATGTTTCGTTCATATGTTTATTTTCCTTCCTATATTTTTATGTGGTTAATTCAGATAAAATAATTGTTTCATTTGTCAATTTTCCGTAACTCAGTAATTAACTGATCAATATGCGCTGTATGGATATCATCTAATCCAGCATATATCACTGGATTATCTCTAAGTGGTCTAATACACAAACGATTTACAGGAATGCTATTCGTATATTCTCTATTTATGTGAGAAATTCTTCCATCGTATTTCTTAATGGTTGCAATGGTGGCAAACACCTCTTTTGTATTATCAATTCCTAACCACTCAATGATCTGGTTCATTGTTGTTTTTGGATTGGTTTCTCTTGTTTCATTGTAAATCCTCACTACTTCTTTCCATGCTGTTGCACATGCATATGTTGTCATCATTTTACTTTTTTCCTCCTTATTCTTCTTTTAGGTCATATTCTCTAATCAATCGTTCTCTAACCATCCTGTTCAGAAATATATTTACAGGTATAGTCTTATGAGTAAGTCGATTAGTGTAAATGTAATGACTTCCCTTTGCTCTCACATATTCGTAGTCATTTTTATTAAGAATCTTTTCAAATTCCCTTAACTCCTTTGTCAATCTTCTTGACATACTCTCTCCTTTCCTTATATAAATGGTTCATAAATAATCACATCAATACGGACAATCTTACTTATTTCAGATTATCCGTATTGTCTAACCATTTATGTATTCTCTACTTTATGTTGACTTAGGCTGTTTTCTTAGCGTCAATCGAAACAACTTTATCACCAGATACAGTCCTGGACTGCTGTAATCCAAGATTATCAACTACAAGATCTTCTATGTATAAAGAAACGGCTGCATCAGTATCTAACATACAATATTTAGAAACGGCCTCTGCCTTTAAATGAATAGGATCTATTTTCCTTAAATATCTTGATAATAATTTTTTAGTTTTATCTCTGTCATTCGCATAAAGTTTATATACATCTCTTAACGCTCTCATTATTCTTCTTGAATAACCATTTGTCTTTCTATCAAACCCGGACTTTGTACAGATATCAAATATAAATTCCGCACACTTTCCATTATCAATTTTACATAATTCCAGAGTTGAATCATAAGAGCCAAGAATAGCAGCGTCTCTCTGTCCAGGTGTAGACTTATATTGAAACCCATATTTTGCTTTAAGTTTCTCTAAAATTTCAGCGGCGGGATCATGAATACAAAGCATTGCTCCATGTTTCTGAATACCCGTCATTCTTGCAATGTCTTTATTCTGGAAAGCATAAAGTTCTGCTTCAAACCTAAGTCTTGCTTCTTTATCCTCTGGCACATTCAAAATTAAAAGCACAGCCAAATCTTTGTATTTCTCTTTGTCAACCATCTGGGAAGCAATCCATCTACCGTATCCATCCACAAGATATACAGCTCCCTCTTCCCAATGTGGCACACCAACTAAAGGAAGCAATTTATTTTCATCCCAATGAGATACTAAATACCGCAAACTTCTGTTCGTTCTAACGTCTGTCTGATATCTTGTATCAATCTCCAGCATATCAACAGGAATCTTTACAATAGCTACATTCATACCTGCATCTCTATACATCTTTGTAAGACCTTCCAGTTTATCAACGCTCTTTCTGCTCTTCTTTCCACTGATTACTTCAAAATTTCTACACATAACTCATTTCTCCTTTATGATTATTTTTATTTGATTTTATTGAACTTGGTTTGTTTAATTAAAATTTGGTTTCGCTTGCCACAAGCCCCATGAGCACAAGGGCTTTTGTAGCTGATTCCATACCTAAGAAAACGGCAAGTAATAATGCATAATAGTTTTCTTTTGTTGCTTCTCGCAATGTTATTTTGTCTACACCATTCATAACGATTTTCCTTTCCTTATTTTTGTAATAAAAAAGACCATCGTATTTCTACGACAGTCCATAAATAAACAATTTTACTCTTTTTAGATTCTCCTTAAAAAGTTTTTTTTACGTTAAGTACATTCATTAAAGCTTCCTGTAATACTCTTGATACATTAAGACCTGCATGTTCGGCTTCATAATTTAACCAACTTGGAAGAGCAACGTTCCTTCTTACTGTTTTTGTATCAATTTTTCTTCTATATTCAATAGAATCAATATCTACTAATGACACAATCGTTTTTCCTTCTTCTGCAAAAGTTCCTTTTGAACAATCTAATGAAGCAATATCTGATGGATTGGGAATTTCTATTTTATCATCTTCCATTGATACACATTTAAGTTCTATTGCATCTCTTGCCATTTCAATAGCATCCGGCATATCTTTTCCTTCAGTAAGAATTTCAAGATCTGGTACTTCAATCAAAACTGCTTCTTCTGTTTGAGTAAAAAATACTGGATATACTGCTTTCATTACACTTAAACCTCCAATCAGTTTATATTTCTATTCATAGGAGAGGTTATAATAACCCTCTCCTTTTTAAAATTGCTTTCGCTAATTTCTCATTAATATCACTATGTCTTGGTACTTCTTCTCTTTCTGTACCTCTTACATAGATATCATGGTTACTTCCATGTCTTTCAAAGACAAACCCACCATCTTCAAGTCTTTTTACAAATTCCCGTTGCTTCATTAGTTAGTGTACCTCCTTACATCAATATAATACACACTAATTACACACTTGTCAATGTGTTTTATACACATTTATTACACAATAAAATCTCACCTTTATTCTATAACAATATTCTCTATTAACTGCGTAGGATTTTCATTAAACACAAAAGCATGAACAAACCTGGAATAATAACCACCAAGTTCTCTAATTGATTTAGTAAGCGAAACGAATTTCTCTTTGCTCAGTTCTTCATTGCACTTTACAAGAAAAATCTTTTCTCCCGTTTTGGTGTGCTGGCTTTCTGTTACTGTAAATTTATCTACAGATTCCTTTGTGATATTTGGTGCAGTTTCCTTTTCAGGTTTCTCTACTACCTTTATAATCTTTTCGACTTCGTAAGGAGTTTTGACAGTTTTAAGATCACAATATGCAATAGCACCTTTTTCAATAAAATGCTTCAATCTACTAATTTGAACATTAAAAGAATTTGATGTGTTTGCAGTTCCGTTACATTCCTTTGTGAGCTTTCTATTTAGCTTTACAGCACTAACGAACTCATTTGTAACATATTTAACTCTATACACATATCCCTTGCAGCAACCATAATTAAATGATGTTTTAAGGATAAAGCACTGACCTGACTCAATATTTCCAGTTTCGCTTTCTACAGCCTTGATTTCTTTCTTATATTCCGTTACAATTTTCTTTTCGTAACGTTCTATGGTTCCGTTTCCAAGAATACCCCCACATGTAGAATCTACCTTCCGGATGAAGTCCTCAAATTTCTTTACAGCTTTGATTCTCTTTTCCATGCTTTCTCTATGGTATTCCCATGCATCTTCAAGCCGATCAGGTTTATATCTATCTCTATTATCTTCCATCCAATCCAATTTACATTGTACTGGATTCTTAGTATATGCGTTCATTTCTTCTATATCACTTCTGTGATATCTGTATGGAGCTTCCATCTGAAGAATTCCTGTTCCCTTTGCAATATAAACTCCATCTTTTTCGATGTGCCAATTACAACGGCCGGGATTTTCCATATGTGCCGGTATACGTCCAATTTCCTTTTTCTCAGTGTTTTCATTTTCTCTAGCTTTAGTAAGAATCTTTTCGATTGATTTCTTTGCTGATTCTTCTTCCTGAACACTGGCTCCATTGGCCTGTGTCATTGCTTCCAGCTTCCGGATTTTATCATAATCAACGCTTGCATTTGCTGAATAATCATAAAGGATGGTTTCCTTTGCTGCGCCGTAAACATCAACACATAAGATATAGCCGTTCTTTTCTGCTACCCCACCCCAAGATGCAGGACTCCAATAGTCTGTCATTGCGTCCGATTCATCTGGTTTATATCCATGTACTTCCCATCCGTCCATAGTCATAAGACGTTCTGCAATTTTCGCTTTTATACTTTGATAATCATAATAATTACCCATTATAACAACCTCACTTTATTATTTCATTAAATCCTTTGCCATTCTACAGGCATATCCACCTACAAATACACATGCAGCTAAAATAATACTTTCCATGATATATTCCCTCTTTTCCATATTTTCGAGCATAATTTTAAGCATAAAAAATAACACCCACCGTAATGGTGAGTGTTATATTGTGAGTTTTATTATTTTTTATGTTATGCTTCCTTTTTCACAATCCGTAATTCGTAACCTAAAGCATTAAGAATGTTACTAAAAATTTTAATAGAAGGCATCATTTCCTTCCTCTCAATCCGCGAAATTACTTGCTGCTTATTCCCTGTCAAAGCAGCCAACTCTTTTTGTGTTAATTTCTCTTGCTTCCGCAAAGCAATTAACTCTCCTATCAATTCATATTCGGCGTGGCTTTCTTCCCACGCCTTTTTGAATTTTGGATTTCCCTTGATCTGTTTTTTTATTTCTTCCGATGGATTAAATTGTATAAATGGCATATTTATCACCTCTTACCTTATTCTGTATTGCTCAGCTTCTTCTTCTGTTAAAGGTCTACCAAGTATTTTAATAAGTTTTAGCATTTCCCTATAATCAAAAACCTTTCCATCAGAAGGGCCAGCCATTCTTCCATCTTTTGCATGACTTTCTATATCCACTACACACCCATAATTTTGATTTGCTGTAAATAACATAATGTCACCTACTTTCTAAAATATTTGTCTATGAGAATTTGAGCTGCATCCTCAAAAATAACCATTCTTCTAGGATAAATTTCTACAGCTTTCAATTTCTCTTTATAATATTCTACTAAATTTGATTTTGCATCAAAGGCTACTACTCCATCGCATCCATTTTCCATACTTATTTTACAGGCTATTGCAAACAAATGACCTCCAACACCTTCATATTTTCCATTATGTCCATAATTGTGAGGTGCTGTTTCTACAATATCTATATTTGCAACTCCACCATCAATATTTAATGATATTCTACCTTCTACAACATTTTTCCCTTTTACAAAAAGCTCATAGATAGTATATCCACGCTTTTGTGTTATACTCCAGTCAAATTTCCATGTAGAAAATTGACTTTTGGGAATTAGATGTTTCATTTCTTTATATTCTGTTTCTACAATTCGATTGGTCTTTCTGTCAATTAAGCAATCTGTAAATTCATCTATTGTAATATTTATTTGCATATCCATATACATTCCTTACCTATTTATAAGTCAATTATACAATCTATTGGTTGTATTGTCAATAGTTCTATTTCAATATCATTTACCTTATATTGGCAGCCACTACGGAGGCGTTACCTTTTTCGTTCCATAATTATCTTCTATTTTTACCGCTTAAGGAAAGGATGCAGTGGAAATCAAACCCACTTAGAGCCTGACTACTCTACATCACAATTTTAAAATTCTTTTTTCTTCTCTCTCTCCTTTTCAGTTATAAACTCTCCTAAAATCATGGAGAGGATTTTTGGCACACTCATAGTCTGTAATTTGTCCACACCATTTCCCTAGACGCACTCCTCCAGTACCAGATTTACGTTTTCTATCATGTTCCATCATCTTAGCCCAATTAGGTGAAGCTTTTCGCCTTTTATGTTTGCTTCTATAGAAATCACACATTATTTGAGAGTATTTATTTCTCATCAATGCAGTTCCCCATTTTTTAGTTTGAGGATTCCATACAGTTACAAATAATTTTGCTTTTGAAGATTTCTGGAAATCGGAGCAGACAATTTTCACCCCGTTTTCCAGACATAAAACTACGGAATCCATTATAAATTCCTTATTATGTATATAACTGGTGCTTAACAGACTATAGATTTTCATAGTATATACCTCTTTTTTTACATTAGATAAAGTAGTGTTTAATTACAATATTACTAATAACAGAAGCAAGTCCAGAATAATCATATGTAATTTTCTGAGTTTTACGATCCTTCTTTGCTTTTACAAGTGTATTTACCTGACGCTTCTTAAAGGAAACTTTTCCTGTCTCATCATCTACCTCAAAATTGTTACGAAATCCCTTTACATAACAATCATTAAGTAATTTTTTATCTTCTGCTGTTAATTTTACGCGGGTTTTTCTTGTGTATGGAGTTTCATGAGAAAGAGAAAATGTCACCTTGATAATGCGCTCTAATTCCTCAGAGGCCTTTTTATAAGCTTCTTTTACCTCCTTGCTCATAATGATGTTTCCATCTTCTCCTGCTTTACTATTGATATGAATAGCCTCAAGAGCATCATAGAGTGCTGCGGATTCAAAAGCTGGAATAATTGCATATTTTACAAGTTTAGAGTTGTTCCAAGTTGCAAGTACCCTTAAAACAGTTCTAACAACATCTTTGCTATTGCCAAAATGATTTTCATTTTTCAGACTCATTGCGTCAATAACTTTGTTGTAAGTTTCTAAAGTTTCTGCACTGTCTGCCTGAAAAGCCTCTTTAATTTCTTCCAATTTTGCAAGCTGTGACCGTAAAGCTGCAATTTCTTCTTCTGTAGCCTTGCTATTTTCTCCCGTTGCTGTACTGATTCTTTTTTCAACCTGTGCAATGCTAGTATCTGTGAGCTGAATTGACATTTCAGAAAATTCATGGGAAACTGCCTGCATAAATTCAGCTTTTGCGTCCTCTGTGATATTCTCAGCGTAAAAATTGATAGCTAAAGTTGTATTCTTCATATAGTCCTTCTTTCTCCCACTGTATGCCGTGGGTGCTTTATAATTTTTAGTTTTTTGAGCGTATTATACACACTATAAAAGAGCAGACTTGTAGTGCTATTGTCTGCCCTTCTAACTATGTATAAATTTATAGATAACATTAAATACAACGGTCATGGTTATCAGTGTTACCCGATCAACAAAGAAAAACAGGTGTTACCCTGTTTTCTGCCACTTTGTACATATTATCTATTTATTATGTATTTATCGACTTTATAAGTTTGGTTATTGAATTAAGTCGATCAGCTTTTTTAAGTTAGCCGGATTATTTTTCTTGGAACTTAATAAACTTATGTTAAAATCTATTAAGTTCGCCGTTGCTAGTTGTCTATCATAAAGCACTGCCTAGAATATACTCTAAGACGTTCGCCCGTTCGCAGTGAAGGTAATCAACCTTGTCACAATAATACAATGATGGTACATCTGTATATATTGCCTCGTTCCCAAAGTAATAAGCTGAAGAACTAGATTTTTTCCGGGATAAATCCTATAACCTCTATTATTCAATTTGTATGACGGAAAAGTTAAAATAAAAATATCAAAACCGTCAGCAATATAAAGTCCTTTCAAGCCTATAGCATATATTCTAGGAATATACACCAGTACAAGAAGAAACAGTACATTGTTTTTCAAGGTGCAATTTATAATATAGGGAATTTACCGCCAGACTTGACAGCTTTTAAGAAATGTAATATACTATTCTTGCTAGGGAATGTATATTACATTCTAAACCCTGTATTATCTTTTAAAGGTGTACAGGGTTTTTTCTTACCCTGTAGCTATATCTTAACACATTATTCAGTAGTTGTCAAGTAGTTATTCGCTACTTTTTAACAACTTTTATTCCATCCGTTCGACTTATAATAATATCATAGTTACCAGATGAAAAATCTTGTAATAAAGCTTCTAATACTGTATTCATCTTCAAGTTGTAATCGTTACAAGCTTTTCTGAAATTATCCAGTATGTCGGCCTGTATTGGTGTGTTAAGTTGTTTCTTGTTCGTTTCGTTCGTTGTCTATCACTCCCTTTTTGTTTGGTAACTATACTTTACTACTTAATTTGCTACTTGTCAAGTAGTTTTTTATAGTTTTTTAAATAATGATTAAAGGTTGATCATGGTTATTGAGTTACTACGGAATTTTATTTTGTATCCGCTTCCGTATCGGATGACTATACATTAAACTATTTAGTTCAGTTTGTCAAGTGTTTTTTGAACTTTTTTGTTATTTTTTTAAACTATAAAGTTTATTACTTGAATAAATAAAAAGCACCAGCTTTTACCAGTGCTTAAAATGACGTACCATCAGGAAAGCTAAATAATGAAATGTAGGTTGCTCCTGTGGCTGCTGCTATTTGCTCAAGTTCTTCCTGGGTGAACTTACCAGTAGTATATCTTTTCTTAAAAGCTTGTAAGGAATTATATTCTAAACGCCTTGCAAGTTCTGATTTTGTTATCCCGGCATGAGCACAAGCCATATCAATTTTTTGTTGAATTGTAATTGGTATCACCTCTTTCATATACTACTACTATTATAAAGGTTATACAATCAAAATTCAAGCACTTGCAAACTGTATTAAATTGAAAATGTACAAGCTAGGTTGACGGGTTACTGAATCAAAGGTTAATTGGTTACAATGTCGGTTGCTGCCCGATCTGATAAGCTATAAGTTTGAGCATTGCCACATTATGAAAAGATGTGGTATAATCAATTTGAATTCACAACGTTGCTGCTGTTGTGTTGTTCGTTGTTGATGGTTAGAGTATAGTACAGTAAATAGCTGTAGTCAAGCATTTTACAGTAAATAGCTGTAATTTGTTAATATTTTATAATGACAAAGGTGGAATATATATGAATTTTGAACAGATTGCACAAAGAATTAAAGGCAGGTGCAAAGAAAAAGGATATACAATTAAAGAAATGCTAGAATATTGTGAATACAATAGGAATTTTATGTATGATTTAAAATGTGGAAAGAATTTTTCATTAAAAACATTTGCAAAATTAGCAGAGTTCTTAGACTGTAGTATAGATTATTTAATAGGAAGGACAGATAATCCAGATATTAATAAGTGATTATGTTTGATTGTTTGTTATTTATTGGTATTATGGTATAATTGTGTGCGTGGTTGTGGTAGATGTGCGTTGTTATCAGATAATATTTTATTATTGTCAGATAATAGGAATGATTACTAATATTGTGTGGTGTATGGGTGGTAGTGTGATCGTGAGCAGTGTGGGGGCAGTGTATGGATGTGCTATGTAGTATTGAATACTATGTGTAGTAGTATTTGAATATAGATAATGTAGTATTGTGTGTTATTAATAATAGTAATCATTACTGATTTTAGTTAAAAGTGACAACCTGTCATTTTTACGATACATTATCAATAAAATGATAACATATAGCCAAGTCCTATTCACACTGGATTTCCTGGACTTAATGCCCTATTTGTCCACCTTCCACCATCACCTATGCAGCCTTGACGGTCTTTCCTCATTTTACCGTCACCGGGGGTAGTAAAAACCATTGACAGGCCTTTATTTTTTTGATTTTCTATAAGCAGGTCAATCCACACACCAACTTAAAAAATGACATAAAATGACTTAAAAATTACCTCTCTTACCCCATCATCCATCCCACTCTCTCACCCCTTCATTCCCACCTCCATTACCCTCAAAATATCATCAAAAAAACAAACTCATCAAAAATTCAAATAACCCTTACCAGTTTTACAAAATTTCACTTCATCCCATCTCAAACACGTTATCGTACCACATATCGTAAAAACCTATATATAATAAGGAAATAACTCATTTTTCACCCTCAAATCGAACAACCCCAATAATCAATAAATCAAAATCAAATCCAGAAAACCATTGATAACACACTCAATTTACGATGAATCATTTTTAATTCAAAAATCGATCAAAATGGGAGAATAACGCATCTTCATTTAACAGATCACTCCGCATCACTTTAGATCACTTCCAGTCCCATCCTATCTAATCATATCTAATACAGGGGGCTATTTAAAACCACACCAATATAACCTTACCAATACCACTTCCGTACGCAACATAGCATATTGAATAATACTCCAAACATTATTCATCATCATTTTATACAATATGCACTATGCAATTACTATAACATGCCCTACAATGCCCCTAACAGCCACAATAAGCCGTCTAAACCTCTTAGATGTATATTTTATAGCCTAATGATTTAAAACGCCTAGAAATGGCTCTAAATGCTTCAAATGACATTTATGTATTTTTATAATGGTCATATAGTACATCAGATGTTCTTTCAGATGTTCTTTCAGATGACCTTTCAGATAGCCTTTAATTATTTACAGATATGAATCCCTAACAACCCAATAAGCTAAATCTATAACAGATGAGATATTAAGTATCAATCATAAACTATCCATGATTCATTTGATCTACTTATATCCATCTGTTATTTTTGTGCTCATTTGCATTTATGCTCATTTACACCATTCAATTTGTCAACATAATTACATTTCGTTCTAATTGCTATCTCAATATGATATCTCAAGCTGAATCCCAAACTAATCAAAATGATATTTACCAAAAGACGAACCGTAAGGTTCGGATTTTGAAAAATAGCCCCTTCTAGGGGCGGTTCTTTCGTAAGAAAGAAATTTTGGGTCATTAAAATAATATCAATCAATAACATCCACTCATGCTTTAATGAACCAATTATATATCAAATAGAGAATATATAAATGGTATCACATCATTTGGTATCACATCACCATTACGTCACTACCACATCATTAACCACAATCTCCTGGAGGAACAACACATTATGAACTATGAAGATTACTTTTACTACTCACTACAATATAACGCTCTTTATAGAGAGTTCAAGAAATATTCTGATGAAGAGTTAATCAATCAGTGGAAATACAATCAGAAATGTCTTCTGGACACTGATCCAAGATATAAAGATGTTTTATTGATAGGTATTTCAGTTTGCGAAGATATTTTAAGACAAAGAGGGAATACATATCTGGATGATTTATTTCCAAAGGATTAAATGAACCGTTTCCCCATCCTCTATCCCATCACTATTTGACACCAAACACCCTTAATTCATTCGGTTTCAATCCATTCCATTTTGAGGATATATTATAAATTTATTTATAATATATCCCGTCTATCTTATTTAAATATATTATATCTTTATTCTGTTCAGTAAACGCTCTAAAATTGACGTCTACAACCTCAATTTTGAGGATGATGAGGCTCTAAAATTGACGTTTGCTGAACTCTCGTAGACACTAAAAAGGAAGGAATTTTTTAATATGAATTTAAATCATCAACCAGAGTATTTTACCAAGTTTCCAAATGCCTACATTCAGAATAACATAAAAGCCAAATTTGGAGTTAGTCGAAAATTTTACATCACTTATATCCTGATTGACAGGTACAGATCCTACGAAGACTACAGCTGGATCACTATACGGAAGGTTCTGGAGTTTTATGGGTATAAAACAACCAGCCGAAAACCAAAGGCTTTTAAAGAGATACTGGACGTATTGGAATATATGATTAATAACAAAATGATTTATATTAAGCAAGACTTAGATTCAATAAACTATGACACTGGAATTGAAATAAAGATCATAAAAGAGAATTTTGATACTGTACACAATTTTTCAAAGCTCACATCCTCTCAGCTTGACACAATAATGATGGCTGATAGTTCATTAAACAGAGAAAATATACTTGTAGCTTTCTTGTACATAAATTCTTACATTGGCTGCCGTAAGCGCAAGAATGATGGAACTGAGTATCAAGACGCTGCGAGAAATCCAGAAGCTTTCTTTGGAAGCATCCAGAAGATGTCTGAAGAACTAGCCATGTCAAAAGACACCATTAATCAATGCATTGAATTTCTAACCCAGTCAACCGACTCCAAGAATGCTCTGTTGATTAAAAAAGAAGTAGGAAGTGTTCAACCAGACAAGAAAAAGCCTCCCAAAAATGTACCAAACATCTATGTGCTAAATAAACAGGGTTATGAGCAGGAAATAAAATGGGCTATTGGAAAAATAATTGAATTATATAAGACAGATGAGTTTTACCCACCTGTCGGAAAGAATATTAGCAATAAAGGAGAATAATTAAGTAATGCAAGAAGCAATTGATAAGTATTATGTTTACAGATTTGTGAACAAAGATGATGTAATTGTCTATGTTGGAAGGTCTACTAATATGACCAACGTTTTTTAAATCATATGCAGCTTCAGGATGACATAGATAGGATTGAATTTATAGAATGTGAATCAGAAGCAGAAATGGCATGGAAAGAAGTTTATTATATCAATTTATTTTATAATTCATTAAGTAAAAACAAAAATAATATTTTCTTTGGCGGTGGTAAATTAAAGGATATAGGACTTCAGGACAAATGGAAAAAGTTCAAATTTGCTTATATAGAACATTATAAAATTAATCCGAGTAAAGAAAAATACGAGAAATATGTAATTAATGCTCCTAAATATGATTATTCGTCTCTCATTCATATTCTGGATAATTATAAACTCAATCAAATTGGTGTAAGCAAATATGCAATTTCCCAAAAATGGTTCTACGATCATGAAAATGATGAATATATGACAAGGTTAAAAAATAACACTCTTAATTTTTTCAGAAATTATTGTTCTGATGATTCATCGCTTAATCTTTGGACAACATTTGGTGAATTTAAAGAAAATGTAAAGGGGATGGATTTACTAAAGGTTTTACAGAACTTGGAAAAGAACCATCCAAGGATACTAGAAATCGAATTTATTTAGCTTATCTGGCAAATATCTTTTATCCCATTAAGAAAAAAGAGTACAAAATCAATGAGGATCAATTTGCTCTTACTGAATTAATGCAATTCATGTTTCAGTCTGCTCTTATTCATGGTAAAGAAATCTGGATCTACATTCCAAGTATCCGTATGCGAACATTATTAAAAAAATGGATTAAAGAAAATCCACTTCAAACAGAAACATCATCTCCTCAAACAAATCCAACACAAACAGAGAATAACTAAATAGAGAAATCAAGTCACCTTCTATTTGATCGACATTACTACTCTTACCAATAGAAGGTGAAATTAAAAAAATATATTACATTATGAAATTACATTAGGAAAGGAATTTATATTTTTATGACAGTAACAAACGTAAATCACGCTTATCTTAGCGTTTTCAAGGAGACACATTATCCTTCAAAGGAGGAATTACATCGTACATATGGTGGAGAAATCACTGCATACGAATTTGATGGACATGTCTATTTATCTGATGCAGCAGCAAATATTGCTAGATCTTGGAGTTTTGATCGTACCTGCAATCGGAATATAAAGGCTAGAGCAAACAAATGATTCGTAATTCTGATGAAAAATATTTTGAGAAAGCTCGCCAAGCTGCTCTCCTATCAAATTTCAAAAGGACAAATATTGGATGTGTAGCCGTCTATAAAGGTCATATTATTGCCATTGGTTGCAATGTCTGTAAAACACACCCTATGCAGAAAAAATATAATCGGTACAGAAAACCTCGTTATATGGATAGAGAACGTATTCCAGGAATACATGCTGAAATGCACTGTCTGAAGGTCATTCAACACATGGATATAAATTTTTCCAAAGTGAAGCTATATATTTACAGAATCCGAAAAGATCAACCTCATGGATTATCTCGTCCATGTCCATCCTGTATGGCTGCTATCAGGGATCTTGGAATACAGCACATATACTACACAACAGATAATGGTTACATTTACGAACGTATTGAACAATCAATGGAGAATAACAAGGTATATTATTAAGAAAAGGATGTGAAACTATTTATAATGAGTCAGTATGGAATTAAGATAAAAAATATTCATGCTGGTATGATTTATGATGTAAATCTTGGTATCAGAGATTATTTTACCTGTAAAGATGCAATGTTGAATAATAGTTTATTTAACTTCTTCTTACAGAAAAACGGAATGAATGTTTATAAGGGTGAAACTACCAGAGATATTATTTGTCTGGACTATGATTTTGGCAGTCGATCCTATGAAGAAGAACGGGATCGGCTGGAAAAGTTATTGGAATCTGCTAATGATGATTCCAAAGAACGTATTTATGCTACATTAGAAAAAATCGAACAGCGTAAAGATTTATACTCTCCCAAAAAGAGAGATGAAATAAGAGAATATTTTTATGAACATGGTGTTAATGTAACTTACAAGAAATATGATAAGGAAATAGACTCCGAAATTGCTGAAACAATTCATTACAAAATGCTATTTCGTACCAGTGCCAAAGCTAAACTTGGACAAGTTATGTTTATAAATGAGAAATTATATGATTTAGCATATGATTGGCTCACAATCGGTCTTGGTAAAAAGATGAGTATAGATAATGCTAAGATTGTTGAGATGTCAGCCTATGCCCCACTTACCACTTCTACCATCATTGATACAATTCATGTTCCCGTAGAGGATATTCTTATTCTGAAAGATCAGGATTCTTTCTTTAAAACTCTTGCTAATATTGTTAGAGCTGAAACCTACATAGGAAAATCCGGAGAAGAAGAACGAAAATGTGTAGTCGTTCAGGAAGAAACAGAGGTAAAAAACACCTTATGGGATGGAATGATGCTGATTGAGTCAACCATCTTACCTAAATGGGTCAATGGAATGATTCTGTTGAGAAATCATCTATTTAAAGCGTGTGGATTCCGAACTTACATTCAAAAGTTCTTCATGGTTTGGTGTGATCAGAATGGTCATGATTATAATACCTACCAAGTACAAGATATGTTCGGAAAATGGCATTATCTCAAAGACATTAAGATGATAACTACAGATAATGCTATTAAATGGAAGAAATTTGCTGATTTAATGGGTAATACACTTGAAGAAGCATATGAATATTGGTGTAATCGTATCAGAAAAGACGGATGTCTATGGGGCGTGGTTAAAACTGACCATCCAAGTAAGTTAGGTGAATACCAGCAGTTGAGCTATCAGATGATCAATACACTGCCATGCACCAAAAATGATGTAAGAGCTATTGCTCAAACTACAATAGATTACATTGAACTTTTGAAAAATGACAATGCTGAGTTTGAAAAGTTTTTGAGAAAGAACGCAAATGAGATCAATCATTATGAAATGCTGGCAGATCTGTACTCACATAACCATGAATTTGCAAATAGCACCTTCTTCCGAGAAGAAAAGAGAAAGATTATATATGATTATGTGTACAGAATGAGAAAAGGTAAGATTCTTGTAAACGGTGATAATCTAACAATATGCGGAAATCCATATGCATTACTACTCTATTCTGTTGGTGAAGACTTCTTATCAGATCCTACATTTTCCAGCGAAGATGGCTGTATTCAATGTTATACAACACGCTTTGATGATGGTGAATATCTTGCTGGATTTCGTAATCCTCACAATTCCCCCAATAATATTTGTTATCTGCATAACGTCTACTCTCCTGAGATGGAGGCGTATTTCCCATTTAGCTCTAATATAATGGCTGTCAACTGTATTCAGACTGATATTCAATCTAGGGCTAATGGGTGTGATTTTGACTTAACTTACTGGGTCGGTTCAGGGGAAACCCTGTTCAAAAAATAATCGGTGAAAATCGGAACGCTAAGTATATGTAAATATATATGCCAATCAATTACCAAGCGCAACGAATGGCATTAGTAGTTGCGAAGGTTTAGAGACTACGAGGACGAATAGCCAAAATGATAATTCCTCGCACGAGTGCCGATTACTATTACCTACAGGGTAATATGAGCAGCCTAATCACCTGCAAACCTAACGTTAAACGAGGGTAAAGAGATAGTCCGACACTCCGAAGAAATTCGGAGAAGCCCAGGATAAAGAGCCTGGGATATAACAGTTGCAGATTTTATGCTAGTAACAAATCAACTACAAATGGTTGAATGTGCCAGAGTTTGCTATAAAGAATTTCCTACCATTGTCAATGATTTGAAAGAATCTGGTATTACATATCAGAACACAAAGAAAGATTATGCCATTATGGATAACAAGTTTTCAAAGTCCCGTATGGGTATAGGATACTCCAGCAATCTTGCACAGCTTGCAATGACATATTACTGGACAGAAAAGGCCAAAGAGAATCCTGATCCGAAACGTCTGGAAGAACTTTATCACAACTTTGTGATTTTGTCAGTGGTAGCTCAGATCATAATTGATAGCAGTAAAAGAGAATATGAAATTGACGGAAATAAAGAAATTGATCGAATCAGTAAGATGGACTGTATGACCATAAAGAAACAGTGTGGTCATACAAGTTCTGGGAAACCAAAATTTATTAAGTATGATTTTCCAGAATTTATGAGATATACCAGGGAAATAAAATATACGAAGGATGGAAAAGATCTTCCAGAAGAAGATGTTGAAACATCAAAATCCAAATTGAAGAACAGAATCAATCCTGAGTTGGTATGTCCTATGAACTGGCTTGAATATTGGTTGGATAATATCCAAAAGATCCCCACAACTAATGCAGTTCCAGTATCTAATTTTTTTATTAAAATGTCAGGTAAAGCTAATTATAAACAGATAACAAAGATTATGTCTTTGGTTGAAGAATATGATAAGTATGTGAAACACTTAAAATGTAGAGATGATATTGATTCAGATGAGTATAATCAATTGTTATTAGAAAAATCACGAGGAGTCTTTGATGAAATATCTAAAGTAAAAATAAATAATCTAATCACCATCAATCGTTTGGTTGAGACTGCCCTCTCTTTAAAGATGAAATCTTCTTCAAAGTCAGGAATAGATAAAGGTTGTAGATATTCTCGTAAGATATTGAACCTACTATTTAAGACAAATAGGAGCAAATTCCTTAGTAATTTCATAGAAGATTGATAAAAAGTAGGAAAAATATTTTATAAAATCGAAAAAAACCTTATCTAGTATAGGTTTTTTTGATTATGTTGGCGTCCCCAATATGGAGGGGAGTAGAAAAAACGAAAATGCGAGATAGCATGAGTAGACCCCGCCGCTATTGCCCGATGCGGATAATAAATATGGGGGACTGTCTTTAAACGTATACTAGGGGTGGACGTATCATTATCCACCCCGAATAAAAAAGGAGAATTATTATATGTAAAGCTGGCGGTAGGTCGGAATCTAACTGTGCCTCATAAGCATGGGTAACTGAGTTCAACTCTCAGGCGTAGCAATTTTCGATGTTTTGTGTGGGGTAATTCCCAATTTGTAGAACTCATTCATACTACAAACTCCTTTATGTAAAGGGGCAATTGTTCCAGCAGTTGCCCCACACAAGACATTGAGAACGTTATCTGAAAATAACGAAATTTTACATAAATAAGGAGAGAAATTTATATGAATGAATTAAAAATTTTCAATAATGAAGAATTTGGTCAGATCAGAACAGTGGTGATTGAAGGAGAGCCGTGGTTTGTTGGGAAAGATATTGCGGAAGCTTTGGGATATGGAAGAACAGCAGATGCTATTAAACAACATGTTGAAGAAGGGGATAAGCTGACTCGGTGTTTCACCGACTCAGGTCAGAGCAGACAAATGTATATCATTAATGAGTCTGGTCTTTATGCTTTAATCTTTGGAAGCAAACTGGAATCAGCTAAACGATTTAAGCATTGGGTAACATCAGAGGTACTTCCAACAATTAGAAAAACTGGATTCTATATATTAAAAGCTAATCAGCAATATAAAGCAAATTTATTACTATCCATTTATAATGGTGGTCAAGAAGGAGTAATAGCATCCAGAGAATTAACAAAAATTGAAATTGAAGAAGCTACTCTTCCACTCAAAGAAGAAATTGCTCAACAGCAGGAAACCATTGTTATGAAAGACAATACCATCGAAACACAGAAGAACGAAATTTTTCACAAAGATGAGGTAAACAAAGGGTTGGTAAAAGACATTTCATTAGCAGAGAAACGTCAGATTCTCAATAGAGTTGTAAGAAAGGGTGCTGGAAAAGATAGCATTGCAAAACGTTGGGCTGCATTATATAGGGAATTTGAGCAAAAATATCATATGAATCTTGGTAGAAGAATCGATGGATACAACGATGGATGTGATGAATTCAATGAAAGAAATAAGGATAAAATTAAAGCCAAAGAAGTAGTTAAAAAAAGGAAAGTTAAAACCAAGGTTGAGTATATTGACGTTGTATTAAATCAAATTTCAGATTTATATGATCTTGCTTGTAAACTTTACGAGAATGATGTAACTGTATTAGTTAAAGAATTATATGATGTTATCAATCCAGCATACTAATAGAATCACTTGCGAGGAACCTGACGTGACAGTCTATAGTTGGGATGCATACTGGCTATAGATGTGTAGGCTCATCACCTACCCTCGCTTTACCAATCTTCCATTGCGGAAGAAATATATAAAAGAAAGAAGTGTTACTTATAATTCCAATTAGTAAAAAAGAAGCAATTATGTTAAGAGAACATGGTCTTTCAGATCATGTAAAAATGTCCTCTGTAACTCATGGAGCCAGGGGTAAAAGATACTGGGCTGTTGAGAGTCGCAGCGCACTTAAACATTTAGAACAGTACCGAAAAAGCACAGTTGCAACGTAGCAGAATAATAAGAAAGGTGGTTGAAACGCCATCGGAAAGAAAAATAAAGACCTTATAAAAATTTCATTTGTAGACTCCCCTTCATCTGAAGATGTTACAGGAAGTCTTATTTTTATATCAACACCTGACCACAAAATCTTAGTTGATGCTGGATTACATCAGACAAATGATCGCTATGAAGATTTTCTGGTGAATAATAGAAAATATAGAGAATTTAAAGCAAAAGAATTAGATTATATCTTTATCACACATACTCATGCAGATCATTGTCTTCTACTTCCCAAATTGTACAAAGAAGGATGCAATGCTCAAATTATAATTTCTGATGGGTCAGGACAGATATATAAGGATATGGCTGAGGATTGTGCTGAAATCAATGAACGTGATGTTTTGTTTATCAATAGTCAGCACAATAAAAATTATATGCCACTATATGACTTATCTGATGTGGAAAAGTCGGTAAATTACATGACAGAGTTTTCAGTTAATCGAAAAATCAAATTAGATGATTCTCTATCATTTGAGTTAATTCCTGCTGGACATTTGCTGGGAAGCTGTCAAGTGCTACTCTATTTGACTTACAATAATCTCACAAAGACTATTTTAGTTACTGGTGATATTGGAAATAAAGTGGTTAAAAATCGGTTTGTAGGTGAGTATCAACAAGTATCAAAGGCTGATATTGTAATTGCAGAATCTACATATGGAGATAAGCCAGATATTAAAATTGGCAAGAAGGAACGAAAAAATGATTTGGAAAAATTCAAATCCATAATAGAACGTCAGATACACGAAATGAAGGGACGAGTTATTATACCAAGCTTCTCTCAGTCAAGAATGCAGCAACTTGCATTGATGGTATACCAGATGTATAAGGATAGCGAGTGGAAGCCAAAAGTTTATATCGACTCCCCTTTGTCTATAAGAATTTTCAACGACTATGAAGCTTGTTTAGAAGGTCAAGATAAAGATGATCTGGATGAGTTGATAAATAGCGGAATGTTCACTTTTGTAAAGGAGCCAGAAAAAAGCAAGGCTTTAGTAGCAAGTAATGAACCATGCCTGGTACTCTCTAGCAGTGGAATGTGTCAGGTTGGAAGAATACGACACCATTTGAAGAAGTGTGTATCAGATCCTAATGCCACTATCCTATTTGTTGGATATAGTACAGATGGAAGCTTGGCTTCATTGTTAAAGGACAATAAGTGTAAATCAATAACTATAGATCAGAAAGTTTATCCTTGTCGTTGTTCTTCATATTCTCTTAAATCCATGAGTGGCCATGCTCCATTCAATCAGTTAGTAGAAAATTATTCTAATATCAACTGTCAGAAGCTAATCTTACATCATGGGTCTAAATTATCAAAAGAAACTCTGAAAGAAGCTCTTGATAAAGAATATATGAGAAATTGTAAGACTACACGGGTAATTATAGCTAATTCAAGCTTAAAATTCAGTGTATGATGAGGATAAATTATGAAGAAATATATCTTGGGAATGGTTACAGCTATTTGTATGATTCCTATTATGGAGTCATTCACAGAACTTATTCAAATGTCACTGGAAGTTCCAAAGGGAATGTTAAGTAAAAAGGTTATCAAAATAAATAACGAAATACAGGATTTGCAAGCTGAATCTGAACCAGTTAGTACAAGCTGTATTGGGTTTGAGATTCCAAGTGAATCTGATGATTTTTATGATGATTATGATGATAAAAAGAAGAATCATATTGGATTTTAGAGAGTGTGATACTCTCTTATTTTAGTTGGAGGAATTAAAATATGAATTTTGTATATAAGAAAACTACACAGACTTCTATGAAGATCACTGGAATTATTGACACAGACACTATGACTGTTGATGTGGATGGAGATGTAAAGCAGCTTAATACTCTTCTATCTGATTTCAATGGAGGCTGTGTTGAAATTAATGTGAAGGTAAAAGACGAAGAAGAACTTGATGAACCAGTTGCTGATCCCAGTGATGATGAGTAGAGAGTTGGTGCTTGATTGTTCAATTTAAAAAGAAAAGATAACGAAAATGAGCATCAATACTTGTGGCGAATTGGACAAGCGAAAGATTCTGGACTTTTAGATATGTCCTGGAATGATATTGCCAATGTAATGAATAAGGAATTCAGAGATGATGAATCTGAATACAGAGCTGAATCAGCATATAGAAAAGTGTATACCAACGCTAAGAACTTTTATAACGCTGGTGTATTTGATACTGGTGATTCCAGTTCTAAAACAATTCTAACTCAACAGCAAGAATTGAAGAAAGAACAGGTTAAACTTAGAGACGAACGAAATGAGTTAAACAGATTGATTCGTGAAGAGGCTCGTAGAGAAAGTTTTAGAGAACAAATATGTAGAGCAATCACTGAGCATCAGTCCTCTCCTCTTCTTTATGATGAAAATAAAAAGTTTACTGGAATTATCAAAACAGATAATGATCTGATTATTTCTTTAACAGATATCCACGCCGGTATCGAAATCGACAATCATTTCAATAAATTCAATCCCACAATTTTAAAAAAACGTCTAAATCAGTATTTGGACAAGATATTTGAGGTTTATTTACGTCATGGTTCTGAAAACGCTTATGTGATTTTATCAGAACTTGTAAATGGACTTATTCATGATACCCTAAGAATCGAAAGCAATCAGAATATCATAGAACAGTTTCTTATGGTTACAGACTATATCACTGAATTTCTGGCTGAATTGAGCTATCGTTTTAATAATGTTCATGTTTATATGTGTCCTGGTAATCATTCCAGATTATTTCAGGATAAAGATAAGGCACTCAAAGGTGAAAACATTGATACGCTTGCTCTCCCATTCTTGGAAGCCAAATTACAGCTGTTTAGGAATATCTACTTTCATCCAAATAAGGTAGAAGAATCCATTGCTATCTTCTCAGTAAGAGGACAAAAGATTTTCGCAAGTCATGGAGACAAAGATGACCTCAACACTGTAGTTCAAAAATATACTTTGATGTTTGAGAAACCAAATATCATTTACTTAGGACATAGGCATACAAATGCAATGCAAACTGTATATGACGTAAAGGTTATTCAGTCTGGATGTCTGAGTGGATCGGATTCATTTTGTATGGATAAACGCTTGCAGAATAGACCTGAACAGACTATTTCTGTCATTACAGATAAAGGATTTGATTGTTTGTATGATGTGAAATTTTAGAATATGGAGAATGAGAAAAATGGAAGAAAATAAGGAAATTTTTGCGTTAGATTATGAGGAATGTATCAATTACATTGCTTCTAAGGTGGAATGTGATAAAGAAACAATCGATAAGATTTTGGAATATGAAACTGAATGGCTTATGCAGCAGGGCGTTATTGAATACGCCGAACCTGTAGAGCCTTAGTTTATATAAGAAAAGCCGTCAGCAATCAAGAAATGCAGATATCAAAATGAGAGTTTGATCCTGTAAATCAAGATGAACGCCTTACAGACTACCTGTTAGGCAATCTACGCCAGTAATCTCTGACATATTCCCAGCGAAAAAGCCGGAAACGCCAGTAACCGCTGACGTGTACTATATAAGGATAAATGCACTTAAACATAGCACATCACCGTCCTTCCATTCAGATTTGTTGTAACTACATCATCGTGGAAAAACTGACGGCTTAGAATGTGGAAGATACTCCACGTTTGTAATCATAACACATCTGGATGGAATTTTTAACGAAGAATAAAGTGATAAAAACAAAAGGAAATCCTGATTGGACATTGGGATTTATATTAAGGGGCAAACTGCCCTACTACTATATTAAATAATACGAGGTAAACGTACATGAATAGATCAGAACTTATTGCAGCTGTTGCAGACGAATTAGTAATGAATGGTACTACCAAGACAACCAAGAAGGACGCTGGAGTTATGGTTGATACCATTGTAGATATTATCGCAAAGACCCTTGCATCCGGAGAAAAGGTAGTCCTGTCTGGATTTGGTACTCTTGATATTTTAGAAAGATCTGAACGCCAGGGAAGAAATCCTAAGACTGGAGAATCTATGGTAATTCCTGCTTCCAAGACTGTTAAATTTAAGCCAGCCCCATCACTTAAGGATGCCGTCAATGCGTAAAGAGGTGACTGGAATGGGATATTGTTACACAAAGGATTTTATTGATAATGATGAGCTAAGATCCTATATTGTACAAAATTATGGATATTTCAAAGAGATTCACGATGACTTTATTGGTGTTTCAATTGTAGCGCATTATCCAGTAATGATTGATTTAGTCAATGATTTAATCAAGCATACATCATTTACATTAGAGAATATTGAACTATATGATTCAGAGGTAGATGGATATTGTAATGAATATATTCTTACATTAGATTGTGATAGAAAGATTTGGGTTCAAAAAGCTCTAATTCCTAAAAATAAATACAATGATGGCGGTTACGTTTTATGCGATGAAGATCTTATCTTAGTTCATGAAGATGTAAATTCTAAGTTCCTTATTAGAAATTCAGAAGCAAACATTGTTGTATTCTCAGTCGAAAATGATGGAGAGGAAGATAATGCGGAAGAAAATACAGAAGATGATGAAATCAGATGTAACACTGAATGTACTGAAGATAACAATTGCGCTCCTTCAGATGACTTACATGGTTTTACATTTTCAGAAGAGGATGATTTCTCAACAAGAAGATGTTCGTTCTGGTGTTCTGAAAAATTAGGAAAGAATGATTATGCTGAAATTATCAATATTTTGCGTAGACTGTAAAGTGAGGTGATTTAAATGCTTCAATCATGTGTTTTTCGTTCTAATGTTAATACACGCCAATGGATTCATGCAGCAGTTAGAAGAGCTGTTAAGACAATGGCTCAGACCTTTATCGCTACTATTGGGACAGCTGCGTTCATGGGAGATGTTAATTGGCCCTTAGTTGCAAGTGCTTCTGCCTTATCTGGAATTCTTTCAGTCGCAACGTCTATTGCAGGACTTCCAGAAGTAGATGCAGTACCTAATCAAGATAATGAAGGGATAGAGTCCACAAAATAACACACTAATAATTAAAACTAAATAAAGCAAATTAATTTATGGAGGTATTTATTATGGCAAACTTAACTGGTAAACATGCAGATAAAATTCCTGGTAACGGAGGTTTTGTTAATAGCGGCCCCGCTTTTGATCCAGATTTAAAGAAACCTGTAAATAACGTATTTAATGATGGCCCTCATGGTGACGTACCTCATGTAACTAAGCATGACACTGGTATTGGTGGCCCATCTGATCGTAATAACAATGGTATTGATGACAGCGAAGAGTAATTAGTCTCTTGCTATAACCTACTGTAGCCTCAAAACTACAGTAGGTAATCTTTTTATATGGTGTGTAGTTCGTTATGATTATGCACTTTTAAATAGTCTCGTCAGAAATCATAGAGAATAAATGAAAATAAAAAGAATGGAACAAATTGGAGTAGCTACCGATTTGAGCAGAGTTATTACTACTCCGCTTCTTTTTATTTTGCAAAGGAAGTGAGATGAATGGGAAGAAAAGTACAGTACAATAATATTGTATCTCCTGAGCTATTAAGTCAGGTTAATCCTGATAATATAGAATTAGGAAAAGATTTTATTGATTATTTGCGTTCAATTGATAGAGCAGGCTCCACTCTCGAAGCGTATGAGCATGACTTAAATATTTTTTGGGTCTATCTACTTCAATATTGTCATAACAAATTTTTTATTGATCTATCCAAACGTGAAATTTCTAAATATCAAAGTCATTGTTTAACTGAATGGAAATGGAGTCCAGCAAGAATGCGAAGGGTTAAATCCACATTATCTTCGCTCTCTAATTATGTGGAAAATATGCTTGATGATGAATATGAGAATTTTAGACCTATTATTCGTAAAATTGAAAATCCTGTTAATGAAAAAGTATTAACAAAAACTGTATTTCAAGATGAACAGTTAAAACAGTTATTAGACACTTTGGTAGAAAAAAGAAAATATGATCAAGCATGTATGCTTTCATTGGCTATAAATAGCGGACGTAGGAAAAGCGAATTACCGAGATTTAAAGTTTCGTATTTTAATGATGAAAATATTATTTATGGTTCATTATATAAAACACCTGAAGAAGTAAAAACAAAAGGTCGTGGATCTCGCGGAAAAATGCTTACTTTGTACGTTCTTGTAAAGCCTTTCAAACCATATTTAGATTTGTGGATGAATTATAGAAAAGAAAATGGAATAGAATCAGAATGGTTATTTCCTAAAAAAGTTAATGGAGAATACATTAATGAGCCAATGGATTCAAAAACCCTAGATAGTTGGGCTGAAACATTCACTAATATTGTTGGGGTTGATTTTTATTGGCATAGTATGCGTCATTTCTTTACCAGTAGTTGTTCCCGTAGTGGACTCCCAGATGATGTTATTCAAATGCTAATTGGTTGGAGTTCTTTAGACATGGTTTCTGTATATAAGGATATTTCAGCAGATGAGAAATTTGAAAAATATTTTGCAGACGGTGAAATCAAAAAACAAGAGCAGAAATCTCTTTATGATTTATAATGTTATACTCTGAAGAGCAGATTAATGAAATGTTTGGAATTGTGTAATGTATAAATTATCTAATGTATAGTATCCCCATTTTAGCTGTGGGAATGTCAATATATCTATATAAAACAAATAAATACCAAATCATACATTGCTCAAATATGGCGTTAAAAAAAGAGAGTTATATACTCTCCCATTCTATAAAATAAAACCAATAATGATGTTATATTCCCGCAAGACTCACTAGAAAATCAACACCAAAAACATTTTACGACTTCTGCTAGAAGTACCAACGCCTTTAGTCCTAGAATCAAAATATTAATTTTGCTCATCGGCGGTTCCTCCTTTCGTATAAAACATTTAGAGGTATACCGGCTGACGCATTACCATAACGGCGACCGCAATAAATACTGGGTATTGTCTGGTTTACCACGAGATGTGCGCACATCTCTATGAACCCTTTTGGGGTTCTCGACCTTCCTGTGGAATATAATATCACTATTGGTTTTATTTGTCAATTTGAGTGAAATTTTTCCGATTATTATGTACTTTGGTACTCTCTGGAGTAACATGGTATTTACGGGATTACTCTGAGGATACCATTAATGAAATGTTTGGAATTATGCAACAGGGAACACAAAACATTCTGTATCCCCCTAATACTCTTGACTTTTAATCGTCAAGGCTTTATAATCAGATTAGAAGCAATCAAGGATATTTGCGGTGTCCAGTGATTGAAATTCGGAAACTAAATAAATTGTTTCGTAGTTACATGTAAGACACAGGCTATCCCCTATTTGCGGTAGGGAATAGCCGTTTTGCTATTTGCGGTGGTTATCTATGTAGGACAATGCCGCAAAGATAACCAATAAAAGCGTCAATACTTCCATAGTATTCATTGGCATTACCCCCCTTTTTTCCGTTTCCGAAAAGGTTTAACCACCAGACTATCCCTATCACGTTCTAATCTGATAAAACGAATTATATCATATCTTGTCAAAATATTTTACTAATCTCTAAAATTATTTTACACCAATCTTCTATTCTCCCCAAATTAGTTATTCGGCTGTCGCCAAGTGGTAAGGCACAGGACTTTGACTCCTGGATTCATTGGTTCAAATCCAATCAGCCGAGTTAATGGTTGATAGCTCAGTTGGTTAGAGCAACCGCCTGTTAAGCGGTGGGTCGTGGGTTCGAGTCCCACTCTTCCAGTTTATTATGTAAGCCAGATGAATCAGGGCGGCCCCTGAACCAGTCTTGAAAACTGCGGGTATGATGATGAATCGTATGGGAATCGACATCTCCGTCTGGCGTTGAGTTATTGGTGGATATGCAAGAGGTTAAAGCAGGCAGACTGTAAATCTGTTCCCGAAAGGGTTCGTGAGTTCAAATCTCACTCCACCAATTTTTAGTATAAAATTGCGCTCAGAAAGCATTGTCATATTTCAGAGCGCAATTATATCAAAAGGGGAATTAAATATAATGGCATAAATATTAAGATAGATCAGTTAGACTGTTGTCGTCTTTTGGTTATCATATTGGTTATATACTTTACTTTATCATCCGATAATTCAGGATGCCTACAAATCAGTATGACAACAGTCAACTTTAATGCAAGAAATAAAATATAACATAACCCAGAACAACCTAAGATTGTAAACAGATTAGTTAAAACTCCTAACATTCTACCCTCCTTTCTTGTAAATTTTTATAAGACAGGAGAATTTATGCGACCAGAACGGTCAGAATTTAATTCCTGAAAACTTTGCGCCAGTATTACAATAGGCACTTCCACAGATAATATCGGGTACATACCCATGCAAATGAACTACATTGTGGTGGTGTAATTGATATGTACCTGATATTATTATACTGCGGAATTTTGTTTATGTAAATATGAGTTTGAGAAAGCATCGTCATACTTGATGATGCTTTTTTTATTTGGATGGAGAATTAATTATTGTGCTCTCTTGGCTCAATGGTAGAGCAATTGATTTGTAATCAATGGATTGTAGGTTCGAGTCCTATAGGGAGCTTAGAGAAGAATAGCAAAGACTGATCATCTTTGTGAATGATTGTACTCCATATCCAATCGCTCTTCTCTTCTATTTTTATTGGAATAAAAGGAAGAAGGTGACAGAATGGCTAGAGTTATTGAGCCTATAACAGATGAACAATTAAAGCAGATTACTGTAGCCAATCTGCGAAAAGAATATAAAAAAATTGCGGATTTTTATAGAAAAATTATTAATAACGAAATTGTTTATTGTAGTCATTGCAGGAATTGGAAAACTGTAAGGGCGTTTTATGAATCAGCGAAAAGTCCAGATGGAATCGAACATTATGCTTGTAAAGAATGTATTCTTAATGAATGTACTGATGTAGGTAAAAATGGAATTAGATCCGATAATAAAGAGAAAACAATTGAGACATTTAGAAAACTCGATTGGTATTTTGATGAGAAGGTATATAATGATTTGCTACAAAAAATATCAGAGGGGGTTGGAGAAAAGATTAAAAGTACAGCGGTTCAACAATGGATCACAATGAATCGCAGTATCAATGATTATAAATTCAAATCTTTCTCTGATTCTATATTTGATATCGAAGATATTGAAGGAAATGATTCGCCAGAAGATATTCGTATTATACAAAAAACATTGAAAAAAGCAAAAAAAAGATTTGGATCAGATTATTCCAATGAAGATTTAATGTTTCTTGAAAATGAATATCAAGATTGGGTATCGAGATATGAATGTAGTCAAAAGGCTCAGGAAGAAACATTTGAAAATTTATCTATTTTGAAATTAATGAAACGCAATGCAATTAAGAAAGGATTATCAACTAAGGATATAGATAAATCATACCAGGATTGGTTAGATACAGGAAAATTAAAACCGAAACAAAATTCTCTTGATACTTTTTCTGATGCACAAACATTGGGAACACTTATTCAAAAATATGAAGAAACAAGACCACTTCCTGAAATAGATCCAGAGCTAGAAGATGTTGACAAAATCGGATTATATATTGACGCTTTTTATCGTGGACATGCGAGTAAAATGCTTGGATTAAAGAATAGATTTTCTAACATATATGAAAAAGTAATGTCTAAATATACTGTAACTCCACCTTCGTATGATGAAGAATCTGATAGCGAAATCTTATTTGATAAGATTTTTGGTAATAAAGAAGAATAATTATGGCAAAAGCAAAACAAATTACTAAAAAGTCATTACAAGAAATATATCAAGAAAAATCTGAACGTGTTCTCGAAGGAGTTGCTTACTGGGCTTCTTTTTATAGAAAAAATCCACAACGCATGGTATTTGAATATCTAAACATAAAATTGAAGCTATTCCAAAAGATTTTAATTTACATGATGATGGTTAGTACAAATTTTATGTATATTGCAAGTCGTGGATCTGGAAAAACATGGCTTGTCGCTCTATACTGCGTTGTTCGTTGCATTCTTTATCCTGGTACAAAAATATGTGTTGCTTCAGGATATAAATCACAGTCACTAGAGGTAATACAGAAAATAAATGATGATTTTATGAAAAACTACAGTTGGGGGTCTGCCAATCTTAGATCAGAAATTGATGATATATCAACATCAATAAATAATGCTCATGTGGATTTTCGTAATGGTAGTTGGATAAAAATTGTAAGTTCAAATGATTCAGCCAGACATAACCGGGCAACTTTGATAGTTGTGGATGAATTCCGGATGGTAGACTTAAACACAATCAATACTGTTCTTCGTAAGTTTTTAACTGCTCCACGTTCACCTGGATATTTAAACAATCCAAAATATTCGCATCTTATCGAAAGAAATATTGAAATGTATATGAGTTCGGCTTGGTATAAATCTCATTGGAGTTTTTCAAAATTACAAGCATATTTTGCAAATATGTTAGATGATACTAAACGTTACTTTTGTTGTGGTCTACCATATCAATTAGCTCTTAGAGAGGGATTATTATCAAGAGAACAAGTCGAAGATGAAATGAGTGAAGCTGATTTTGATCCGACTTCATTTAAAATGGAAATGGGAGCAGAGTGGTTTGGAGATACTGATGGTGCATTTTTTAAATTCGATGATATATCTCCGAGAAGAAAAATTAAAAACTCATTTTATCCACTTGAAATATATAAAAACCATAAAATAAAAATACCAGAATTAACTCCAAACGAAAAAAGAATATTATCTGTCGATGTGGCATTGTTAGCAAGCAAACGTCATAATAACGATGCAGCAGCATTAATAATAAATTCTGCTATACCAACTGATAAAAATGATTATATTAGCAATATAGTATATATTGAAACTCATGAAGGAATGACTACTGATGAACTTGGTATTTTAGTAATGAGGTTATTTTATCAATTTAATTGCACAGATTTAGTTTTAGATACAAATGGACAAGGCATTGGCATATATGACTTTTGTATAAAGCCACAATATGATTCTGAATATGGAGTTACATATGAAGCAATGACGTGCATAAATGATGATAATATGGCAAGCAGATGTAAAATTCGTAATGCTAATAAAGTCATTTGGTCTATTAAAGCAACTGCTGATTTTAACACAAAATCTGCAATAGCTCTTCGTGCAGCGTTTCAAAATGGTTCTATTAATCTTCTCGTATCTGAGTTTGAAGCCGAAGAATTAGTTAGAAAATTCCGTGGTTATTCTAAATTGACCTCAAAAGAACAATCAATGTTAAAATTACCTTATATTCAAACTTCACTTATGATAAACGAATTAATTAATCTTGAACATGAGATAAAAGGTACGAATATTAAAATTACAGAAAAATCAGGAATGAGGAAGGACAGATACTCTTCTTTAATGATGAATGTTAAAATTTGTCAGGAATTAGGAATTAAGCTCAAACCCAAAAACACAATCGAAACAGATATGATGAAATATCTACCAATCAAAAGAGCTAATCGCTTTTCTGCATTTAGATAAAGGAGGTGCATTTAAAAAATATGCCACGAACAAAAAAGGTTGCTGAAAATGCACCTAACACAGTTACTCATTCAGTTAAATCACAATCAACTGCCAAAGAGAAAAAAGTAATTGAAAATTATGCAAAGGCTGAAAATGCAATTAGGAAACTTAGAGATGTTAATAAAAGCACCACAGGAAGAACCATAAACAGTTTCAATAAGGATTCCTTGCGTTCATATCTGCAAAACATTTCAAGTAATGAAAAAAATCTAAGAAATCTATCCAGATATTTATATTACAGATCCCAAGTTTATTTTAGACTAATCTATTACAACTCAAATATGTTTTGTCTTGATGCAAGAAGTGTAATACCTGAATATAATGTTTCTGAGGAAAATGATAAAGAAGCAATGTTAAAATCTTATGGTGATACACTAAATGCTTTGGATAAAATGAACCTACAATATGAATTTCTAAAAGCATATCTCACTTGTTTCAGAGAAGATGTTTTCTACGGCGTATATTATTTTGATCCAGAATCAGAAAATAAAAAATCCTTTGTTATTATGCCTCTTGATCCAGACTATTGCAAAATTGAAGGTGTTTGGGAAACTGGTGACTTTGCGTTTAGTATGGACATGAGTTATTTCAGAAGCCATCAAGAACTATTGGAATATTGGGGAGAACCATTCCAAAGTTTATATAAAGAATCCCAGCGTGACAATATAAAGTATAAAACAATTCCACCTGAATATGGTATTTGTTTAAAGGCTCATCCTGAAGATTGGGAAACTGTAGTTCCTGTTTATTCTGGATTATTAAACTCTATCATCTCATTGATAGATCAAGAAGATATTGCTGCTATTGCTGATGAGCAAAGCATTTATAAAATGATTTGGATGGAACTTGAAACCATTAGTGGATCTGATGAACCTAATGATTGGAAAGTTGATCCAAATCTAGTATTACCATACTGGAATAGAATGGTTAATGAGGGACTACCTGATAATGGTTACATATCTTCCGCTATCGTTCCAGGGAAACTAAATTCTATATCATTTCCTGATACACAAGATTCCGAAGTAAATCGTGTTGAAAATGCTACCAGAACTGTTTTAAATACTTCTGGTGGATCACAAATTCTTAACTCCTCATCAATATCAGGAAGCACAGCATTTAACGCAGCGATTAAAAGCGATACAGAATTTGCGTTATCTACTCTTCTTCCACAAACGGAAGCAATCGTAAATAGAATCTTGTTTTTATATGTTGATAACCCATCAAAAGTTGTTTTCCATGAAGTATCAACTTATACAAAAGATGAGTATAAGGCAAGTGTCTTGAAAGATTGTGAATATGGACTTTCTTCTAAATTGCTTGTGAATAATTTGAATGGTTTTACAGAGAAGGATACTTTAGCAATTAACTTTCTTGAAAATGAATGTCTTGGACTTATGGATAAATTTGTTCCAGTTAAAAGTTCTCACACTACATCAAATGCGGATAAAGAAGCTGGAGGACAGACAAAAGAAGATACTGAAATTTCTGATGATGGTGAAAAGTCCAGAGATAAAAAAGATAAGGCTAAAGGGTAAGGGGTAATTTTATATGAAACAAAACTTTATTAAAACTTCTGATAAAGAAACCGCAACTAAATTAAAAAATTTAGGGTTACAAGAAGTAAATAATTCTGAGGGAATTTATTTATTTGTAAATCCAGATAAAATTCAATTTGATTCTGATATAGACCAGTCAAAGTTACACTTTACAAATATTCTAACATTTTAGTACCACTCTTCTATTTTGAATGAGTGGTATTTTTATTGAATTTTTGAGGAAAGGAGGAAGAATGAAAATACATGTCGAAAAAAATTATGACAATTGACGAATTATATTCTTTTTGTCTTAAAAATAATTTTTCTAAATTC
>ERZ791921.227-NODE-227-length-50374-cov-4.159721_pt1 | contig 50374 bp, 45 predicted proteins | sample MGYA00510135_ERZ791921 | MGnify/ENA primary metagenome ERZ791921 (study PRJEB30046, sample SAMN00792070) | human gut metagenome | study: EMG produced TPA metagenomics assembly of the A metagenome-wide association study of gut microbiota in type 2...
CGAAGCCACGGCAAATTCCGTTACTGGGCACGTATGCGTGAACAGTAACGATAAATGCAGGAGAAAAGAAGGGAGGTCCGCCCTGTGAGCTATTTGGAAGATTTTGAGAAGACGCTGGCGGAGAAATGCCATCAGAACGAGCCGCCGTTCTGCCAGGCAGCCTGTCCGTTCCGGCTGGATATCAAGGGGCTGGAAGAAAAGTGGAAAAAGGGACGTTTCAACGCGGCGTACCGGACCTATCAGAATACGGTGGGATTTCCGGATATTGTGTCGAAGCTGTGCAGCCATCCGTGCGAGAAGGCATGTCTGCGTGCGAAGCTGGACGGGGGGATCGCGATCGGGCTTTTAGAGCGGGCGACTGTCGAGTACGCGAAGCGGAAGGCACCGAATGCGTATAACCTGCCGTCGAAAGGAAAAAAGATCGCGATCGTCGGAGGCGGTCTTTCGGGGCTTGGCTGTGCACTGCGTCTCTGCAATAAAAAGTACGAGGTAACGGTTTATGAGCGGGAAATGGTTCTGGGCGGTCAGGCGAGAAACCAGATGGATCCGGCGGAATTTGATGCGGAGATCGAGGCGCAGTTCCAGTTTGAGGAATTTTCACGCCATCTCGGTGAAACGGTAACGGATCTGGAGGCACTCCGAGCGGACTATGATGCCGTGTATGTGGCAACTGGGGCAGACGGCGCGGACTTTGGTCTGGAAATGGACCCGGACGGCGCATTTGCGACCCGGACCCAGGGCGTTTTCATTGGCGGTTCCCTGACGGGCGGCGATAGCATGAAGGCGCTGGCAGATGGGCTGGCGGTTTCGCTTGCGATCGAACGGTATCTGAAAACGGGCGGTATGAATGAGCCATTTCGAAAGGAAGGGACACTTTTAAATCTTCAAACGAATGGGATCGAGCGTGCCGATCGGGTGGTTCCGGCAAACGGGGAATCGTATACGGAGGAAGAGGCGATACAGGAGATCACGCGCTGCCAGAAGTGTTCGTGTGATGCTTGTATGCGTGCCTGTGATCTGATGCGCCTGCATGAGAAAACACCGCGCCGTTTGTATGAAGAAGTTTACATAACAATCCATCCCGGTACGTTATCGCGCGATGGTACGTGGGCGACCAGACTGATCAGCACCTGCGACCACTGCGGGCTTTGCAAGGAAGTCTGTCCGCAGCATATCGATTTCAGCCAGTTTCTGCTTGACAGTATGCGGGCAATGCAAAAAAAAGGCGCGATGCCGTGGCCATTCCACGATTTCTGGCTGCGCGACATGGCGTATGCCTCCGGAAAAGCGGGGCTTACGCAGAAACCGGAGAATGTTAAGAAGAGTTCCTATGCATTCTTTCCGGGATGCCAGCTCGCCGGTTCGGATCCGCGCTATGTGACGCGGACGTATGAGTGGCTGCGTTCCAAAAAGCCGGATGCGGCGATCTGGATGACCTGCTGCGGTGCGCCTGCCGAGTGGGCAGGCGAAGTGGACATCCACGCGGCACATCTGGAGGAAATGCGGCGGCAGTGGAGAGAGCTTGGCGAACCGACAGTGGTTTTAGCATGCCCGAACTGCCGGAAGATGTTTGAAGAATACCTGCCGGAGCTTCCGGTTGTCTTTCTGGCGGAAGTGATGGAAGAGTGGGGCGTGGAGAAAGATGCTGCTTTGGAACCGGACAATGCTGAAAAGGGTGAAATGGAAGCAGGAAGTACCCAGCAAGCGCAGTCGTATGCCTTGTTTGATCCCTGCGCCAGCCGCTATTACCCGGAATTGCAGGAGAGTGTACGCCATCTGGCGGATGCGGCGGGGATTACGTGGGAAAATCTGCCGTATGACGGGAAAAAGGCGCGCTGCTGCGGATACGGCGGACATATCGGGATTGCTTCTCCGAGCCACACAAGCTATATGACAACTTCCCGTGCAAAAGAGGAGGAACTGCCGTATGTGACCTACTGCGTCAACTGCCGGGAGTCCTTTGCCGGACAGGGCAAGGAGGCGGTTCATATCCTCGATCTGTTGTTTGGGTTAAATGGCGCGGGGCGCCCGGCGGCGACGGTGACGGAGCGCTGGCACAACCGCCTGGCGGCGAAACGGGAACTGCTTAAGACGTACTGGAATGAGACGATCGAAGAGGAAACACATATGAAATTAGAAGTTGAGAAGGAGCTGGAACGCAAATTGTCAGCGGGTCAGATTTTGATCGAAGATATGGAGCAGGTCATTGAACACTGTGAGCGGGAAGGCCGCGGTATTATCGACCCGGAGACGGGACATCGGATCGGGCATCTGAAGATCCAGCATATGACCTACTGGGCAGAGTACGAGGTGCTGCCGGACGGCGGTTATAAGCTCTGGAATGGCTACAGCCACCGCATGAATCTGGAAGGAGAGTGATGAGTATGCCGACGATTGATGGAGGCGGAAGAGATCAGCGGATCAAAGAGGCGTTGGAGAAAAAAGTCATCTGCCGCCGGTGTCAGGTGGAGATGGTGCCGAAATCCACATTTTTTGACTATCTGGGGCACAATTTCCACACCGAGATCCTGTGCTGCCCGAAGTGCGGCGAGGTATATCTGCCGGAAGCGCTGGTAAAAGGGCGTATGGCGGATGTGGAGAGAGAGCTGGAAGATAAGTAGATAGTAGATATAAGTATGATTCATGAGAGATGCTTTTGGATCTGAAAAGGATAGGTGAGACAGGCTGGCTGCGGGGATTTGCCATGTGTGAACATGAGAACACAGCCCATCTGCGGCTGGCTTCATCATGGGAGAATTGTAATGAATTGAGATAAGGGGATGAAGGACGATGGTAATGAACTTACAGGACAGAGCCCTCCTGCCAGAAGAAATGCGCCATACATACAGTGTCTGTCCGGTCTGTTTAAAACGCATTCCGGCAAAGCGGGAAGAGCGGGACGGGCAGATATATCTGGTAAAAACCTGCCCAGATCACGGGACATTTTCCAGTGTAATCTGGAGAAATAAGCGCAAGTTTGCCGACTGGCGCGGGGAACGTCCGGCGGTGGGAGAAAATGAAAATCTAAATTGCCCGGCGGGCTGCGGTCTGTGTGCGGAGCACAGACGCGCCACCTGCTGTACCTTGCTGGAGATCACAGCGCGGTGCAATATGAACTGTACCTTCTGTTTTGCGGAGCCGGACGGGACCAAGGATCCGTCCTTAGACATGGTAAAACGCTGGATCGACGATCTGACGGATCCGGGAAAGACACTTTTGCAGCTTTCCGGCGGGGAACCGACAGTGCGGGACGACCTGCCGGAGATCGTGGCGTATGCGAAGCAGGCGGGCTGTAAATATGTGCAGTTAAACAGCAACGGTCTGCGCCTGGCGGAGGACGAAGCATTTGTAAAGCGTCTGGCGGATGCGGGACTTTCGTTTGTATTTATGCAGTTTGACGGCGTGGACGATGCCGTATATGAAAAACTGCGGCGCCGCCCGATGCTGGAAGTGAAAAAACGGGCGATCGAGCAGTGCGGCCGGTATGGAATCGGCGTGACGCTTGTTCCGGTCATTGTTCCGGGCGTCAATACGGAGCAGATCGGGGACATCATCCGGTTTGCCATTCAGCGGTCGCCGTATGTGCGGGGCGTGCATTTCCAGCCGGTCAGCTATTTTGGGCGTATCCCGGAGCTTCCGGCGGATGATGACCGCTATACGCTGGATGAACTTTTGGAGGCGGTTGTCAGCCAGAGCGGGGGGCTTATCAAAGAGGAACAGATTGCGCCATCCTGCTGTGATCACCCGATGTGTGGATTTCACGGAGATTTCATTGTGATGCCCGGGGATAAATTGATGCCGCTGACAAATTATAGTGGAAAAACCGAGACAGAACCGGAGGGCGAAGGCTGCTGCTGTGGTCCGGATCCGGCGGAGAAGAACCGTGAATTTGTCGGACGCCGCTGGGAACGGCGCGATTTGGAAGAGACGTGCTGCTGTGGAGAAAGCCAGCCGGAAAAAGAAAGCTGCTGCTGTGGCGGAATCCAGCCCGAACCAGAAAGCTGCTGCTGTGGCGGAAATCAGCCCGAACCAGAAAGCTGCTGCTGTGGCGGAAATCAGCCAGAACCAGGAAACTGCTGCTGTGGCGGAACTCAGCCCGAATCAGAATCCTGCTGCTGTGAAGAAGAGCCGGTTGACATAACAAATATGGAGGACTTCTTAAAGCGTGCCAAAAGCCACGGCTTCACGATCACATCCATGGCGTTTCAGGATGCCGGTAATCTCGATATCGAGCGCCTGCGCCAGTGCAGCCTGCATGTGTATAAAGACGGGAAGAAGATTCCGTTCTGTGCATACTACTTGTCTCCGATGGAAAGAGGCAGATAATAGAAGCGCAGAAAGGAGAGGTGAAAAAAATGGATACAAATGAGTGCAGTCTCTGCCGTCCCGGTGGATTTGCGCTGACGAGGCAGATGTTCCAGTTTGCGGGAATTGAGATACCGGAGGCGGGAGCGGCAGATACGGAGTCTATAGATCCTGCAGTGCCGTTTCGCGTCATCGACATCGGCTGCGGAGCTGGCGGCACGATGCGCTGGCTTTCTGAGCATTGCCCGGGCTGGCAGATTTCCGGCCTGGATAAGAATCCGGATGTGCATGAACCTGGCTGGATAGAGACTGGATGTGCGGAGAAACTGCCATATCCAGATCAGACGGCAGATATCATTCTGATGGAGTGCAGTTGTTCCAAGGCTGCGGAACCGGCGGCGGCGCTCCAGGAGGCGTACCGGGTGTTAAAGCCGGAGGGATGGCTTTTGATGAGCGATATGTATGCCCGGAAAAAAGAGCTTTTCTTAGACGAGATGCTGGGACGGCTGGAGTCCGCTAAAACAATCCGTGACCGGCTGGCGGAGGCGGGATTTGTGCTTGCAAAGATGCAGGACGCGTCGGGAACATTGGCGGAGTGGATCGGGCAGCAGATCTTCGATGGAAATCTGGAATCCGTCTGCGCGGCGCTGGGGGCGGAACGGAAGATTTTAAAAGAAGCGGGCTGCGGTTATTTTATTGCAGCGGCGCAGCCGTCCGGGTTATGGCGGACACTTTCGTATGTAAAGGAAAAAAGTCCATTTTATCAGAAGAAATTTACATCCGTCTGGGGACAGCTTGGGGAAATGGCAGGTTCCGATGTACGGCTCGCGCCGGATTCGTTTTCATGGGCGGATTTCCGGACACTTCCCCTCACAACCCCGGAGGAACTGAAAGCGGAGCCGGAAACATTTTTATGTGTTCCAGCCAAGGAGATCGCTCGGATCATCACGCTGAAAACCTCCGGCAGTACAGGGGCACCGAAGCGCCTGTTTTTTACCGAAGACGATCTGATGCAGACGGCGGATTTCTTTGAAACAGGGATGCAGTACATGGTAAAGCCGGGCGATCGGGTCACGGTTTATATGGAAGGACCGGGATTTTTTTCGATTGGAGGACTTTTAAAAGAAGGATTGGGGCGCATCCGGGTGGAGACGAGGGTTCATGGACTGATTCACGATATGGAAGCGGCAGCGCGGGACGGCGAGGGGGCAGACTGCCTGATCGGTGTCCCAAGCCAGATGTATGCGCTGGCGGCCCATGCGCCGGGACTTGGCCCGAAAACAGTGCTTTTAAGTGCTGATTATGTGCCGGTCAGCGTGCAGCGTTTTTTGGAAAAAACATGGAACTGCCGGGTCTTTACACACTGGGGAATGACGGAAACTGGTTACGGCGGCGGCGTACAGTGTGGGGCGCGTGCGGGTTACCATCTGCGGGACCGGGACCTTTTGATTGAGATTCTGGATCCGGAGACGGGACAGCCGGTTCCGGAAGGGCAATACGGCGAGCTGGTTCTGACAACGCTTCGGCGGCGGGGAATGCCGCTTGTGCGCTATCGGACCGGCGATCTGGGGCGGATGATTGCAGAACCGTGTGCCTGCGGATGTTTAAAGCCCAGACTTGATAAGGTTGAGGGACGGCTGGATGACAGCGTCCGGCTGTCCGGCGGAAAAGTACTTTCCATGCACATATTAGATGAGCTTTTATTTGCCCTGGATGAGGTGGAAGATTTTCAGGCATCTTACAATGCGGCGCAGAAGCATCTGACGGTGGCTGTTATGAAGAAAGCGGGTTATGCAGATGCGGTAGGAAGCAGAGTGAAAAATGTCAAAGCAGCATTAACGGAATACTTTGGGAACTGCCTGACCGTCTCAGTGATAGAAAAAGAAATTTCCCCCTATATCGGTTCGGGAAAAAGGCGGCTGATCATCGAGGAAAAATGAAAAATGAGTGGTAAAATTCAATATCATGAAAAACTTGACGATAAGTTTTAATTGCAGTATCATAAAATTAAAAATAATCGAGAAATTTTGAAAAAAATCAGTAAAATTTGACAAGAACAAGGAGAAAAAAATGAACATAGCGATTGCATCAGAGACAGAGGAGATCGACGGACTGGTACCGGCGACTTTTAAGGAGAGTCCGTTTTTGATGATTATTGACGCGGACAAGAACCAGATTTTCCATGTCTATGGAAAACAGGATCCGGACAATCTGGTATTTGCGAAGAAGGTGGTAGAACATGACTGTGAGGCAGTCATCTGCGGACCGATCGAGAAAGAACCGTTTGAGATACTGGTAAAGGCGGGCGTGACCCGTTATCTGGGAAGCGGGCATACGGTTCAGAAGGCATATAGCTATATGAACCGTTATAAACTGGAGCTGATCCGCGATTACATCGGCGGACCGGGACCATTTGGACACAGCCATGATTTCAGCTGCGAGTGTGGGGAAGAAGAGGAACACGAGCACTAGGAAAGGACAGAATGCGGACGATTTATTTGATCCGGCATGGGAAGCCGGAATTTCCAGATGAACGGAAATATTGCATCGGGCGGACGGATCTGCCGCTTTCAGAGGAAGGGCGGACACAGATTCGGGCGCTGGGGGAGACATTTGCGGGACGCAGAATTGAAAAGATTTATATCAGCCCGTTAAAGCGCTGCCGGGAGTCAGCCGCGATCCTGCAGGAAGTGATTGACAGAAGTATTCCGATTGAGGTCGTAGATGGTCTGGCGGAGATTGACATGGGGGAATGGGATGGTCATTCCTTCGATGAAATCCGGGAACAGTTTCCAGCGGAGTATGTGGCACGAGGGGCAGATATGTACGATTTCCGACCGCCGCAGGGAGAGAGTTTTGCAGATTGTGCAGGGCGCGCCAGGACAACCTGGAATGAACTCCGGATGAAGAGCCGGGGTGATATTCTGGTGATCGGGCACGCGGGCTGGTTCCGGACATTGATCTGTGGCTGGGAGAAGCGGAAAAAGGCAGAACTTCTGCAGATTCCCTTTGGCTACGGACAGGTGTATGAAAGAAAGGATCTTGTATTTGATGCTCTGATCTCGGCGGCGGGGCGATCCTCGCGGATGGGGGATTTCAAACCGCTCATGAAGCTTGGCGCTCAGACGGTCCTGGAACGTGAGATACAGACGCTGCGGGCGTGCGGTGTACATGAAATCACGATCATTACCGGACGCCGGGCGGAAGATATACGCGCGGCGGCTGCGGGAACGGGAATCCATTTCATCCACAATCCGGCGTATGCGGAGACGAAAATGTTTGATTCCGTCTGCCTGGGGCTTTCCTATTATGAGGAAAAGCGGAAAACGGCAGGAAAAGAGACGCTGGATGGCATTTTCTTTTTCCCGGTGGATGTGCCGCTGTTTACACCATTTACGCTGGAATATGAAAAATACCGGTTCGCGGAGGGCGATGGGGATGTCTATCTCCCGGAATATGAGAAAACACCGGGACATCCGCTTCTGATCCGTGCAGATGTGATCACAAAACTGCTGCAGCATGACGGGACGATGGGACTTAAAGGCGCCTGTGAACAGCCGGGAATCCGCCGGATTCCCCTGGATGTGCCGGATCCGGGCTGCGCGTTTGATGCGGATACCCAGGAAGAGTTTCAGAAATTGCGTGACTGGGAGAGAAAACGACCTGTCCCGGACAAAGAGGAGTGTGAACGTCTGCTTGCATGGTTCCACACGCCGGAGGCGACGGTGCGCCATAGCCGGGTGGTTGCGGAGCTGGCCGTGAAATTGGCAGATAGAGTTCTAAAGCATAGGGCGGAAACGTGTGTGGAGATGACATACAAAAGCCCCCCAATTGATAAATATAAAATCTACGCGGCGGCGCTTCTTCACGACATCGCCAAAGCATATCCCGAACATCCGGAAACAGGGGCGAGATGGCTGCGGCTTCTGGGACATACCGGGATCGCGGATATCGTTGCGGATCATATGGATCTGCCGGAAGAAAAGCTGGGATATCTGAATGAAAGCCTGATTGTGTACCTGGCGGACAAGCAGGTACAGGGAGAACGGCGTGTAACGATCGAAGAACGGTTTGCGGCAAAACGGGAGAAATTTAAGGATAACCCGGAGGCGCTGGAGGGCGTGGAACGGCGGTATCAGCTGGCAAAGCGTGCGGAGGCATTACTGTAAAAAGGAAAAGAGGAAAATCATATGAAATTAATGAAAACAACCGAGGCAGTCGGACAGGTACTCTGCCATGACATGACGCAGATTATTCCGGACGTGACGAAGGACGCCGTATTCCGCAAGGGACATATCGTGCGTGAGGAGGACATCCCGGTACTGCTTTCGATTGGAAAAGATCATATTTATGTCTGGGAAAAGGACGATACAAAATATCATGAGGACGAGGCGGCGGACATTCTGCGCGGCATCTGCCAGAATGAGTATATGCGTGCAACCGATCCGAAGGAAGGCAAGATTGAGCTGATTGCGGAGTCGGACGGTCTGTTTCAGGTCGATGAAGAACGCCTCTTAAAGGTCAACAGCCTGCCGGAGATGATGATCGCGACCCGCCGGACGAATTTCCCGGTAAAAAAAGGTGATAAGTTAGCCGGAACCCGTGTGATCCCGCTGGTAATTGAAAAAGAAAAAATGGAAGAGGCGAAGAAGGTAGCGGGTTCAGAGCCGCTGTTAAAGCTGCTTCCGTATAAAAATAAGAAAGCAGGCATTGTGACGACCGGAAATGAAGTGTTCTATGGACGGATTGAGGATAAATTTGGCCCGGTCATCCGGGAAAAGCTTCAGGAATTTGGTGTGGAAGTTCTGGGACAGAAGATTATAGGGGACAATCCGGATAAAATCACGGAGGCAATCCGGGAATGGCTGGATCAGGGTGCCGATTTTGTTGTCTGTACCGGCGGCATGAGCGTCGATCCGGATGATACGACACCGAGTGCGATCAAGCAGACCGGAGCGGAGGTTGTCTCCTACGGCGCGCCGGTACTTCCGGGTGCGATGTTCTTGCTGGCATATATGAAGGACGGAAGACCGATCATGGGACTTCCGGGCTGCGTGATGTATGCGAAGAGGACCATCTTTGATCTGGTGCTGCCGCGTGTGATGGCAGATGTGCCGGTGACAAAAGCAGATCTGGCGAAGATGGGCGCAGGTGGTCTGTGCTTAAATTGTCCAACTTGTATTTTCCCGAACTGCGGTTTTGGTAAATAATAGAGCCAGAGAGAGGCGATGAAGCAGCAACCGCGATGGCACAACTGCGAAATGAGAAATGGATGGCTCATGCAGTATAAAAGAGAGGAAGTGCGTGATATGAATCTGTATGGGGAGATTCTGAAAAAACTGGAAGGGACGCCGTGTCTGGCGCTCGAGAGAAGCTTTGTGGGAGAAGAGGGAAATCTCGCAGATATGCGCTGTGAGCTGAAGGAAGGCGCAAAGGCGTCGGAGATTGGAAAAGAAGCCCTGACGCAGGGGCAGCCGGTCTGTGGGCGCGCCGGAAGCAGTTGGAATGTGGCGGAACCATTTTTCCCGAAAGAGCGCCTGATTATTCTCGGAGGCGGCCATGTGGCTCTTCCGGTGGCAGAATTTGGCGCGCGCGTCGGATTCCTGGTAACTGTGGTGGACGACCGCCTTTCCTTCGCGAATCCGGGACGTTTCCCGATGGCAGAGAAGGTGATCTGTGATGACTTTGGGCATGCGATCAAAGAACTCAAGATTCAGGAGAGCGACTATATCTGTATCGTTACGCGCGGACACCGCCATGATGCGGACTGCCTGCGGATGATTGGAAAAGGAAAAGAACCGGCGTATCTCGGCATGATTGGTTCGAGACGCCGCGTCGGTATCGTGAAACAGGAGCTTCTGGAAGAAGGCTACGATCCAGAGCGGATGAGCCGTTTAAAGAGTCCGATTGGTTTAAAGATCGGCGGTGTGACACCGGAGGAGATCGCGATCTCGATTCTGGCGGAGATCATACAGGTAAAGCGCATGGATCGGGAAGACAAACGTGTGAAAAACCGTTCCGATCTGGATTTTGACGTGCTGAAACGCCTGGCAGAAGAGCCGGATGAGCCGAAAGCAGTGGTCACGGTGATTGAATCAAAGGGTTCCTCCCCGCGGGGGGCAGGCGCGAAGATGCTCGTCTACCGGGACGGACGGATTCTCGGCAGCATCGGCGGTGGCTGCAGCGAGGCGGCAGTGCTGGGGGAGGCGCGTTCCCTGATCGGAAGCGGCAGGTACAAAGTAGTTCATGTGGATCTGACCGGCGAGGCGGCGGAAGATGAAGGAATGGTCTGCGGCGGTATTATGGATGTGCTGGTGGAAGACTTTGCCACGGATCGGGAAGCGTGTGACCGGTAAGGAGACCGAAACGGCGGCGTAGTTGAATGAAAGTGATTTCAAGAACGTGAAAAAAGTAAAATAAAAAACAAAATATATGAAAAATTATTGTAATAATTTCATGAAAATAGACGAAAAGGTTTGAAAAGAAAAATTGAAAAATCCATAGGAATAAAGGGAAGATGCAGAAAAGCGCTGCGTTATTTTTTGATGTGTATAACGGATATGAGCGTTGAATAAGAATCATAGTAAAGATTGACAAAAAAAGTGCTACGTGCTACTATTTGGTTAGTAAATATCATTATAATTTTACGAAAATAACGGAAGAGTAAAAAACATTGTTACGGTGTGAGAAATCGGAACGAGGAGGACGCCGGAAGCATGTGCGTGAAATGAGGGAGGAACCAAGATATGAGAAAAACGTGGGCACTTGTAATGGCAGCAGCGATGGCGGCAGCATCCCTGACCGCATGTTCATCCAGCAAACCGGCTGAGACAGCAGCACCGGAAACGGAGGCAGTTGAGACAGAAGAGACCGAAGCAGAAGCAGAGGCAACCGGCGACCAGCAGGAGATTCTGGTAGCGGCAGCAGCCAGCCTTCAGTACGTTATGGAAGACAAGATTCAGCCGGCATTTGAGAAAGAGAATCCGGACATCAAGCTGAGCTTTACCTTTGACAGTTCAGGAAAGCTGCAGACCCAGATTGAAGAGGGCGCAGATGCAGACGTATTCTTCTCCGCAGCGATGAAGCAGATGAACGCGCTGGAGGACGAGGGACTGGTTGATGCAGATTCTGTCGTAGAGCTTCTGGAAAATAAGATCGCCCTGATCGTTCCGAAGGATTCCACACTGGGAATTACCGGTTTTGAGGATATTACAAAGGCAGAGAAGATTGCACTCGGCGATCCAGAGAGTGTTCCGGTTGGACAGTACTCCAAGGAAGCCTTTGAGAACCTGGGTATGTGGGATGATGTAGAGGCTAAGACAAGCTTTGGTACCAACGTAACCGAGGTTTTAAGCTGGGTAGCAGCCGGAAGCGCTGATGCAGGTATCGTGTACCTGACCGATGCAACCACCAGCGACCAGTTTGACCAGGTAAAGGTTATCGGATATGCACCGGAAGGAAGCGTATCGAAGGTTATCTATCCGGTTGGCGTTGTAAGCGCAAGCACAAAGAAAGATGCAGCACAGAAGTTTGTAGATTATCTGGGAACTGATGATGCGCTCTCCTTCTTTGCGGAGTATGGCTTCACAGCAAATAAATAAGCCGGGAGCGATGGCTGTCTGGGATATGCAGCCGACTGTGTGAACAGAAAACAGGACGGCGAAGGACAGACAGTGAACAACGTAGGGAATAAAATCCGCCGCAGAATGCAGGGTCCGCTGAAAACCAGGTGTTCTGCGGCAGTTTTTATCTCAGTCGAGAAGACTCCGAGAGTACATTTCATAGGAAAGGGGGAAGAAAGATGGGCTGGTCTCCGATATGGATATCGATGAAAACAGCAACGCTGTCGATCATTATTACGTTTTTTCTGGGAGTCTGGATGGCGCGGCTGGTGGTATCGGCACGCTCTGAGAAAGTGAAAATGGTGCTGGACGGCATCCTGACGCTTCCGATGGTCCTGCCGCCGACGGTAGCAGGCTTCTTCCTGCTGATGATTTTTGGTGTAAAACGACCGCTCGGACAGCTGTTTCTGGAATTGTTTGGCGTCAAGATTGTATTTTCATGGGTGGCAACGGTGATCGCGGCGGTGGCGATCTCATTTCCGCTTATGTACCGGGCAGCGCGCGGCGCGTTTGAACAGGTCGATGTGACGCTTATCTATGCGGCTCGGACGCTGGGATTTTCCGAAAGCCGCATTTTCTGGAGGGTGATTCTGCCGTCGGCGATGCCGGGCGTCTTAAGCGGCGCGATCCTTGCCTTTGCGAGAGGACTGGGCGAGTTCGGTGCGACCGCGATGCTGGCGGGCAATATCGCCGGAAAGACGCAGACACTGCCGCTTGCCATCTATTCACAGGTGGCGGCTGGAAAAATGTCGATGGCATACCAGTATGTGTGGATCATCGTGGTGATTTCCTTCCTGGTCGTCGTGCTGATGAATGTGCTGTCGCGGCGGGATATGCGCGGAAGCAGCAATCATAAAAAGAAAGATAACAGTGTGGAAGCGGGCGGTCAGGATGCAAAGGTTTCGGTGGAACTGTTTGCGGACAGGGAAGCGGATGCACAGAAGGGAGGCGCGGGATGAGCCTGCAGGCGGCAATCAAAAAGAGATTTTCCGGCTTTTCGCTGGACGTATCGCTTAACACCGATGGCGGCGTCATGGGCATTCTCGGCGCCTCCGGAAGCGGCAAGAGCATGACGCTCAAGTGTATCGCCGGAATTGAGACGCCGGACGAAGGGCGGATCGTGTTAAACGGCAGGGTGCTCTTTGATTCGGAAAAGCGCATCAACCTGCCGCCGCAGAAGCGGAAAGTCGGTTATTTATTCCAAAATTATGCATTGTTTCCGAATATGACCGTAGAAACCAACATTGCAGCGGGGCTTTCGGGCAGCAAGGAGGAAAAACAGGAGGCGGCTGCCCGCATGATCCGTCTCTTTAAATTAGAAGGGCTTGAAAAAAGGTATCCGTCCCAGCTTTCCGGCGGACAGCAGCAGCGTGTGGCGCTGGCGCGCATTCTCGTCTATGAGCCGGATGTGATCATGCTGGATGAACCATTTTCGGCACTTGATTATTATCTGAAGGAACAACTGCAGTTCCAGGTGCGCGAGGTACTCCGCGGGTACACGGGCGATGTGCTGATGGTCAGCCACAGCCGGGACGAGGTCTATCGGTTCTGCGAGAAGAGCATCATCTTAAACCGCGGACAGGTGGCGATGAAGGGAGAGACGCGGGCGATTTTCCAGAAACCGGAAAATGTCACTGCGGCACGCCTGACAGGCTGTAAAAACTTCAGCCGGATCCGGCGGATCGGCGAATATGAGGTGGAGGCGCTCGACTGGGGACTCACGTTTCAGACCGAAGAAGCGGTTGCCGCGGAGCATGCCTATATCGGCATCCGGGCGCACCAGTTTTACCCGGCGCGCGGCAGTGCGAATGAATTTACGTGCGAGTGGAGGGACACACTCTGCCAGCCATTTGAGTGGGATGTTTTGCTGCGTCCGGTGGAAAATGCAGGGGCAGCGGGTGACAAAGAAAATGCACGGGAACGCGAGGTGATCTGGTGGAAGGTAGACTATAAGCAGAGTGATTCACTAAACCAGTATCAGCGCGGAGACCGCGTCCGGCTGGGAATTGCACCGGGAGATATCATGCTTTTAAAAGAAGGTTAGAATGATAGAAAAGGGGATATGTATGGCAGATGGGAAAACAGGCGCGATCATCCTGGCGGCAGGGCGGTCGGCGCACATGGAAGAATTAAAGCCGATGCTCCGGATGGGGCAGACCACGATGATACAGAGGGAGATCGACACGATCCGGCAGGCGGGGATCTCGCCGATCATCGTCGTGACCGGGTATCAGGCAGATGTGCTGGAACGTCATATTTCACACCGCGGTGCGGTCTGTATCCGAAACAAGCGGTATGAGACATCGCAGATGTACGGCTCAATCTGCATGGGACTGCGCCATATCCAGAAAAAAGCCGATCGGGTGCTGTTGTTCCCTGCCGACGTGCCGATGATCACGGCGGACACAATCGAGAAGATGGCGCAGGCGCCCGGAAGCATGGCAGTACCGGTCTGTCAGGGAAAAAAAGGACACCCGGTCATGCTGTCGAAGGAAGTGTTTGGACATATCTTAACGTACCGGGGTGGAAAAGGACTCCGCGGCGCAATGGATGCGTGGGGCGAAGGTGTCCGGGAGATTGAGGTTGAAGATCCGGGTGTTTTACTGGACACCAACACGAAAATGGACTACGAATCGCTGCTTGCCTACGAAAAAGACAGGCAGAAGCGCGGGGAGCTGGCATTTCAGGCGTCGATTTCGCTGAGCCGCGAGGAAGAATGCTTCAGCGCGCTGACGGCGGATTTTCTGGAGGCAGTTGCTGAGAGCGGTTCAATGCTCGGTGCCTGTCAGATCCGGGATATTTCCTACAGCAAGGGCTGGAAAATGCTCAAGATCGCGGAGGCGCAGCTGGGAATCCAGTTTTTAGAGCGCCAGACGGGCGGAAGCAAGGGCGGATTTTCTGTGCTGACGCCGGAGGGAAAGGCGTTTTTAGAAAAATTCCGCCGGATGGAAACAGCAGTGCAGGCGGCAGCAGAAGCAGCGTTTGAGAAAATCTTTCTGGAGCCGGAAGAAGAGGAAAAGGAGGATACAGATGGAAGAGAAATTAACGCATTTTGATGAAAAGGGAAATGCGATCATGGTAGATGTAACGGAAAAGAAGATTACCAGCCGGACGGCGACGGCATCCGGCAAGATTCACGTCAATGAAGCTGTCATGAAGGCGGTTCTGGAAGGAACGGTTGCCAAGGGCGATGTGCTGGGAGTGGCGCGTGTGGCGGGAATCATGGCGGTGAAACAGACCGCGCATCTGATTCCGATGTGCCACACACTTCTCATCACGAAATGCAGCGTGGATTTTGAGGTGGATGAAAAAGAGCTGACGATCAAGGCACTTTGTACTGCTAAGCTGGAAGGAAAGACCGGCGTCGAGATGGAGGCGCTGACCGGCGTCAGCGTGGCGCTTCTGACCATTTATGATATGTGCAAGGCGATCGACAAGCGGATGGAGATCGGAGAGATACATCTCGATGCAAAATCGGGAGGAAAGAGCGGGGAATTTGTGCGATGATAGACGGATACGGCAGAACGATCGACTACGTCCGGATCTCCGTGACCGATCGATGCAACCTGCGCTGTGTGTACTGTATGCCGGAGGAAGGCGTCGGTAGCATTTCCCATGAAGAGATCCTGCGGTTTGGTGAGATCGAGAGGGTCTGTCAGATTCTGGCAGAGAACGGCATTCAGAAAATCAAGCTGACCGGCGGCGAACCGTTGGTGCGCCGGAGGCTGCCGGAGTTAGCAGCGGCGCTAAAACAGATTCCGGGAATCAAGAGCCTGACGATCACGACGAACGGTGTTTTATTAGAAGAAATGTACGATGCGCTGGCGGACGCGGGGGTGGATTCAGTCACGATCAGCCTGGATACGCTGGATGCGTCGGTGTACCGGCAGCTCACACGCCGGGATGAGATCGAAGCGGTCAGACGCGGCCTTCGGACGGCGATCCAGAAAGGCAGGATGCAGATCAAGATAAATTGTGTGCCGGTGCTTGGGATCGAGGAGCAAAAGCTTTTAGAGGTGGCGGAACTGGCGAAAAACCATAACGTGCACGTGCGTTTCATCGAAATGATGCCGATCGGCATGGGAACGCAGTTTGCCTTTGTGAAAGAGGATGCATTGAAGCATGCGCTGGAAGAGGCATTTGGAACCTTTACCCCGTGCGGGGACGTGGCAGGAAATGGCCCGTGCCATTATTTCGCAGTCCCTGGCTTTCAGGGACGGATCGGTTTTATCAGCGCGGTCAGCCATAAATTCTGTTCCGAATGCAACCGGATCCGGCTGACATCAGAAGGATTTTTAAAGACCTGTCTCCAGTATGACAATGGGGTAGAATTAAAGACCATTCTGCGCGGCGGCGGTACCGATGAAGACCTGCGCCGGGCGATCGGACAGGCGCTTGCGGAAAAGCCGAAGGGACATAGTTTTGAGAAAAAGACGGAATTTACGGATCGGGAACACCGGGGAATGTCCCAGATAGGCGGATAAGCAGGGTGTTTGTGAGGATTATGATTATGGTTTCTGCGGTGAAAGTGTGAGCTGGCGGAATGTTACAAGTGAAATATCGTATATGAAATATGAAATCGGAAAATTTATGGATAAAGAAAAGGAGAAACAATCATGGGAAAAGTAATCGCAACGTGTACCAGTGAAATCAAAGGTGTTCAGAAGAAAAATGTCCATCAGGTCTGTCTTATCGAGGACTATGGAATCGAGGGTGACGCCCATGCGGGCAAATGGCACCGTCAGGTCAGCCTTCTTTCATATGACCGGATTCAGGAATTCCGCGCGCGCGGCGCGAAGGTCGAGGACGGCGCGTTCGGTGAAAATCTGGTCGTGGAAGGAATCGATTTCAAGACGCTCCCGATCGGGACAAAATTTAAATGCAACGATGTCGTGCTGGAATTGACACAGATCGGAAAAGAATGCCACCATGGATGCGCGATCTTCCAGGCAATGGGCGATTGCATCATGCCGCGCGAGGGCGTATTTACGAAGGTGCTGCACGGCGGCGTGATCAAAGAAGGAGATAATCTGGAGATTCTGGAAGAAGCGTAGGAAAGAGATCAAAGAGAGGTGGGAAACCAATGAGAGCAGCAATTATTACATCTAGTGACTCTGGGTACGCGGGAAAACGGGAGGATGTGAGTGGTCCGGTAATCGCAGAAATGGTGAGAGAGGCTGGTTATGAGGTGGTCTGGCAGAAGGTGCTGCCGGACGAACAGGCGATGTTGGAAGAGGCGATGAAGGAGATCTGCGATGAGGGAAAGGCCGATCTGCTCTTAACAACGGGCGGAACGGGATTTTCTCCGCGCGACGTGATGCCGGAGGCGACGCTGGCGGTCGCGGAACGGATGGTTCCGGGTATTCCGGAGGCGATGCGGGCATACAGCTTACAATTTACAAAGCGGACGATGTTAAGCCGAGCGGCAAGCGGGATCCGCAAACGCACGCTGATCGTCAACCTGCCGGGCAGTCCGAAGGCGGTGCGGGAGTGTCTGGAATACATTCTGCCGCAGCTGGATCATGGATTAAAAATCCTTTTGGGGCTTGATGGGGAGTGTGCTAGAAAGTAGGGAAAGCAGCAAAAACGAAGATGGAAAAACAGATATAATATATAAGACGATGTATGCTAATAGCGAGGACTTTCAAGTCCTCGCTATTTCAACGATGGTCAGCTTATTTGGGGCAGAATGGAATGACCACAAGAAATTTACTCCATTCAGTCATGAATGTTCAGTTCAGGAATTACTTACTCGATGCGGAGCATCCGATAGCCGATTCCGATGTGTGTTTGTATGTATTGCTGCCCGTCTTTTCCGCGTTCCAGCTTTTTGCGCAGGGTCGCCATGAACACCCGCAGAGAAGCGATATCGTTTTCCCAACTGCTGCCCCAAATCTGCTGCGTGATATAGGTGTGTGTCAGAACCTTACCAACATTTTTGGAGAGCAGGCACAGCAGCTTGTATTCGATGGGTGTCAGGTGCAGCTCTGTGCCGTCAAGATATGCGCAGCCTGCCGCATAGTCGATTTTCAGCGCACCATTCGTAAAAATCGGAGAATCCTGCACGGAGTCTGTTTTCATCATCGACAGTCTCCGCTGCGTCACCCGCAGTCGTGCCAACAGTTCGTCCACGGAAAAAGGCTTCGTTAGATAATCATCCGCCCCAGCATCCAGCGCCCCGATTTTATCGGAATCCTCCGTTCTGGCGCTGATCACAATGATCGGCATATTCGACCACGACCGGATTTTTTGGATGACTTCCACGCCGTCCATATCCGGCAGCCCCAGATCAAGCAGTACAATGTCCGGGTTGTGAGACAGCGCTTCCATCACGGCACTTGCGCCGTTTTGCGCCGAAAGATACCTATATTCGTGAGTTTTTAGTGTCATCGTTATTAAATTTCGCACCGGGGTATCATCTTCTACAACGAGGATGAGCGGCTTATTCATTTAAGTTCACCTCACTAAGCGGTATTGTAAAGGAAAAGATGCAGCCATGCGGCGAATTGTCTTTCAATGTCATTTCACCATGATGTGCATGGACAATAGTTTGACAGAGCGTAAGTCCAAGTCCAAGACTTCGGCGGCTGTCGCCAATTGGATTGCCCCCAGTAAAGAACATTTCAAAAACACGTTCCTTCAGTTCATTCGGAATACCGGGACCGTTATCGCTGACACATATTTCAGCCATATTTTCTCGCGGGATTGCCGTGATCCGGATGTTCGAGCCAACTGGAGTATATTTGACTGCGTTATTCACCAGATTGATGAGCACCTGCATGATGAGTCCTGCGTCCATCCGTGCCAGCAACAGTACGTCTCCGCAATCTACTGCGATGTGATGTTCTGCCGCTCTTCGGTCAATATGCCTGAGTGCTTCCGATATAATGTCATCCACGACCTGATCAGAAAGGTGCAGCTTTACGCTGCCGTCTACAATTTTCGTAATGGAAAGCAAGTTCTCAACCAGTCCCGTCAGCCATTGTGCATCGTCATAAATGTCCGTAAAAATCTGTTTCCGTGTTTGCTCATCCAACACGTCATAGCTGTGCAGCAGCGTATCTGCGTTGCCGGAAATCGAGGTCAGTGGTGTCCTGAGATCATGAGAAATCGAACGCAAAAGATTGGCGCGAAGCTGTTCGTTCTTTGCAAGAACGGCAGCTTCTTCCTTTTCTCTGGCATTTCGCAGGTTATCCAGCGCCAGAGAGCACTCGCCGAGGATGGAGAACAGAACGCTGGATGTAAATGCGTCAGGCTGCGTTTGCTTTTCCATCGGAATCCCGACAACACCGTAAATCTGCTGCCCGGTACGGATGGCAAGATACAGCCGTTTTGCCTTTGAAAAGTTTTGCGTCGTTGCTCCGGCGCGCTTGCGGTTTTGCCAGACCCATTGAACCACGTTCTGTTCTCGGTCGGTATCTGGGATGCTGTATGGACTACTTCCGTCAGCCGGATAAATGTTTCCATCCAGCAGAGCGTTGCCCTGTGCCGGGTAAATCAGAACGTCTCGCTGCATGAGCTTTTGTATCTGCGTCGCGGTCATCCGATAGACCTCCTCCGGCGTTTCCGCTTTTTGGAGCTGTCTGTTCATATCAAAAAGGAGCTTCGTGCGATAACCGTCCCGTGCGGATAGCTGTGCGTGGGCTTTGAGCTTGGCCGCAAGTGTACTTGTCAAAAGTGCAGCCGCGAACATGACGGCAAAGGTTATCGGGTATTTGCTGCCATAGGCTGCCAAAGACAGCCGGGGCTCCGTCAGAAAATAATTGAACAGGAGGACACTCAAAAAAGCGGACAGCACACCGCAGGTATATCCGCTGGTAAAAGTGGAAGTCAGAAGCACACCCAGCAGGTAAACCATGATGATATTGGCATTTGCAAAGCTGAGCCGCAGAAAAATCCATCCGATGACCGTCGTAACTGCCAGAATTCCGATGGTCAGAAGTAGTTCCCGGGCGGTCGGAAACGCCGGGCGGATAGTAAGCGGCTGATTTCTGCGGCAGTTCTTATAGGCTTCCACATCCGGAATAATATAAATATCTACCTCCGGTGCAAGCGTAATGAGCTGTTCTGTCAGCGTCGATTCGCTCCAGAAATGCCGCCGCTGTACGCCGCTTCGCCCAATCACAATTTTGGTCACATCAGAGAGCCGCACATATTCCGCGATCTGTGTCGCCACATCTTCACCATGCGTTGTGACAATTTCTGCGCCAAGCTGCTGCCCCAGACGCATATTCGCCTGCAAACGGACGGTATCTTCCGCGTTCATATCAGCGTCTCCGGGGGTCTGCACGTAAAGTGCGGTAAGACTGGCGCAAAATGCCTGTGCCATTTTCCCTGCCATTCGTACAATGCGTTCATTGGATGGAGACGAGGACAGGCACACAAGAATATGTTCTTTTGGCATTTCGCTTCCTTTATTCTGCACATTTTCACCCCCCCTTAAACAATATTATAGCACCAAAATGTGGAGGTTTCTACTGCGCCCAATTGGATTTGTTGTCCGGAAAAGAAATTTGCTCTGAATCATAGATCACGATTTCTACATGGGCATGACTATTGCGAAAATGAGAAAATGTTTCCTCAAGTTTGTCAGGAGAAATATTTCCGACCAGATGCACGCATGGTTCAGCCTGCTGTTGTTCAGACGATTCTTTGATGCGCTTCTGATTTTCGTCCAGAAAGCGATCCAGCCGTTTCATCAAAACCCAGCCGAACAGGAACATTAGCGCCGTCCCAGCGATCAAAACGCTATCTTCCATATACCCTCACCGTCCATTCAGATTCGGAAGCACTTTTGCAGAGCTTTGTATTCGCCCAACGCTAAAATCGTTATTTCCCCGGACAGCACCGTATCCGGCGTAATGGAAGCGTCGATTTTTCCGGAATGTTTGATGCCGAGAATGTTAATGCCATACTTTCTGCGAATATCTAGTTCGCCAACACTTTTGCCGATCCACCCGGCCGGAACTTCTACTTCAAAAATGGCGTGCTGCTCGTCGATCTCTATGTAGTCGAAAATATGGTCGGCAGTGTATCGGATCGCTGCCCATTTTGCCACCTGTTTTTCCGGGTAGACTACCTGGTCGGCACCGTTGCGAAGCAGAAACTTTGCCTGCACATCACGCTCGGCACGCGACACTACGCACTTCGCCCCCAGCTCTTTCAGCAGCGAGGTGGTTTCCAGCGAGTTCTGAAAGTTCCCGCTGATGGTCACGATGCAGACATCAAAATTTCCGATGCCAAGAGAGCGAAGAAACTCCGCGTTTGTACTGTCGCCAATTTGTGCGTTGGTAACATATGGCAGCACATCATTGATTCGTTCCTCGTTTGTATCGATCGCCATGACCTGATGTCCCAGCTGAGAAAGCTGTACTGCAATATGCCGTCCGAAGCGGCCTGTGCCAATCAATAGAATGTTTTTCATGTGAAAAGACTCCTTATCCAATCGTGATTTTTTCCTGCGGCAGCTTTGCATTCCCCACTTTTTTGCTGGAAAATGTCGCATAAATGAGGGTAAGACCGCCGACTCTGCCCAGATACATGAGCGTGATCAACACCATTTGCGATGGAATGTGCAGCTGCGGTGTAATACCAAGTGTCAATCCCACCGTCCCGACCGCCGATGCCGTTTCATACAGGCAGACAGACAGTGGAAGATTCTCATATGCGCTGATAAAGACAGCACCGCCAAAGAACAGCATCAAGTACATCGTCAGAATGGTCGCGGCGGTCTTGACGGCACTGCAATCGACTCTGCGTCCGAAAAATTGGGCACTATCGCGCTGGCGGAAGGTTGCAGTGGCATTGGCAAGCAGAACCGCCAGTGTTGTTGTTTTCATGCCGCCTGCTGTAGAACCTGGAGAACCGCCGATCAGCATCAAAAGGATTATTACGCCCTGTGATGCACCGGACATCGTGGAAACATTTACCGTGTTGAAGCCCGCTGTCCTCGGCGTGACAGACTGAAAAAAGGATGCCAGCAGCCGGTTTCCGGCGGGAAGCGCGGAAAAGTCTGAAAAGAAGAAAAACATAGCAGGCAGAAAAATTAAAAAACCTGTCGTGACCAGAATTACCTTGCTCTGCATTCGGTAGCGATGAAACCGCCACTTGTTTTCAAAGATGTCATCCCACGTCAGAAATCCAATACCGCCGATCACGATCAGCAGCATAATCGTGATATTGATTACCGGGCTGTCCGCGTAGCCGGTAAGAGATGGATAGCGGTTGCTTTCTGTCCCAAGAATGTCAAACCCGGCGTTGCAAAAAGCGGATATGGAATGAAATACCGCCATCCAGATGCCGCGCCATCCATAGTCCCGGCAGAATACCGGCAGCACGGCAAGCGCTCCCAGCAGCTCAATCAGAAACGTCCCTCGCAGGATGAAGCGTGTCAGACGGACGATTCCGCCGACCTTTGGTGCTGAAATTGCGTCCTGCATGGTGCTGCGCTGCATCAGAGAAATTTTTCGCCCGGACAACAGCGCAAACGATGCTGCTACGGTTACGACACCAAGACCACCAATTTGGATCAGTGCCAGAATAACCGCCTGCCCAAAGGTTGACCAGTAGCAGCCTGTATCCTGTACTACAAGCCCTGTCACGCAGACGGCAGAGGTCGCAGTAAACAGCGTTTCATTGAATGGAGTTACATTCTCTCCAGTCGTGGAGATCGGCAGCATCAGCAGTAGCGCTCCGAGTAGAATGACCCCGGCAAACCCTAATGTGATAATTTGAAAAGACGAAAGGCGGCGCTTTCGTCGAATAATCTCTTCCGGCATAAAGACAGCTCCTTATTTCTGTGATGGTCATATTATACAGCTGGAGATTTTAAAAGCGGATAAGGGAGATTTACGACGTATTAAGATTGAATAAAGATGAGGAGATGGCTTATTTCAATCGCTTTATTTGCGGAAGTGGACAATTTCAAAAAAATGGCAAGGAGGATATGAACGATAAAATAAGGCGCCGGATCAAAGGGGGGGTGCGAAGGTTGAGGGAGGAATTACGATGAAAACCTGGAAAAGTGCGCCGAGATATGAGTAGGATGCTGGAAAATATGAGTTTTTGGTTGTATACTGTGTATGTGAATAAAATCGGGGGAGTAACTATCAGAAAAGTTCGCTCGGAATCGTCTGGAAAAATTTCGGGTAAACGGAGAGGAGAAAGAGAGGGTAGAAGTTTATGAAACTGGGATTTATTGGAACGGGAATCATTACGACGTCCGTCGTGACTGGATTCTGCGAGAGCGGAATGGAGAATCTGCAGATCGTTGTATCGCCGAGAAATAAAGAACGGGCGCAGATGCTGCATGAGAAATACCCGGAGATTGTGTCGATCGCGGCGGATAACCAGGAAGTTGTGGACCGGTCGGACTGGGTCTTTGCGGCGCTCCTTCCGAAGGCGGCGGAAGATATCTTAAAACCACTTCATATCGGACCGGAGAAGAGGTTTATCAATCTGGTTGCAACGCTGAGCTTAAAGCGCATTGAGGAAATGTTTGGACAGAGAGAGATTCTGGCGGATGTTGTGCCTCTGACCTTCGCGGCGAACCGCTTCGGACCGGTGGTGATTTACCCGGATATCCCGGAGGTAGTCGATCTGATGAGTCACGTCGGCAAGCCGGTTCCGGTCGATACGCCGAAGCAGATCGCGATCCTTAGGAGCACGACGGGCCTGATGAGCGCTTACTATATGCTTCTGACCGTCATTATCCAGTGGTGTGAGAGAAATGGGCTGGATGAGCCATCCGCACGGGCATACATCACCGAATTTACTGGGGCGCTGTCCCGCAAGGCAGCGACGTGGGACGGGGATCTGGAAGACCTTGCCAGAGAAATGACACCGGGAGGACTGAACTGGATGGCGCTGACGCATCTGGAGGAAAAGGATGCGTATACGCCTTGGACGGAGATTCTGGGGCCGATTTTGGAGAAGGTTATAAAAGAATAGAGTCGAGGTGGAAAAACTCGGGGCGCACATTTCTCACGCCCCGAGTTTTTCTTTTAATTAAAGTGTGAGTATTCTAAAAAAGTAGTTGCTTTTTTTAAGAAGGAATGATAGTATATAGAAAGCACTTTAGTACGCTACCATGATAGCAAGATAAACAAAAGTGATGGGAGCTATAACGGCAGGATATAGACGAGCGGGTGATTGTCCGGCGGATTTTGTTGAGGCGGGGCGGTTGCGGCGGCAGGTGAGGGGGGATAGAGCATGAATTTAGAGATTCAGAGCCTTCGGAGGGCGGAGGCGGCGACGCTTCGGCTGAGAGGTCTTTATGAAAGCTATGGATACCGCAAATACCGGATGGGGCGGTTTGAGGAATATAGTTTGTATGCAGCGAATAAAAGTTTCCTGCTGGGGGAAAATGTGCCGACATTTACGGATCTGGACGGACGCCTGATGGCTCTCAAGCCGGACGTGACGCTGAGCATCGCGAAGAATACCAAGGCAGATAAAAATACGTGCGAGAAGGTCTATTATCTGGAGAGTGTGTACCGTGAGAGCAAGGAAAGCCACACTTACAAAGAGATCAGCCAGATGGGACTGGAGTGCATGGGCGGCGTGGATGACTGCGTGATCGCGGAGGTGCTGGCGCTGGCGCTCAAGAGTCTGGCGGATTTTGAGACGGACTATGTGCTCAAGATTTCCAACATGGATTTCGTGGTGGGACTGATGGAAGAGCTTCCGGTCAATGCCGATCAGAAAGATATCATTTTAGGGCTGATCCGGACGAAAAACCGCAGCGGGCTGGAAAAACTGTGCGCGGATCTGGCACTGCCGGAGGGCGATACAGAGAAATTGTTGAAGGTTTCCGGGCTGTACGGAGAGTTTGGGCGGGTGCTGGCAGAGGCAGGTGCGATCGCGGATACGCCGAAAATGAAAGAGGCGGTTGCCCTGTTATCCCGCCTGTATGAGGTTCTGGAGGCGATGGGACTGGGCGGACAGCTTGACAAGGTGCGGCTGGATTTCTCGATGATCAATGACATTGAATATTATAACGGTATTATTTTCCAGGGATTCTTAGATGGTCTGGCACGCCAGGTTCTTTCCGGCGGCCAGTACGACGGTATGATGGCAAAATTAGGAAAGAAAGCCGATGCGATCGGATTTGCCATCTATTTGAAAGAGCTGGAGCGCCTGCCGGAAAAGAGCATCCGCTACGATGTCGATGCGCTGGTACTCTATGAGCCGGATGTCGATGTAGTGCGCCTGTGCCAGGCGGTTGAAAGCCTGCGCCGTCAGGGACTGCGCGTGCGGGTGGAGAAAACGGTGCCGGAGGATCTGCGTTACTGTTATCTGTACCGATATGATGGACGCCTTTCCCTGGAAGAGGATCGGGAAACGGCCTTTCAGGAGAGCGGAAAGGAGGGCGTGAGATGTTAAACATAGCACTGCCAAAAGGAAGACTGGGCGATCAGGTGTATGAGCTTCTGGCGTCGGTCGGATATGACTGCAAGAGTATTTACGACGAAAATAGAAAGCTGGTGTTTGAAAATCCGAAAACGGGTGTCCGCTACCTGCTTGTCAAGCCGAGTGATGTGGCAATCTACGTCGAACACCACGCGGCAGATGTCGGAATCGTCGGAAAAGACATTCTGATGGAGAGCAACCCGGATGTATATGAGCTTCTGGATCTGGGACTTGGAAAATGCCGGATGTGCGTGGCCGGAAAAGAGGATTACGTCGAGGACAAGGATCGCCCGGTGCGCGTGGCAACGAAATTTACGAATATTGCGAAAGAGCATTACGCGAAGCTGGGACGCGATATTGATATTATCAAATTAAACGGAAGCATCGAGCTGGCGCCGATTCTGGGGCTTTCGGATGTCATCGTGGATATTGTCGAGTCGGGCAGCACAATCCGTGAAAATCACTTGAAAGTGCTGGAAGAGTTCCTGCCGATCAGCGCTCGTTTCATCGCCAACAAGAGCAGCTTTGAGTTCAAGAACCAGCAGATCACCGAGATGGCGGAGAAGCTGAAGGGCGCGGTGGAAGAACACCAGAAGAAGAAAGAACAGGAAAAGAAGGAAAAAGCAGAGAAAGAGAAACAGGCAGCAAACGAAGCAGCCGCAGAGGACAAAAAGGAGGCGTAGGCAGATATGAGCCGTTTTTTGAGCAAAGCAAGCGAATCACTTCTTCCGTACACACCGGGCGAGCAGCCACAGGGACGGAAATTTATCAAGCTGAACACCAATGAATGCCCGTATCCACCGAGCCCGAAGGTTGCGGAGGCGATTCTGGCGGGGTATGAGGAAAATTCTTCTAAAATTATGCCGCTGGAACTTGCAAATTTACGCCTTTATTCGGATCCGGAAGAGCGCATCCTCATCGAGGCGATCGCCGACCACTACGGCGTGGGAACAAACCAGGTCATCGCGGGCAATGGTTCCGACGAGATTTTAGGTTTTGCATTCCGGGCATTCTGCGACCAGAACGCGCCGCTTCAGTTCGCGGATCTGACGTATGGCTTTTATCCGGCACTCTGCGGGCTCTATGGAATCCCGTTCAAGGTAGTTCCGCTGGAGGAAGATTTTACCTTAAATATCGAACCGTATAAAAATTGCGGAAATAATGTGATCATCGCCAATCCAAACGCTCCGACAGGCATGAACCTGCCGCTTTCTGCGATTGAGGAAGTAGCGGCGTCCAACCCGGACCGCGTTGTGATGGTGGATGAGGCGTATGTGGATTTCGGCGGCGAATCGTGTGTATCATTGCTTCCGAAATACGAAAATCTGGTGATTATCCAGACCTTTTCCAAATCCCGCAGCTTAGCCGGCGCGCGCGTCGGATTTGCGATCGCAAACCCGGAACTTATCGCGGATATGAACCGGATCAAATACAGTTTTAACCCGTATAACGTCAACCGCCTGTCGATTCTGGCTGGCGCGGCGGCGATGCGCGACTGGGACTACACGAAAGAATGTACCGGGCGCATCTGCAAAACGCGTGAAAAAACGACCGAGGCGCTCCGGGCACTTGGATTTACTGTGCTGGATTCGAAGACCAACTTCATTTTTGCCAAGAGCGGCGATATGCCGGGAAAAGTCTATTTTGACGGACTGCGCGAGGCAGGAATCCTGGTAAGACGCTGGGACAGCGAGCGGATCAAAGATTACGTCCGCATTTCCATCGGATCCGAGGAAGAGATGGAAACGTTTGTTGAGGAGACGAAGAAGCTGGTGGAAGCGGCGAGAAGTGCAGTTGTAAGATAGGCTGGAATTCAATAGGTTCACGCATTTACTGTAGGAACCGTATGAAAATGCTGGCAGCATGGTTTTTGTAGATGGGGCAGCTGTGAATAAGAAAGGAAGGCTGGCAGAAATGTCAAGAGAACGCAAGATTTCATTAGAACGAAACACGGCAGAGACGAAAATCAGCCTGTCGATTGATTTAGATGGAACGGGAAAATATCAGGTCGATACGGGCTGCGGATTTTTAAACCATATGCTGGAGCTCTTTGCCAGACATGGACGGTTTGACCTCACATTGAAATGTGACGGAGATACGCAGGTCGATTACCATCATACGACAGAGGACATCGGAATTGCCCTGGGACAGGCAATTTTAGAGGCGCTGGGCGACAAAAAGGGCATCCGCCGCTATGGAAGCTTCCTGCTTCCGATGGATGAAACACTGGTGATGACGGCCCTCGATTTAAGCGGACGCTCCTATCTGGTCATGGATGTGGAGATTCCGACCGAAAAAGTGGGCGATTTTGATACCGAGCTTGTAAAGGAATTTATGATTGCACTGTCCTCCAACAGCCGGATGACGCTGCATTTTAAAATGTTCCACGGCGAAAACAGCCACCATATCATCGAGGCGATGTTCAAGGGACTGGGACGCGCGCTCGGCGAGGCGGTGTCGATTGACGAGAAGTACCGGGACGAGATTCCATCGACAAAAGGGGTATTATGATCTAAGATAAAAGTAAGTATAACAAATCTATTTAATGGGTTTATAATGATTCAGCAGGTTCCTGCGTTGACTGCGGGAACATACATGAATTGATATAGGAGGCTGCAAATGATAACAATTATTGACTACGGCGTGGGAAACCTGTTTTCCCTCAGTTCCTCCCTCAGTTATCTGGGACTGGAAAATAAAGTCAGCCGCGATCCGGAAGATTTAAGAAAAGCGGATCACATCATTTTACCGGGCGTCGGCGCGTATGGCGATGCGATTGCGAAACTGCGCGGATCCGGAATGGCAGAGCCGCTGCTGGATGAAGCAAAAGCAGGCAAACCGATCATGGGAATCTGCCTCGGAATGCAGCTTCTCTTTGATAAAAGCTATGAATACGGCGAGCATCAGGGTCTGGGATTGATTCCGGGCGTGATGGCAGACTTAAAAGAAGACATTCCGGCAAACCTAAAAGTGCCGCACATGGGCTGGAACAGCCTGCATCTGACGGAAAAAGGAAAGAAACATCCACTGTTTAAATACAGCAAAGAGGGCGATTACGTCTACTTTGTCCACAGCTTCTATGGAAAAGATTGTGATGAGAGTCTGCTGGCAACCTCGGAGTACGGCATTCCGGTCACGGCGTCCGCGGCAAATGAAAATGTCATGGGCTGCCAGTTCCATCCGGAGAAGAGCGGGGAAGTGGGACTGCGGATTCTGAAGGCGTTTTCGGAGATATAATTAATAGAAAAACAAGAAAGGTAACTGTTTTTTCAGGCTTGTAGATTGGATTTAAACAGTTATGGAGAGGAAACGGACATGGAGCTATTTCCGGCGATTGATTTGCGGGACGGCAAGGCGGTGCGCCTGGTGCAAGGCGATTATAACCAGATGACAGTATTCAGCGACCGGCCGGAAGAGGTGGCGCTGGGATTCAAGGAGCAGGGCGCGAAAAACCTGCATGTGGTCGATCTGGACGGCGCGAAAGACGCGGCGCTGGCAAATTTTGACACGATAGAGAAGCTGATTAAGACAACGGGATTATTTGTAGAAGTCGGCGGCGGCATCCGTAACGAGGCATCCATCGACAAATACCTGTCGCTCGGAGCCGGACGCGTGATTCTCGGCACGGTGGCGGTCACAAATTATCCATTTGTCGAAGAAATGGTCCGCAAATACGGCGATAAAATTGCAGTCGGTGTGGACGCGAAGGACGGTTTTGTGGCGACTCACGGGTGGCTTGAGACGAGCGAGGTAAGAGGCGTTGACTTCTGCCGCCGCCTGCGCGATACGGGAGTGAAAACGGTCATTTACACCGATATTTCCCGCGATGGAAAGATGCAGGGAACGAACCTGGAGCTTTATAAAGAATTATCGCAGATTGAAGGGCTGGATATCGTGGCGTCCGGTGGAATCAGCAGCCTCAAGGAGATTGAGATCTTGAAAAAAGAGGTGTATGGTGCGATTTTAGGAAAAGCGCTGTATCTGGGTGCGATTGATTTAAAGGAAGCACTGAAATATTCCGTTTAGGAGAAGCGTCGTATAAAAAGCGGAAAAAAAATCATTCGAATCATTCGAATGAATAATCAGAAAAAGAAATCAGGAGGGAACGGCATGATTTCAAAACGTATTATTCCGTGTCTGGATGTAAAGAACGGGCGTGTCGTGAAAGGCGTCAACTTCGAGGGAATCCAGGATGTGGCGGATCCGGTCGAGATGGCAGAATTTTACAACCAGAGTGGCGCGGACGAGCTGGTATTTTATGATATTACGGCAAGTGTAGAAGGAAGAAAAATCTTTACCGACATCCTGACTGAGGCGGCAAAAAGGGTTTTCATCCCGCTGACGGTCGGCGGCGGCATCAGCACGCTGGATGATTTCGACCGCGTTTTAAAATGCGGCGCGGACAAGGTCAGCGTCAACAGCGGCGCGATCAAAAATCCGGAGCTTATTACCGAGGCGGCACACCGCTACGGCGATCAGTGTGTGGTGCTTTCGATGGATGTCAAACGTGTTGGAGACGAATACCACGTATTTAAGCAGGGCGGGCGTGTCGATACAGGCATTGATGCGCTGGAATGGGCAGAATCCGGCGTCAGACGCGGCGCAGGCGAGCTGGTGGTCAACAGTATAGATACGGACGGTGTGAAGCAGGGATTTGATATTCCGATGCTTTTGGAGATCGCGAAGTGTGTCGATGTGCCGATTATTGCATCGGGAGGCGCGGGAAAGAAAGAAGATTTTTTAGACCTCTTCCAGTATCCGCAGATCGACGCGGGACTGGCAGCAAGCATTTTCCATCGGAAAGAAGTGAATATTAAGGAATTGAAACAGTATCTGGCGGAGAATGGGGTGGAGATGCGGTTGATCTAAATCATCCTAAATTGCGAAGGGAGTGAGAAGTTTGAGGGCGGTGCTTTTTCGTGAGAGGGACGGAAAACAGGCATCCAGAAACTTCCGAAAAACGCTTTCGCTCTTGCGCCTACGCAGCGGTGCTAAGTTCGAAAAGACCTCACTAAGCACCGGCGTATGCGATGTTTTCTACAGTTTTTGGATGCCTGTTCTCCTGTGGATCACGAAGGAGAGCGTCGGCGCTGCGCTGACCGTACGAAAACATGGGCCAGCAGGCAAAAATCCCATTGCCGTAGGCAATTTTAATGGAATTTTGCGCGTGACTGTGAAGGTACTGAACAGTTACGATGTAATTAAAATTTTATGTGGTAAGGCAGGATAAAAATATGAGTGAGAATATCAACGAGATTGCAGGCGTAGAGCCGTCGTTTAAGATTGATGAGTTAAAGTTTAATGAGAAAGGTCTGATTCCGGCGATTGTGCAGGACCATTATAGCAAGAAGGTTCTGATGATGGCTTGGATGAATAGGGAGAGTCTGGAGATCAGCCTTCGGGAGAAGAAAACGTGTTTTTACAGCCGCAGCCGTCAGGAGCTCTGGAGAAAGGGTGAGACGAGCGGGAATGTGCAGCATATTTCCAGTATTTATGCGGACTGTGATAAGGACACCTTGATTGTCGAGGTAGTCAAGGAAGGTCCGGCGTGCCATACGGGCGCGGAGAGCTGCTTCTTTGATCCGGTTTACCAGAACGAGGAGATTACGCCGTTTTCCTATGAGGGACTTTACGACCTCATTATGGGACGTAAGACGAATCCGAAGGAAGGAAGCTACACCACCTACCTGTTCGACAAAGGTCTGGACAAGATTCTGAAAAAGGTCGGCGAGGAATGCACCGAAGTTATCATCGCGGCAGCGAAGAAAGACAAGGACGAAACGATCTACGAGCTGGCAGACCTGTGTTATCATGCCATGGTTCTGATGGCAGACGCGGGCATCAGCGTAGAGGATGTGACGAAAGAGCTGGCGAAGCGGCATGTGGTGGATCATAAGGTGAAGCAGGAGTATATGCGGTAGAGTTGCATATTTACTGTGGGAACAACACGAAAACATTGCTTTGTAACTGTGAGGATGCTGAACATTACAAAGAAAGATAAAAGAGCGTAGGGTTATGTGAAAAACACACATATGACTTTATGCTCTTTTGTATGCTATGTATAAATAGAACAACTTAGATTGTTGAGAAAAAAAGAAAAATAGGCGTGTCAATTTCCTTGAAAAAGGATCCTGGTGTGATATAATATTAGAATCAAGGAAAAGGCAGGTGAGTTGTATGATATTGGTTGATAAGAATATAAAGGCATTATCTGCTGAAGGAAAGCTGATCAAAGAAGCGTACACGGAAGAAAACGTCAATAGCATATCATATGATTTGACACTTGGAAGCTTTGCGGATAAAACAGAGACAGAGAAAAAACTGATACCTGGTGCCACCGTTATAATAAAAACGAAGGAAGAGTTGTGCATTCCAGATAATATTACCGGGCGTGTAGGGGAAAAAAATTCACTGTTAAGAATGGGATTAAAGGTGGATGGCCCCCAATACCAGCCAGGGCATACGACATACGCATTTCTTCGTGTTCAGAATATATCTGCAGATGAAATAACTCTGAAAGTGGGAATGCATATAGCACAGATATATTTTGAAGAGTTAAAAGAACGACCAGAAAAGACATATGCAGAACAAAAAAATGCATCTTTCCAGAATGAGGATGAGTATAGACATTTTGGAAAATATGAAGAGGAATATAGAAAAAATATTAAATCTTTTGAAAAGATGCAGGATATAAAAGAAAATATAGAGAGCGCTTCACATCGTATATATGGAAACGTTCTAACGCTAATGGGAATTATAGTTGCCATATTTTCGTTAATTTCTATTAATTCACGTATATTTGATGGGCAGACAATTAGTCCGTCTTACATAATTGCGATGAATTTGTCACTGACATTTTGTATTGCGGTGATGCTTGGAATGATTCTCTTTTTAATTAATAAGGGGAAGGGAAAAGCGTTTGCAATTATATATGGAATTGTATTGTTGGTTCTGGGAGTAGCGGCGGTTGTGTTTTGTTTAAAATTTTAAGAATGTCTAGTAAAAGATGAAAAATGGTGTTTTGCGGTTGAGCAAAACACCATTTTTCATCTTTTAATTGATAATTGCATTCGGCTAGAAACATGATTTTTCTAGGAGGGAAGGATTGATAAAACAAAATAAACATGATACAATTGATTAAATAAATGATTTAAATATAATCATGATGATTTTTTTGAACAAATAGAAAAATGAAATGTGGATCGGAGGAAATGGAGAGATGAAAATATCTACAGCGGAAATAAAAATGTTAATAAAAAAATGTGTAAGCAAGGGTGGGAGCTATACAGTAGCAGATTTAAAAAATTATATTACAGCCAATAGTGATAAAGAAATGACGAGAGGTCAGCTTTCTGGGGCGGTGTTTCAGCTGGCTGATGCAAAAGAAATTATCAGAGTCGAAAGAGGACTGTACTCAAAAAATGCAATGTCTGCTTTTGATGAGGAGAGCATGGAGAGTCAGGAGAATAGCGAATTAAAAGAAGAACTTTACAAAACATTAAGTAAAATTGAAATAGAATTAATCAATGTAATGGGTAACATTGATATCTGGAATCTGAGTGGAGAAGAGTTTGAACTAATAACAAAGGTGCGTGAACTTAAGAGTGCAATCGCTCAGATTAAAGTGCAGTGTAGATAGGAAGCTGGAGGTGTTTCAGAGCAAATAACAAAGGAGAAATGCGAATACAATAAAAAGAAATATTTGCTCTTAGACTTTTTGGTACTTAGGAGGATAAGGATGGAGAAGGTACAGGAAACACGTTTATATAAATATTTAAAAGAAAAGGACAGTCAATTTATAAGTCAATTGGATGAGGTTATAAAATATGCTGAAGATATGCTTCCGCTGATTAACAAAGTTTTTGCAAGTTATACAATACACGGAATACGACATTCTATCGATATAATGGAATATATGTATCAGCTTATACAGCATTGCTGAAAGTCTTGTATTTAGCGACATTTGAAGCAACGAAACGCTGGACCAGTACAATTCGAAATTGGGGGCAGGTTTATGGGGAGTTGAGTATTATGTATGAGAATAGGCTTCCGGAATAATCAAAAAGAGGTATGTAAAGACGGGCGGATCCCCTCGCGACTGTGTGAAACTTTTTCTGTAAAAGTCCTATGAAAGGTTCTTCTATGATACAATAAATATCATTAGGAGGACCTATTATTATGGCAAGACAAAAGAAACCGGTTCACAGAGTACAAATGACAGAGGGAAAGAGGAACATCATCCGCCAGCTCCTCGAAGAATACGACATTGAAAATGCAGAAGATCTCCAGGATGCACTCAAAGATCTTCTGGGCGGCACTATTAAAGAGATGATGGAAGCCGAAATGGATAACCATCTCGGATATGAAAAATCAGAGCGCTCTGACAACGATGATTACCGCAATGGTTATAAACGCAAGCAGGTCAATAGCCGTTATGGCTCTATGGAAATTGAAGTGCCGCAGGATCGGAAATCCACCTTTGAACCGCAAGTAGTGAAAAAACGTCAAAAGGATATTTCTGATATTGATCAGAAGATTGTTACAATGTACGCGAAGGGTATGACAACACGTCAAATCTCTGAAATAATGGAAGATATTTATGGATTTGAGGCTTCTGAGGGCTTCATTTCAGACGTGACGGACAAAATCCTACCGCAGATTGAAGACTGGCAGAACCGCCCGTTAGATGAGGTCTATCCGGTTGTTTACATCGATGCCATCCACTATTCGGTACGAGACAATGGAGTTATTCGCAAACTGGCTGCCTATGTAATTCTTGGCATTAATACTGAGGGGAAGAAAGAGGTTCTTTCGATCGCTATTGGAGAGAACGAAAGTGCGAAATTTTGGCTTTCTGTCTTAAATGAACTGAAGAACCGGGGCGTAAAAGACATCCTGATTATCTGTGCGGATGGCCTTTCAGGGATTAAGGAGGCGATCGCAGCCGCTTTTCCTAAAACAGAATATCAGAGATGCATTGTTCACCAGGTACGGAATACTCTTAAATATGTTCCAGATAAGGATAGAAAAGCATTCGCAGCGGATTTAAAAACCATTTATCAGGCATCCGACGAACGAAAGGCATTAGCAGCCCTCGATACAGTCACAGAAAAATGGGCACCTAAATATCCGAACTCGATGAAACGCTGGAGGGATAATTGGGATGCTATTTCGCCGATTTTCAAGTTTTCATACTCTCGCAGTGGCTGAAAACTCGTTTTGTAAGCTTTTAGCCACTTTATTAAGTATGAAGGTTTTGCGTAAAAGCTCACTGGCACAAATAATACAACAAACTTCTCACCCCACATCTCACCTTAACATTTACCCAAATACCGCCCACTTTTCCGTTAGCGCCCAACTCAACTATTAATTTTACATAATCATATTTAATGATTTCAAGCTGATAATCTGGCATACCACAAGGTAAATCCATTCTTAGATACACTGGCTCATTTTTGTTCAATTTAAGAGGATGCTGTATACCATCTTCTAAGGCGGAGGATATACGTGTTCGTTTTGGCTTGCCTTTCTCAGTGCGGTTCAGAACATATACGATTATATCATATATGCCATCTGGAGAGCTGAGTTTTATCGTTTCCTTTTCACCTAGTAGAAACTGCCGGTTAAATTCCTCATCTTTGTCAACAAGAATATATTCAAAATTTTCATTATAAAGTGGCATATTTCGTTTTAGTATCCATATTTTACCGATGACAAATAAAACGAAGAGAATGATTGTGCAAAAATTTGCAAGGCCACTGGCATTCGTAAAAAAATAATTTATATGATTGAAAAGTAAAATTACGATTATACCAATCTTTTGCATATGATTTACCGTTCTTTCGGGTGGAATATTATTGAAACTACCATTATTTATTTTAATTATAATATGCCTCCAAGTTATGTACAAGAAGAAAGTCTGTTTTTTCGGTAATGTTTTGCCTCCTATTCGAGAAATTGCCCGACAATTCTTTTCCATAAACGATATTCTCAACTTAAAAAAATATATTGACAAATATAGGTGTTACTACCGAAGGTAACAAAGCAATGAGTGACATAACCAATAGACTCCAAAGATACGATGCTTTCAGGGGAAAGCTTTGATAAAAAACATTTATCAGATATCAGACAAACGAAAAGCAATAGTGATTTTTGACAAAATCACAGAAAAATGCTCCCTAAAAATCCAGACGCGATGAAACGCTGAACCAACATCATTCGGAACTGGGAAAATCACTGTTGTTATAAAGCAACGGTTAAAAGCCCCATCCCCTCTCACTTATTCATATCCGTATCAATCACCCTAAAAATTCGTTTCACAACCACCAATAAATTAAAAATGACTAAAAACGAGCAGGCATAAATTAAAAAGCTGAAAACCCAGCTAAGCTGTCCTGTGAATAAATTTACTAAACACAGGATTAATACAGATACACACATGGTTATTTCAAACATGACAATATAATAGGTTTCTATCAATGCCTGTTTTGAGGTGTTTGCTTCTATACTGTAATAATCCAAATCTTCTTTAATTTTAGCTTTCATCTGGATGATGGTTGTCAAAAGTGCAAATAACATGGATGTTAAAATGGAAATTAATACAGTTAAAATATTTTGGATCGTTTCGCTGATTGGATTTTCTCTGGCAATAATTCCAGCCAGAAGAATCGGCAGGATCATATAATTTAAAAGTGGTGCTATCAACAAATGTCCTTCTTTATCCTTAAAACAACTAAAGTAATTTTTAAAAATATCCACCAAGGAAGCGTATTTAAGTTTAAGAACACAGCTATTAAACAACCATATTACCAGTATGATACTCAGAGAACCTTCTCTGCTTAATATCCAATGTTTCATCAATTCACCTTCTTATGCTAACCCCATGCTCCGCATATATTCTTTTGCTGTTTCGCGCATTTCGGACTTTAATATGTCTACATCGGGATGCCCTGTTTTGACTCCGGCCTGATCGGTGATGTCTTCTGTCACAACCAGGGCATCTAAATTGCCGATATCAATGGTTTTTTCTGTCTTGCCTAGGCGAAATTTGAATTTCAGGCAGTCATAATCGAAATCGGATACAGAAACAACTTCACATAAGCTCCGCTGTCCTCTTAAGACCTCCCGGATCTTATCGGCGCCCTTTTCAAGAAAACCCAAAGGATTATGGATGATCCGTTCTTCATACACGGCCTCATCATTTCCGCGTATCCCATTTCGCTCAGAAATATCCTGGGAAATTCCGTATTTAATCATCCGGAGTTCTTTTAAAACACCATCTACCAGGTAGTGTTCTACATATTCTTTAGGCATAAGAGTTTCTAATGAAAAGTTCCAGCCTTCATATGTGTGTCTGACAAATTTTTTCATGCGGTGTTCAAATGCTGATTTCATGCTGCTGCGGCCTTCGGTCTGAAAAATAAGTATGCCACGTTCCGGTCTTATAGGAGACAGTGCCAGATAGAAAGCGAATGGTATAACTTCAGCCTCTTCAACGGTCTTCTTGTGGGTCAGTTTTCTGGTTTTTGTGTGAATGAGTTCGGCTTCAGTTCCATATTCTCCGGTTTTTACAACTCCTGTAAAAGCATTAAAAATAATATGTCCATCCTCATCTTTTACACATTCCACCTCAAATGAGTTGACTTTAAAAATGTTCTCAGCATGGTTATCAATATCAAATTGTTTCGCATTCTGTTTAGAGAAAGCTGAAATCATATCTATAAAAGTTAAATGTCCATGTTTCTTTTCAAAGTGATACTTTCCAGTATGAAAAACATTTAAAGCATATATGGTTAAACCTATTTTTTTCATGGCATTGGCCTCCGAGGTATTATTTATAAATCTGTAATTTGTAAATGCTAACAAGCCAATTATAGAACTTATGTTCTGCGATGTCAACTGAGTTCGCTATCAGTCCGATATGTATTTCTAAGTAAATATAGAATTTTGCCTTTTTACCCTTTATTTTAAGAATTTCCTAAACATTCCTTCCCACAAACTTCTATTGAATCCCCCCACAAACCGTAGTATAATAAACTAGACTTCGCATAGGCACAAATCCTCTAAAATCAGGGCGTGCCGGATGCGGATGTATGAAAGCGCGTTAAGAGACGCAGAATAAGAATCAAAAGCACGTGGAGTAAGCTGCCTGTGATCAATGTCATGGTCAGATGAAAGATGGAACATAGGATGGATCGAGATCGTATCCGGGCAGCCAGAAGGCGGCTCCGGGATGGCGAAGCATACCCATTGTGCACCTGAAAGCAGGGAAAATGCAAAGGAGAGTGCGGTATGTGGTATGTGATCCAAACACAGACAGGCAGGGAACAGGAGCTGACAGAATGCATCGAACGCGTTTTGAAAGGAAATGGATACCAAGCCTGTTTTGTGATCGAGCAGGAATGCGTCTGGCGCAATGCCGGGGAACTTTTGGAATACCAGAAACCGCTCTTTCCATCCTATGTTATCGCGGACACCGACACGCCGGAGGAATTCTTTCTGGCATTAAAGCGGGTCCCGAAGCTCTCCAAACTCCTGCGGACGGACTGTGAATTCTGGGAGATCCAGGAGGAAGAAAAGAAATTACTTTGCCAGATGATGGAGTTGGATGAATGTCTTGTCCGCCGCTCCTTTGTCACCCTTGACGAAGACGGCAACATCCTAACCGCCCAGGGACCATTATCCTTCTTCCAGGACAAGATTGTACGCAAGCGCATCCGTAAGCGGATCGTGACGGTCGAGGTAGAGCTTCTGGGAGAAAAGCGCAGGATAGAATTGGGAATCCGTCTGCCGGAAGATAAGTAAGACAAAGGTAAGGGACAGACTGTAAAAACAGAACCTTAAATTATAAAATTAAATAAAAAGGAAGGAACCAAAACACAAAAGCATGAATCAATTCGAACCATATAAGCGGCTGATCAAGCTGGGCTTTGCCCTGATTCTGATCGCGCTGCTGACAGGACTTTACGGTGCCATCTGGATCAACTGGTACAACAAGATCATCTGGGCGCCGTTTTTCCGCAGGGGTAACTGGATGATGATATTCATCTATGGACTCCTGCTTATTTTCTTTATGCAGCTGTACGGCGGATTTAAGATAGCGCTCCTGAAACGGGGCAATCTGATCTACTCGCAGATACTGGCGGTGGTAGTCACCAATATCATTACGTATTTCCAGATCAGTGTGCAGGATAAGAAATTCACGGCACCTCTGCCGCTGGCAGTCAATCTGGTCGGCGCAGTCATCATCATTCTGGCATGGACGATGACATTTCTGTGGCTGTACCGGGGGATGTTTCCACCGAGAGAACTGCTGCTGATATCGGGCGATCACTCCGACTATCATCTGATCGAAAAGATGAACGCCCGCGAAGATAAATACATCATCAGCCAGATCATCAGCTATCACGAAGGCCCGGAACGGGTAAAGGCGGAGATTGCCAGATATGACAGCGTGATTGTCGGAGATATTCCGGCGCACGAGCGCAACTATATCATCAAATACTGCTTCGGACGGAATATCCGGACTTACAGTGTACCAAAAATTTCAGACATTCTGCTTCGGAGTTCGGTGGAACTGAATCTGTTTGATTCGCCGCTGCTGCTTTCGAGGAATAACCAGGGACTGCAGATTGAACAGGCCATCATGAAGCGGATCATCGATATCATCGGATCGCTCGTCGGAATCGTTATCACGATTCCGGTTTTTTTGATTGTAGGAATCAGCATCAAGGTGACAGACGGCGGACCGGTGATTTATCATCAGACGCGCCTCACAAAAAATGGCAAGAAATTTCAAATCTATAAATTCCGGACCATGGTGCAGAATGCGGAGGCGGATGGAAAGGCAAGACTGGCCAGTGAGGACGATCCGAGAATCCTGCCGATTGGCCGCCTCCTTCGTGCAACCCGCCTGGACGAGCTGCCACAGATTTACAATATTCTGAAAGGCGATATGTCCATCGTGGGTCCGCGGCCGGAGCGCCCGGAATTAGCAGCCGAACTGGAAAAAGAGATACCGGAATTTTCCTTCCGCCTGCAGGTCAAAGCCGGACTGACCGGTTATGCCCAGGTATATGGAAAATACAACACAACCCCTTATGACAAGCTGAAGCTGGATTTGACGTACATACGGAACTATTCTGTTCTGGAAGATCTGAAGCTGATTATCATGACGCCGAAGATCATGCTGATGAAAGAGAGTACGGAAGGGGTCAAAGAAGAACAGGAGCCGACAAACGGAAAATAAAACATGGAAAAACAAGCAGATATACGCATTTTGATTGCCTGTCATAAGCCAACGTATGTGCCGGAAAATCCCCTTTTTTATCCGATACAGGTGGGAACGGCTCTGACAGATCGGCGGCTGGAAGGAATGGCATACCATGACAATGAGGGCGATAATATATCCGAAAAAAATCCAGATTATTGCGAACTGACAGCCCAGTACTGGGCGTGGAAACATTTGGATTGCGATTATTACGGATTTTTCCATTATCGCCGTTATCTGACCTTTCGCAATCTAAGCCCGGTGACTGCGAAAGGGAAAATAATAGGAAAACGTCATATCCCATATATAGAATTAGATTCCGTATGGGAAGATCTGACACCATACTGGATCGAGGAAGACTGGATGTGCCGCCAGATCGAACAATACGATCTTCTGACCGTGTATCGCGAACGAATCAATACAACGGTTTACCGACAATACTGTCAGTATCATGATGGAAACAATCTGAATCAGATGCTGGCACTTTTAAACCGGATTTATCCGGAATATGCAGATGCGGCGGACGCATATATGCATTCCAAAGAAATCTATTATATGAATATGTATATCATGAAAAAAGAGCTGTTCCAGAAATACATGGAATGGCTTTTTACGCTTTTAAGCGCCTTTGAAGCAGAGAGAAAAGAAGCAGACAGGCAGAAACAGGAGCCGAGACTGATTGGGTATCTGGCGGAGCGCCTGTTCGGCATCTTTTACTTATATCAGAGAAACAGGGGGACGCAGTGTGCGGAACTTCCCTATCTGAAATTCTATCATACCGAACCGGGAAAGGAGGAAAGCACATCCAATATACGGGAATTCAGGCTAAAACCGACAAAGATCAAAATAAAAATAGACATGCGCAGATTAAACCGCTTATTTCCGGCAGGAAGTTTAAGACGGGTTCTGCTGCGCGGACTTTTTCTGAGATAAAAGAAAAAAGAGAGAAAGGAAAAAGATATGAATTTGTTCTTAAAACGACTGGGCGGATTTTACAAATACCGCTTCCTGATGCAGCAGCTTGTCACAAAAGACATCAAGCTGAAATACCGCCGGAGCTTTCTGGGGTATCTTTGGAGTATTCTGAATCCGCTGATGGTTATGGTTATCATGGTAATTGTATTCTCCAATATGTTCCGGTCGGATATTACCAATTTCCCGGTATACCTGATTATCGGACAGACTCTTTATAACTTTATGAGTGAATCAACCACACAGGCGATCTTTTCCATCATTGGAAATGCGTCCCTGCTAAAAAAAACGTATGTACCGAAATATGTATTTACCGTCTCCAAAATCACAAGTTCCTTTGTAAATATGATATTTGCTCTGGGGGCACTTATTATCGTATTTATCGTGTGCCGGGTAGTCCCGAATGTATTCTTCCTGTTCATTCCGGTGATTCTTTTGCAGGAATATCTGTTCTGCCTGGGACTGGGAATGCTGTTAGCACAGGGATGTGTATTCTTCCGTGATATCCAGCATATTTACAATGCAGTACTGACCGCATGGATGTACCTGACCCCATTATTTTATCCGATCACCCTGCTTCCGGAGGCACTGCGGAAACTGGTTATGACCCTGAATCCGATGTACTTCTATATCACGCAGTTCAGACAGATCGTTCTGGAATGCCGGATGCCAGATTTGTATCTGATCATCGCCGGATTCGTGGCAGCAGGTATCGCACTTCTGGTCGGAGTGGGCGCGTTCTTAAAGACGCAGGATAAATTTATCTTATATATCTAGGAGGCAGAAATGGCATCGGACAAAGATACAATCATAAAAGTAACCAATGCGGCGGTCCGTTTCAATATGGCTTCCGAGCGCATCGATAACTTAAAAGAATATTTTGTAAAACTAATCAAACGGGAGCTCATGTTTCAGGAATTCATGGCTCTGAAAGATATCAATTTTGAAGTAAAACGCGGGGAAGCATGGGGCCTCATCGGAACTAATGGTTCCGGAAAATCAACCCTGTTAAAACTGATCTGCGGCATCCTGAAGCCGTACCGGGGAACGGTAGAGGTAAAGGGAAGTATCGCGCCCTTGATCGAGCTGGGCGCCGGATTCGACGGCGAACTGACTGCGACGGAAAACATCTATCTGAATGGTGCCGTTCTCGGTTACAGCAAAGAATTCATGGATGCACACTACGATGAGATCGTCGAATTTGCAGAACTCAAAGACTTCATGAATATGCCGATCAAGAACTACTCCTCCGGTATGGCAGCCCGCCTGGGATTTGCTATCGCCACGATCGTGCAGCCGGAGATCCTGATCGTCGATGAGGTGTTGGCCGTCGGAGATGCGGCTTTCCAGGAAAAATGCCAGGAACGCATGCATCATATGCTGGAAAATGGAACGACACTTCTCTTTGTCTCCCATACGATGGCAACCGTGCGGCAGCTCTGCGACCATGCAATCTGGCTGAACAAGGGAAATGTGGTTATGCAGGGCGAGGCAGAGAGCGTCTGCGATGCTTATATGGAAAGCCTGAATCTGCCGGAAAACGCATAAAAATCCCGCAAAATGCTGTAGATGAAAGGAATGTAATATACATGGAAAAACAAGCAGGACAGAACCCGGATATCCGGATCTACGTGGTCTGCCACAAACCGGCCTATGTGCCGGAAAATCCATATCTGTATCCGATACAGGTGGGAACCGCACTCTCCGGAACAAAACTTCCGGGGATGCTACATGACGATGAGGGAGACAATATTTCCGAACGGAATAAGACATACTGTGAACTGACGGCCCAGTATTGGGCCTGGAAAAACGAAGAGGCGGACTACTATGGATTTTTCCATTACCGCCGCTATCTGGCATTTGATCCGTCTCTGAACAAAGACGATGGATGGGGGAATATTGCCTATGACCGCATCTCAGAAGAAGCGATCGAGGAAATGAAACTTCAGCCGGAGATTATGCGCGATCTGATCACAAAATGTGACGTGATCAGCGTCCGCGGACGTCGGTATCCGCGCATTAAGACAGAAGGAAAAACGATGGATGTATACCATGAATATGGCATGGTTCCTTTCCAGCACCGGAAAGATCTCGATATTACCCTGCAGATTTTGAAAGAAAAATATCCGGCGTTTGCACAGACAGCAGATTCGTATATGCAGTCCGAAACCGCCCATGAGTGCAATATGTTCATCATGAAAAAAGAGATCTATAAAGACTACTGTGCATGGCTCTTTGACATCCTTTTTGAGGCAGAAAAGCGGATCGACAGTACCTGGTACAGCGTGGAAGAATACCGGGTGATGGGATATCTGGCAGAACGCCTTTGCGGCATCTACTATGAATGGCTGAAAACACAGCCGGGAATCCGGGCAGGAGAATTGCCGAAAACCCTGTTCAAAGAGACAGCGCCGAAAGCGGTTCTGGAGCCGGTTTATCCGGCAGGCGTGCCGATCGTGCTGTCTGCCAATGATAAATTTTCACCGTATCTTGACATCATGATCCGCTCGGTGATTGTGAATGCCTCACCGGAGAGAGAGTATGACATCATTATTCTATACAACGACATTTCTGAGAAAAATCAGCATCTGATTTCCATGGCAGCCAGGGACAAACAGAATATATCGATTCGTTTCATTCGGGTATGTGAGTACTTCAATGCGGGAAAATTATTTGTCGATCAGCACTTGTCTGTAGAGACATATTACCGCCTGATCATCCCGGAGATCATGCCAAATTACCATAAGATCCTCTATCTGGACTGTGACATGGTGGCCGATCATGATGTGGCAGAATTGTATGATTTTGACTTGAAGGGAGCCGTGATTGGAGCGGCTAAAGATATCGATGTAGCAGGTCAGCTGAACCTGAATCAGAACAACTGGCAGACCTATGCAACCGAGACATTGGGACTGGACAGTCCGTATGACTATTTCCAGGCGGGCGTCCTAATTCTTGATCTGGACGGACTCCGCAGGACGATGAGTTCGGAAGACATGATTCAGATGGCATTGACACATTCCTATCGCTGTCACGATCAGGATATCCTGAATATCGTGTGCCAAAACAAGGTAACCTACTTACCGCAGCAGTGGAACACCCTGATGGACTGGCAGGAGATAGGACGCAGCCGTATGGATATCCTCAAGATGGCGCCGAGACAGCTCTATGAAGCATACACACAGGCGAGAAAACGCCCGTATCTGATCCACTTCGCCGGATATCAGAAGCCGTGGGATGTAGTGGACTGTGATTTCGCGGAATATTTCTGGGAGTATGCGAAGCTGTCGCCGTATTATCCTCAAATTATTCTTGAACTTAAAGAACAGTATTCTATAAGTAAACAAGGGAAAAAACAAGGATACATGGAAAAATTGATGAATAATGTAGAGCTACGTAAATTGGCAAATGATTTTTTTCCGATTGGAAGTAGAAGAAGAGAGTTGATAAAAAAGTATTTCACGAAAAGATAAAAACTATGGGAAAGGAAAAATGATTTTTAATACTGAAAATCATAGAGATAGATATGGAAAAACAAGAAAAAGCTTTGCTGACAATTATTGTACCGGCATATAATGTGGAAGCCTATATAGAGGAATGTTTAAATAGTTTGGTGAATCAAACTGTAAGAAATCATAAAATAATTATTGTGAATGATGGTTCAACAGATAAGACAGAAGAAAAATGCTTAAAATATAAAGAGGAATATGAGGAATTAATTACATATGTTTATCAAGACAATAAAGGTCTTGGTGGAGCGAGAAATACAGGAATGCAGTATGTAGATACACCTTATTTGACTTTTTTAGATAGTGATGATTGGTTGAGCATAAAATTTGTGGAGAAGTTTTCGAAATTAATGGAATGGACGGATGAAAAACCAGAAATGGTTTTTACACTTCCATGGGTATTTGATTCAGTTACAAATCGCATTCTTTCATGGAAAGATAAGGAAATATATGACAGTATTTTTGAAGTAAAAGAAAATAAATCATACGTTAAAACTAATGTAAGAAAAAATCCAGAATTATATAAGTTGGAAGTTAGTTCATGTAGAAAAATTTATAAAACAGAGTTTCTTGAAGATAATAAATTTTTCTTCCCAGAAAAATTAAAATGGGAAGATGTTCCGGGACATTTTTATTTGTTGAATAAAGCAAATACTTGTATGGCATTACCAGAGGTTGGATTTTTCTACCGCACTAATCAAGGGGGACAAATAACTTCTGGAGGAGGAAAGACACGATTAGATATGGTTCCGATTTTCGAACAATTATTAAAAGTGCAAGAAGAAAATAATTTTATTGAAATTGAAAGAGCCTATGTTTTAAGACTGATATTGGATTTTTCTTTATGGAGTGTTGAAGCTACAAATGTAGAATACATAGTTGAACTGTTAAATAAACTACATATTTTCTGGAAAAAAATAGATAAAAATGATTTACAATTTTATTTAGATAATTTATCTCAAAATAAAGAAGTGGAAAAAGGATTTGTGGCTTCTCTGATGAGTGAAAACTATTTGAAATTAAAAGAGTATGATGAAAGATATGACGTAATGAGAAAATATTCAAGAGTATTTAATAAAGATGGAGAGAAGAGAAATATTATTAAAGGTGGTCTGAAATGTGTTCAAGAACATGGATTAAAATACACAATATCATGGGCGCTTGAAAAAAGCCAATTAAGATAAGACAAGGATTTATGTGTTAATACGCATATAATATTTATATAGTTGAAATAAAATTATTATGAGGAGAATAGAAGCAAAATGAATGAAATGCTCTTTTTTTTGAATAAACATATAGAAATCACAAAAACAGTTTTTTGGATTCCAGATAAACACTATTTTACGAGAGCAATAGAGATTTTGGAAAAAACATCCATTAAAAATGTATTGATTATTAGTTTAAGAGATGGGGACAAGATTAAACAGATTGTTCAAGAATATAAAAATCATCATAAAATGGAAAACTGGAATTTAGAGTACGCAAATGTGGATGATTTTTTTGGAGAATCAGAAGAAAATTGGGCTTTATGTGTGGAACAAGTTGAACCGGAATTTTTAATTGAAGCAATTAAATGGAATCCAAAATACTTTTTAGCAGACATATTTGAAACTTATCTTGGAGCTTTCAAATTGTGGGAATTGTTTAGAAAGAGTACTTCATATATTCAAATAAAAACTATTAGAAAAAAGAAAGAACCGCAAGTATTATATTGGGAAAAAGAGATAGATAATGATGTTGAATTAAGTGTTATTTTCCCAATGTATAATGTGGCTTCATACTTAGATCAATGTATAGAGAGTGTTATAAAATGGAAGGCACCATATGTGGAATTCCTTTTTGTAAATGATGGTTCTCCGGATAATTCAAGAGAGCTCGTATTAAAATGGGCTCAGAAAGATAGTAGAGTTAAGCTATTAGATAAAGAAAATGGAGGATGTGCGTCTGCCCGTCAATATGGATTGGAAAGAGCAAGGGGTAAATATATCGGATTTATAGATCCGGACGATTTTATAGACGAAAGTATGTTTAGAAAACTGTTGAGAGCAGCGATGACAGGATCATATGATGTAAGTTACTGTGGATATAATGAATATTATGAAAACACAAAAAAAACAAAGAGGGTTGAAGATGTTCTTGGATGGCCATACTGTGATGGAACAACGGATCAGAGAAAAATATGGGATTTAATAATACATTGCAGAGTTGCTATTTGGCGTGGAATTTATAAAAAAGCTTTTTTGGAAAAAAATCAAATTCATTTTTATACAGATTTACGCCGGTTCGATGATCTTCCATTTAAAATAGAAATATTTGCAGCAGCGCAATCTATAGTTACAGTGCAAGATTATCTATATTATTATAGATTGGAAAGACCAGGGCAGGATGTTTCTGCAAATGATGAACGCTTGTATGTCCACTTTGATATATTTAAATATTTGGACAAATCAATAGGGGAGAAACGTAATCAGATATTGAATGATTGTTTACAGCTTAGTAAAATTCAAACACATTTATATGCATTGAAAAAAATAAAATCAGAATATAAGAAAACTTATTTGAAAAAAGCCCAATTAGATTTAGATGTAATGGGGGATGGAAGTAGAACATATAAACTTGCGTTAAAGCATTTGGGAGAAGAAAATGCGAAACTGTATAAGGCTATAATGGAAAATAATGTTGGAATGTTTGAATGAGATGATTCAGGAGCGTTAAATATTGTTGGAAAGTGGATGTTTGACATTATAGCTAATTGGAAAGATTATAGAAAAAGCAAGAAATAAATTGGATTTTATATGTAATGAATTTAATCAATAGAGAGGAAAAATATGTGTGGAATAGTAGGGTACACAGGAGATAAACAGGCAGCCCCAATTCTTCTGTCTGGATTAGAAAAATTGGAATACAGGGGATATGATTCGGCTGGTTTGGCAGTTAGAGATGGGAAATTATTACCTGAAATTGTAAAGGCGAAAGGCAGGCTGATTGCTTTAAAAGAAAAAACAAATGATGGAAAGGCAGTAAGTGGCTGTTGTGGTATCGGTCATACCAGATGGGCAACACATGGTGAACCGTCGGAGTTGAATGCCCATCCTCATGCAACAGAAGACAGAGAGGTTGTAGGCGTTCATAATGGAATTATTGAGAATTATCAGGAGTTGAGAGAAAAACTGATAAAGAAAGGGTATTCTTTTTATTCCGATACAGATACGGAAGTGGCTGTGAAGTTAGTTCATTATTATTACAAAAATTATGTTCAGAACCCGATTGATGCATTAGCAAGAGCGATGACAAGAATTCGTGGTACATACGCTTTAGCATTTATGTTTAAAGATTATTCAGAAGAATTATATGTGGCTCGTCAGGACAACCCAATGATTTTGGGGCGGGGCGTAGAAGAATCATTTGTAGCGTCGGATGTACCGGCGCTTCTTCCATATACGCGCCAGGTTTATTATATTGGGAACCAGGAAATGGCTCGTTTGCATAAAGGAGAGATTACTTTTTACAATATCGACCAGGAAGTGATTGAAAAAGAACTGATTGAAATTAAGTGGGATGCAGAGGCTGCAGAAAAAGGCGGATATGAGCATTTCATGATGAAAGAAATTTATGAGCAGCCAAGAGCAGTTCGTGATACAGTCAATGCAGTTTTAAAAAATGGGAGAATTGATTTATCAGATGCAGGTTTAGAAGAGAAAACAATTCATTCGATTGAACGAATTTATATCGTAGCATGTGGTTCTGCGTATCATGCAGGAGTAGCGATGCAATATGTAATGGAGAAACTAGCAAGAATTCCAGTGCGTGTGGAGCTGGCGTCTGAATTTAGATATCGAAATCCGATTTTGGAAGAAAATAGTATTGTTGTTATCATCAGCCAGTCAGGAGAAACAGCGGATAGTTTGGCGGCTTTGCGTTTGTCAAAAGAGCAGAAAATTCCAACACTTGCGATTGTGAACGTAGTCGGTTCAACGATTGCGCGTGAGGCAGATCATGTATTTTATACATTAGCTGGACCGGAGATTGCGGTAGCAACGACGAAAGCGTATAGTGCACAGCTGATTGCCGGGAATTTGTTGTCGATTCAGTTTGCTTATGCAAAAGGAAAACTGAATGAAAAGAGATATAAGGAACTAATAGAAGCGCTTCAGAAGCTTCCAGAACAAATTCAAAAAGTACTGGATGATGAAAAAGAGCGAATTCAGTGGTTTGCTTCAAAATATGCAAATGCGAAAGATGTATTTTTTATCGGCCGCGGCATTGATTATGCTGTCAGCATGGAGGGAAGTTTAAAATTAAAAGAGATCAGCTACATCCACTCAGAGGCATATGCAGCAGGAGAATTAAAGCATGGAACGATTAGCCTGATTGAAGATGGTATTTTAGTAGTTAGTGTACTGACACAGGGCGAGCTGTATGAAAAGATGATCAGTAATATGGTCGAAGTGAAATGTCGCGGTGCTTATCTTGCAGCAGTGACAATGGCAGGAAATTATAAAGTAGAAGATACAGTAAATTTTGCTTTGTATATTCCAGAAACAGAAGAATGTTTTACTCCAAGTTTAGCAGTGATTCCATTGCAGCTTTTGGGATATTATGTAAGTGTTTCAAAGGGACTAGATGTGGATAAGCCGAGAAATTTGGCGAAGAGTGTGACTGTAGAGTGACGGAAGGAAAGAGACAAAAAAATGGATCGGAAAAGGTTAGTTTTAGGATATTTGATAATGCTGAAAAGAAAGCAAAGTAGATATCTGCAACTACGCTTTCTGTGTGGAAAATACAATTATTAAAAACAGTTTTGATTATATGAATATTACGGTAAACAGTCTTTGAAGAGAAACTATAAACACTACTATTTTATAATATGAGGAATTACATAAGATTGAAATGCAAAAAATAATTATTAAAAAGAAAAGTGAAAATATAGATAGACATCGAAATTTGACGTTTTCTTGTTTAGAGGCAATAGCTATTATTATGGTAATTGATGATCATACAGGTAGACATATTGACATCTTGTCTAATGTATTTCCCTATAATTCTTTCTATATGCCACTGTTTGTTTTTATATCAGGATATTTTTATAAAAAACAATTTATGTTAAAAAACATAAAAAGCAAGATTATGCATTTGTTTGTTCCGTATATGATTTGTGCTTTGATTGGAAATGCGATTGCATATTTGTTGGATAAATGTAACATTGTACATTGGTATGAAAATATAAATGGTAAAAATTTATTACAATGGATAACGATTTGTCCTCCAAGTACAACAAGTGCTGGATGGTTTGCAATAATGTTAGTATGGGTTTCTATATCATATAGTATTATACAAGAAATAATTAATGTAAAAAATAAATGGTTTGACTATTTGGAATTACTTATACTGGTTGGAATTGGGATGAGTGCAGTATATTTTTGTATGGAAGGCTATAGTTTCAATTTAAAATATTTACCATGGTTGAGAATGCTGTTTTATCTTCAATTTTATCATTTTGGAATTGTGTTTAAAAAGTATTGGGAAATATATATTAAAAAAATGAGTACCTGTCTCCTATGCGGTATATGCATTTTTATTAATTTGTTACTAATTTATTTTTATGGATATGATATTAACTTTAGTGCATCGTGTTGGATGGCAAACTTTAATTCATATTATTTGCCAGTTATTACATCGCTCACGGGTATATTATTCTGGTATAAAATAATGCAGGAGTTCTCTGAAAATTGGGGGGGGGGTGGATTTTCAACAATCAATTTTTTTGCCAAAAATACATTTTGGATTATGGAGAGTCATTTATTTTTTATTAATATCCCTAGTTTTTATACATGGTATAAAAAAGTATTTCAAGGAATAACGTATTCGTCATTTGATCAAAAACTTTTTGAGAGTAGTCCATGGATGGGTTCTAATGGAAGTATAGTTGCCTTTTTTACTGGGGTGATTGGAAGTGCGATTTTTGTATGTATCATAAGATTTGGACAAAAGAAGGTAAGATTACTTAGTAACAAATATTTGAACAATATAGTGTGACAGTATTTTCGGAGGAATATATGAATACAACCCTCATCATCATGGCTGCTGGCATCGGTTCCCGCTTCGGAACCGGTATCAAGCAGCTTGCAAAGATGGCTCCCAATGGGGAGATTATTATGGATTATTCCATTCATGATGCGCTGGAAGCAGGATTTAATAAAGTCGTATTTATCATCCGCAAGGATATCAAGAAAGAGTTCAAAGAGGTCATCGGTGACCGCATTGCCTCCATTTGCGCTTCTCATAAT
>ERZ791921.239-NODE-239-length-48368-cov-33.522841_pt1 | contig 48368 bp, 44 predicted proteins | sample MGYA00510135_ERZ791921 | MGnify/ENA primary metagenome ERZ791921 (study PRJEB30046, sample SAMN00792070) | human gut metagenome | study: EMG produced TPA metagenomics assembly of the A metagenome-wide association study of gut microbiota in type 2...
ACTAAGTCTCAATTAGTAGCTTAATTAATATGTCCAATATTTTGGGTGCATATCAGAAGTTGAATGAACAGCTTTATAGGTCTTTTTTATCGTATGCCATAAGATGTAATAAAAAATAAGGCAAATATTATATTTGATGTGTTTCATACAAATAGTTAAAGTATTTTTCATAGAATGCAGGAACGCCGTCGATGATATCCTGTACAGAACTTTCATCAACCGCCGTGCCCTGCCATACGGTCAGTTTGCCGTCATTTGTTACAGCAGTCGGTTTACCAAAATTTTTTGTCATAGCGCGTTTTAGAAGATAATATTTCGTGAAATTTGCATACTGCTGTTTATCTGAATTAAGTTTTTTATCAAAAAACAGGGCGGCTTTATATAATTTGTTGTTATACATATATAAAATAATAAACGATTCATCAGGCGAATATTTTTCTGTTGGAAGCAAAACGTATGATTCGTAATATCTGCCTTTATAGCCGTAGTATTTAAGATTGTACAGCTGATTTATTTTTATTAAATCATCATTCCAATCCAAATTGAAATCATTGTGCATAATATCGTCATAGATATAATGAAAAGGCGGATTATTAGGAAGCGGTTTATAAATATATACGTTTTTATCTGTTTGAGCAAAAGCAGAATTGATAGGCATTAGCAAAAGAAAACAGAAAAACATTAGAAATTTTTTCATAGATAAACTCCTCCAATCTAATGAAATATAAGGCAAAATAAAGCGGTTTTGATTTTATCGGAACTGTTTTTTATTTATATCTCCAATCGGTAGATATTGGATCGTCATATCGAATAAGATACCATGTATTATTTTCTATTAGGACAGTAAACTGCTGGTAGCCCCATCCACCGTTAAGGTCATTATTGTCTTTGTCTTTTAAATGAAATGTTGTACGGGTATCTACATAAATAATTCTCGTATCGTCTTTGTCCTGTGTTTGAGATAATTCCATTAATTCAAATGCAGAGAAATGGTCTAATTCAGGATATTGTGTTTTTTGATTGAGCTGTTTAAAAATTTTTTCTGGCATATGTTCGGCAATTTTCTTATCATAGCCGTTTTGCGTAGTGATGGCGTATTTTACAGTAGGGATTATATCGACATAGGAAGTATAGAATTGATGAGCTTCTATAAATCTGATAGTGAAGATAGTTGAAGGAATTATCATATTAAAAGCGGACATACCGAGGAAAATCATACATAACATAACTTGAAACAAGGGTTTGAGATAAATATTCCTGCTTGTTTTATGCGGCAGATATAAAAATAAAATGCTTACAGTCAAACATATTATGCAGAGTATGCCCCATGAATTATGAATAGGATTGCCGAAGTAAATAAATAAATAGATAATGCTTGCCAGTATTTTTGTATAGATTATTTTTGATGATTTAAACAGTTTGTTCACGGGAAAAAGTATATAGATTAAAGGAATTGATAAAAACAATAGTTGATAGAGATTTTTTTCATGTGGAGGAATAGAGAATGAATAAAGTGCAGGAAAACAGAAAATAAGAATGACACCGCTTAAAAAATGGAATAATAATAAAGTTTTTAACAGTTTCAAGATAAATACCTCCCTAAAAATCCATAATCCATATAAATTACATATATATTTGCACAGTGTTTTTGAAATGTCAAATTTAAAAATTTTTCTGTACGGGTTTAATTTGGGGATACAGAAGAACTCTATATAAATGTAATCGGTTACAGAATAAAAATTAAGGAGATATGTAAAATGAGTCAATGGTTAGATGTGAATAAAGCAATAAGTTATGCTTCAGCATGGGCAACATGGAATAATGATGGAAATTATTACAGAGAAGGCGACGATTGTACGAACTTTGTATCGCAATGTTGGCATGAAGGTGGTATAAAAATGTGTTCTTATTGGGCTAATGATATTAGTCGATATATTTTTACACCTGCATGGGCGGAAGTAGAAACTTTTTGTTATTTTATGACAACTTCTTCTGCGGATTTAGATCCAAATGCAGATGGTATGCCTATTGCTAAAATTGTACAGGAAATAAGTACACCATTAAATGATTATACTAATATTATTCAACCAGGGGATATTGTACAGTGTTATAATGCGGATAAAGGATGGCATCACTCAATTATTATCATGGATTTAGTAAACGGTATGCCGCGTTACTGTGCGCATAGTTCTTTTGCTAATTACATGGATTTGACGGTACAGTTTTCTTCAGCAGCAGATTCGCCAAACTCTAAAATTAGAATTATTCGTGCTCTTAATATAATCTATAATAGTTAAGATAAAAGGCTATTGCATAAATTAATGCGATAGCCTTTTATCAATTTATAAGTGGATATGAATTTAATTTGACAGATGTATTATCATTTATATTTATTATTATTGATGGTAGATAAGTAATTTGTTCATTTTTGTTTGGATAATATTTTGTCGGAATATCATATTCAGGATTTAAGGCTAAAGCTGTGTGATAATAAATTTGGGCAAGTCGAGTATTACCTAAAATATCATAGGCTTTGGCATAACTTAAGTAAACAGGAGCATTTATCGGGTCGGGATTATCTATACTTAACATTTGTTTTTGTGATATAAGCCAGTTATAAGCTAATGAATGGGCTTTGATAATATCTCCGGATTTTTTATACGTTTCAGCAAGTATTATAATAAGTTTAGAATATTGAGAACAGGTTCTAGGCATTAGATTTAAAGATTTTTGATAATTTTTTATGGCATTATCGGTATCATTATAAATCTGCTGATAGATATCACCTAAAATCCAGTAAATTCTCGGATTTTGCGGAGATAATTTTAAAGCTTTTAGTTGAGATATTTGTGCATCTTCTGTTTGTCCATTGCCAGCAAAAGCAAAACTTTGCCACATATATAATTCAGCTAAAATATCTGTTGGCAAATTGTTTGACTGAATACCATATTTAGCAATATTTAGTGCTGTTTGATAATACTTGCAGTTTATGGCGGATTTTAATATTTCAAGGAAAAACCATGATTTATTTTCAGTATTTGTTGTCAAAATAGTATAAGATGGGTTAAATGAATGCAGTAAATTTTGGTAATTAGCTACATCAAAAAAATAACTGTAAGCATGTCTATACATTTCACATTTATTATAATAAACAGCTTTATTTAATGCGGTATTCCAAGCAATATATTTTCTATTGTTATTTAATAAAGGATAAGATTTACTGGTAAATTTACTGTTCATTAAACAAGCTGTGTTATAATCTTTTTCTGCTGCATTTTTATTAAATTGATTATATTGGGCATAGCCTCGTTCAAAATAATAATCGCCGTTTGTGTTATTTAGGGAAACAGCATTATTTAGATAAGTTAGGGCTTCTGTATGATTTATATAGTTGTAGGTGATACCGAGTTTATAGTTAAAAGTTGCGTTATCAGATTGTTGTTTTAAAGCGGTTTTATAATCAGCGATAGCTTCGATATAGTTGTTAGTGGCGAAATAAGCATCACCGCGAACAATATAAGCGTCAATGAAATCTGGATTAATGAAATTTATAATGTAAGTAGCAACAGCAATCTGTTGTCTATAATCAAGTTTGTCGATATTTTTCCATATATCCTGCCAGGCGGTTTCAAACGGTACAATTTGTTTATTATTAATTATTTTGTAAGTTTGACCGGGAATGGGTTCCACCTTTAAAATATTGGGAAAAATTAATTCACTAAGAAAGAGTATAAATATTGATAGAAAAATGATTTTTTTCATAGTGTTCACCTCCAATTTGAATAATAGAGATTATACTCATATATTATCACAGAATGAACAAAAGAGTAATCGACTAGAACATTGTTAGTCAATTACTCTTTTGTTTTAAGGCAATAATTTTCTTAGTTTGTTTAGAGCATGTTTTTCTAGTTTATATATTGCTTGAACTGAAACCTTATTTTTTCTGGCAATTTCACTTGTGGAAAATCCGTATTTGTACTTGTTGATGATAACGTTTCGTTCTTTATCGGTTAAATCCTTTAATAAGTTTAAGAACTCTAAATCACCGAATATCATATTTTCAGATATACAGTTTGTAGGATTTTCTTCGTAGTTTATTTCATCAAGAAAATTAAGTTCAGTGTTAGATTGATTATATTGCTGTTTAAAGTATTTGTAGAACTTAAATTTAATGCTATGTGATATATATGAAATCAAGGTTTTGTCATTAGTGTTATTCATTTTATCCAAAGATATTGTATTAATAAGATGGAGTAGGAAAATATATAAGTCCTGCTGTATATCTTCAGATTGTGCTTTTCTGCCGTAACATTTGATTTGACCTTGAAAGATAGTTATAATATCCGTTATTTTTTCTTTATTGCCTTTTTGGATAGTATCAATCAACTCAAAGATATGTTTACCCATGTATAACACTTCCTGTCATACATAAAGAGTCGTTTGATATGCGGATTTTAAACCGTGGCAATAAAAAATTTTTTCAGATTTTGAGGTTTAAATATTCGAGCATAAAAAAATCTATATTTATAGTCTTAATATGAATTGGAGGATGACTTATGACTATAAATATAGATTATTTGAGTATAATGTTTACATTATTGTTTGGTGTGTTAGATAAATTTATTATTGCATTGGTAGTGATAATGGTTGTAGATTTTATCACTATATTGTTTGTAACATACTATAGTAAAGATATATTAAATTTTTATGATGAGAGTCTAAAAAAAAGATTAATAAAAAAGTTGTATATATTGCTGCTTATAATACTTGCACATGAATTGGATATTATAATCGGCGAGGATATGAATATAAGAAATGTGACAATCTGTTTTTTTATCGGTAGTGAAGGATTGAATATTTTAGAAAATGCTGTAACTATGAATATATCTTTGCCGAATATATTGAAGAAAATATTGGAGCGTATTCAAAATAAAAATAAATGAGTAGGTTTAAATTCGGTTAGAAAAAATACTCTATATAAATGTAATCGGTTACAAAGAAAAGTTGGGAGGTGCAGTGCCGATGTATTAGATAGAAAAATAGCAGTGGAATATGCGTTGAATTACGCGCTTGTACCCAATATCGGTTCAGAAGATGATTTCTGGTTTTTCATGCAGGACGGCACAAATTTTGTATCGCAATGCTGGTATATGGGTGGAATTAAACAAAACGGCGGTTGGTACTGGCAAAATCGCAAACACCATACAAAGTCATGGACAGATATGAAAAAGTTCGTGCAATATATGACAAAATATTCAGCTTATTATTCTGATAATAATAAACCTGTTGCCCGAATTTGTCGAGATAAAAATTCGGTTCAAATCGGAGATTTAATTCAATTTAGAAATAATGCTGATATTTGGTATAAATTGGCAATTATCACGGAAATAAAAAACGGCGAGATATATTATGTACAGCATAGCCCGAATTGTTTGGAACATAGATTGAGTGAAGACAATGTAAAAGAAATTCGATTTATCTGTGTAAAAAATTGAAATATGAATACAGTTTTTCATCATTTTCTAATATATAGAGAATATAATGATAATAGGAATTCTATTTATGATGAAAAAGAAAGGCTGTGATTGTATGTTTAGGAAATTAGTTATGCTATTATGTTTCGGTATTTTGTTAAGTTTCAGCGTGGTAAGTGCTCAGGCTAGTGATGAATTGCCGCCGCTTGTAATTGAAACGGATGATGTAAAATACGCAGGGATAATGTTGAAGTTGGATAAGAACCCGACTATAACGGCACGACAGGAAATGGCTATTCATAAAGAGCCTTCACCGAATAGCCCTGTAGTAGGAACAATGCAGCGAAATGATAAAGTTTCAATTATAGGGGCAAAAGCTTATATTTATCCGCGTATGGGAAAAACCAGAATAATAAAGGATATTACTTTAACCGATGAATTCGGTAATGAAAAAATTTTAAAACCAGGGGATATTATGTATTTGATATCTTATAATATTTATGGACCATATACTATTTGGTATAAAGATACTTTCTTTATAGTAAGAGCGCATGAGATAAAAATGCCTGCACCGTATTATGATAGTGATGGAGGACTGGAAAGTATATGTGCTGAATATGAAGGATATACAAATAAACAGGATGTAGAAGCCGACTTTGAAATGTATATAGAATATCCGAATGATGATCCGCATACACCAATGAGTACATGGTCATTGGTGGACGGAATAGAATTTAGACGTAATGCCGATATATGGCTTTATGTGGAATTACCGGATAAAGTAACGAGAGGTTGGGTACAATTTCTTGATGCACATTTAGGTTCAAAAACATATAAGCAGATATGGTGGAGACAACCTAGTGTGGACGATAGGGAAAGTTTTGATTTATCTTTTTATTATAGTTATTGGGTAATGAAAAATTAACTTTAGGAGTGAATTTATATGGCTAAAATAGTAGATAAGTTTGGTGAATATAATTTAGAATTAATATATCCTACAGACGAAGAAAAGAAAAATAAAATTAGTTGTGCAGTAAATACAAATGAGTTTTTATTTTATTCAAATAATCCGGAAAGTGTATATTATAAGGACTTTGCTGATAGCGGAAAGTATTTTTGCCGTGAAACGGTCAAGGGCAATGGTCAGATATATACTTGGCACAGAAATGAATACGAAGGAACGATAACATCGCTTATTTTGATGTATAATCCAAATGATTTTGATATTGAATTAAATTTCACAAATATCGGGACGACAATTGATGCAAACTGGGTTTCTGATGTATACGCTTGGCGAGATTATCTCACAGCTGCTAATAATCCGGTAAAAATTACACTTCATCCTTATGAATATGCTAATATTTTTAGCAGACAGATACCGGCACACTGTAATTTCGGAGTTATCAGCAGAGTATCAATTGTAGATAAACAAGGCAATCCTGCGGCAGTTACTTTCTTTGATTTGGCTTATGTTGATGAAGCTAAATCTGGAAATGCTACAGAACCGGCACAAGCAAGTGTTACAGGAGCAAAATCAGATCCGCATAGAGGTGTAGGAGCTGGTTTTTATGAAACATTTACATTGAATTTATCAATGAGTTCAGATGAACAGAATAAGGCAAAAGTTGTTTCTTTTGGTAAAGATAAAACAACCGATACAAGTAATGATGGAGATTCTTTTGATGGAAAAGATTTAATTCAGATGACGGATTCTTCCGGGCAGATTACAGTTAAAGGATTAGCCGGAAATTACGGCGTACAAATGGACGTAAGACTTAATTTTACCAATAATACTGGTAGTGTCGGTAATTTCAAGGTTGTTATGTCGAGTACAGGTGGGGCAATTTATCCATTTGTTTCACTTGATGGGGTATTTGCTTATCCGGGAAGAAGGATTGATACTGCAAAGAATTTAATGGAAATGATAGATTTAGGAACGATAGAAAATGGACAATCTGTTTCGGTAAGTTTCTTTACAGCATTAACAGCTGTATCCACAGCACCTTTTATTATCGGTGTTATCCGTGCTTAATTTTATAATGAAAAGAACAACCTTGAATTTTCAGGGTTGTTCTTTTTTTATAGGTAGTATAATGATAGTAGAAATTCTATTTATGATGAAAAAGAAAGGCTGTGATTATATGTTTAAGAAGTTGGTTATGCTGTTATGTTTCGGTATATTGCTGAGTTTTAATGTAGCAAATGCTCAGACTAATGATGAATTGCCGCCGCTTGTGATTGAAACGGATGATGTGAAATACGCAGGGATAAATATTGATTGGACAAAATCTCCATCAGTAATTATAAAGAAAGATGTTATTTTATATAAGGAACCGTCTTTAAATAGTGCTGTAGTAGGAAAGATTTTAGCTGATGAGAAAGCGAAAGATATGGCAAATCCGTATTTATCATCAGATATGTTGATTCCTGTTGTTAAGGCAAAAGCTTACATTTATCCACGTATGGGAAAAACAGAAATCATATCGCCAATTAAAGAAACGTATGAGTATAAAATAAAGGAAAATACGCCAAAAACAGGAGATTTTATTTATATTATTTATAAGGAACCAACAGGAGCTGCGATAGCCTGGTATAATAATGAATTTATAAAATTGCCGTCAAAAGGAGTGAAAACTCCTGATATGGATAATAATTTTAATGATTATATTTATGCTGTATATGAAGGTTATTTTTCTAAATACGATTATGACGGGAACCCGAGAGCTATTGTAGATATGGTATATGTTGACCGTAAATATTATGTTATAAATTATCCTCGCAGAAATGCAGATGTCTGGTTATATCTGAAAAAAACGGATGAATTACAAGGTTGGGTACAATTAACGAATGCTTATTCAGGTTTTAAACAGCAACCTGATTGGTGGAGATATTTTAATGCTGTTGATTTAGGAATATCATGGTAAAAAATGGGGAGACAAGATTGTGGCTAGTATTATGCAGATAAGCTTAATAGTAAGAAAATAAAGTTTTATGATAATATATGTTTAATATAGTTTAAAAATATATATCGATTTTATATCAAATTTTTTGTGTAATAATTTATTATTGAAGGGGATTGAAATGATACGATACATTATAACATCAGTGATAATTTTATTAATGATAATAATATATTATACCTATCATTCATTAGAAATATTTATGATAGGTATATATTTTTTTCTTTTATTTAGTTTTATATCAGGAATAAGTTTTACAATTTTTACAAAAAGTAAGTGTAGTAAGATATTATTGTTTTTTTATAGAAAACTTATGATTTTTAGTGATAAGTATGAAAATGCCTTAAGTATAGATTATAAAAAAACCGTTTATCTGTTTGGAAAGTTACTTTTAGTAGATACATGTTTAAATTTTTGCGTACTTGTATATATAACAGTAAAAACATATCATTTAACTTATAATGTATTTGTCAATATATATCCATTATGGATTTGTATACAAATAATAGTTTTGATGATAACAATAATAGTTAATATAAATGTATCTTCAGAAATAAAAAAATTAAATAAAGTATTTAGGTTTAAAAATAAAGAGAAATAATACTCTATATAAATGTAATCGGTTACAAAATAAGTTTAAGGAGATATTTATTATGGATGATCTTATGTTTACTACAGAAACGACTAAAGATGAATTACTTAGTGTTTTTGATGAGGCTGAAACTTTGTTAGATGTAACAAGTTCAACAATTTTTTTAGTAGCTAATAACTTGATAGGTTATATTTTTAAAGATAAACCGCCAGTAGTATTAGCAACTTCGCTTCTTGATTTATTGCAAGCGAGTGCAAATGTATTAGAAGATACATTGCATAGAATGGAAATGCATAATGCTAATATATTAACTACTACAACTGTTTATGAATATGTGGGATATATGCCGGGATCTTCATATCCAACATATAAAGCTAAAAATATTAGTTATAGTTATAAATAAGCGTTGATTTATAGCTAAATATTCTATATTAGTGTGCACAATAAAAATAAAAAAACCCGAAGAGTTTTATCTTCGGGTTTTTCTGTAAGTCAATTAGAATACATCATGAAGAATGATTGTTTGGTCACGGTTTGGACCTACGGAAACAAATCCAAGACCAATACCTGTAACCTGTGCCATTCTTTCTAAATATTTACGTGCATTTTCTGGTAAATCTTCGTATTTTCTGATGCCAGAAATGTCTGTTTTCCAACCAGCGAATGTTTCATAAACTGGTTCTACGTTTGCAAGAACTTTTAAGCTTGCAGGCATTTCATCTAAGATTTCACCATTGTATTTATAAGCTACACACATTTTGATTTCATCGAAAGTATCGAGGATATCAAGGCGAGTAACTGCCATATAATCAATACCACTGAGGTAACCTGCATAGCGAACTACGCAAGCATCAAGCCAGCCAGTACGACGAGGACGACCTGTAACTGTACCATATTCATGACCGCAATCACGGATTTTATCGCCGATTTCGTTGAGCTGTTCAGTTGGGAAAGGACCTTCACCAACGCGAGTGCAATATGCTTTTACGATACCTACTACTTTATCGATTTTGTTAGGGCCTACACCAGCACCGGAGCTTACGCCACCAGCTGTTGGATGAGAAGCAGTAACATATGGATAAGTACCATGGTCGATATCAAGCATAGTAGCTTGAGCGCCTTCAAACATTACTTTTTTACCAGCATTGATTTCTCTATTTAAGAATGCGGAAGTATCAATTACATGTTTTCTGAGTTTTTCAGCGTAACCGAGATATTCAGTGCGAATATCTTCATAGTTTAATGGTTCTTTACCATAGAGTTTTACAAGCTCACGATTTTTAGTTTCAAGAGCTGTTTTTAATTTTTCGCTGAATGTTTCTTCATCAATTAAATCACAAACGCGGATACCAATACGGTTATCGCGGTCCATATAGCATGGGCCAATACCACGTTTAGTAGTACCGATTTTTAATTCGCCTTTGTTTTCTTCTTCAAGACCGTCCATAAGACGATGGTAAGGCATTACAACGTGAGCACGATTAGAGATACGTAATCCGTCAACAGAGTAACCATCTTTTTTTAGAGCTTCCATTTCTTGAAGGATTACTTCAGGGTCAAAAGCTACACCATTTGCAATCACACAAATTTTATTATCATAGAGCATACCAGATGGCATGAGTCTTTGTTTAAATTCTTTGCCGTCTACTGTAACAGTATGACCTGCATTACTACCACCTTGATAACGTACAACTATATCAGCTTTTTCTGCTAAATAGTCTACGATTTTACCTTTACCTTCATCACCCCATTGGGTACCAGTTACAACAACTGTTGACATAAGAAAACTTCCTCTCTATTACTCAAGTTTAATATTAACTGCTTATTCAATACCGAAACGAGCCATAATCATGTCTACATTGCGTAAGAACCATTGATAATCGAAGCAGTTGTCGATTTCTTCTTTAGTGAGATATTTTGTGATATCTGGGTCTTTTTCTACATTTGTGCGGAAATCTTCGCCTTTGAGCCATCTAGCCATAGCATTTCTTTGAACCCATTTGTAAGCATCTTCACGAAGTACGCCTTTGCTTACAACAGCGAGCATGATGCGTTGGCTGAAGATAAGACCGCCAGTTTTGTTAAGATTTTCCATCATAGCTTCTGGATAAACGAGAAGTTTATCTAAAAGATTTGTTAATTTACGGCAGCAATAATCAACATTGATAGTGCTGTCTGGTAAAATTACGCGTTCAACGGAAGAATGGGAAATATCGCGTTCATGCCAAAGAGTGATATCTTCCATAGCTGCAATAGCGTTACCACGAACAAGGCGAGCCATACCGGAGATACGTTCACCAGTGATTGGATTACGTTTATGAGGCATAGCAGAAGAACCTTTTTGACCTGGTTGGAAATATTCTTCAACTTCACGGATATCTGTACGTTGAAGGTTACGTAATTCTGTAGCGATTTTTTCAAATGTGCTAGCTACAATAGCAAGAGTAGTCATATATTCTGCATGGCGATCACGCTGAATAACTTGTGTTGCAAGTTTTACAGGTTCAATGCCAAGTTTTTTGCAAGTGATTTCTTCAATACGAGGGTCAATATTGGAATAAGTACCTACAGCACCAGAAAGTTTACCAACAGCAACAATTTTTTTAGCGTGTTCAACACGTTCGATATCACGGCAAACTTCATCATACCATAAAGCAAATTTTAAACCGAGAGTCATTGGTTCTGCATGGATACCATGAGTACGACCAATGCAAACAGTGTGTTTATATTTTTTAGCTTGACGTTTTAAAACATCACGTAAATTTTTGAGGTCTTCTAAAATAAGCTCAGCGGATTTTTTCATCATAATGCCGAGTGCTGTATCTTTTACGTCGCTGGAAGTTAATCCTTTATGGATATATTTAGAATCTTCACCAACGTATTCAGCAACGTTAGTTAAAAATGCGATAATATCATGATTAGTAACTTTTTCAATTTCTTTAACGCGTTCTAAGTTAAACTGTGCTTTTTCACGAATATTTTTAGCAGCTTCTACAGGAATTTGACCAAGTTCTGCCATAGCTTCACAAGCTGTAATTTCAACTTCAAGCATTACTTCAAATTCGTGTTGGAGAGTCCAAATTCTTCCCATTTCAGGATTGGTATAGCGTTCAATCATTTAAAAATTTCCTCCTCATATTTAAAACCAGCATAAATTTTCTACTGATAACAGCAAAAAGAACTCAAATAGACACTATGTCAAGGATTTGAGTTTTATTTGTAAAATCTATATGTAGCTTTTACCTTCATATAATAGCATTTTATGTACTTTAGTGTCAATGAAAATGGGGATTATAAGTTTACGATACATATGTGCATAATAAAAAGCTATATTAATTTTACGATTAATATAGCTTGTTTTGTTAAATATTATCTTGAGTACGAAGTAAATCTGCAAATTTTGTAAATTCTTTATGGAAGAATAATTGAACAGTATCAACAGGACCATTACGATGTTTTGCGACAATGACATCAGTTATATTTTTATTTTCTGTTTCAGCATTGTAATAATCTTCACGGTATAAAAACATAACGATATCGGCATCTTGTTCTAGTGAACCAGATTCACGAAGGTCACTGAGCATAGGTTTTTTTATCTGTCTTGACTCTACGCTACGAGAAAGCTGAGAAAGTGCAATTACAGGAACATTGAGTTCACGAGCTAGAGATTTTAAAGAACGAGATATCTCAGAGATTTCTTGTTGTCGATTATCGCCATTTTTATTTGCTCTACCTTGCATTAATTGCAAATAGTCGATTAATACCAAGCTTAAACCTTTTTCTTGTTGAAGTCGGCGAGCTTTGGAGCGAAGTTCCATGATGCTGATACCAGGAGTATCATCAATATAAAGTGGTGCTTTAGAAAATTTATCAGCAGCGGCAATTAATTTTTGCCAATCTTGTTCATCTAAATCACCGACGCGTAATCGTTGAGACTCGACAAGCCCTTCTGCACAGAGCATACGTTGCATTAATTGTTCTTTGGACATTTCAAGAGAGAAAAAGGCTACAGGTTTATTTTCTTTTAAAGCAACATGAGAAGCTATATTTAAAGTAAAGGCTGTTTTCCCCATACTAGGTCTGGCAGCTACTAAGATTAAATCAGAAGGTTGAAGCCCTGCGGTGAGTTTATCTAAGTCTTTAAAGCCAGTGGATAAACCTGTTAGACCACCTTTTGATTCATATAGATTTTCAATTTTGCTAAAAGTATCAATGACAATTTGATTAATAGGTGTGAAATCGCCAGTTTTGCGATTGGAAGCGATTTCTAAAATCATTTTTTCGGCTTTATCCATGATGCTATCAGCATCATCAGCACCTTCATAACCCATAGCAGCAATGGCTGTAGCTGTATTGATGAGATGACGCATGAGAGCCTTTTCTTTGACTATCTTAGCATAAAAAACTACATTTGCAGCTGTAGGTACAGTATTGGCAAGTGCAGTAACAAAGGCAATACCGCCAACTTTTTCTAATTGATTTGTTTTATTTAATTGTTCAATTACAGTTAAATTATCTACTGCTTGATTGCGATTGGATAAATCAAGCATTGCTTCAAAAACAATGCGATGAGCTTCGCGATAAAAATCCTGTGGATTTAAAATTTGAGCAGATTCAGCAATAGCTTCTTTAGAGATGAGCATAGCACCTAAAACAGCTTGCTCAGCTTCTATATTTTGGGGAGGTACTCTATCTATCAAAAATAATCACCTCTTAAATTTTATCAAAAGCGAATGCTAAAGCTTCTTGTGCTGTTTTAACAGGATGTACTTTTAAGCCATGTAAATCAGGCGGGATATCTTTAGCATTTTCTTCAGGAATAATCAAGGTTTTGATACCAGCTTGGCTAGCACCATAAGCTTTTTCAAAGACACCGCCTACAGGACGAACTAATCCTTGAATAGAGATTTCACCAGTAATGGCGATATCCTGACGAATTGGTTTTTGGGTAATAGCAGAAATCAAAGCTATTAAAATGGCTGTTCCAGCAGATGGCCCATCAATATTACCGCCACCGATTATATTGATGTGAATATCATAATCATGGATATCTTCATTTATGAGTTTGCGCACAACAGCAGCAGCATTGAAGACAGAGTCTTGAGCCATAGAGCCAGCTGTTTGATTAAAACGCAAGATACCTTTACCTTTTTCATGAGCTTTAAAAGCAATAGCTTCAATTTCGATAACAGAACCAATGAAACCAGCAACGCCTAAGCCAAAAATTTTACCAATCTCACTAGTGTCAGAAGCTTTTTTAGTGATAAATGGTGTTAAGCGACTTACTTGAGCCACAGTATAGATATCTTCTTTAGTGATTAATATATTATCCATATCATTTTCTTGACGAACGAGAGCATTGCTGTAAGCATCAGCTAAGATATTGATAGCTTTACGTCCTTCAATTGTATATTCACTGATAATCTGGGCTACTTCATCATCTAATTTAGCATTTAGTTTATGAGCAGCATTTAAAACTATAGTTTCAATATGTTTTGGAGTCAGTGGTTCAAAATAGATTTCAGCACAACGAGAACGAAGAGCTGGATTTAAATAATAGCTATCGCGAGTTGTAGCTCCAATTAAAACGAAATCAGCAGGCGCACCTTCAGTGAATAATTTTTTGATATATTCTGGTACATTAGGGTCGTTTGGCTCGAAATAAGCAGAGTCAAAATAAGCGCGTTTATCTTCAAGAACTTTTAATAATTCATTTTGTAAAGTATCATCAAGTTCACCGATTTCATCAATGAATAAAATACCACCGTGAGCATCTGTAACAAGCCCTGGTTTTGGTTCAGGAATACCGCTATCGGCTAAATCTCTACGAGCTCCTTGATAAATTGGGTCATGAACAGAACCAAGTAGAGGATTGGCTATACCTCTAGGGTCATAGCGAAGTGTAGTGCCGTCTGTTTCCACAAAAGGTGCATCAGCATTAAATGGTGTATGTGGCTGAGTACATGCTTCTTGAAGTACAAGCCTTGCAGCAGTTGTTTTTCCTACGCCAGGAGGGCCATAGAGTATTAGATGTTGAGGATAAGGTGAGCTTAATTTTGCTTTTAAAGCTTTAATAGCTCTTTCTTGTCCTATAATTTCAGATAAATTTTCTGGTCGTAACAATTCCATGATGGATTTTGTTAGATGAATTTTATTTTTATCTTCTAGCTGTTTTAGTTTTGCTAATGATTGAGAAGACTCTTTAAGAGAACTTTCTTCTTTAAGGATTTGTTTTTTTATATCGAAAATATAATCTTGATGATTTTCTTCCATCTTTGCAGATATGCGTTTTTCTAATTCATCTTCAAAAGAGCGACGTGCCATGATATTGGCTAAATAATCCATCATTTCTTTTAAAAGTGTAGGAATTTCATCATCTTTAGGCAATTTATCTAAAGTAGGATTTTCATAAACTATTTTTTGCAGACCTAAGATACGTTGATTGCGGTTATTCGAGCGAATTAGTGTTAAAGCTTCTAATTTACTCGCTTTTAATACAAGACGGTCAGCACCTTCGATATCAACTAAGATATCATAAAGAGCATCAATATCATGGTCTATAGGTTCAACTACAATTTCTTCAGGAGTATTTTCAACTTTTGTAGCAGAAATATTAGGCTGCTGTAATTTTACAGCAGCCTTAGTTGTTCGAGATTTTTTTTTAGATTTGAAAAAACGAGAAAATATACTCATAATTGCCTCTTATTTTTCTACAACGTGTACAGTGATTGTACTTGTTATTTCAGGGTGAACTTTGATTGTTGCAGTGTAATCACCGAGACAAGTTATATTTTTTATATCAATTTTGCGTTTATCAATATCAATATTGTGTTTTTCTTTAAGTGTTAAAGCAACATCTTTACTTGTAACAGAGCCGAATAAACGACTACCTTCGCCAACGCGAACAGGAATAGTGATTTCTACTTGGGATAATTGGGAAGCCATTAAACGAGCTTCATCACTAGCTTGTTGTTTTTTGCGTTCAGCAGATTTTTTCTGAGCTTGAGCTACATTTATATTTTGTTTAGTTGCTTCTACTGCATATTTTTTAGCGATGAGGAAATTTCTACCATATCCTTCAGCAACTTCTACGATATCGCCTTTTTTACCAACTTTTTTAAGATCTTGCAACATTATTACTTTCATTCTTATCAGCCTCTTTCATATATGACAATGTAGTATTTACTACATCTTGTTTTAATTCTTTTAAAGGTCTATTTTTTACTTGGGAGCCAGCCACATTCTGATGACCGCCACCACCAAATTGTTCCATGATGACTTGGACATTGATTTCACCAGTGGAACGAGCGCTTACACCAATGACATTATCTTTTAAGCGGAAAAATACAATACTTACGCGTACATTTTCAATTCCCAATAAATCATCAGCGATTTTTCCTGATATAGCTTGAATACTATTGGCATTATCAGGGCAAACTGCTACAACTAAGCCTTCTGGATAGAAAACAGAATTAGCAATAGCAGTACATTCAGCAAGATTAGTTTCATAATCTGTGCGGAATAAATAATGAACTACTTCAGGGTCAGCACCACAACGACGTAAATGCGATACAGCATCAAATGTACGAACACCAGTATTGACACGGAAGTTTTTCGTATCGACAACTATACCAGAATAAAGAGCAGTAGCTTCTAAACGTGATAACTTGATATTTTCATTGAAATACATCAATAATTCAGTTACCAATTCGCTTGTAGAAGAAGAATATGGCTCAATATAGATTAATAATGCATTTTTGATTACATTTTCAGAACGACGATGATGGTCGATTACAATGACATTATTTATTGATTGCAATAAATCAGGACTAGCCACAAGATGAGGTATATGTGTATCGACTACGAATAATACAGGATTTAAAGCAGTCATTGCTAGCGCTTCTTTTTGCGTGATAAAGAGATTTTCAAAGTCTTTATCAGTTTTGCAAAGACTGATTAATTTATCTACACCTTCATTCATATCACTTAAAATGATATAAACAGGTTTTCCCATTTGACGAGCCATACGCGATACACCTATGGCAGAGCCTAAACTATCAAAATCTTCATTGTGATGTCCCATGACAAACACAACATCAGCAGCTTCCATGCGTTCAAAAACAGCATGAGCGACAACGCGAGCTTTTACACGGGTATGTTTTTCTACAGCTTTGGATTTTCCACCAAAGAATTGAACTTTACCATCTAAGTCAACAGCTACCTGGTCCCCACCTCTACCTAATACTAAATCAAGATGAGATTGAGCAAGAGCACCTAGTTCTTCCATAGAAGTTTTTGGTCTGCTTTGGATTAAACCGATACTCAAAGTAACAGGGAATTTGTTATCGCCGTGAAGATTGCGAACCTTGTCTAAGATATCGAATTTTTCACTGACAGCTAAATCAAGAGCATGGCGCTCTAAGATGATTACATACATATCATCAGAGATACGACGAAGTAATCCACCTAGAGAATGAGACCATTTATCTAAAAGACTATTGACTTCAAATAAGATAGATGTACGTTGAGCTTCACTTAACCCTTGCATAACGTCATCATAATTATCTATTTGGATATAGCCAAATACCATAGTACGCATAGCTGTATCTAATTTAAAACGTTCATATTCTGAAATATCATAGATATATAAAGTCATTAAATGGCTATCGTCATCAGTATTTACTGGTCGATAGATTACCATGTAGAATTTATTATCTTGAGAAAAGATATATTGACCATTGCGGTTCCAAATATTATCGATAGGAATGTTTGGCCAAATATCAGTTATAAAAGAACCTATTTCAGGTGGTTGCTTGAGCCAGCGTTCTAATTCATGATTATACCATTCTAAACGTAAATCTTTATTGATAACCATGATTACTTGAGGTAATTGTTCCAAAGCATAATTAGATAATTCATTTACATTTTTAATGACATTTTCATAGTAAGCTTTTAGATTTTTGCGTCGTTCAATACTGCGTTCTTTTAGATAAAAAAATAAACATATCCATAAAACAATACCGCCACTAAATATATACCAATTGTATTGAAATAATATGACTAATAATATCAAAGAAACTATTAAAGTAACACATATATCAATCCAAGTGGATAATTTATTAGGCATAAAATTACCTCCTAAACATCATTGCTATTTTTGAATTTCTTTCGATAATCAAAAATCATATCAAAGAAGCCAGCAAGAGCAATGATTTGAGCAATTATCATGTTTAGACATAACATAATGATAATGAAAATCCAAACAGCAGTTGGCCAATTTTTTAATTTATAAAAAAATCTTATGACAGATAAACCTTGTACTAAACCTAAGACATTAGCACATAAATAAGTGTTTAGGGCAATTTGATAAAGTAGCGTAATACTGCGAGTATCGCCCCAATACATGCCTATTAAAGAAAAGGCATATATATATATGAAAACTTTAGGGAAACGCCATAATCTAAATGGTGGCAAAGAATTAATATTTGTAGTTCCCAAGCGTTTTAATAAAAAAGAACTAGCAATATAATTAATCACTAATTTTATTACAGCATTTAAAATAAAAATCATAGGTAAGACAAGCGCAAGAGTTTCTATTAAATGCTGAGTTTGTCTTTGTGCATCAATCATAGCTTCTGAAGTTATGCCCATAGAATTAAACATTTCATTTGTATCAAGCATAGCTGTTTTAAAAGCATCTAATTGGTCTACAAATAAATTTATACCTGTCAGATAGAAGGTACATATTAAAAATAGACATACACCAATTATTGAAGCTACAAAAGATGTAGCAAAAATCTTTACAGCAGACCAACAATGATTATAGCCAAAACCTAAAGTTAAAGCTAGAGGCACTGAACCTAGGACAAGTGGTATGGCAGTAACAGGTGTTAAAAATACACATAATAAAATACTAGCAATTAAAGCACTAAATATACCATATTTAAGATTATGTTTGGCTGTAATAATTGTAATAGGTAAAGTCCAAAATAAAATAATAAAAGGTATATAAATTCCTGCCATAGCAATGATTACTGTTATAGCAGTCAATAGGCTACTTTCAGTTAAGGGTCGTAGCTTAGTATTTTTCATAAAAAAATCCTTTCATTAAGAGATAGTTTAATAATTGATAAACCTTAATTCTTAATTATAATATAAAAACTATATTACTGCAAAAACTAAAAACACTTTCTAAATAAAAATTAGAAAGTGTTTTTTATCAATTATTAAGCTTTAAATACACATTTTCCATCGAGCCAAGTTTCTTTGAGTTCATAATCAGGAGTTATGATAAGGAAGTCGGCTTTTTTACCAATGGCAATGCTACCAAGTTCATCATCAACACCGAAGCGTTTTGCTGGATTTAATGATGCCATATTAACAGCATGAATAGGATTTTCATGTAATTCTAAAATGAGGCGACGAACTTCTTTTAAAAGAGTTGTTGTACTGCCAGCGAGATTACCACTATCAATGCGAGCAATTCCATCTTTTACATTAAATGGTAAAGTGCCAAGCATATAGCGACCATCTTTTAAGCCAGTGCCTTGAATTGCATCACTTACGAGTAAAGCTTTATCTTTTGGTTTATTCTGTAAGAGAACTTTCATAGCTGGTAAAGAAACATGAATACCATCAGCAATGAGTTCGGCATATACATCATTGCGAGTCATGATAGCACCTAATAAATTAGGATTGCGATGATGGAGTTGTTCCATAGCACAGTAAGTATGAACACCAGCATCAGCACCCATATCAAAACAAGCACAAGCTTCTTCGTAATTTGCACTGCTATGACCTAAGGAAACTTTGATTTTTAAATCTTGTGTTATCCATTTAGTGAATTTTGGTGCGTCTTCTTTTTCAGGTGCAATGATAATGGATTTTACAGTATTATATTCAGCCATTTTTTCGATTTCTTCTTTATTTAATGGGCGAATATGTTCTTCAGGGTGAGCTCCTTTGTGTTTACTTGTGATATAAGGTCCTTCAATGAACATACCAAGAATACGAGCACTATTTAATGTATCTTTACATTCAGCTACATTGGCAATAGCTTTATAGATATCTTCAAGTTGAGCTGTTACTGTAGTTGGCATCCATGTAGTAGTACCTTGAGTTAAAAGATAATCCCCAATGCTTTTTAAAGCCTCTGGAGTGGAGTCCATAGTGTCATGACCTACAGCACCATGGATATGAGTATCAATAAGACCTGGAATAATGAATGCATCATTATATTCTTTTACAGGAATATTTTCTTTTTCGACGTCTTCTTTAGAAAGAAAACCAGCAAATTTATTATCTTCAACAATTAGATAATTATTGCTTTCAATAAAATCTGCAGTAAAAATTTTTTGAGCCTTAATAGCAATTTTAGTCATTAAGAACACTTCCTCGATTTTTTTTATTTTGAGAACGAGATTGGAATACTTGAATTCTGGACTGATGACTATCAACTAAAATTTCAGATAAACTTAAAGCTGTTTGATTAGCTCTGCTAAAGAGTGCTTCTAATAAAACAGGAACATTAGTTCCACTGATAACTTTACTATTTGGTAAATGTGTGGATAAAATAACGCTTTGATTAAAAGGTGTACCGCCTGCTATATCTGTGCAAAAAATAATATCAGAACAATTTAAGCGGTCAACAGCTTCTTGTAATTGTTTAGCTAATTCTGTATTTGTAGAACCGATAGGAAAATCAATCGCTTCAAATTTATCTTGTTTGCCAGCAATAACTTCAATAGATGAAGCAAGGCCAGATGCAAAGTTACCATGTCCTGTAACTATAATACCTATCAACAAAAAAACCTCCCTGGAGTGAATATCCTCATATTTTAAATTCTTTGTATATTAATTGTATCATAAAATAAGTATATCTACAGTTTATTTAATGTATTTTTTTAAGCATACAACTAAATGATAATAATTATTAAAAAGTAAAAAAAAGCTATAAAAAATTAATTTTATTTAGTAAAACATAGAATAATGAAGAATATAAAAGAAAATAGGAGAAAAAAGGAGATAATATGGAATTTTTAGCGTTTGATTTATTGTTAGTATAATCATATAATATACACATAAGGAACAAACAATATTGATAAGGAATTAGAAATTATCAATTTATTTAATGTGTATATATCTAAGTATTGGAGGAATTTATAATGAAAAAATGGGTTTGCAGTATTTGTGGTTATGTGTATGAAGGTGAAAGCGCACCAGAACAGTGCCCAATTTGTAAAGCACCAGCAGATAAATTTGTAGAACAATCCGGTGAATTAGTATTCGCTGACGAACATCGTGTAGGCGTAGCAAAAGGTGCTGACCCTCGCATTATCGAAGGTTTACAGCAGAACTTCACTGGCGAATGCACAGAAGTTGGTATGTACCTCGCTATGAGCCGTGTTGCTGAACGTGAAGGTTATCCTGAAATCGCTGATGCTTACAAACGTTATGCTTTTGAAGAAGCAGAACATGCTGCAAAATTTGCTGAACTTCTCGGTGAAGTTGTAACTGACAGCACTAAGAAAAATCTTGAACTCCGTGTTGCTGCTGAACATGGTGCATGCGCTGGTAAAAAAGAACTTGCTACTTTAGCTAAAGAACTTGGCTTAGATGCAGTTCATGATACAGTTCATGAAATGGCTAAAGACGAAGCTCGTCATGGCTGTGGCTTCAATGGCCTCTTAAAACGTTACTTCGGTAAATAATTTGATATAGATAGGATTATTAAAAGAGTATGGTGTAAGCCATACTCTTTTTTATTTTTATAAATAGTTATTGAATGTTATAAATTTATATTAGTATAATAAATTTGATAGAATTTTTATTAAATTTTTTGAGGATTGATTTTATGAGTTACACAGGTTCATTATTTAATTTTATTAACAATTCAACATCATCATTTCATACAGTTTTAAATGCACAATCATATTTAATAAAAAATGGCTTTGAAGAAGTCGATTTTAGTGAAGATTGGCAGTTAAAAGCAGATAAAAAATATTTTACGAAGATATATGATTCAACATTGATTGCATTTATTCCACATCAAAATTTGCGTGAAGGTATGAAAATTGCTGTCAGCCATACAGATTTTCCTTGTTTAAAGATAAAACCTAGTGCTGATATTATGCAAAATGATTATGGCAAATTAAATGTAGAAGTTTATGGTGGTATGATTTTAAATACATGGTTTGATAGACCATTATCCATAGCGGGAAAAGTCGTTTTGAAAGGTCAAGATTGTTATCAGCCAGATGTGAAATTTGTAGATTTTAAACGACCATTGATGATTATTCCTAATCTTGCTATTCACATGGATAGAAGTATTAATTCTGGTAAAAGTATAAGTAAACAAAAAGAAATATTGCCTTTAGCTTTTATGCAAACTGAAAATAATAGTGAAGATGAATTAGCAAATGATAATAGTAAATTAATTAAGTTGTTAGCTGAAGAATTATCTTGCGCTCAAGAGGATATTTTGAGCTATGATTTAACTGTATATCAGGTGGAAACTCCGTATTATTTAGGTTTTGCAGGTGAATTAGTAACAGCACCTAGATTAGATAATATAACTTCTGTTAAAGCTTGTATTGAAGGAATTATCGCTGACAAGCGTAAGGTAGGTTTAGATATAGCCGTTTTATTTGATAATGAAGAAGTGGGCAGTAGAACAAAACAGGGCGGAGCTTCTAATGTTTTATCAAATGTAATTGAACGCATTTATATGGCTTTTGGTTATACTAGACAGGCATTTTTGGCAGATTTAGCAAAGAGCTTTATGTTATCTATAGATGTAGCTCATGCTATGCACCCTAATTATGTAGAGAAAAATGATTTGACTAATAAGCCAATATTAAATAAAGGTTTAGCTATAAAAATGGCAGCTAGTCAATCGTATGCAGGAGATGCTGAAGCTATTGCTATCGTAAGAGCTTTATGTGAAAAATATAAAATAAATTATCAGATGTATGTAAATAATTCAGATATTCCAGGTGGGTCAACTATAGGCTCAATAGCTTCCGCTTTATTGACTATGAGAACATTAGATGTAGGTATTCCTATTTTAGCTATGCATTCAGCACGAGAAACTATGGGGAAAGATGACCAAAAATCTTTAGAAAAATTAGTTAGAGTATTTTTTGAAGGTTTTTATTAAAATATAGAGGTGATATAGATGAAAGTTTTAGTAGTGATGCCATTTAAAGATAAGCATAAAGTATTAATGGCTCAAAATTTTCCTCAAGTAGAATTTATTTATGAACGCAATCCAGACAAAGAATTAGTGGAAAATGTGGAAGCGATTATTGGCAATGTTAAGCCGAGTCTATTGAAAAATGCTAAAAATTTAAGATGGTTGCAATTAAATAGCGCAGGTACTGATGGATATTGTGAAAAAGGTATTTTGCCAATGCAAACTATATTGACTAATGCTACAGGGGCATATGGTTTAGCTTTATCTGAATATATGCTTGCTGTATTGATGGCTATGCAGAAAAAATTATATAGTTATCACGATAATCAAAAACAATCTCTATGGAAAGATGAAGGCGAAGTAACTTCTATTTTTGAGTCTACTATCTTAGTTGTGGGTTTAGGTGATATAGGAAGTTGTTTTGCTAAACGAGTAAAAGCCCTAGGTGCAAAAGTAATCGGTATTAAGCGTCGCCTTGGTGAAAAACCAGACTATGTGGATGAATTAGTTAGTCTAGATAAATTAAATGAGTATTTACCTAAAGTTGATATAGTAGCTACTGTATTGCCAGGAACGAAAGCGACTTATCAGATTTTTGATAAAGAAAAATTCGCTTTGATGAAAAAAGGTGCCTTCTTTATTAATGCAGGTCGTGGAAGTGCTGTAGTTGAAGATGATTTAATAGAAGCTTTAAATTCAAATCATTTAGCAGGTGCTGCTATTGATGTAACGCATATAGAGCCATTACCACAAACAAGTGCTTTATGGCAGACAAAAAATCTGCATATTACACCACATACAGCAGGTCAATATCATTTGGCAAAGACCTTAGATAATATAGTGAATATCGCTAAAGGTAATTTGCAAGCTTTGATAGATGGCAAAGAATTAAAAAATATTGTCGATTTTGAAACTGGATATAAAAAATAAAAATAGCCACTCATTATAGTGATAAATAATGAGTGGCTTTGTTTTTTATATTAAGCTTTCCAAAGGCTGTGAAGATTGCAATAAGCATAAGCTGTAATTACTTCTTCACCATCTAAAAGAGCAAATTGAGCTGTTGGAGGAGTATTAGGTTGTAGTACCTTACGTTGATTGCCTTTATTTGTTTCAAGTGATATCCATTCAATATAATGTTCAGGAATCATAGGATGTTCAACAGAGCCTACAGAAACAGTAACAATATTTCCTTTTTGAGAAATCACAGGAACGTGTTTTTCTACAGCAGCATCAGTAGTACCAGGAATAATTTCTTTCATTTTTTCACCACAGCAGATAACAGGCACGCCTTTATCTTTTACAAAAGCAATGATATTACCGCAGTGTGAACAAATATAAAATTTTTGAGACATAAAAATCCCTCCTCAAATATATAATAATTATATTATAGCATTATATACAGATACAGACCTAGCATTTAATGTATTTTGTTGGTAAATTTTAGGTCTATTTTGTGGTTTGATAAATGCTTTATCATCAAATTCTGTATTGATAATTAACTGCCAAGGCGTATCATGTGGAAGTGATGGTAAATTAATGCGATGATTTTCCCAGTGAGCGTTGATAGCGATATAGATAAAATCATCACGACCATCTTCTGTTTTGCCTGTCAACATAATGCAGACAACACGATTGCCATGAGAAGAGTCAAATTGCCATGGATTAATACCATGTAAGCTTACAGCAGGATAATTTTTAGGTGTACCCTCAGAAGCACGGCGGAAAAGAGGGTGTTCTTTTCTAAACGCAATTAGCTGTTTGAAGAATAAGAACATATCATGATTTTCTTGTAATTGGTTCCAATTCAACCATGAAGTTTCATTATCTTGGCAGTAAGCATTATTATTGCCAAATTGAGAATTACAAAATTCATCACCAGCTAAAAGCATAGGAATACCAATGCTACAGAATAAGATTGTTGCAGCATTGCGTACCATTTTTCTACGCAAAGTCAAAATTTCAGGGTCTGTTGTTTCGCCTTCAACACCACAGTTCCAACTGATATTATCATTAGCACCATCTGTATTATTCCATCCATTTTCTTCATTGTGTTTTTCATTGTAAGAAAATAAATCCCACAATGTGAAGCCATCATGACAAGTAATGAAGTTGATGGAAGCATAATTACCTCGATTAGAAGGATTGTAAATATCTTCAGAACCAGTGATACGATTTACTATAGCTTGAGCAAAACCTAAATCGCCTTTGAGGAAATGGCGAACATCATCACGATAATGACCATTCCATTCAGACCATTTACCATAAGCAGGGAATGTACCTACTTGATATAATCCACCAGCGTCCCATGCTTCAGCAATTAAAATAGTATTATTGAGCAATGGGTCGAAGGTCAATAATTCTAAAAGTGGAGGGTTACTCATAGGAGAACCGTCTTGATTGCGTCCTAAGATGGAAGCTAAGTCAAAACGGAAGCCATCAATATGATATTCAGCTGTCCAATGGCGTAGACAGTTTAAAATCATTTGGCGAACAATTGGATTATTGCAATTTAAAGTATTACCACAACCACTGAAATTATAATATTCACCATTTGGCCCTAGAATATAATAGGCTTTATTATCAATACCCTTAAAGGATATATATGGGCCACGTTCATCGCCTTCTGCTGTATGATTAAAAACAACATCAAGAATAACTTTTATATTATTTTTATGTAATTCTTTAATTAGATTTTTAAATTCATAATTTTGCATGGAGTATTTTCCACTAGCAGCATAGCCTGCTTTAGGCGCAAAAAAAGATATTGGATTATAACCCCAATAATTTAAAAGGCGATTACCTTTACTATCATAACGAATAGTATCGTTAATGACATCTTCGTTTTCATCAAATTCAAAGATTGGTAAAAATTCAACAGCATTGATACCCAATTCTTTGAGATAAGGAATTTTTTCAATAAATCCAGCATAAGTCCCAGGGTGTTTTACTTTGGAAGATTCATGACGAGTGAAACCACGTAAATGTGTTTCATAAATGATTAAATCACCATGGTCTGTTTTTTGTGGTAAATCAGAGTCTAATTCAAAATCACTAATTACTACTTTGGAACGATATTGAAATATATTATCTTTATCTGGCAATTTACCCCATTCATTGCGACCAGAGACCATTTTAGCGTATGGGTCTAAAATGATTTTGCGACGGTCGTAAATATCGCCAGTGGTTTTATCATATTTTCCATCAATGCGAAAACCATATTCTATATTTTCATAATCTAAATCGAGTACAATCATGGCAAAAACGTTGCCAACACGATAATTTTCAGGATATGGAATTATCGCAAAAGGTTTAGGTGCTCTGTCTTTGAATAATACTAATTCACAACTTGTAGCACCGGCTGAATATATGCAAAAATTAACTCCTCCAGGAACAATAGAGGAGCCGTTTAAGCGGAAAAATCCGCGTCTAATTTTAAATTGTTTGAACGTATCAGTAGGCAGAATATCTAATTGCATGATAACACCTCATTAATGTATCAGAGCATATTTTTTTATAGCATCATCAATTGAAGGAGCGAGTTCAATTGTATCTGTTAAACCTGTTAAATCAAATATTTCTGATATTTTATCAATTATGGAAACAAAGATTGCTTTTATATTTAATAATTTAGCTTTGTTGGCAATATTAGAAAGTAAATATAGACCATAATTAGAAATGTAATTACAATCAGACATATCAATTATAATATTGTCACCAGAAGTCATTTTATCTAAAATTTCAATTTTTGCTTGTTGTGCAGTAGATATATCTAATTTACCCTTTATTGCTATAATGTGAAGTTTTTCCTTTTGATTAGTGCGAGTTTCCAATATAGTAAATACCTCCTAATGACTATAAATAAAAATAATATTATAATAAATTTTAGCTATACAAAAATATAAATAATACTACTAATGTATATATATATTAGCTAAATAAGCAATATATTGTAAATTGGAATATAACGATATCTGCCTACTAATATAAAATTTAATATAGTTTTAAATTTTATTATAGCTAGAAATAGGGATTTATATATCTGAATAAAATGACTAAAAGTAAATTATATTATGGTATATTTCCTAATATTATTTTATAAAAGTTTACACTGTTTTGCAAGTATTAGAGCCTTATTTGTTAGCTTTGGTCAATAAAAAATCAATGCAGAAATTAATCTGCATTGATTTTATTATTATTATTTATTTAATGGTTTTTTTAAAATAGCTAAGAGAATCATAGAAACGACAGCACCTATAGCTATAGCTAATAAGTACATGAGAGGATTTCCGATTGTTGGAACAACGAAAATACCACCGTGAGGAGCACGAAGAGTACATTCAAAAGCCATAGACAAAGCACCAGCCACAGCAGACCCGATAACACAAGATGGAATTACACGAGCAGGGTCAGCAGCAGCAAATGGAATTGCACCTTCAGTGATGAAAGATAATCCCATTACATAGTTTGTGATACCAGATTTTCTTTCAGCTTCAGTGAAGCGATTGCCAAAGAATGTAGTACAAAGAGCAATAGCAATTGGAGGAACCATACCACCTGCCATAACAGAAGCCATAATACCAAATTCACCATCAGCTAAAAGAGCAGTACCTGTTACATATGCTGCTTTGTTGAATGGGCCACCCATATCGATGGACATCATACCGCCAACGATAATACCGATTAAAATACGGCTACTAGGATCCATACCTTTTAATGTTTCAACAAGCCATGTATTAATAGCACTTACAGGAGGGTTGATAATGAAGGTAATAGCAATACCCATCAATAATACACCAAATAAAGGATAGATTAAGATAGTTTTGATACCTTCGAGAGATTCAGGTAATACTTTGCAAACTTTTCTAAGACCTAAAATGATATAACCAGCAGCAAAACCTGCGATTAAAGCACCCAAGAAACCAGAACCACCAGTGTTTGCCATAGCACCACCAACGAAACCAGCAACAAGACCTGGGCGGTCAGCAATACTCATACCGATAAATCCAGCAAGTACAGGAAGCATAAATCCGAAAGAAACACCGCCGACATTTTTGAAGAAGGCAGCAAGTGGAGTATTAGAACCGAAATTAGAAGGATTAGCTGGATCATAAACATCGACTAAGAATGCAATAGCGATTAAGATACCACCGCCAACAACGAATGGAAGCATATGAGAAACACCATTCATTAAGTGTTTATAAAGTTGACGACCGATACTTTCATTTTCACTAGAAGTAGTGGAAGCACTGTCATCATCGCCAGAACCTTTATATATAGGAGCATCTTGAGCCATTGCTTTATCTAAAAGTTCATCAGCTTTATTGATACCATTAGCTACTTTAGTAATGATAACATGTTTACCATTGAAACGAGCCATTGGTACATTTTTATCAGCAGCAACGATAATACATTTTGCATTAGCGATATCTTCATCAGTTAATACATTTTTTCTACCGCCAGCGCCATTTGTTTCAACTTTGATGGAAATATTTTTGCGTTTAGCATGTTGTTCTAAGGATTCAGCTGCCATATAAGTATGAGCGATACCAGTAGGGCAAGCTGTAACAGCTAATACATCATAACCAGTAGAAGTTTCTTCTTTGGCAGGTGCAGTTTCTGCTTTAGTTTCTTCTTGAGTTGGTGGATTTTCTTTATCATTGATTAATTTTAAGAATTCATCTACAGATTTTGCAGCGATTAAGGATTCTTTAAAATCAGGATCCATTACCATCATAGCAAGTTTACTTAATAATTCTACATGTAAATCGCTTGCAGTATCTGGAGCTGCAATCATGAAGAATAAGCGAGATGGATTGCCATCTAAAGCTTCAAAGTCCATACCATCAGGAATAACCATAGCAGCAAGACCAGCTTCTTTTACAGCAGCGCTTTTTGCATGTGGTGTAGCGATACCATCGCCTAATCCAGTGGAACCAGATTCTTCACGAGCTATTACGGCTTTTAAGTATTCTTCTTTGTTATTGAGGTTACCGCTTTTTTCCATTAAATCAGCTAAGATTTCAATAGCTTCAGTTTTGGATTTTGGCGGAGCAACATTTAATTGAATACTAACTGGTTTTAATAAGTCGGTAATTTTCATTTAATATATCTCCTTAATATTATTAACTTTTATGAAGTTAGTTATTTAAAGTTTTTAATAAAGCTTCAACTTCACTGCGAGTTGCTAAATTTTCAGAGAATGCAGAAGCAGAACCAGTAGCAACTCCCATATAGAAAGCTTTTTCATAGCTATTTGTTTCAATATAGCCTGTTAAGAAACCAGCAACCATGGAATCACCAGCACCGATGGAGTTTACTAATTTTCCTTTAGGAACAGGGCTATATGTTATGGAACCATCTTCAGCTACTAAGATAGCACCATCTTTACCCATAGAAACTAATACATTTTTCGCTCCCATATCCTGGAGTTTTTTAGCATAAGTGATGATGTCATCATTGCAAGTTAAAGTAACATTAAACATTTCAGCTAATTCATGGTTGTTAGGTTTAATTAAGAATGGACGATATTTTAAAACATTAAGTAAGAGATTTTTAGTAGCATCAACAACGATATTGATGTTGCGATTTTCTAAACGAGCCATGATTTTTTCATAGATATCATCTGGCAAAGTTTTAGGAATACTACCAGCTAAAACTAAAGTATCACCAGCAGTTAATTTATCTAATTTAGCAAATAATTCTTCAATAGCATTTGCTGGAATATCAGGGCCTTGACCATTGACTTCAGTTTCTTCGTCATTTGTTTTAATTTTTACATTTATACGAGAAAAGCCATTTGGTAATTCAATGAAATCACTTTTACAACCAAAACTATGAAGCTGGCGAATGATTTCTTTTCCAGTGAAACCGGAAATAAAGCCTAAAGCTGTACTATCAATACCAAGATTTTTCAATACGATAGAAACGTTTATACCTTTTCCGCCACCTAAAACTTGTTCATAATTTACACGGTTAGTAGCTCCAGCAATAAATTCTGGCATGCGAACAATGTAATCGATAGCAGGATTAAATGTTACAGTATAAATCATTTACAACACCTCCATGATATTTGTATAATCAAGATATTTTTTATCTTTTAAGATGTCAGTGATGATGATGGCATCTTCTAAGTTAGCAAAAGTTATAGGTGTTATTTGGTCAAATTTAGTGGAGTCAGCCAAGACATAAGCTTCTTGACAGTGTTTTAAAGCAGTTTTTTTCACACAAGCTTCAACACTATCAGGAGTAGAAAACCCTGCCTGAAGGCTAATACCATTTGTGCCAAAGAAGCCTTTAGTAAAATTATAAGGTTGAAGATTTTCGATAGATGTTGTGCCGATAATAGCTCCAGTAGATTTTTTTAATTGACCACCAATGATGAAAGCATTAAAACCTTTATCAGTTAATTTTTGAGCATGAATAATGCCATTTGTTATATAGGTTGCTTTTTTTTCAGTTAAATGGTCGATGATTAATTCTGTAGTAGTACCAGCATCAATATAAATTAAATCATGAGGTTTTACTAAACTAGCAGCTTTTTTGGCGATTAAGTTCTTTTCTGTAATTTGTAAATCATGTTTAGTGTGAATGTCTTTTTCATCAGCAGTATAAAAATCAATGCTAGTTGCTCCGCCATAGACTTTACGGAGCTTTCCAGCTTTATCAAGTGCTGTCAAATCACGACGAATAGTAGATTCAGATGTATTTAATAAAGTAGTTAATTCTAATAAAGTAACGCTAGATTTAGTTTTTAGTAAATTTAAAATAGCACAATGACGATCTTGTGTTAACATAAGCTCACCTCATTTCAAGATTATTATATCACTCAAACTCATTCAAAGTCAATCATAAAATGGGTGAAATCTGCTAAAATAAATCAAAATCGGTCAATTAAATTATAATTATCTCTGTCATAAGTATTTTTTCATAGAGAATATATATATAAATATGATATGATTAAAATAAAAAAGGAGGTTACATATTGAATACTAAAAAAAGTAAATTGAGCCAGTACGTGAAGAAATATATTTATATTTTTATTGGTTCGATAATCACAGCAATAGGGTTAGAAATATTTTTAATTCCTAATAATATAATTGATGGTGGCGTAGTAGGTATTTCTATTATGCTCAGTGCTATAACAGGACTTCCTTTCGGTGCATTTTTAATTTTGATAAATTTACCTTTTTTATATTTAGGATATAAACATATAGGTAAAGCTTTTGCTATAGCGACTACTTTTGCTGTAATATCATTGTCATTTTGGTCTAGTGTATTTTTACCTGTATTGCCTGTAACTAATGATTATTTTTTGGCAGCAGTTTTTGGCGGTATTATTACAGGAACAGGTGTGGGTCTTATAATTCGCAATGGTGGCTCTTTAGATGGAACGGAAATTGTGGCGATTTTGACAGATAAGAAAACAGTTTTTTCTGTTGGCGAAATTGTCATGTTTATAAATCTATTTATTTTAAGTAGTGCAAGTTTAGTTTTTGGCTGGGATAAAGCTATGTATTCATTAGTAGCTTATTTTGTTATCGCTAAAATGATTGATGTAGTTTTAAAAGGTTTAGAGGAAACTTATTCTGTAATGATAGTTACTTCACAACATACGGATATTTTAAATCGTTTGATGTTGGAAATGGATAAAGGTGTAACTGTGCTTCATGGAGAAGGTGGGTATACGAAAGAAAAACGAAAAATTTTATATTGTGTAGTAACTAGATTAGAGATAGATAAATTAAAAAATATGGTTTTAGATATAGATGAAGGTGCATTTGTAACTATTAATCCTGTTAGTGATATTGTAGGTGGAAGATTGAGAGTAAAGAAAAATCATTAAATAATATATTAAATGTATAATTACATAAATAATTTGTAACTTTTTAAAATGCTTGACGATATAATAACTAGAGAACTATAATACAAGGTATAAGAAAACTTTATATAATTTAATAAAATAATAAAAATAATATATAAAAATATAGCTACAAATTATGTGTTTTTTGCATTTACATATATTATAAAAATCTAATTAGGGAATAAATAATATTCTTATTATTTTATATAAATATTGGGTCTAATATGATATTTTTCATTCATACCTTAGTCAGGAAAAATGAGTGGGTCTAGTATTTAATTTATTTAGGAGGGGTACTGTGGAAAAGTATAATTCTATTTGGGACATGTACCAAAAAAAAGGAATGAGTCGTCGTTCCTTCATCAAAGCTTGTACAGCAATGGCTGCTATGCTTGGCATAGCTCCAAGTATGTTATCTGAAGTTGTAGAAGCAGCAGAAAAAAGATTACCAGTTGTGGTATGGCTTCATGGTCATGAATGTACAGGCTGTAGTGAAGCCTTCATTCGTTCTGGAGCACCAATGGCATCTGACGTAGTGTTAAATATGATTGCTTTAGAGTATGACGATACTTTAGCAGCTGCCAGCGGACAACCATTTGAAGAACATCTTCAAGAAATTATTAAAGCATATGATGGTCAATATATTTTGGCTGTAGAAGGAGCAGTACCTGCTCTTGCAGATTCTGGCTATTGTATGGTAGGTGGTCATGCTTTCATTAATCAGTTAAAAGAAGCAGCAGCTCATTGTGCTGCAATTATTAACTATGGTTCTTGCTCTGCATGGGGCGGTATTCAAGCTGCTAGACCAAATCCTACACAATCTACTGGCGTACCTAATATTATTGGTGATAAACCTATTATCAATGTACCAGGTTGCCCACCAATTCCAGAAGTAATGACTGGTGTTATCGCTCATTATGCTATGTTTGGTAAATTACCACCTGTAGATAATGAAGGACGTCCAAAACAATTCTTTGGTAATCGTTTGCATGATACTTGCTATCGTCGTCCATTCTTTGATGCTGGTCTTTTTGCTGAAGATTTCAATGATAAAGGTGCTAAAGCAGGTTGGTGTTTATATAAATTAGGTTGCCGTGGACCTGAAACTTATAGCTCTTGTGGTAACCTTCGTTGGTGGAATGGTTTATCTTATCCTGTACAATCTGGGGCAAGTTGTATCGGTTGTACAAACAAAAACTTCTGGGATGAAGATCCATTATATGAACGTATACCAGATGTTCCAGGTATTAGTAGCCTAGGTCTTGGTAATATTGATACAGTTGGTGGTATTGCACTTGGTGCTATGGCTGTCGGTATCGCAGGACATGCAGCTACATCTGCTATTCAGAAAAAGAAAAGAGATGCAGCTGAAGCTAAAAAAAGCTCTGAAAGAAAGGACGGTTGATAAATAATGGCACATATAGTAGTAGACCCAATAACACGTATTGAAGGACATTTACGTGTAGAAATTGAAGTGGAAGGCAATAAAGTAACAGATGCTATTTCTAGCGGAACAGCTTGGAGAGGTCTTGAAGTAATTGCTAAAAATCGTGACCCTCGCGATTTATGGGCATATATTCAACGTATTTGTGGCGTATGTACTAGTTCTCATTCTTTGGGCTGTGTTCGTGCAGTAGAAGATGCACTCGGCATTAAAATTCCTAAAAATGCAAACTATATTCGTAATATAATGGCAGCAACACTTACTGTTCATGACCATTTAGTACATTTTTATCATTTACATGCATTAGATTGGGTTAGCCCACTTGAAGCATTAAAAGCAGACCCAACAGCAACTGCTAATTTACAAAATGCAGTGCTTGCAAATTATAAATTACCATTTAATGGTCCAATGGAATATGATTTTTCTGCATATCCAAAAGATTTCCCAAAAGCAACACCAGCATATTTCCAAGCAATTAAAGATAAAGTTCAAGCTTTAGTTAGCGGTGGACAGCTCGGTATTTTTGCTGCAAACTGGTGGGATCATCCAGATTATCAAATTCTTCCTCCAGAAGTACATTTAATGGCTATCGCTCATTATTTAAATATGCTCGATAAACAACGTGAAGTAGTTATTCCTCATGTTATTTTTGGTGGTAAAAATCCACATCCTCATTATGTTGTTGGTGGTATGCCATGCGCTATTTCCATGGACGAAATGAATGCTCCTGTTAATAGCCAGCGTTTAGCTGCTGTAGATACTTCCATCAATTTAAGCATGGATTTAGTAAATAATTTCTATTTACCTGACTTATTAGCTATTGGTCATATTTATGCTCAGAAGGGTTTAATCACTGGCGGTGCTGGTCTTGCTAAAGAACGTGTATTAGGATTTGGCTCCTTCCCAGAAGAACCATTTGCAGGTACAGCTAATGGTGGAGATTGGTTCAATCAAATCATGATTCACTGCAATGCTGTAGTTGAAAACTTTGGTGCTGGCGTTATGAACGCAAAAGTTACTGAAGTTACAGCTGATGACTTAAAAGATCCAGAAGTATTAACAGAAACTACAACTCATGCATGGTATAAAGATGGAGATGCTCTTCATCCATGGGATGGTAAATCTGAAGCTGAATACACTGGTGATAAAAACGGTAATAAGAGCCATTGGGAACAGCTTAATGAAAAAGGCAAATATTCATGGATTAAAACACCATTATGGCGTGGCAAAATGGCAGAAGTTGGACCTCTTGCTCGTTATATTATTATTTATACAAAAGTTAAACAAAATCTTCTCCAACCAAATTGGGCAGAAAAGATGATGGTAGATCAAGTAGATGCTATTTCTAAATTATTAAATGTAGCACCAGAAGTATGGTTACCATCTACACTTGGACGTACAATTACTCGTGGTTTAGATGCACAGCTTAATGCTTGCATGAATAAATATTTCTTCGGAAAACTCATTAAAAATATTGCTAATGGTGATACAGATACAGCTAATACTACTAAATGGGATCCATCTACATGGCCAACTGAAGAAGTAAAAGGTGTGGGTCTTTATGAAGCTCCTCGTGGTGCACTTAGCCATTGGGTTGCAATTAAAGATAAGAAATGTAGCAACTATCAAGCAGTAGTACCAACTACATGGAATGCTTGTCCTCGTGATGAAGTGGCAGGTCAAGGTGCTTTTGAACGTGCTATGATGGATACTGCTGTTAAAATTCCAGAAAAACCATTAGAAATTGTCAAAGCTATACGTTCTTTTGACCCATGTATAGCTTGTGCTACTCACTTATATGATGCGAAGGGAAGAACAATAAGTACAGTTAATACTGACCCTTATATTAGGGGTGGTTTAAATGGCTAAGTTAGTTCATCCAAAGGGACAATTAAAGAAATATTATATTTTTAGTCCATTTTTAAGAATATTTCATTGGATTATGGTTTGGTGTATTGCTGGATTATTTATTACAGGATTATTGATTATGGACCCTATTTCTGGTGGCCCAGGTCATGAACCAACTTTTGCAGATTGGCGTTTATCTGTAGATTTAATCCGTAATATTCACTTCTTATTAGGCTTTATTTTTACAGCTTCATTTACATTGCGTATTTATGGCTGGATTATCAATCGTGGTGACCGTTTGTTACCTAAATTCTGGACTACTAAATACATGGAAGAAACTGTAGAAGTAGCACTTCACTACAGCCTATTAAAATATTCTCATAAACCATATTTACGTAATCCTTTGGCTCGTGGCTCATATTTAGCATTATATGTTATGGTTTTAGTAGAAATCGTAACAGGTTTTGCTATGTACTATATGCCTAACTCCACAGGTGTACCAGCTTCTATTTTTGGTTGGTCAATCGGTATGTATGGTGAAATGATTTTCCATTGGGTTCATCATTATTTTGCTTGGTTCATTATGTTCTTTGCTATGGGTCATGTATATATGGTATTCAGAGCAGACTTAATGGAACGTGAAGGCGAAGCTGCTAGTATGTTCTCTGGTACAAAAACTTTAGCACATATTCCATCTGATATTGATGACCTCAAAGATAAAAAAGGACATATTGCAGAAGATTAAGGAGATGTAATTTTCATGTGTCTTACTTGTGGTTGCCTTTTTGGTGGAAAAGGTAATAAATTAAGATTTAAAGTTGAAGGATATACAAAGGAAAATGCTAAAGAACTTAAAGAAAGTTTATTAGGATTACCTGGAGTATATAACGTTCATATTCATGCGCATAACGGTGAAACAACGATTAATTATAATCCTGCTAAAACACCGCTAACACAGTTGACTGCTGAGTTTACTCAGCGTGGGTTAACTGCTCTGTTATAAGGAGATAAAAACAGTCGGGTTTTTACCCGACTGTTTTATTATTTTAGATTATGCATGAAATGGCATTAGCAGAAGGCATTTTAGATATTGTGCTTTCTTATGCAGATAAAAATGAAGCGAAAAAAGTAACAGAAATTTCTGTTTTAGTTGGTGAAATGACAGGTGTTGTAGATGAGTCTTTAGAATTTTGTTTTACTTCTATAGCTAAAGACACGAAAGCTGAAGGAGCAAAATTGATTTTAAAGAGAATACCACTTGTAGCAAGATGTTTAGAATGTGGTAAGGAAACTAAGATAGAAAGATACAACTTTACTTGTCCTCATTGTGGTTCTTTGCGCATGGAAACTATATCGGGACGAGAGCTTCGAGTAGAATCATTGGAGGCGGATTGAATGGATATTCCTGTAATGCAAGATATTCTTGGCAGAAATGATGAAATTGCTGGCAAGAATAAATCTTTATTTGATAAACATGGTATTTTAGCTATTAATTTATTGGGTTCTCCTGGTTCAGGTAAAACAACTTTATTAGAACGAACTATCGCTCACTTAAAAGATGATTTACGCTTAGCTGTTATTGAAGGTGATTTATTTACCGATAAAGATGCTGATAGAATAGCACAGCATAATGTGCCAGTAATCCAGATTAATACAAATGGTGGTTGTCATTTAGATGCGCCAATGGTAGAAGAAGTACTTGGCGATTTAGACCTTGATAAATTAGATGTTGTAATCATCGAAAATGTGGGTAATCTCGTTTGTCCAGCAGAATTTGTCGTTGGTGAAGATATGAAGGTTACTGTTTTAAGTATTACTGAAGGCGATGATAAACCATTAAAATATCCGATTATTTTCAAAGAGTCTAAAGTGGCTATTTTAAACAAAGTTGATATTTTACCATTTACTAATTTTGATATGGAAGCTGCTAAACATGATTTAAAATGTATTCATCCACAGCTTGAAATCATGGAAACTGCTGCTTCTAAAGATGTAGGTGTAGATAAATGGTGTGATTTTATCCGCAGTGAATTTAAGAAAAAACAAGAACAGTTAAAATTAGGAGAATAATTATGGCAGATATTTCAGTTGTAGGTATTGGCAATATCATCATGCAAGATGAAGGTTTTGGTGTTAGATGTGCAGAATATTTGCAGAAAATCACTGACTATCCTGATTTTGTACAAATTATAGATGGTGGTACTTTAGGTATGGATTTAATGCCATATATTGCAGGTACTAAAAAATTATTATTGATTGATGCGATGAACATTGATGCGCCTGTAGGTAGTTTTCATAGTTTTACAGGTGATGAATTAAATGCATATTTTAAAGATAAAATATCTGTACATGATTTAGGCGTTAATGATATGTTAGCTGTTTTGAAATTAACTGATAATCCTATTGAAGAAGTTGTTGTAATGGGTATAAAACCAGAGGTTGTTTCTATGGGATTGGATATGACAGAAAAAATAGCTGAAAAAGTACCAGAAGTAGCTCAAAAGGCTAAGGAGCTAGTTGATAAATGGGTAGCAGAGTATCAGAAATAAAAAGATATCAGATACGTGTAGAAGGTATTGTACAAGGTGTAGGCTTTAGACCGTTCATATATGGCTTAGCTATACAGTCTTGTTATAGCGGTTATGTATTAAATGATGTAGAAGGCGTTTTGCTGGAAATTCAGGGACAAGATATAGATATAGAAAATTTTTGTCAATGTATAAAGACAAAAGCGCCTAAAGCATCATATATAACAAATATCAGCTATCATGAGATTGATGTAATTTGTGATGATGAAGAGTTTATAATTCAAAAAAGCCCACAAGGTTTGACGAAAGAAACTTTGATTTCTCCAGATTTAGCTATTTGCGAAGATTGTAAACGAGAAATAAAAGATAAAAACAATAGAAGATATCAATATGCTTTTACGAATTGCACAAATTGTGGGCCACGTTTTTCCATAGTGCAAGACATTCCTTATGACCGCCAAAATACTACGATGAAAGTATTTCCTATGTGTAAAAAGTGCGAAGATGAATATACTAATCCATTAGATAGACGATTTCATGCTCAACCAAATGCTTGTGATATTTGCGGACCACAGTATAAATTAGTAGCTGATAAAGTATATATAGCTAATGAAAGTATAAAAAAAGCACATGAATTAATCAAAAAAGGTGCTATTGTCGCTGTAAAGGGGATAGGCGGATATCATTTAGTCTGTGATGCTTTTAATGAAGAAGCTGTAGCTAATTTGCGACAGCGAAAAATTCGCGAGGATAAACCTTTTGCAGTGATGGCTACTAATCTTGATATAGTAAAAAAAATCTGTGAAGTGAATGATAAAGAAGAAGAATTATTGACTTCTATGCAAGCACCGATTGTTTTATTGCATAAAGCAAAAGCTTATAACTTAGCATCAAAGGTAGCACCTCATAATGCTTATTTAGGTGTGATGATAGCATATGCACCAATTCATTATTTATTATTAAATGATGATGATGTATTTGTAATGACAAGTGCTAATTTAAGTGATGAGCCGATTGTTTATCAAGATGAAGAAGCTAAATCACATTTATTAACAATAGCGGATTATATACTTTCACATAATAGAATTATTCAAACGCGTGTAGATGATTCTGTAGTGCGAGTGTTTAATGATAAACAGATGTTAATACGCAGAAGTAGAGGATATGTTCCTTCTCCAGTATTATTAAAAGGCGATTTGATAAGTGATATTCCTGTGTTAGCCTGTGGCCCAGAATTAAAAAATACTTTTTGTATGACGAAAGGGCAAAAGGTTTTTTTGAGTCAGCATATAGGTGATTTAGAAAATATGGCAGTTAATAACGCTTATAAAAATAGTATTGATTTATTTAAGCGTCTATTTACTATTAAACCAAAGCTTATTGCTTGTGATATGCACCCTGAGTATTTTTCGACAAAATTTGCCAAAAGCTATGCTCAAGATAATGATTTACCATTAATACAGGTACAACATCATCATGCACATATTGCTTCAGTCATGGCAGAGCATGATTTAAAAGGTGATGTAATCGGTGTTAGTCTAGATGGTACAGGTTTTGGCGATGATGGTCGTATTTGGGGCGGAGAATTTTTTATAGCCAATTTATCTGGATATGAACGCAGAGGACATTTTCAATATATGCCATTGCCATCTGGAGCCAAAGCGGTAAAAGAACCATGGCGATTGGGTTTATGGATAGCGTATAATCTGTATGGTGAAGATATCAAGGACAAATATCCTGAATTATTAAAGGTGAATTGGCAATTATTGATAAAAGCTACACAAAAAGGATTTAATGCTCCACTTACTTCTAGTGCTGGCAGAATTTTTGATACTGTAGCTAGTTTGCTAGGTATTTGTTATCAGATAAATTATGAAGGACAAGCAGCTATTGAATTGGAAAAAATAGCTTACGATAGCGATGGCGAGGTTTTGCCATTTACGATAAATAAAGAATTAGGTCAATATATCATAGATTTTATGCCTATGTATCAGCTTTTATATGATTTAAAACAGAAATATTCTGTAGCATATATAGCGAAATCTTTCCATTTGACTATGGCAAAAGCTATTTGTGAAATGATAGATTTATTGGGCAAGGAAAGTAATTTAAATAAAGTAGTATTAAGTGGAGGTGTATGTCAAAATATCACCTTATTGGATTTAATCTACAAAGAATTACAAAATAGATATGATATTTACATCAATGAAAAAGTACCGTCTAATGATGGCGGTATAGCTTTAGGTCAAATGGCAGTGGCTTTGACTCGTTATTTACAAGAAAATGATATTGAAATAGTGAAATAGATAGGAAGGGTTTTTATGTGTTTAGCGGTACCTGCAAAAGTTATTGAAAAAAAAGACATGGTGGCGACTGTAGAAGTAGAAGGTATTCGCCGTGATATTAGCTTGATGTTATTACCAGAGGCTAATGAAGGAGATTATATTTTGATGCATGCTGGTTTTGCCATTCAAGTAATTGATGAAGAAGAAGCGAAAATCACTACTGAATTATTGAAAGAGGTGCTTGGAACTAATGAGCCAGCAAGTGAACGAAACGAAACAGATAGCAGCATTCTTGCTTAAAGAAATAGATAGATTAATAGATAGACCAGTGCGTATTATGGAAGTATGTGGTACACATACAGTATCTATTTTCCGTGCAGGAATTCGCCAATTATTGCCAGAAAAAGTAGAGCTAGTAAGTGGTCCTGGTTGCCCTGTATGCGTTACACCAAATGATTATTTAGATACAGCGATTGCATATGCTCGTCAAGAAGATGTTATTATCACTACTTTTGGCGATATGTTAAAGGTGCCAGGTACATCATCTAGTTTAAATCAGGTAAAAGCAGAAGGTAGAGATATAAGAATTATTTACTCTCCTATGGATAGTTTGCAAATAGCAAAAGATAATCCTGATAAAAAAGTTATTTTTCTTGCTGTTGGTTTTGAAACAACTTCTCCTACAGCAGCAGCTACAATACTTGCAGCAAAACAGCAAAATATAAAAAACTTTTTTGTATTAACAGCACATAAATTGACTCCACCAGCAATTGAAGCATTGCTTTGCGATGAAAAAATAAAAATAGATGGCTTTTTACTTCCTGGTCATGTTTGTGTAATCACAGGTGAAGAGCCTTTTACATTTATTGCTCAAAAATATCATTTGCCAGCAGTTGTAGCAGGTTTTGAGCCACTTGATATTTTGCAGGCTATTTATATGATTGCAAAACAAATTCATGCAAAAGATTTTAAAATCGAAAATCAATATAAGCGTGTAGTAAAAACATTAGGTAATATGCAAGCGCAAAAAATCATGGATTTAGTATATAAAAAAGCACCTGCTAATTGGCGTGGCTTGGGTGTAATCGAAAATTCAGGATTGGATTTAACAGATGCTTTCAGTGAATTTGATGCTTTGAAGATGATACCAGTGAATAAGGAAATATCCAAAGAACCTGCTGGTTGTCGTTGTGGTGAAGTGCTTCGTGGTTTAGTAAAACCTACAGATTGTCCTCTTTTTGGCAAGGTATGTACACCAAATCATGCAGTCGGTTCATGTATGGTTTCTGTTGAAGGAACTTGTGCTGCTTGGTATAAATATGGTTCGAGAGTATTTCATTTTGAATAAGTTTAAAAATTTTGGTGGTGATAATATTGGCAGGTAATTTTGGTGCAAATGACGTAATTACTATGGCACATGGCAGTGGTGGTCAAGCAGGTCATGAGCTTATGGAAAAAATTTTATTGCCAGCATTTGATAATCCTATATTAAGGGAAATGCACGATGGTGCTAAATTAGATTTAAGTACAAATAAAATAGCATTTACTACTGATTCATATGTAGTGAAACCTTTGTTTTTTGCTGGCGGTAATATTGGTAAATTGTCTGTTTGTGGTACTGTAAATGATTTAGCTATGACAGGAGCTATTGCTAAATATATTTCTGTTGGCATGATAATTGAGGAAGGTTTTCCGTTAAAAGATTTACAGGAAATAGTAAATACTATGCGCAAAGCTGCTGATGAAGCTGGCGTTTATATCGTTACAGGTGATACTAAAGTAGTGAATAAAGGCTGTGCTGATGGTATTTTTATCAATACTGCTGGTGTGGGAGAACGCATAGAAGGCGTGGAAATATCTCCATTGAAAGCGAAAGCAGGTCAAAATATCATTGTCAGTGGCTATTTAGGAGACCATTCAGCAACAATTATGGCATCTCGTCATAATTTAGAATTGCCAAGTGCGATAAAAACAGATTGTGCACCGCTTAATCATATGGTGAAAGAAATGCTCACAGTAGCGCCAAATATCGCTGTACTTCGTGATCCAACTCGTGGTGGTGTAGCAGCTGTTTTAAATGAAATAGCACAGCAAGCTCAAGTGGGCATTTTATTAGAAGAAGATAGTATTCCAGTGCGTGAAGAAGTACAAGGTTTTTGCGATATTTTAGGATTTGACCCACTTTATTTGGCAAATGAAGGTAAATTAGTAGCTTTTGTAGACCAAGAAGATACAGAAAATGTATTAGCTACAATGCATAAATTTGAATATGGTAAAAATGCTAAAGTGATTGGCAAAGTCATTGATAAAGCTATTGGCGAGGTTGGACTTCGCACAGCTATAGGTGGTATACGTATTGTAGATATGCCACAAGGTGAACAAATTCCACGTATTTGTTAATTTTTATCATAAAAATATTATTTATGGTTGACAAAAGGCTTATTGGCTTTTATAATATTATAAGTCAATAAGATATAGGGGTATCGCCAAGTTGGTAAGGCACGGGTTTCTGAATCCCGCATGCGTTGGTTCGAGTCCAGCTACCCCTGCCATTTGAAAGTTTACGTCGCTATTATAGCGACGTTTTTTTGTATCTAAATTTAAATAAAATAAAAGCAGTGATGTAACTAGTATTACCTAGTTTATATCACTGCTTTTTTTATGAAAAAATCTATTTATTTTCTTTTAGATGTTCAAAGTATTTTTTAGTTTCGAGGGAAATCACACCGGAAAGAGCGATGATAGCAATTAAGTTTGGAATAGCCATCAGGCCGTTTACGATGTCGGCAAGAACCCAGATGGACTGAAGTTCCAGATAAGCACCGGAAGCAACAAGAATGGTGAAAATAATACGATACGGTACAATGCCTTTAATGCCGAACAGATACTGGCAGGCGCGTTCACCGTAATAATTCCAGCCAAGAATTGTAGTAAAGGCGAATAAAATAAGGGAAACAGTCAAAATGATACCGCCGATAGAGCCGTAGTCATAGCTGAAAGCGGCATTCGTCATAGCTGCACCGGCATGAGTTCCTGCCCACTCGCCTGTAAGGATGAGAGTTGTACCTGTCATGGTGCAGATGAATAGTGTGTCAATAAATGTACCAGTCATGGAAATAAGACCCTGTTCCGCCGGCCAGTTTGTTTTTGCGGCGGCAGCGGCAATTGGAGCTGAACCGAGGCCGGATTCATTGCAGAATACGCCGCGGGCGATACCGTTTTGCATAGCCATCATCATCGTAGAACCGGCAAAACCTCCAAGTGCGGCATGACCGTTGAAGGCGCTGTCGATAATCAGCATGATGGCAGCAGGAATTTCCGTAATGTGGAGAATGAGGATACTGAAGCAGGTGACAAAATACAATACAGCCATGAATGGAACGATTGCCGTAGCAGCGCGGGCAATACTTTTCAGTCCGCCGAAGATAATGATACCTACCAAAAGAGTAAGGATAATGTCGGTTATGTATATAGGTACACCGAAGGAAATTTTCATACTGTCAACAATAGCATTTACCTGAGCGAATGTACCAATACCGAAAAAGGCAACGAGGATAGTAAAAACAGCAAATAAAATAGCAAGCGGACGGAATTTTTTACCAAGACCGAGTTCGATGTAGTACATAGGACCGCCGGCAACTTGACCGATTTCATCTTTGGAACGGAACTTTATGGCAAGCAAGCCTTCGGCATATTTGGTAGCCATACCGAAAAAGGCTGAAACCCACATCCAGAATATTGCACCGGGGCCGCCGACTGCTATAGCCGTAGCAACACCGACGATATTACCTGTACCGATAGTTGCCGACATGGCAAGACATAATGCCTTGAAACTGCTGATATCGCCATCGCCTTTATTTTTAGCACTCAAGATGAGTTTCATAGCTAAAGGCAATTTAGCAATTTGTAATAATTTTAAACGCAGTGTCAAATAAATACCTGTACCAACCAATAAGATAATTAAAGGTGGTCCCCAAAGGAAGCTATCAATAGCGGAAATAATAGAAAAAAAGTCCATGAAAAAAGTCCTCCTCTTAGATAAATACATTTGTTTAGTATAGTGATACAAAAATATTTTCTATCATAGCATAAAAAAAGACAAATGTCACTGTAAAAAACACAAAAATACATTTTTATTTGAAAAAATAGCAAAAATAATTATAAAAATCCACTTACAATAGCAAGAAAGTAAAAATTTTTGACTTAATGTATATATTTTCCCTATGCTTATTTACTTTTTAAATGCTATATTGATATGTGAACTTTTAAGTAGAATTTTAAGCAAAAGAAAATCAAGGAAAATCTGAACGAAAAAAGAGATTAATTGCTTAGAAGGCTTATAAATGGTACAATATTAAAGAGAATAGGAGGAACGACATGGCTAATTTGGAAGAAAATATAAATAATGAAATAGATATTAAACATGATGAACCTGTAAAGATTCATTTAGATGAAGAAAGTGCAGAAGTAACTGCTGTAGAAGGCGATTATGGTGCAAATCAAATCCAGATTTTGGAAGGTTTAGAAGCAGTACGTAAACGTCCAGGTATGTATATTGGTAGTACATCAGCTCGTGGATTACATCATTTAGTATATGAAGTTGTAGATAACAGTATTGATGAAGCTTTAGCAGGATATTGTACTCATATAGAAGTAACAATTCATAAAGATAATAGCATTACAGTAACAGATAACGGTCGTGGTATTCCTGTAGATATGCACGAAAGTGGAAAACCAGCTGTGGAAGTAGTTCTTACTGTACTTCATGCTGGTGGTAAATTTGGTGGTTCTGGATACAAGGTATCCGGTGGTTTACATGGTGTAGGTGTATCTGTAGTTAATGCACTTAGTACAAATATGGAAGTAAAAGTAAAACGTGATGGCAAAATTCACGAAATTACTTTTGAAAAAGGTGTAACTAAAGAACCATTAAAAGTAGTAGGTCAAACTGATGAAACAGGTACATTAGTTCATTTTGTACCAGATGCAGAAATTTTTGATGAAACTGTTTATGATTATGATACTTTAAGACATCGTTTACGTGAATTATCCTTCTTAAATAGAGGTATTACTATTATTTTGACTGATGAACGTCCTGAAGAAGTTCGTCAAGAAACTTTCTATTTTGAAGGCGGTATTAGTTCCTTTGTAGAACATTTAAATCGCAATAAAGAAGTAATTAATCCAGAGCCTGTATATTTCAATGGCACAAAAGATACTACTGTTGTAGAAATCGCACTTCAGTATAATACAAGCTATAGTGAAAATATTTATAGCTTTGTTAACAATATCAATACTGAAGAAGGCGGTACTCATTTAGCTGGTTTTAAAAGTGCTTTGACTCGTGCTGCTAATGATTTTGCACGTAGACAAGGTATTATCAAAAATAACGAAGATAACTTAGTGGGTGAAGATATTCGCGAAGGTTTAACTTGTGTAATCAGCATTAAACTTCGTGAACCACAGTTTGAAGGACAGACAAAAACAAAATTAGGTAATTCTGAAGTTCGTGGAATTGTAGATTCTATTGTTAGCGAAGGCTTATCTGAATACTTTGAAGAAAATCCTGTTATTTCTAAAAAAATCATTGAAAAATCCATCATGGCATCTCGTGCTAGAGAAGCTGCGCGTAAAGCTCGTGAATTAACTAGACGTAAAAATGCCTTAGAAGTTAGCTCTCTTCCTGGTAAATTAGCTGATTGCTCTGTAAAAGACCCAGAACAAGCAGAAATTTATCTTGTCGAAGGTGATAGTGCGGGCGGTAGTGCAAAACAAGGTCGTGACCGTCGTTTCCAAGCTATATTGCCACTTCGTGGGAAAATTTTAAATGTAGAAAAAGCACGTTTAGACAAAATCCTTAACAATGAAGAAATTCGCACTATGATTACTGCATTTGGCAGTGGTATTGGTTCTGAATTTGATATTACAAAACGTCGTTATGGTAAAATCATCATCATGACAGATGCCGATGTCGATGGTGCTCATATTCGTACATTGTTATTGACTTTCTTCTATCGTTATATGAGACCATTAATTGAAAATGGTCATGTATATATTGCGCAACCACCACTTTATCAGATAAGAAAAGGTCGTAGCCATTGGTACACTTATAGTGATGAAGAATTAGCGCAAAAATTAGATGAAATCGGCAGAGATGGTATCACTGTACAGCGTTATAAAGGTTTAGGGGAAATGAACCCAGAACAATTATGGGAAACAACTATGGACCCTGAAAAACGTACTGTATTGCAAGTACATCTTCGTGAAGCAGAAGAAGCGGATTCTATTTTTACTATCTTAATGGGTGATAAAGTAGAGCCTCGTCGTCGTTTTATTGAAGAACATGCAAATTTAGTTAGAAATCTCGATTTATAAAAATAAAAAGACTTACTACTTAGAATTTAGTAGTAAGTCTTTTTTTGTTAGTTGAAGTCATGAAAGGACATGGAAATATATCCTAAATGAAAAATGATAGTTAATATTAAAATGATATTTAAAGTGCAAATAAAGAAATTCAATTTTCTGTTAGGTATTAGTTGAGATAAAGCATTTTCAAATTGATTTATTAGCCAACAATTACAAGCAAAGAATAATATAAAAAGAGGATGGGATTTAAAAGAATATAAAGCACTTAATAATAGACAAGATAAGGTAATGAAGTTAATACTATAAATCACTACATTGATAAAAGTAATTAATCTATTTTTAGTTATATCCTCCGTCAAATTATCTAATAGAATTTAATTTATTTACAATACTATTACCATTTTCTCCATATTCAACAACCATTATTGCTTGATTACCCATATAAATTGTATTTCCACTTAAATAAGCTTCAGGTGGATTTTTAGGATGATTATGATAAACTGCTGCCAAATTACCAGCAATTAGATATGCTCTTTCTTGACTGCTCATATCATTTGCAGGGACAGGTGTTATAAAATCATGACGATTTACACTAATCATGCCAGTTTTACTATCAACCTTTACTTTATTATTACTATAGTCAGTGAGTTTATCAGAATAATTATCACGGCGTGATTGATGACTTGGATGGTCAGATGGGGAGAACAATTCACCTACGAAGTTAGTTTTAGACTCACCCATTTTATCGATAAAACGTTGCCAAGTAGCAGCACCAGCACCGATATTATAACCAGCGCTTGTTGCATAATTAAAAGCAATATCGTCAGCATCTTGTTCTTGAACTTTAGTTATACCTTTGGCAATCATATTATTTTGAAGAACATTCGCACCAATTATAGATATAATATTAGGATTTTGAGAAGCATAAAGATTAGTCAATAATTGTACAGAAAAACTTTTCTTGGCAGAGCTTTGAACATGTTCTTCTTCACCATGAGCTAATTCATGAGCAATAACAATGGCAAGTTCATCTTCATTATTATTGAGCAATTTAAACATACCAGTATTTACACTTAAATTATGTCCTACAGTGCAAAAGGCATTATATTCTTCACTTGGATTAATGAAATAATTATAAGGTTTATCTTTAATAGAAGGGTCCGTTAAGGAGATAGCATAAGTCAAACGGTTCATGATATTATCTAATAAAGTATTGTAATAAGGGTCAGTATTTTCTCCTAATTCACTTTTCATTTGATTAAAATATTCATGACGACCATCACTATCTAGATAATTGAGCTGTTTTTCTAATTGCTGATATTGAATACCAGTGATAGCCACAGCGCCAATAGCATTGCCCCAGTTGAAGGCATATGCAGATTGATTAGGCAATATAGTATAAGAAACTGAAAAACCTAAAGATAAAGCAATACCTGTTGATAATAGTTTTTTGTATGTTTTTCTTAACATAAATAGCCCTTCTTTCTTTATATATATATAGTATATTTTTATTATAATCTATATATATCTACAAGAGAAATTAAAATTATATTAATTTTTTATAAAAAAATATAAAAAAAGGTGTTGACATTTAGGTTGAGTTTAATATATAATAATCAACGTTGTCGATGAGCAACAAACAAAATAAAGAGTTTTGAAAACAACAAAACAAACAAAATAAAAAAGTTTGAAAAAAGTTGTTGACAAAACAAAAAACGTAAGATATAATATTTAAAGTCAGCTCGAGAGAGCAAGACAAGAAATGTTCTTTGAAAACTAAACAATGCACAATATGTTTTCTAACATAAACG
>ERZ791921.260-NODE-260-length-43652-cov-22.057848_pt1 | contig 43652 bp, 45 predicted proteins | sample MGYA00510135_ERZ791921 | MGnify/ENA primary metagenome ERZ791921 (study PRJEB30046, sample SAMN00792070) | human gut metagenome | study: EMG produced TPA metagenomics assembly of the A metagenome-wide association study of gut microbiota in type 2...
ACATTACAGAGAATAATTCCTAAACAAAAAGCGTTAGTCTTTGTAGAGTTTGAATAATCCACGCAATCATAGAAACCCAGTATTTATGCGAGTTACAAACAAATTTGTTTAGCGATTGGCAACAAAATGGCAACATTTTGTGATTATTCAAGAGATATAAATTTTATTTCATAACGTATATAAAGAAACCTTACTGATTTTCAGAAGTAAAAAACTGAATATCGGTAAGGTTTTTCTATTTTCTTCTTTTATTTTTCTTTTTTAGTCAATTCTTTTACGAGGTAATCACTCAGTTCCTGAGATGGTACCTTGGTACGTTTCTGGTAAGTATCCAGTTCCGGGTACTTATATCTCCATTCATCATATTCTTCCTTGCTGATTTCACCGTTTTTCAGTTTGTCAGCCTGTTCCATCCATGAACGAAGCATTTCATCGACAGATGAGCCGGGAGTAGATATGGAAGAGTCAAGGCAGAGATTAGGCTGCCCATCTACATTTTTTACCTTTAGACCATACATATCTTCCAGTGCAAATAGTGTATGCATCAGACCTATGTGAGTATCAATATCTGGAACTGTTAAGGCATGAGTATTGATATCAAAGATCTGAGACATTTGTTTTACAAGATCAATCTTAGGAACTCTGGCTTCAGATTCATACTGAGCCATGCGGACATCTGAGGTTTTTCCCATGAATCCCAGTTGTTCTCCGAGTTGCTTTTGTGTCATGCCTTTGCGGTTGCGAAAAAATTTGATACGTTGTCCGATTGCCATTTTTGTTTGCCTCCTTATAGTGGTCATTCGTGTTGCCATAATTAATTATGATAGAAAATAAAACAATTCTGTTTAGGTTCAGTATAGCATGAGCAATTTCGGATAGCAAGAAAAACTTAAACAAAAGAATTTAATATTCGCATAAAATCGCTTGACTTAAATTGAAATGTTTAGTATCATGCAAATGTAACAACTTAAACAAATTACGTTAAGATAGAAAGGGGAGATGCGATGTGACGAACAGAACTTTTATGACCGTAGAAGAAGTTGCAGCGGAACTGGGAGTTTCCAAGTCTTATGCTTATAAGATTGTCAAACAGCTAAATGAAGAATTACAGAAGCTGGGTTATCTTACGGTAGCTGGCAGAGTAAACACCAATTATTTCCGCAAAAAAGTATGTTACAGCGAAATGTAAGAGAAAGAGAGGAGAATTTGTATGAGTATTCATAAAGATAATGCCACTGGAAAGTGGCGAGTAGTCTATCGTTATACCGATTGGACAGGAGAAACGCACCAGTCATCCAAAAGAGGATTTCCTACAAAACGAGAAGCACAGATGTGGGAACGAGAGCTATTGCTGAAGAAAGAAGCCAAACTGGATATGACTTTCGAAAGCTTTTATGAGATTTATGTGGAGGATATGCAAAATCGAATTCGTGATAATACCTGGGGAACGAAAACAAATATTGCCAGAACTAAAATTCTTCCTTATTTCGGAAAGCGTAAGATAGGAGAAATTGAGCCCAGGGACATTATTGCATGGCAGAATGAACTGCTTGCGATCCGTCAGCCAAATGGAAAACCGTATTCTGCTTCTTATCTGCAGAAAATTCACAGTCAGTTAAGTGCTATTTTCAACCATGCAGTTAATTTTTACCATCTTCCATCTAATCCAGCGCAGAAAGCAGGAAATATGGGAAAAGAGGAGCACCGGGAAATGTTGTTCTGGACAAAAGAAGAATATCTGAAATTTGCAGATGTCATGATGGACAAGCCTGTTTCCTATTATGCATTTGAAATACTTTACTGGTGTGGGCTTCGCATGGGCGAGTTATTAGCACTTACACCAGCAGATTTCAATTTTGAAACGCATACACTACGGATTAACAAGTCCTATCAGAGACTGCACCGGGAAGATGTGATTACACCGCCAAAGACATTAAAAAGTAATCGAACCATTAAGATGCCGCAGTTTTTGTGTGATGAGATGCAGGATTATCTGAAAATGCTGTATGAGCCAAAAGAGGACGAACGGATTTTCACAATTTCCAAATCTTATCTGCATCATGAAATGAACAGAGGATCAAAAGTGTCTGGGGTAAAGCGAATCCGTGTGCATGATTTGAGACATTCCCATGTATCGTTACTGATCAATATGGGATTTACGGTATTGGCAATCGCAGACCGAATGGGACATGAGAGCATTGATATCACTTATCGATATGCACATCTGTTTCCAAGTGAGCAGACACAAATGGCAGAACAGCTGGATATTGAAAGGATGGAAAAATTAAATGGAGAAAAATCTGGACAGTAAAGGAAGATGGAGAAACAAAATCGTAGCATTCCGGGTATCACCGGAAGAAGCAGAGCAGATTGATGCATGTGTCCGATTGTCAGGACTTAGCAAGCAGGACTATATCACAAAACGATTAACTGATCGGGAAATTGTGGTACAGGGGAACCCGAGAGTCTATAAAGCATTGCGAAATCAGATGGCAGAGATTTATGAAGAACTGAAACGTCTGGAAAAATGCAGTGAGGAAAACGAAGAGTTGCTGAGTACCCTGAGATTGGTTGCAGAGACATTGTATGGATTGAAAGGGGATAATGAATGACAGTAAAAGAAAAAATGACTGCTCCGATTGCATCTGTTGGCGCAGATGTGGAACAGCCATTACAAAATTTAAAAACCAACCAAAGTATAGCAGATTTGCCCGGTAAGGGCAATCTGCAAGCCACAAATAATGCGGAAAATACAGCAAAATCAGCAAATAAAAAGAATCCAGATGATCTGGAAACAGTTTCTATGATGGAATTATACGACACCGCATATCCACCAAAACTGCCGATTATAGATGGACTTCTGTATAACGGAACTTACCTGTTTGTTGGTTCGCCGAAAATTGGAAAATCATTCTTTATGGCACAGATCGGGTATCACATCAGTGAGGGACTTCCATTGTGGGGCTTTTCAGTCAGACAGGGAACGGTTCTGTATCTGGCATTGGAAGATGATTATGCAAGGTTGCAAAAGCGGTTATCACAGATGTTTGGAATGGAAGGCAGTGAGAATCTCTATTTCGCTACAAAATCTAAATCGCTCAATGACGGACTGGAAAAACAGCTTGTAACGTTTGTAACAGAGCATAAAGACGCAAGATTGATTATCATTGATACTCTTCAGAAAGTGCGTGAGGTTGGTGGAGATAAATTCAGTTATGCCAGTGATTATGAGATTGTAACGAAGCTGAAAGCATTCTGTGATAAATATGGTATCTGTTTTCTGGTTGTGCATCATACAAGGAAAATGGAATCTTCAGATAGTTTTGATATGATTTCTGGCACGAATGGTCTGCTTGGAGCTGCGGATGGAGCATTCGTCATGCAGAAAGAAAAACGGACAGATAATAAGGCAGTTCTGGAAGTGGCAGGGCGTGACCAGCAGGATCAGAAACTGTGGTTGAATTTTAATCGGGAGAGATGTGTCTGGGAACTTACCAAGACAGAAACAGAACTTTGGAAAGAACCAGAAGATCCAGTGTTGGAAAAAATCAAAGAACTTGTAACAGAAACTATGCCAGAGTGGGTAGGAACAGCAACAGAGCTTGTGGAAGTATTGCAGGTGGAAATGCAGCCGAACGCATTATCACGAAAATTAAATGTCAGTCTGGAACGTCTGATTCTGGAATATGGAATTCAGTATAAAACAGAACGAGGACATGATGGAAGAAAGATCAGATTAACTTTTGTTGGAAAACAAGCGTGACGATATGTGACGGTTGTGACGGTATTTTATATAGCGTGCCGGTAGTGAAAATATCGTCACTATCGTCACAACCGTCACGGAAAGGAGAAACATGGAAAGAAAATCACAGGTACAGATACCCAAAGATTTATTACTGGCATTGTTCCAGTATCATCTTGCCGGGAATGAGGAATATTTGCCGGAGATAGAAAAAGCATTGATGGAAAAATTAGACAGTATGGTAAAACGTCAGTTATATACAACATTCAAAACAGCACCAACCGAGGAAGAACGGGAAAAGGCAAGACAAGAATATTTGGATAAGTGCGGAATGCATAAAGATTTTCGATGGTAAAGGTTCTGCTTGATTACCTAATGACAGGAGCGTGGCACGCACCTGTAGATAGCAAACAAAGAGAAGGTCTGTAAGGTGTAGCCGGTAGTTGATTGGCGAAGAAAAAACTTTTCAAAAGGGGGCCCTGATTCAGGGCGTCCCTGCGGAAATGATAAATGAAGGGAGAGTGACACCATGAGAGAAGGAAGATTAGGTTACAACAGTTATAACAAAAGATATGGATTATTGTCATCAGACTTATGGATTGATCCAGGATTTCACTGCGGAGAATGTCTGGAAGTTCTAGTTGATGATCAGTGGGTAAAGACACGAATGGAAATGAATCTGGCGAGAGAATGGTATTTGGTTGGAACACCGTATTGTGGAGATCTGGAGTATGTACGGGCAAGGATACGGGAATAAAGCAGACAGGAAAAGTAATAGTCGGTTTGTTGGTAGTGAAAAAAATAAGCCCGGATACGGGCAGAAAAAAGAGGGCGGATACGCCCAAAATGAAAAGCTAAAGCTAAGTTATGGTAGATGTAGGAAGCATCTCACAAAGCCCTCGGCGTTTGAGAGCGAAATACACCCATCGCACAAACTTTGTTTATGCTCTGTGTATTTCGCCCTGCCGGGAGCTATTGTAGCCGGAAACGGCAGTTAGTTCGTAAACGGATGCCGATGCATCCACTCACAAATGATATGGCGGAATTTATTTTTCCGAGGACAAGGAGGGAGTGCCTATCGGAAGAAATTCATTTATTCAAATGACAAAACTAAGCAATGTAAAAGGCAGAATCACTTATATATCCAGTCACGCAAAACAGGAAAATCTTTATGCAGTTTATGAAACCACAGAACGGAAATTTTGGAAGGAACTTGCAAAATGTAATCAGGAAGAATTTGTAAAAAGTGGGACAGAAGGAAAATGTATTGAGGCAAGAGAATTGATTATTGCTTTACCAGAGAGTTTTACAGAATATCAGCCGGATAGATTGCTACAACTTTTTACAAATCATTTTAAGCAGAATTATGGAATGGAGTGTATCGCTGCTTTGCACCACAATAAAAGAAAGACCAATTATCACATTCATCTGGTATTTGCAGAACGGAAGTTATTAGACAAACCAATCATCAAGATTGCCAGTAGAAATATGTTTTATGATGAAAATGGGAAACATGTCCGAACTAAAAAAGAGATACTGGGAGAAGATGGTGAGATAAGAGAGGGATGCCGCATTGTGAAAAAAGGCGAGGTCTATGAGAAGAAGCTGTTTACAGCGAAAGATGAACGCTTCAAGAGCAATTCGTTTCTGGATGAGGTAAAGCATTCCTATACAGATTTAATCAATATTTATGTGCAGGACGAAAGTCAGAAGTTGCAGGTATTTGAGCGTGGCAGTGTTTATCTTGCAACAAAGAAAATCGGAAAAAATAATCCGAAAGCACAGGAAATAGAAGCGGATAATCAAAAACGCCGGGAATGGAACAGAGCTGTTGATATGGCATTGATTAGTGGAGTGCCGGAACCGAAGATAATGGAAGTGAAGCGGAAAGAAATCACGGAGCCAATCAGGGAATCAATTGCTCGGCGTGGAAACAGACCACGATTATTTTCCAGAGTTGTAACAGTGGCGGTCGAGGCATTGGAGTTTTTGATAGCAAGTGTGCTGTTTAAGAAGCCCAGGGAAGTGCCGGAGCAGACAAGTGTGGCACAGACAGAGCGAACGGAAGCCGAACACCAAGAGCATATTGCTGAAAATAGTATGGCAGCAGTTAAAGTAACAAAAGATGAAAAGTCAGAACCGGAACAACCCAAAATGACAAGGCTTGCATCAAAATATTCAAAACTTTTTAAGGTGAATAAAGAACTAGAAGAACAAAATAGTGCAATTCAGAAGAAACAAAAACAGCTTTCTGCAAAAAAGAAAGAACTGTCAGAGGTAAAGGGATGGTTTAAAGGAAGAAAGAAAAAAGAATTGCAGAATGAAATTGATGAATTGAAAAGTCAGATTAGAGATATGAAAGATTATCTTCCAAGGATTGTGCAGAAAATCGGATATAGAAGTGTACAGGACTTTTTAAAAGATTTTAAGGCTTCTCAAATTGAGTATAGCCAGTATCGAACTGCAATAGAAAAATGGAAGAAAGAAACGGGCAAAGATCCAGTAGCACATGGTATTAGGGCGAAGCTGGCAGAAAAGAAACAAGAAATACAGAATGAACAGAAAAATAAACAGCATACCCGTAGTCAGAACAAAGATCGGGGAGCAAGATAGGAGGACAATCATGGAGAAATACATTATGGGAGAAAATGGAATTAGTTATACTTTAGGAGAGGACGGTCTGTATTATCCAGACCTGTACCTCCCGGAAGAGACAGAGTATTCGATTGGAAAATATGGAATGTTGAGAAAGATATATTTGCAGGAGCATCGGAAAGGATTATATCTGGAGTTGGTACTTGCCGGGAAGTTAAATGAGCATCTGCATCAGGTTGACGAGGAATGCAATCAGATGATGGACAGACTTGTGGAGCAGATGAAAGAAAAGCAGGGAGTGATGGAAGAACTGAAAATGCAGGATCAGATGGCATGGGTTGGGAGAATGAATAATATCAGAGCTTGTGCAGAGGAGCTTGTGCTAATGAATGTTGTATATATGAACTAGAATGATGTCAGGGAAGGAATAGATTCCTTCCCATTAAATTCCCATTAAATACTATTAAATCACAGAACATATGGTTGCTTTTCGGGAGGGAATGAGTTAAACTAAGAATAGTTTTATTATGCAAGATATATAGGCCTGGAGGATAAGATGAGTGATTTGATAGATAAATGGTGTAGTTTAGAGGAAACCGCAGAATATTTGGGTGTGACAAAAGATACAATCAGAAATTGGATTAAAAAAACAGATATACCGGCGCACAAAATTGGAAGATTATGGAAATTTAAATTAACCGAAGTAGACGAGTGGGTAAAAAGTGGTAAAAGTGCATTGTAATTTTAACGATAAGTGGGGAAGGTAAATATGAATAATAAAGAAAGATTATCAAGACTAATAGCCCAGTATCAAAAAAATATGGAGTTTTATAGAAATGCAAGAGAGTTTAATGAACAAGATTGTAGAGATGAATTTATAAGTCCATTATTAGAGAGCTTTGGTTGGGATGTACATAATGAAAAAGGAACATCTCCGCAATATAAAGAAGTCGTTGTGGAAAAATTTTCAAACAGTGGAGATAGACCAGACTATACATTAACCTTAAATGGTGTATCAAAAATCTTTGTAGAAGCCAAGAAACCGGCAGTAAATATAAAAGAAGAACGAGAACCGGCTATTCAGGCAAGACGTTATGGATGGAATGCAAAACATAAATTGTCCATATTAACAAATTTTGAGGATATGATGATTTATGATGTTACAAATAAGCCACAGGATGGAGATTCTGCGACGGTATCGTTGTATCGAAAATATCATTATTTAGAATATTTAAAGAAGTATGAAGAAATATATGAGTTGATTTCAAGAGAAAGTGTTTATACTGGAAAATATGATAAATATGTTGAGGATAAATTTCCAAACGAAGAACGATATTCAACAGAAGTAGATGAAGTCTTCTTAAAGCAAATTAATGAATGGAGACTTGAAATTGGTGATTACTTGTATCGTACAGATAATACATACAAAGATACAGATGTTTTGAATGATGTAGTGCAGGAATTTATAAATCAAATTATCTTTTTACGAATTTGTGAAGACAGAAATCTGCCGTTATATCAAAGTTTAAAAGAAACTGCACGGAATAAAGTAGAGTTGCAGAGGGCATTAACAAAAGTTTTTAAAGAAGTTGATAAAAAATATAATTCTAAGCTATTTGCGGGCGATAATATTATTTTTGACTTGAATAATGATATTATTTTTAATATGATTCTTTCACTATATTATCCGAAGACTCCATATATGTTTAACATTATTGAGCCAGGAATTTTAGGAAAAATATATGAGAGTTTTCTTACAGAAAGTCTTGTTGAAAGAGATGACCATATAATATTGGCTGCGAAGAAAGAGTATAAATATCGTTCAGTGGTATCGACACCTGTCGAAATTGTAAAATATATGGTAAAAAATACATTAGCTCCAATTTGTGAGAAAAAAACGCCAGAAGAAATAAAAGATATTCAAATTGCAGATATCGCTTGTGGATCGGGAATATTTTTAGAGGAGGCATATCAATTTTTGGTTGATTATTGTACAGAATGGTATATGCAGCACGATTCAAAACATTTATTAGAGTTGAGTAATGGGAAAAAGAAATTGCCATTAACTGATAAAAAGGATATTTTAACGAGATGTATTTATGGCGTAGATATTGATGTTCATGCTGTTGAAGTTAGCAAATTTTCTTTATTAATAAAGTTAATAGAAGATGAAACACCAGCATCTGTGAAAGAATGCGTTCCGATTTTACCAGATTTAAGTTCTAATATAAAAAATGGGAATTCCTTGATTTGCAGAGAAGATATATCTGGAAAAGATATGTCAATAGAGGCATTGTGCAATATAAAACCGTTTGAATGGAGCATGATCAATAGCGGATCAAGATTTGACGCTATTATTGGTAATCCACCATATGTAAAAACAGAAGATATTCATACCTTAGAGACAGAAGCAGAATTTGCAGTTTATAAGAAGAAATATAAAAGTGCATATAAACAATTTGATAAATATTTTTTATTTCTTGAAGAAGCGTTTAATCTTTTAAAAGAAAATGGTCAAATGTGTTATATCGTGCCGAATAAATTTTATAAAATAGGAGCAGGACAAGAACTGCGTCGGATAATATCTAAACATGTATCTAAATTAGATGATTTTGGAGATATGCAACTTTTCCCTGATAAGACTATTTATAGTTGCATAATTACGTTATGCAAAGAAAGCAGTAAGCAGATGGAATATACAAATGTTACTTCGCTAATTGATCTGTGGACTGGGGAAGAACAGGAAAGTATTAGGATAAAGAATGAATTATTAGATGAAAATCCGTGGAGATTAACTACAGATATTAAATTCATGAAAATGATTGCAACGGCAGAAGAAAATGGAAAACCATTAGGTGAAATAGTCAATATTTTTAATGGAATACAAACAAGTGTAGAAAGACCTAAACCGGTATATTGGTTTGATAAAGATGAAATTGTTTCGGAAACAGAAGAAGAAATAATTGTAGATAAGTTTGAAAAAAGATATCATATAGAAAAGCGTATTTTGAAGCCTTTCTTCAAACCAACTAAGGCTGATGAAAAAGGAATGGGTACATATTCATTGTTAAAAACGGATAAGCATATTATTTTTCCATATAATGCAGATGGTAGCTTGATCAACGTTGAGATTATGAAAAAAGAGTATCCTGGAACATATCAATATCTACAGGATTGTTATGACTTGTTAGTTCCTAAATGTTTAAATGGTGGAAAAGGTCGTGATATAAAAAATGCAACAGCCGATACTTGGTATCAATATGGAAGAACACAAGCGTTGACTGCATTTGTAGATACTCCTAAGTTAATTGTTAGAATTTTAAGTAAAGAACCAATGTATGCATATGATGAAAATGATATGCTCATTGCTTCTGGTGGTACAGCGGGGTATTGTGCAATAGCAAAGTTGCCTGGTTCAAAGTATGATTTACGGTATATACAAGCATGGTTGAATCATCCATATACGGAAAAGTTATTTCAAATTATGGGAAGTGATTTTGAAGGAGGATTTACAGCGAGAGGAACGTACCTATTAAAGAAAATACCTTTTGTCGAATTAGATTTTGATGATGAAAAGCAAAAAGCGTTATATGAATCAGTGATTATTTCAACAAAGAAAATAAATGAGTTGAATATTGTATTAGAACAGAAAAAAGATAAAGCATCTATTAGTGTGATAGAAGCCGAAAAGGAAAATTTAAGTAAACAAATTGAAGATAATATTACAAAAATTTATAATTTGCAATTTTAGGTGAGAGAATGATATTAAAAGAAGATAGTACAGAACAGAAATTAAGAGGTGCTTATTATACACCACTAAAATTGGCAGAAAAAATGGTGGATTTTTTTAAGAAGGATGCATCTATTAAATCAATATTAGAACCCAGTTGCGGAGATGGGGTGTTTGTAGATGCATTAGTTGAAACTCAGTTCTTGACTCAAAATAGAAAAGTGACTGCAATAGAAATCGAAAAAAATGAAGCCCAGAAAGTGGCTGAGAAGCTAAAAAATAATCCAAATGTATCTGTTGAGAATAGAGATTTTTTTGAGTTTTATCAAAAATATAAGGATATAAATAAGTATGACATGATACTTGGAAATCCACCATATATACGTTATCAATATCTTGAAGAAAAGCAAAGAATGGAAATGGCTGAAATATTAACAAGCCATGGAATGAAAGCCAATAAATTGATAAACACATGGGTTGGATTCATGGTTGCTTGCGTTCATATGTTGAGTGATAATGGAAAAATTGCGTTTGTAATTCCAGCGGAAATTTTACAGGTTGCGTATGCAGAAGATTTAAGATTGTTTCTGTCTAACAAGTTATCTAAAATAACATTATTAACATTTGAAGAATTGGTTTTCCCAGGCATTGAACAAGAAGTGGTGGTTTTTATTGGAGAAAAAGGAGATTCAGAAAAAGGCATAAGGATCATAGAATTAAATAACCTTGATGATTTAGAAAATCTTAATATATATGCGAATGGTTTTCAGAAACTTAGCCATGTGCATGAAAAGTGGACAAAATACTTTACAACAGAGCAAGAAAATCAACTGATTTTAGATTTGAAAAATGATGATAGATTTCAAACGTTGTCTGAAACTGGTATTATTAATGTGGGGATCACAACAGGAAATAATAAGTACTTTTCAGTAGATAAAAAAATGGTTGAAGTATATGATTTAACTAATGTTGTTCGACCGTTGATAGGAAGAAGTTCTCATGCACATAGTGTTTTCTTCAAATATGATGACTGGAAGAAAAATGTAGATCAGGGAAAAGCAGCTTATTTGATTGATTTTCCAGATGTCCCAATAGAAAAATATAGTCAAGGACAAAAAAAATATATTGAACTTGGCGAGAAGAATGGTGATAACACGGGATATAAATGTAAAATCAGAGAGAAATGGTATCAAATACCATCTGTATGGGTGCCAGATGCTTTTTTCCTTCGTAGAAATAATCTCTATCCCAAATTCGTGTTGAATTGTTGCGATGCTGTTTCTACAGATACTATGCATAGGATAAAATTTAATAATGATATTGAGCCAGAGAGAATAGTTTTATCGTATTATAATAGTATTTCTTTTGCTTTTACGGAAATCTGTGGACGTAGTTATGGTGGCGGGGTATTAGAAATATTGCCGGGAGAAGTAGGAAATGTATTGGTTCCTATTTTGGATTGTGTTCCAATTGAAAAGGTTAAGGAAATATTATATCAGGTAGATGAAATTGTGCGTAATGGAGAGAATATCGAGGAGGCTTTGGATCTTGTAGATAATAGTATTTTAGGCGAGTATTTGCATGTTAATGAGAAGACTTGTTCTATGGCAAGGGGAATATGGAAGAAGATGCAGCATAGGAGATTAAAAAGAGGATAGAATGGCAGATTTAAAGTATATAATGCAGGGGTTTCAAGAAGACATAAATTTTTTTGATGAAATAAAGGAAGTCCTTGAAAAGGATGATTTTACATCGGTTTGGATATTGACAGCTTTTATTAATGAACATGCAATATATAATCTTATGCCAAGCATTAAGAAGTCAAAGGCCGATATTTCATTTATCATAGGAATAAGAAACAATGTATCAACGTACCAGGCATTAGAATGTTTAATAAATACAAATGTAAGTGTATTTGTATTTGATACAGCAAGAGTCGAATCTATTTTCCACGCAAAAGTTGTTGCTGGAAGTGGATTAACTACTGCAAAAATTATATGTGGTAGTGCAAATATCACTACAGGTGGTTTGGTTAATAATATTGAGGCAGGAATTATTAGTAAACTAAATTTGGAATGCGAAGCGGATAAAAAATTTTGGACAGAAGTAAAAGAATATATTGACAATATAATTTATAATTATCCGAAAAATGTTAAGAAAATTTCAGAAGAAATGGAAATTAATGAATTATTTAAGCAAGGTCTTGTGGTGGATGAAAATCAAAGAAGACTCAGAAGTAATTTTTCGGGTGAGGATAAGGAGAAACAAGAAAAATCTATAGTTTCACGTTTTCCGTTAGCAAATAAAAAATTATTAAATTTAGGAAAAAAACAGAAACAAACCAATGCAATACTGAGAAAATTGAATCAAATTACAGTCGAAGAAACATGTGAAGAGGTTTGGAGGAGCAATAAATTAACAAAATCACATTTGGGAATTGTGAAAAGCGGTACGAAGCCTAAGGTAGAGATGAGCCTTGTTAAAGGTCAATACAGACAGATCGATCAACTTACATATTTTAGAAATGTTGTTTTTGGAGCACTGGATTGGATAAATAATGAGAAAGGGGATGAAATAGCAACAGCATATTTTACAATAATTATTTCTGGAATTAATTATGGAGAGTACGAGCTAAAAGTATTACATAAACGGAAAGGGATGAAAGCATATACACAGGATAATTATGTGACAAGTATCAAATGGGGGACAGCATCATATTTATTAAAAAATGAAAATTTGCTTGGGAGAGAATTAGTTCTGTATAAAACCCATAATGAAAAGCATTTTTTAATAAATATCGAGTAAAAATATTCATAATTAAGAAAATGTTGAAAATATTATTGAAGTGCCTTTTCAAAAGTATGATAAAATAAATAGGTATTAATTATTAAGAATTAACTATGCTATAAAAGAAAATGTTTAGAAAAAAGTAAATTCCATAGTTGATCCTACATAGAAAAGATTAGTATTTTTACGTTTAAGAAAAGAATAAGATTTAAAATACATATGATACTATGGTTATGGAGGTATCGTATGCAGTTAGGAGATGGAAATATGAAAAATTTTGATTCAAGAACATATAGTATTAATGATTTTATTGAATGGGAAGAACGGAAACAGCTGGAGATATCTCCTAAATTTCAGAGAAGATCCGTGTGGTCGCCACAGGCAAAGTCGTATCTTATAGATACGATTTTAAAAGATAAACCACTACCTAAAATATTTATTAGAGCAACAACAGACCCAAAAACAAGACGAACAGTGCGAGAAATTGTGGACGGACAACAGAGAATGCGTACGATTTTATCATTTGTAAAAGATGGATTTAGAATCAGCAAAATTCATAATGAAGAATTTGGCGGGATGACATATTCGGAATTGCCAGAAGATGTGCAAACTGAATTTTTGAAGTATGAATTATCTGTTGATTTATTATTAGATCTTCCGGATAGAGATATATTAGATATATTTGCAAGATTAAATACTTATTCTGTTTCTCTAAATAAGCAAGAATTGTTTAATGCCAAGTATTTTGGGTATTTTAAGCAATTGGTCTATAAACTTAGTGGTGATTATTATACTTTTTGGACAGAAAATAAAATATTTACGGATAGAAAAATTATGAGAATGGCAGAAGCAGAATTAATAACAGATTTGTTGATTGCTATTTTGGATGGGATACAATCGAAAAAAAGTGCAGATAAATATTATCAATTGTATGATGAAAATTTTGAAAATAGGAAGGAAATAGAAGAAAAATTTTCTGATACCATTAATTTGATTGGAAATTTATTTGGGGATACATTAAAAGAATCTAATTTTAGAACTGTACCAAATTTTTATGGATTATTTATTGCATTATATCACGTGAATTATGGGATCCCAAATTTGAATGCAGATGTGAAAAAAATAACAAGAGAAGATTATCCTAAAATTAGAAATTGTTTGGATGATATTAATTGCATTTTGGAGATGGAAGAAATTCCAAAAGAATATTTTGAGTTTGTTAAATCCACAAAAGATGCAACCACCGATGTACCGGCAAGAACAACAAGATGTGAATTTATTGTAAAGAAAATGTTGGAGGTACTATAAACAAAAATGGATACATCAGAGGTACAGGACAGGAACCTAGACTGCATATTGGAAAAATTTCAAAAGGAATGTGATGATAGTTTAAATATATATTTTCAATCATTGCGATTGTATAATGAACATTCAGATCTATTTTCAGAGACAATGCGTAATATGATGGTTGAATATGTGGTTATGCAATTATTTTCAAAATGGGAAAAATTTTTAGAAGAGGTATTTATAGAGTATATGCTAGGCGGATGTAGTCTAAATGGAGATATAGTCAATAAATATGTAAACCCCATAGATAGAGATCATGCGTATAGAATGATACAAAATGTAAATTTATATCCTGATTGGTCTGATATAGATAAAGTTTTGAAGAATGCAAATGATTTTTTCGAAGCATGTGGTCCTTTTGAAATATTAAAAACTTTAAAATCGGAAATAACATCTTTGAAAAAAATACGTAATGCGATAGCACATTCCTCCAGTCGTGCGAAAGGAGAGTTTGAAAAGTTAGTGCAAGGCAAAATTGGATATTTGCCGGATAAAATAATTCCGGCAACGTTTTTGATTGACTATAAAGTTGGGAGAAGAAGAGACTCGGATACATATTGTGAACATTATATTAGATATTTAAAAGATACAGCTGAAGTATTAGTTGAATATCATCGAGAAGAAGTTCAATGAAAAATTGCAAAACAGTAGTTTCCATCTGAAATATACTAGCGGATACGGAAAGTGAATTGCGTAATGTGAAAAGAAAATAAAAAGCGGGGATAAAGTGAGAATTGTTTTTTGGAATACCAATAAAAATGAAAATATAAATGAATATATTTCTGACATAATAGTAGAACAAGAAATAGATATTTTGGTATTAGCTGAATATGAATCAGATATTGAAGAGCTTAAGAAAATGCTGGCATTATATAATATTGTTATAGAACAAGCTATAACAATTGGATGCGACAGAATTACGATCCTAAAAAGAAAAGAAAATATACAACCGGCATTTCAAAATAAATATTGTTCTATGCAGATTATCGATGATATGTACCTTTTGGTATGCTTACATTTACCTAGTAAATTGTATGCGGGTGTGCTTAAGAGGGGAATCGCAATTGCCCGCATTGTAGAGGAAATACAGATACATGAAGAAAAATTGGGCATTGAGAAGACGGTTATAGTTGGTGATATTAATGAGAATCCATATGAAACGGGGTGTTTAGGAGCAAGTGGTTTTCATGGAATACCGGTATATAAAGATACAATGAAAAAATATCGTGTAATAATGGATGAGAGTTTTAAAATGTTCTATAATCCTATGTGGAATTTGCTTGGTGATTTTTCGTTCCCACCAGGAACATATTATTATTCAGGTAATGAGGTGGAAAATTCTTTTTGGAATGTGTATGATCAGGTAATGATACGCCCTTGTTTAAGAGGACAATTTGTAGATGATGAATTGAAAATATTATCTGAAACCAAAAAGAGAAAATTGATTGATGCAAACAATCATCCAGATAAAAAGATTAGTGATCATTTGCCAATAGTATTTGAAATTATGGAGGACTAAAATGGGATACAATTTGAAAACAGATTACGATTTTAGTGCAGTTGACTCAGTTATGCCAGATATAGTTATGAGTGATATATGTAATGAGTTGGAAAAAATCACGAAAGGTTTTGTTGTTGCAAATGTTCGTGAATATGATGGAAAAATAGAATCGTATGATACAATGGGAGCAATGGCAGCATTAGCTGCATCGTTGCAGACATCTATGCGTATAGATATTCAAGACAAACTAGGAGTAATTGAGGAAACTAGTTTTAAGTATGAAATGTATTTGACTGCAAACCAAATAGAGAATTATAAATATAGAGTTATGTTTGTTGGTTATGGAATAGCGGGATATCCAGTAAAAGTTGTATTGGAACAAGACATTGCTGATGAATTAAATAATAAGGAGGATTCAGGATATATTTATACCATAGATTCTAAGACCGAATTTGAAGAACTGTTGGTTAGTGTGTTTAATAGTAAGACTATGCAAAAAATTATTCAGAATCTTATAACAGCTTCGAATAGAAAATTACTGGAGCAAAAAGAGGCACAAGAGGATTGCTAAATTACATGAATTTGTTATAATGAAGTGGCAACAAATTGGCAACAGAAAATCAGCGAGCCAAAATAATATATGTAACAGAAATAAAATAACGGCAAAAAAGACATAAAACTTAAATAAATATATTTAAGAATATCTTTGAATTTGTCGTGTTTGAATAACGGATTGAAATGCCGAAAGCTTGTATTTATGCGGGTTTTCGGCATTTGTTTTCTCAAATGGCTCTAGTTTGGCTCTATTTGTGGAGAGAGTAATAGCAAGATTAAGGAGAAATTATGAAAAAGATAATCATATTAAGAGGTAACTCTAGAAGTGGAAAAACAACAGTAGCTAGAGCGTTGCAAAAGAAATTTGGATACAATACAATGATGATTTCACAAGATGAGATTAGGAGAAATATCTTGTGGGTTAAAGATGGCGTTGATACTAAGGCATTACCACTTATGATAGAACTTATGAAATATGGGTATGAGCATTGTGATGTGGTTATTTTAGAGGGCATCATGTATGATGAGTGGTATAGTCCTTTGTTCAAAACGGCAAATGAATTGTATGGAATGGATATATATGCGTACTATTTTCATATACCATTTGAAGAGACGGTCAGGCGGCATAATACAAGAGATAAAAAACAGGAATTTGGTGAAGAAGATATGCGTAGATGGTGGAGAGAAAAGGATTTTTCATCAGTTTTTAATGAAAAAATTATTACATCTGACATTGATGCAGACAGTATTGTTGAAATGATATATATGGATTCAGCAAATGAAGGATAAGGGTATTACGAATGGCAAGAACAGAAAAAGTGATAATGACAAATATGTGTATGGTGTTTAGTGAAAATAGGGTACTTGTCCAAGATAAGAGAGATGACGATTACTCTGGAATAACATTTCCGGGAGGACATGTGGAAAGAGGAGAATCATTTACAGATGCTGTGATACGCGAAGTGTGGGAAGAAACTGGATTGAAAATTTCAGAACCAAAACTTTGTGGGATAAAAGACTGGATGAAGGATGAGGAAACAAGATATATAGTGTTATTATATAAGACAGATAAGTTTGAAGGAATAGTTACTTCGTCTGAAGAAGGGGATGTATTCTGGCTGACATTAGATGAAATGCAGCAGAGAAAACTTGCTTATGGCATGGATAAGATGTTGAAAGTATTTTTAAATGACAATATTAGTGAATATTTCTTTTTTGAAGAAAATGGAAAATGGATAGAAGAGTTGAAATAGTTTAAATAAATGCAAAGGAGTTTGAAGTGGATATTTTATTTAAGAATGATGATTTTGTATTTTCATACAGAGTTGGTGGCATATTGATACGCAATGGAAAAATTTTATTACAGCGTCCGAAGAATGATGATTATTCCATTATAGGTGGACATGTAGCAGCAATGGAAACAAGTATAGAAACTTTGAAGCGGGAATTTGAAGAAGAACTTCACACTAAAATAGAGGTAGATAATCTGCTGGCGATTGGTGAAATATATTTTCCATGGGGTAAAAGACCATGTCATCAGATATGTTTATATTATAATGTACATCTCGTTAATTATGATATTCCTTTAGATGGAGTATTTCATGGTTATGATGGTCTGGATGACAAAAGGATTGATTTAGATTTTTGCTGGGTTCCACTTGAGGATTTAAAGAATGATGTAAAGGTATATCCGCAGGAGTTGGTACCTTATATTCTTGAACCAAAGAAGGAAATTGTACATTTTGTTTCAAAGCAAATTTAGAAGATGAGATTATAGGTGTCGATGGAGAAGAAATATGTTAGAAGTTAAATTTTATGATACAGTAGATGATTTATCACTGAAGTTTGCAGTAATAATTTCACAGAGCAACGGCAAGTGGGTGTTTTGTAAGCATAAAGAAAGAGATACCTATGAAGTGCCGGGAGGGCATCGAGAAGCTGGGGAGGATATTTTTGAAACAGCTAAAAGGGAGTTGCAGGAAGAGACTGGGGCTATCAAATTTGAGATAAAACCAATATGCGTATATTCGGTGACAGGTAAGACTAGAGTAAATGATACTGGTGAAGAAACATTTGGACTGCTTTGCTTTGCAGAGATAACAGAGTTTGCGAAAGAATTACATAGCGAAATGGAGAAAGTTGTGCTTATGGATGAGTTGCCTGAGAACTGGACATATCCGTTGATACAGCCGAAATTGATAGAGAAGTATTTACAGGTAAAAATAATTCTATAATTGGAGCAACAGTAACTGTCACAGTCGATAGACCATTAGGAAGTTATCATCCTGAATATAAGGATATGTATTATCCAATAAATTATGGTTACATTGAAGGAGTTATGGCACCAGATGGAGAAGAGCAGTACGCTTATATATTAGGTGTAAATGAACCAGTAAAGAAGTTTACAGGTAAAATTATTGCCATTGTTTATAGAAAAGATGATATAGAAGAAAAGTGGGTAGTTGTGCCAGACGGAGTAACTTTTTCAAAGGAAGAAATCAGGAGACAGATTCATTTTCAGGAACAATATTTCGACAGTGAAATTGTGATGTAATATTAAGGAGATTGCTATGTCATTAGGATTAAAAAGAGGAATAGTGCAGCTTGAATCACATGATAAACAGTGGGATGAGGCTGCCATTCAAACAATCAAAAAACTTAAATCTATATTAGGTGATGATGCTGTTGATATACAACATATTGGAAGTACAGCAATACCAGCAATTAAAGCAAAACCGATTATTGATATTGTCGTTGGGGTAACTGATTTTGATAAAGTAATGTTACATAATGAGCAATTACGACAAGTGGGAATATTTTATCGCGGTTCAGATGTGGAACATCAGCTTCTTTATGTAATGGGCGATATGGAAAATGATACAAGAACGCACCATATTCATATTGTGAAATGGAACGGAACTGAGTGGAAAAATTATATTCATTTCAGAGATTATCTAAATGCTAATGAGAATATAGCTTTGCAGTATGAGAGGGTGAAGGAAGAACTGGAAAGTAAGTATGCAGATGATAGGGTGGCATATACTAATGGAAAGCAAGAAATGATAGATATTATTCTGAATGGCAAATAGATTGTTGACATGAATTGTCAAGACGGGTATATATATTTAATAAAAACAAGGAGAACATACACATGAATCAGAACTTATATTCAAGACATTATATGTACATGTATTACGGACGTACACGGCTATAAACATGCAAGGTTAGTGCATTAGGTTATAGCGTGTAGGTCTTTTAGTCTAGTGCATAAAACCAGAATATAAGAGAAGATTTTACATACATTGCATCTTATTAAATTGGAGTTATCGCACTGGACATTAAATGTTTGGTGCGATTTTTTATGTTTACAAGAAAGAGGTGCAGAAAATGAATGATTTAATTGAACTTAAACTGATAACAAGAAAAGATGCTGAATGTCTGCATAAACTGCAGATAGAAGCGTTTATGCCCTTATATGAAAAATATCATGATGATGCTACAAGTCCGGCGAAAGAAAGCCTTGAAACAATAACAAAGAAGATAGTTGATGATAATTCGGATTTCTATTTTATTTTGTTTAATGGTGAGAAAGCTGGAGCTGTAAGAGTTAAATGGCATAAAGGGCAAAAAGTACACAAGAATGTAAATTGGATATCTCCTATTTTTGTTATTCCAAAGCTTCAAAATAAAGGAGTTGCCAGTAACGTAATCAAACAATTATTTGATATTTATCCGAACACAATAGAATGGTGGTTGTCTACTATCAAGCAGGAAGAGAAAAATTGCCATTTGTATGAAAAATGTGGATTTGTTCGAACAGGAGATGAAATAGTTGTAAATGAAAATATGACATTAGTTTTTTATGTAAAGAGTTATATTGAGGTAAGGAGATTTAAGGAAGAGGATGCCCAAGAGGTCAGAAATCTTATTGTCAGGAATTTCTTAGAGGTTAACAGTAAAGATTATGGCATATCAGCAATGGAGAAACTTGCAAAGACTTACGATGCGAAAAAGGTTCTGAATGTGGCAAGTTATGCGCATATGTATGTATTTGAATTTGATGGAAAAATAATTGGAACAGGTTCTATATCAAGTTTTTGGGGAAGTGAAACAGAAAGTATACTTTTGTCCATTTTTGTTCTTCCGGAGTTTCATGGAAAGGGTGTTGGAAGAAAAATCATAAATACATTAGAAACGGATGAATTTTATGTAAGAGCAAGCAGAATTGAGATACCGGCATCCATTACAGCAACGGAGTTTTATAGAAAATTTGGATATGATTACAAAAATGGTGTTAAGGAATTGGATAATGAGCATCATTACAGATTGGAAAAGTTTAAGGCGGCAGGCTTGAAATAACAACAGATAATTAATTATTTTTATTTATCCTTGCAGAAGCATTAGTTCTTATGTTAGGATACTATCTAAGGAAAGTACCCATAACAGGGCGTTAAGCGTCCTGGGGACGCTTGTTTAGCGCAGACCGGAGCGTAGAGGTAGCCTCCCGAATTTTATGATACCGGGCAACCGGAATACATAGGAAGGGGTGCTATGTGCCAGTGGCACCTGCTTAACACCGACCGAAACGGAGTGTAGACGTGGCGCCGATGACGGCTTATGAGATCATTACGATTTTCATTGGGATATTAGCATTGCTGATGTCCTTTGGTAGCTTGATTGTAGCGTTGCTTGCCTTTCTCGATAAAGAGGAAAGCTCTTCGAGGAAGAGCTGGCGAAAATAAAAATGCCTATCCTGTCTGCCAACAGGATAGGCGGTGTACGTAAGGATATTTCTTTAGCTTAAACTCGGAACATCCACCTTTGGAGTGGGTGCTTTCTGTTTAATTAGATATTATCACGAAATGTTTGTAAAATCAAGAAGCTAAAAGCGATTACATATAGATATATTGTTTTTCATATATTGATTATAAGTTATATCGTAGTCTAGATGTAAACGCCCATCCATAACAATTGACTTAGAAATAGAGATTCTAGAATCCGAATGGATAGAAAGCCATTTGTTAATACAATTATAAACACTTTTTATAGAATCTGCAATTTCTTGTGATTTTGTGCCAGAAAGTTTTAATTTTAGTAATAGAGATTCTTTTTCGTAAATGGGATACATAGCAGTATAAAAGGATTGTACATTTTCACTATCTAATAGCCACATAGCGTCATAGAATATTTTTCCTTGGTTATTTTTTGCGTAATTGCTTTCTCGAATGTCGATATTCTCATATTTTCCACATACTATATAGTCATTAGACACAATAGAATTAAATATATCTTTAAAAGCATTATATGAATTAATGAAATCAATGAGAATAGAAATATCCTCTTGATTAGCATATTTGCATACAACAGGCTCATTTATGATATCATCAATATATGTATCAAATGAGTCGAATTCACTAAAAAGGATAATACCAGAAAAAGTATTATCAGAAATTAGTTTGAAAAGCTCTTTTTCGGAATACGTTAAAATTTTATTTAAAGAAGCTTCATCGCCATCTTTTTCATCTTCAAGTTTATAGTAGAAATATTCTGTGAAATAAATAAATTGAGCAAAAACATTAATCACGTTATTATTTATTTTCTGCGAAATTTTATTCTGTGTATGTTTTTCCAGTGCTGAGACATACAGATTATATATTATAAAAATAACAGGTAATGAAAAGATAGATGCTGAGAAGCTTATAAGCCAGCTGTTCCATGGTTCGTCAATATTAAGAAGTAAAGGTACAGCTAATGCAATAACAGAAAGAATGTAACAAAATAAGTATTTTAAGATGACTTCTTTCAATATAAAATTTAGAGTATGTTTAATTCGTTTTTTCATAATTGGTCTCCTTTGTAATCTCTAATAAACTTTCACAGTAAGGCGGTCAGTGCCTTTTTTGACAACCATATTGTCATCAAGCAGGTGTTGCTTGATTTCTTCGATATTTTCATTGATATGTTGCAAACTGTCAGCATACTCTTCTTCTGAATATTCATCTTTAGCATTTATCATATTTTCACGAATTTCCAGAGCTTTCATGTAGGTACAGAGTTTTTTATTGATGAGGTTGTTCTTAAAGGACAGCTTAACAGTAGTAGGTTTGAAATTGCCCGCATCGTCCTTATCTGCCTCAAATTTCATATCGATCTGGTCATCCAGTTTAAACAGTAATGATAATACATCAGAAACTGTTTCTATATCAAAATCCATGAAAATGTTAATGCTGATGCCTAGTGCATTGGCAATCTTTAAAAGCTGGTCAGGCTTTGGATTACGAATTCCATATTCATATTTTTTTATTGTTGCGGAATTTATGCCGGACAATTGACCAAGCGTTTCCTGTGATATTCCACGCATATTGCGAAAGTATTTAATCTTTTCTCCAGTAGTCATAAAAAATGCTCCTTTATGATTTGTTACCCATATTCTATCACAATGGGACACATTTGTGTATAAGAGTTTGATTAAATTGCTTGACAGACACAAATGTGTACTATATAATACGGATAAACAAGGTCACAAAAGTGTACTGAAATATAAATAGGAAGGAGAACACAATATGGAGAATACGATGAAGATGTATGTAACAGCAGATGAAGCAGCACAGATTCTTGGAGTATCAAGAGGATATGCTTACAAAATTATTCGTGGTCTTAATAATGAATTGAAAGAAAAAGGTTATCGAGTGATTTCAGGCAAGGTACCTACAAAGTATTTTGAAGAAAAGTTTTATGGCATGGCAGTTGGTTAAAGGAGAGGAGATGATAATATGCCGGCTACAAGAGATGGTAAGGCTTGGCGTAGCCAGTTCTATTATGAGGACTGGCAAGGCATACGCCATAAGAAGAACAAAAGAGGTTTTAAGATAAAAGCAGAAGCTGAGGAATGGGAGCGTAATTTCAGGCAACAGCAGAGAAAGGATCTGGATATTAACTTTGAGAATTTTGTTGAAATCTATTTTTCTGATATGGAGAACAGACTTAGAGAAAGCACGATTAAGAATAAACGATATGTGTTTGATCTAAAGGTTACGCCGTATTTTAAGAAGAAAAAGATGTGTGAGATTAATACAGCGGATATTCGTGCATGGCAGAATGAACTGATTAAGCAGGGGTATGCACCAACGTATCTAAAAAGTATCAATAACCAGTTGGCAGCACTTTTCAATTATGTAGTCAGATATTATGACTTGAAAGATAATCACTGCAGAAAAGCAGGAAGTATCGGAAAAAGCAAGACTGACGATATGGAGTTCTGGACAAAGCAGGAATTTAAACAGTTTCTTCCTTCTATGGTCAAGAAACCGGAGGCGAAGATGGCATTTATGCTTCTTTATTGGACAGGAATGCGCATAGGTGAATTACTGGCACTTACCTATGAAGATATTGATTTGGAAAAGCGTATTATAAGCATTTCCAAATCATATCAGAGATTAGATGGAAAGGATGTGATTACACCGCCTAAAACACCAAAGAGCAATCGTAAGATCAGAATTCCACCATTTCTGGCAGAGGAATTAAAAGAATATTGCAGTCATTTATATGGAATTATGCCAAATGAAAGAATGTTCCGATTTACAAAATCTTATATGGAGCATGAGATTGTACGAGGCATAAAGGAAACAGGAGTTAAGAGAATCCGTATTCATAATCTGCGTCACAGCCACGCATCGCTTCTGGTGGAACTTGGATTTGAGCCATTGGCAATAGCGGAGCGGCTGGGACATGAAAAGATAGAAACAACATTAAATACTTATTCACATTTATACCCGAATAAGCAGGCAGAACTGGCAGATAGGCTAGAACAGGAGAATGAGGAGGATGATTTATGAGCGGAGTACACAAACATCCAACAATCAGCTTTCGTGTATCGGATAGAGAGCGGGAAATGATTGAAGCCAAGATACTTGCAAGCGGTATGCAGAAGAAAGATTATTTTGTACGTCCCTGCATTTATAGTGATATAAGCCAAGTGGAAAAAATCGCTTCTAAGAGAGAAAATGAAGGCTGTACATATGGAGATGGCATTACACCAATAAAAAAATTTTATTTATGGTGACAGCTTATATCCCAATAAGAGCATTAAACATTTTTTTTAGAAGCCGATATTTATTTTGAAAGGGAGTAGCTATTTTATTATAGAAAAAGCTTATGCAATGCGGTCTCAGGAAGGAGAAGATTCTTATGGAATGTAGAAGTACAGAAAGAAGACAATGGATTGTCGATAATTATAATGTAGTGCCGGTAGCACATATTCAATTACTGGCAGGTCAAACTAAACATAGTGATGCAGGGGCTATGATTGAAAATGATTATTATATTTTCCATGCAATTGACAAGGTAAGTGGAAGAAGAGAAATTATTCAATGTGGCATGGGAGCAGCAAGAGATTTCTTAAGATTAATAGAACACGAGGGTTTGCCTTTATTTAATCCTTTACAGGGAGAAGGTGGAGGCGGCGGTCATGGTGGAGAGAATCCTGGTGGAAATGGGGGAAGAAGACCAGCAGAGGTATGGAATCCAATAGCAAAGCAACTATTTAATGCTATTATGTGGACTATCCTTATTATTGATGCGGAACCAGACACACCAATCTTTGATATTAGGGAAAAGGTGTATAGGTTTAAGGAGAGAGAGCCATTCGACAGTCAGGTAAAAGCGGTAAATACCATCATTGGTAGGAATTTGGGCGGAAAAACATTGACCGAAGCTATTGATGAACTCAGGGTAAATAATAATGTGAGGGATAATATGTGCCAATTTGATAGGTTGGTGGATATTATAAATAATTACACTGATAGGGATGGAAATAGGGTAGAGTTAGAAGTGAATTTTTAGGAATAGGTTTGGCATAAAATGAGGAATCCCCATGTATGATTTTTGTGTTATACAGGGGATTGCTGACATAATAGAAAGAAGTAATTAAACAATAGATTAACTAAAAAATATGATTAATAGTTTAAATATTGATGAAAATCATTTAATTAGTTTTGTTAATAATGTATACTCTATTATGAATAAATATCCGGACGAAGAAGTATTGAGATATGCATTTTCTAGATTAAAAAGAATTAAAATAAAAAAGAATCAGTAGACAATTATAGAAGCATTTTTTTAAAATTCATTTATTTATGATGCAACGGCTGCACCTTTGGCATGTAGCATTTTATCTGAATTTTATCACACAAAATATGGAATAACTAAAAGGAAAGTGCTGAGAATTGTTGAAACTTTGCTTAATAAAATGGAATCACAGGATTGTGAGTATGAATTATTATGGGCGTTATGGCTATGCAAATTGCTAAAGATTAAGCTGGAGGATGGCTTATTAGGAAAAATGGAGAATATTAAAAATCCATTGATTATTTTAGTTTTGTTGTTTGATTACAGAAATAATAGTAATCTTAATAAAACAAAATGGATTGATTATATGGTGGAGGATGAATTGTATGGTCCAAATTGGATTTTGTGGTCCTACGTCAAGATTTTGTACAAAATAAAATGAGAAGTTCCGCCGGCTAAGCTGCCGGCAGAGAAGATACCCTCTCATACAGTTTTTCAAAGTCGTTAGGTGACATATAGTCGCAGTGACTATGAATCCTAACAGTATTATAAAAGGTTTCAATATACTCAAAAACAAACCTATAAGCATGTTTGTGGTTAATGATATTAAATCTGTTGAGCCATTCTCTTTTGATTAAGGAATGAAAAGATTCAATGCAGGCATTTTCGTAGGGATAACCGCTATGGGAATAACTGCGTTGCGTCTTTTCTGTGGCTTCACGCCAGGCGTTTGAAACGTATTGGCTGCCACGATCGGAATGTATTATTAATGGCAAATAAGTCCATAACACATTTAAGGTAAACAAAACCATCCTGAGTTCAAATGTAAGTAATATCAGTGCACCAGACAGCGTTAGGGCGTTCAGGATTAAAATGCTTATCAAGGATGTTATGCAGCTCATTACTAAAATCAGAATCTCTGGTTGTAGTTGTCCAAGGCTTGATCCATTGGGCTTTAATACCCATTTAACGCATGTATTTACCTACAGTGCGTTCAGCAATGGTTACACCGGATTCACGAAGCTTCTTGGCTATTTTAGGGGCACCGTAATTCTGTTTGGAATTGTCATAAATAGTCTGGATTTGCTTTTTTATTGTTTCTTTGCGTTGTTTGGCTGCAGACACTTTTCGATTTAGAAAAGCACGATATCCAGAGCGGGACACACCTAAAAATTTCAGCATTCCGGAAGTAGAGACGCGGTGTCCAGAAACTTTAGATGCCTCTACTTTTGCAGAAACTTCTGTGTAGATAGCTTCCGTTAATCTTTTCCCAGAATGCTGATGGCTTTTTTTAACATATCAAGAGCATCCTGAGCATCACGAAGCTTACGCTTGAGACGGGCAATTTCTTTTGCTTCATCTGATTCGTAGTTTACTGATCCTCTAACAGGAATATCACCTTCATTGTCTCTAAACTGTGCTTCCCAGCGAGCTAAGGTGCTTATACCTATGCCAAGGTTCTTTGCTGCTTCTGTTTGAGTTAAATCTGGATGCTCCTTATGATAGTTAACGGCATTCAACTTGAACTGTTTGGTGTGTCGTGGACATTTACGTGACATAATGAGTTCCTCCCTGTTGTATTGATTATATAATATTTTATGGGAAATATCTCATTTTGTTTTGTACTAATTAGATGCTAACACTAGTTATGGAGGACTTTCTTGAAGAGTTTATGGCAGAATGGGAAGGAGAAAAGTGGTATGTTGAAAGTAAAATTTTATGATACAGTAGATGATTCACTATTGAAGTTTGCAGTAATTATTTCACAGAGCAATGGCAAATGGGTATTTTGCAAACATAAGGAACGAGATACCTATGAGGCTCCGGGAGGTCATCGTGAAGTTGGAGAAGATATTTTGGAAACTGCTAAGAGAGAACTTCAGGAAGAAACAGGTGCCATACAGTTTGATATTAAGCCAATATGCGTTTATTCCGTCACGGGTAAGAATAGTGTAAATGAGACCGGTGAGGAAACATTTGGATTATTATGTTTTGCGGAGATAAGGGGATTTTCAGGGAAGCTGGATAGTGAGATGGAAAAGGTTGTGCTTATGGATAAGTTGCCTGAAAACTGGACATATCCGTTGATTCAGCCTAAATTGATTGAAAAGTATATGCAGATAGAAAAGAAGTCTTACAGTCAGATACAGCTGGCAGCAAAACAGACTATAGAATACATAAAGAATATTATCAAGCCAGGGATGAATTTACTCGAGATTCGAAAGTTATGTGAGGAAAAACTGTTAGAGTTGGGTGCAGATTCGTTCTGGTATTGGGATGTTGGTGCATTTGTATTTGCAGGAGATGAAACAACTGTTTCTGTATCTGGTAAGCAGTATGTAACTTCGGATAGAGTTATAGGAAACAACGATATAATAACCATTGATTTAAGTCCGCAGGTGGGTAACATCTGGGGAGACTATGCGAGAACCATTATTGTGGAAAATGGTAAGGTTGTAGAGGATATAGGGCTGATTGAAAATCCGGAATGGAAAAGCGGTCTGCTGATGGAAGAAAAACTACATATAGAATTATTGCGTTTTGCCACGAAGGAAACAACCTTTGAGGAATTGTACTATCATATGAATGAGTACATCGTGGAAAATGGATTTGTGAATCTAGATTTTATGGGCAATCTAGGGCATTCCATTGTAAAAACCAAAGGTGATAGGGTTTACATTGAAAAAGGTAATATGACCAAGCTTGGCGATGTAAAGTATTTTACATTTGAACCGCATATAGCATTTCCAGATTCAAAGTGTGGATATAAAAAAGAGAATATTTATTACTTTAACGAAAACGGGTTGATGGAACTTTAAAAGGAGTAAAGAAAATGAATGTTATTTTTGATATGGATGGACTGATGTTTGACACAGAGAAAGTGTTTATAAAGGCTTGGGATTATGCCGGTGAAAAGATTGGAATTGGAAAAGCCGGATATATGGTCTATAAAACTTTAGGTATGAGCATTGTTGCCTCTTATGAGATTTGGAACGAAGAGTTTGGTGATCGGTATGATCAGGAAGAATTGCGTAAATACACAAAAGAATTTCTGAAAAACTATTATGAAAATAATAAAGTGCCTGTAAAGCAAGGATTGTATGTTTTGTTGGAGTATTTGAAAAATGCAAATGCCAAGTTGGCAGTTGCTTCTTCATCACCGCGTTGGGAAGTGGAAAAACATCTAAATGATGCCGGAATTATAGATTGCTTTTCCGCAATTATTTGTGGAGACATGGTTGAGAAATCTAAGCCAGCGCCGGACATTTACATAAAAGCCTGTGAAATGTTAAATGAAAATCCTGAAGAGTGTATAGCTCTTGAAGATTCAAAAAACGGATTACTATCGGCTTACAGAGCGGGATGTAAGCCAATCATGGTTCCGGATTTGTGGCAACCGGATGAAGAAATATTGCAGATAATAAAGGGCAAGTATTCCGATTTGGAACAGGTGAAAAAGGCGTTTGAAAGTGGTGAAATATAGAAACAAGGAGGCACAACAGTGAATATTCTAGTTATTGGTGGAACACGATTTTTTGGTATACATATGGTTAATGAGCTTTTAACCGCAGGTCATAATGTAACAATTGCAACACGTGGGAAGGCATCAGATTCGTTTTGGGATAAGGTTAAAAGGATATTTCTGGAAAGGACTAAGGAAGAAAGTGTACGAGAGGCATTAAGTGGTACTCATTACGATGTAGTAATTGATAAAATTGCATATTACTCAAATGATATTAAGTATGTGATAAGAAGTAGTGAGGGATAGATGAATACACGATGTTATATGGTCATTATCAAGGGTGAAATAAAGACATCCGAAATAATGTCATGTGGTTACAATAGAAATACCCGAAAATGGAATGTAAAATTCAATAATGGAAAAATATACTCGTATGCATATTTGAATGTGGAAAAGTTGACTGATCCGGAGGTTTTGAATCCTAATATGTATCGGATTAGTAGAGAAGGACGAGAGTTCTTTGATGTTAATGCAATATATGTATTTAGAAGCGGAAGTGAGTCTTATTGGCACATTTGTTTTGGCGATGGTAGTGAAAGAGATTATCGTCGGAACGACTTGCATATTATAGAGTCATGTCTTACTCAGAGTCAGTCATCAAATGTATTTGAATATATAAAGCAAATTGCAGGTTTGAGTAATCTTAAGAATGAAGAGACTGGTGAAAAATTATTGTCTAATAGGTTTGATAAGATTTCTTTTGTGGGTAGTGATGTAGCTTTAGCAAAGTATTTGAATCCATCATCATTGCAAGGAAAAAGAACAGGACGCGAATACATTCCGATTTTTCCATTTGGATGCAATAACAGTCAGTATAAGGCTGTAAAAAATGCCATGGAGAATCAGATTAGTGTTATACAGGGACCTCCAGGAACAGGGAAGACACAAACAATATTGAATATTATTGCCAATATATTAATGCAAGGGAAAACGGTACAGATAGTATCCAATAATAATTCGGCAACAGAAAATGTATATGAAAAATTATCTTCTTCAAAATACAATTTAGGTTTTATTGCTGCGACATTAGGAAGTTCTAAAAATAAGAAATTATTTGTTGAGCATCAGGATGCCGCTTATCCAGATTTTTCGTCATGGAAAACGCAAGAAGATCCAGGTGTTTTGCAAAAGGGAATAGCTGACCAATCCAGTCAGTTAAAAAGCGTTTTTGATAAGCAGGAAAAACTGGCGTGTTTAAGGCAGGAACTTTCACAGTTGGTTACTGAACAGGAATATTTCAATCAATATGTTAAAGAATCAGATGTTCATACAGATAGTATTAAGTTCAAGAAAAAGCTATCTTCAAAGCAATGGATGGTATTGTGGCAGGATTGCCAGTTGATTTCAGAAGAAAAAAAGGCAATAGGATTTTGGTTTAAGATAAAAGCCTTATTTAAATATGGAGTAACCAATTGGGGCATTTATAAGCAGGATATTTCAAAGATAATTACAACCTTTCAGGCAATGTATTATCGTGCAAAGCAAGCGGAGTTGTCTGCAGAAATTGCAGATATTGAAAGGTATTTAAATAGTGTTAATAAAAATTTGCTTGAGGATTTATGCAATCAGTCAATGGTTGTCCTAAAAGACAAACTGGCAAGAAAGTATGAAGGTAACAGCAAGAGAAAAATGTTTAGTGAAGATAATCTGTGGAAGGAGCCATACGGTGTACTGGTTGAGTATCCGGTTATATTAAGTACAACATTTTCGTCAAGAAACAGTCTGAATTCAGATGTGGTGTATGATTACCTTATCATGGATGAGGCATCACAGGTAGATATTGCAACTGGTGCATTGGCATTGTCCTGTGCAAGGAATGTTGTTATTGTGGGTGATACCAAGCAGCTTCCTAATGTTGTTAAAGATGATACAAAGGTTAAAGCAAAAGTTATATTTGACAGCTTTCATATTAGTGAGGGATATCAGTATACAAATAGCTTTCTGCAATCCATTTTGGATGTTATGCCAAACGTAACACAAACATTGTTGCGGGAACATTATAGGTGTCACCCTAAAATAATAAATTTCTGTAACCAGAAATTCTATCGTGGTGAATTGATTATTATGACAACGGATAAGGGTGAAGAGGATGTTTTATCGGTAGTAAAAACGGTAGCGGGAAATCATGAGCGTAATCATTATAGCCAGCGCCAGATAGATGTTATTAAAAATGAGATTATACCCAAATATGTTTCAAATCCGGAAGAAACGGGAATTATTGCACCATACAAAAATCAGGTAGAAGCATTAAGCAAGGAGATAACAGATATTGATGCTTCCACAGTGCATAAGTTTCAGGGAAAGGAGAAAGAGAATATTATTATATCTACCGTGGATGATGAAATATCTGATTTTGCTGATGATCCATATTTAATTAATGTTGCTGTATCAAGAGCCAAAAAGAAATTGATGTTGGTTGTAACTGGAAATGAGCAATCAAAAGAGCACAATATAACAGATTTGATTGATTATATTCAGTATAATAATTTTGAGGTTACTGAAAGCAAGATTTATTCGATTTTTGATTACCTTTACAAGCAATATACTGAGGAAAGAAGGGTATACTTGCAGAAACACAAAAAAGTATCAGAATATGATTCGGAAAATCTGATGTATTCATTGATAGAGGACATTATCTCCGCTAGCAGGTATTCAAGCTTGGATGTTGTTTGCCATTTTCCATTGAATATGTTGATTAAGAATCCAGAACTATTAAATGAGCAGGAATGTCAGTATGCAATGAATCCAGCAACTCATTTAGATTTTCTGATTTATAACAGAATTGGTAAAAAGCCTGTGTTGGCGATTGAGGTTGACGGATATGAATACCATAAAGAGGATACCGTTCAGGCTTCAAGAGATTTGCTGAAAAATCATATAATGGAGCTGTATGAAGTTCCATTACTGAGATTTATGACTAATGGTAGTGGCGAGAAAGAAAAGATTATCGAGATGTTGGATAAGTTGGTTGGATAACCGAAATAGGAAATAAAATGGGAGATGCTATTATGGCTGTATCATATAACAAACTATGGAAACTATTAGTAGATAAAAAAATGAGTAAATCAGATTTGCGTAAAAAGGCAGAAATCGCTCCTAACACAATGACAAAGCTTCGCCGTGATGAAGAGGTGAGCCTTACAATTCTTAGCAAAATCTGCAAAACCTTACATGCAGACTTTGGGGATATTGTGGAGTATGTGCCGGATGCAGAAATTTGGGACTTGTATAACGAGAATAGAGAACTTCTGGGAAAAGATCATGTCAGAGGAGAACAGTTACCGATAGACGGATACCATCTGGTGGTGCATGTGTGGATTCGTAATTCTAAGGGACAGTACCTTATCTCGCAACGTTCCGCAAACAGGCCGACATACCCTTTGATGTGGGAATGTGTAGGTGGTTCGGTTGTAAAAGGTGAGGATAGTTTATTAGGAGCAATTCGGGAGACAAAGGAAGAAGTTGGCGTTGATTTGATGCCGGAAAATGGACAAGTACTTTTTACAAAGACACGAAAAAGCATTGATGGAAAAATTTTTAATGATATTATGGATGTTTGGCTATTTGAATATGACGGAGAAGTTGATTTAGGCAATGCCACAACAGATGAGGTGGCACAGGTTGCTTGGATGAATCGGGAACAGATAAAAGAATTGTTTGATGCAAATATGTTTGTGGATACATTGGAATACTTCTTTACGGAAGTGGATAAGCAGTAAATAAAATAGGTGGTGTTTTAGCGACTAATTCAGAAAAACTATTAAGTTCTTTTTCGGAAGATTTCTTTTATAAAGAGCTTGTATATGCTGATTTGAAATTCGTTCCAGAAGGTGGGACAGAGATAGAATTAGCGGATTTAATTATAAATCTTGAAGATGTTATACTGGCAATTCAATTAAAGGAACGGAATGAAAGGGTTCTTTCTAAGCAAGCCTCAGAAACAAGAAACTTTGGTACATCAATATTTATATGAACAATATTAAAAATAGACATGTATGTTTTATATTATTTTCTGCAATCAAGTGAAATATTTTGGAATAGATGATACTTTCATTGCAACATATTATAATAAATAATATAATAGATACAATAAATATTAATTGAATGGATGTCATCAATATGGATAAAATAAATGAATTACGATTAGGATTAGAAACTGCATACATAGATGGTTCTGTTGCTTCTGATAGTTTTTATTGTCCTCAGTTTGTATCGAATAATTATAAATCTGGTAAGAAAGTTTTATCTTCGATTGAAGATGAGCTGTTAAGATGTGATAAGTTTCAGATTAGTGTTGCATTTATTACTATGAGCGGAATCACACCATTACTTCAGACATTTAAAGATTTGGAAAAGAAAAATATTCCAGGAGAAATTCTCACAACTAATTATTTGAATTTTAGTGAGCCTAAAGCGTTGGAGAAGCTTAATGGATTATCAAATATTACATTAAAAATGTATGACGTACAAGAGGCAGATGAAGGATTTCATACAAAAGGATATATTTTTAAAACAGATGAAGTATATCGTATTATCATTGGAAGTTCGAATATAACAAGTGCAGCACTTACCAGCAATCATGAGTGGAATATTAAGCTTGTATCAACGCAGCAAGGGAAGATAGCGAAGGAAATAGTTGAAGAATTCAATAGATTATGGAATTCTAGTTATGCCTTAGATTTTAATGAATTTTATGGAAATTATAAAGAACAATATGAAATTATTAAACATCAGAGAGATATTGCGAGGATTGATAATGTTGTATCGCTTGAAAAATATAAGCTAAAGCCCAACAGTATGCAGATTGGATTTATTACAAATCTTAAGAAGATTTTAGAAGAAGGAGAGGATAGGGCACTTCTTATATCGGCGACAGGAACAGGTAAGACTTATGCTTCTGCATTTGCAATGAGAGAGCTTGGATTTAAAAAAGTTTTATTTTTAGTTCATAGAGGACAGCTTGCAAGACAGACTAAGAAATCTTATGAGAAGGTGTTTGCAAAATCTGTTTCTATGGGTTTGGTTGGTGCAGGTTATCATGAATATGAAGCGGATTATGTATTTGCTACTGTTCAGACGTTAAATAGGGATGAACATTTGCTTCAATATGATAAAAATGCATTTGACTGTATTATTTTTGATGAAGCACATCATGTAACTGCTGATACATATCAGAAGATTATGAAACATTTTACGCCTAAGTTGTGGCTTGGAATGACAGCAACTCCTGATAAGCGGGATGATAATATTGCAGGTAGAAATGTTTATGAGTTGTTCAATTATAAGATTGCATACGAGATACGTTTACAACAGGCCATGGAAGAAAACTTGTTGTGCCCATTTCATTATTTTGGAATTACTGACTTGTCTGTAGTTGGAGATGTTAAAGAAAATCATGATTTTAGTATGCTTACAAGCGATGAACGTGTAAGGCATATAATCCAGCAGGCAAATTATTATGGATATAGTGGAGAAAAAGTTAAAGGTCTTATATTTTGTAGCAGTATCAAAGAAACACAGGAGTTATCACATAAATTTAATAATATAGTTAATCCAGATACAGGGAAATATTTTCGTACGATAGCGTTGAATGGTGATGCAACGGAACAGGAAAGGCAGAATGCATTTGAGAGACTTGCAATGGATGAGAATGAGAAAAATATTGATAAGAAGCCGTTAGACTATATATTTTCTGTAGAAATATTGAATGAAGGTGTTGAAGTTATAGAAAGAAACAACAAGAAATGCCGTATTTATGTGGCTTAGAGGGCAATATATACATTTCGAGATTGAAAAAATCTCGATTTTTTTATGCCAAAAAGCAACGCGCGTATGTGTATTGATTTTGAAATAAGGGACAAATGCGCGAAAAACACGCTGCAAACCCACTTGAATATAATTTGGTATTAGAATACCAAAAGGTAAAACGGTATTGACAAATATATAACTGCGTGATATATTATGACTATGATAAAGTTCCTGGAGGTGGAAGTGAATGATTAACCAGAATAAGATAGATACCGTTTGGAGCTTATATAATGCTGTAAGAGGCGTGACAACATCAGATAAAGCGGTTGAAGCGATTGCAGTCCTGAAAAAACTTAGTGAAATTTATGAGGGACAGTTGCAAATAAAAGACAGAGAAAAACTTTATAACACAATGCGTGACATAGTAGATGACTGGGGAATAGTGAATCCGTTTCAAGATGAGGAAAAGTTTTTTACAGTTTGCTCAGCTTTTGATCCGGAAATTACATGGGAAGAGATACTCAATTTATATGATCCACAGAAAATGTTTAGAGTTCCAAAAGCTCTCATTAACGAAATGGCAAAGCAGTTTAGCGAATCTACAAAAACAGTGCTCATAGCTGAAGCTGAAAAATACATACCATATTTGATGGATATTGTTCAAAATCATGAGGAATGTCGGTATACGATTACATCTATGAATGCTTTTTCTTATCACATGTTAAAAGAGATGTTTGGAAGGCACGAAAATGTAGACGTGCTGCTAACGAGTATTTATGAGTATGAATTTAGTTCGCAAAAATTTGATTTTATTTTCTGCGTACCCGTTTTTGGTGGACGTGATATGGCTGAGGATGATAACCAGTTTATTTGCAGAGAGTATGATTTGGTAGCATTTGAAAATTTAGCACTTCATTTAAATACGGATGGAAAATTATCAATACTCTTACCAGCTAGAATTACATTTGCCGCAGGAAGAGTTCGTGAGCTCAGAAATTTTATTCAGTCGATGTATAAACTCTTAGAAATCGACGAGCTTCCGGTTGGCCTGTTTATAAATACTGGAATAAAAACATTTTTATTTACGGTGTCTACTGGTCGGACTGAGGATGTTATTATAAAAAGATTAAAAACTGATACAACTAATCCTAGAAAAGAAGGTGTGAATGAACTTATCACAGAGGATGAGACATTCGTGTTCAGCGACGAGCTTACTGAAATGGATGATTGGAATGTTGATAGGATATTTGCTTCTCAGGATGAAGATTGGCTTAAATTCGAAAATTCACTGATTCGAAAAGAGGAACTGGGGAATGTTGCCGAAGTGTTTAGAGGAAAGGCAATATCCAAGAAAGATCCGATGGGAAAAATAGGTGTAGTAAACATTTCAAATCTTCAGGACTATGGAATTGATTATGACCATCTGGATCACATTGATGAGGAGGAACGGAAAGTCGCAAATTACATTTTACAGAATGGCGATGTGCTTTTACCTGCAAGAGGAACAGCAATAAGAATATCAATTTTTAAAGATCAAGGATATCCTTGTATTGCACATTCTAATGTAATTGTTGTACGTCCGAACAAAGAATTACTGTCGGGAACATATTTGAAACTGTTTTTAGATAGCCCGTTGGGAAATAAAATTTTAACAGCTAAGCAGCAGGGAACAGTTGTTATCAATATTAGTTATAAGGACCTTAAATCTATGGAGGTTCCTGTTCCACCAATGGATGAGCAGATTGCTGTTGAGAAAGAGTACAATGAAGAATTATCAAGGTATCTTGAAACTATTAATGCAGCGGAAGAACGCTGGAACAGTGTTCTGTCAAAATTGCGAGAAAAAATATAATGAGGTGAATTGATGTTAGGTGCAATTATAGGAGATATTGTTGGTTCGAGATTTGAATGGAACAATTACAGAGCGAAGGATTTTGAATTCCTCACATATAAGTGTTTTTTTACTGACGATAGTGTGATGTCATTGGCAGTGGCTAAGGCTATCTTAAGTAGTAAGAAAGATCACAGTGATTTGAGTGCTAATGCAATTAAATATATGCAAGAAATAGGAAGACCATATCCGGACTGCGGCTATGGCGGTAGTTTCTATGAATGGATATATGAGAAAGATCCGAAACCATATAACAGTTTTGGAAATGGGGCAGCAATGCGTGTAAGCGCTTGTGGATTTGCTGCAATGGACATAACAGATGCAAAGATAATGTCAAATATGGTAACCAGGATATCCCATAATCATCCGGAAGGATTGAAAGGTGCAGAAGCAACAGCAGTAGCTATATTGTTAGCCAGAGAAGGAAAAAATATATTAGAAATAAGAGATTATATAAATGACAATTATTATCCTATGAATTTTACATTGGATGAAATTCGAAATAGTTATGAGTTTAATGAAACCTGTCAAAATACAGTGCCGCAGGCGATGATGGCTTTCTTTGAGTCAACAAATTTTGTGGATGCAATAAGAAATGCCATTTCGATAGGTGGTGATAGTGATACACTTGCAGCTATTACAGGAGGAATTGCTGAAGCATATTATGGTATTCCAACGGAAATACGTAAGCATGCATTAACCTTTTTAGATGAAAGATTGCTGAACATATTGATAGACTTTGAAAATGTGTATCCTCCTAAAATGGAAAAAGTTAATGATGATGTAAGCATAGGCGTTGAACGAAATAAAAAACATAATGTCAAGATGGGAGGTAGAACGGAGATGATTCAATCAGCGATGGAGACAGCAGATATGGAGTTAAAAGAATCAACTAGTGAAAATGAAGAAACAACAAGCCAGAAATTATTCAATCACTTGTTTGAGGCATGTAATATTTTAAGGGGCCCAATAAATCAGGACGAGTATAAAAGCTACGTTACTCCGATTTTATTCTTCAAAAGAGTTTCAGATGTATACGATGAAGAATTGCAGGATGCACTGGAAGAATCAGGAGGAGATGAGGAGTTTGCAGCTTTTCCGGAAAATCACAGTTTTATAATACCAGAAGGATGCCATTGGCAAGATGTGCGTAATACAAGTAAAGATGTTGGAACAGCGATAGTAAAAGCAATGACAGGTATTGAAAGGGCTAATCCTGAAACACTTAGCGGTGTATTTAGCAGTTTTGATGATGCAAACTGGACAGACAAAACTAAGTTAGATGATGAACGATTAAAGAATTTAATTGAGCACATGTCAAAAATTAAGGTTGGGAACAAGAACTACTCTGCAGATGTAATGGGGGATGCTTATGAATATTTGATAAAAAAATTTGCAGACCTGTCAAAGAAAAATGCAGGAGAGTTCTACACGCCTCGTTCTATAGTAAAACTGATGGTAGAGCTTCTCGATCCTAAAGCAGGCGATACCGTATATGATCCGGCATGTGGTACTGGTGGAATGCTTATAGAAGCTATACGATATATCCATGATGATAAAATGACCTATGGCAAGATGTATGGTCAAGAAAAAAATCTTGCGACATCAGCTATTGCAAGAATGAATCTGTTTTTACATGGAGGTCGTGATTTTAAGATAACACAAGGAGATACGCTTAGACAGCCTAACTATTTGGAAAATAACAAGTTAAAAAGATTTGATTGTGTGTTGGCCAATCCGCCATTTTCTTTGAAGGATTGGGGAGCAGTAGCATTTGAATCTGATAAATATGGAAGAAATATGTGGGGCTGTCCAACAGATAAGATGGGGGCGGATTACGCGTGGTTGCAGCATATGATAATGTCAATGAATGCAAGAACCGGAAGATGCGCAGTTGTATTACCACAAGGAGTTCTTTTTAGAAGTGGAAAAGAAGGTGAGATACGAAAGCAGCTTGTTGAGTCTGATAAGCTAGAATGTATCATTGCTTTATCAGGAGGAATATTTTACAGCACAGGAGTGTCTGCGTGCATTTTATTCCTTAATAACGCAAAGACGCATAATCATATTGGAAGAGTATGTATGATAGATGCATCTAATATCTATACACCGCAAAGGGCACAGAACATTATGTCTGATACAGACGTAGAGGAGATATTTAATCTCTATACCGATTATCAGGATGTAGTTGAGAAGTCGAAGGTGGTAACGCTGGAGGAGATTAGAAACAAAGAATATTCACTTGCTATAAACAATTATGTTGAAAAGAAGAAGCAAGAAGTAACACCTCCGGAGGAAGTAAGAAAACAATATTTTGAAGCATTACAGGCAACAAGAGAGGCAGAAGCATATATAAAAGAACTACTTATTGAAGGGGGCTACGTAAATGAGTAAGAGAATATCCCAGGAAGAATTACAATCATATTTATGGGGCTCTGCAGTAAAGTTACGTACAAGTATAGATGCAGGCGCCTATAAGCAGTATATATTTCCATTATTATTTTTGAAACGTATATGTGATGTGTATGATGAGGAAAATACACACATATTGGAGGAATATGGAGATGAGGAGGCTCTAGAATGGGAAGAAAATCATCAATTTAAAATTCCTAAAGGGGCACATTGGAATGATATAAGAAATACAAGTGAAAATGTAGGTACAGCGATTATCGAGGCTTTTCATAAAATAGAGGTTGCCAATCCGGTATTAAAAGGAATTTTTGGAGATGGCGCCTGGACGAATAAACGTCGACTGCCAGATAGATTATTAAAGGATCTCATAGAGCATTTTAGTACCAAAACGTTATCTCTGGAAAATTGTCCAGAAGATGAACTGGGTAATGGTTATGAGTATCTTATAAAGAAATTTGCAGATGATAGCGGGCACACAGCGCAGGAGTTTTACACAAATAGAACAGTTGTGCATCTGATGACAGAGATGTTAAAGCCACAGTCGGGAGAGTCAATATACGATCCAACATGTGGAAGCGCCGGAATGCTTATTTCTGCTATTGCATATTTAAAGGCTCAGAAGAAAGAATGGAGAAATGTTGCTATATATGGTCAAGAAATAAATTCGCTTACATCAGCTATTGGAAGAATGAATCTGTTCCTTCATGGGGTAGAGGATTTTAATATCGTAAACGCTGATACACTAAAGAATCCGGCTTTTATAAAAGGAGATAAGCTGCAGCAGTTTGATTTGATATTGGCTAATCCGCCATATTCAATAAATCAGTGGGATAGAGATGCATTTGAAACAGATAAGTATGGACGTAATTTCTTAGGAGTACCTCCGCAAGGTCGAGCTGATTATGCATTTTTGCAGCATATAATTAAGAGCCTTGATCCAGAAACTGGACGATGCGCGATACTGTTTCCACATGGAGTTCTATTCAGAAATGAAGAAAATGAAATGCGAGAAAAATTGATTAAGTCAGATGTGGTTGAGTGTATTATAGGATTAGCAGCAAATTTATTTTATAATTCTCCGATGGAAGCATGCATAATGATTTGTCGAATGAAAAAGCGTCCTGAGAGACGAGGCCAGATCCTTATTATAAATGCTGTAAATGAAGTAGAAAGAAAAAATGCTCAGAGCTCTCTAAAAAAAGAGCATATAGATCATATTGCAAATGCATATGAGAGCTATAAGGATGAACCAGAGTTTGCAAAAGTTATTACGATTGAGGATACAGCAAAGAATAATTATTCGTTAAGTATTCCTCTTTATGTAAAAGCACAGACCATTAAAGAAAATGTCGATGATAGATCAGTTCAAGAGAAATATGACTCGTGGAAAGAAGCGTCTGCTGAGATGAACGAAAGTTTTGATTTATTAAATCAGATGCTAGAGAGAAAGGAGTAGAGTATGAGTAGAGTGCATTTAGGCGATGTTGCAATCGAGCATAAAGAAACTTGCAAAGAAGATAAAAGCATGTATCCGATTGTTGGCTTAGAACACCTTACACCGGAACAGATAACTTTGCAGAATTGGGATTTAAATACAGAAAATACATTTACCAAGGTTTTCAGAAAAGGAAATATTTTATTTGGTAGAAGAAGAGCTTATTTAAAAAAGGCTGCAGTTGCACCGTTTGATGGAATATGTTCTGGAGATATTACTGTGATAGAAGCTAAGGAAGACAAGATTATACCAGAGCTACTCCCATTTGTTATACAGAATGATGATTTGTTTGATTTTGCTGTAGGAAAATCTGCAGGCTCTCTTTCTCCAAGAGTAAAATGGACTCATTTACAAAATTATGAATTTGAGCTCCCGGATAAACAAAAACAACATGAGCTTGCGAAAGTATTATGGGCGATAGAGGATACAAGAAAGTCATATCAGCAATTGATAAAAAGGACTGACGAACTTGTGAAATCTCAATTTATCGAGCTGTTTGGACAATTGCCGGAACATTTCAAACATGAGACTGTTGAGCTGGGAAATATAGCAGATATGCTTTCTGGTGGAACGCCTTCAAGTAAGCATCCAGAATATTATGGCGATAAATATCCTTTTGTAACGACACCTTGTCTTGGCAAAAATTATATTGATGAAAGTGATGCTGTGAATTGGTTATCAGAAATAGGCGTCAAAAAATCGTCTACACATATTATTCCAGCTAATTCAGTAATGTATGGAAGCCGCGTAGGAGTGGGAAAGAGCTCTATTAATACCTGCAAAATGTGCACTAATCAGGACATATTATCGTTCTTTAATATAGATGAATCTAAATATGATTTGCTTTTTATAAAAAAGGTTATGGATCAATATTTTGATTACATAGATACACAGAAGAGAGGGGCAACTATTAAGGGCGTACCATCTGATATTGTGAAGGCAATTAAAATACCAGTGGTTCCGATCGATGAGCAACATGCTTTTGCTGAGTTTACGGAACAGAGCGATAAATCAAAATTTGAACTGAATCGAGCATTGGATGAGCTGACTGCAACGTATAAACAGATAATAAAAGATTACTTAGGTTAAAAACTGTCGACATTTTCTCATGGAATATTAAAGATTTTTAGGAGGAAATGTTATGGTAGAGCAAATTATCAATGAAATTAAGCATGAGCTGGAGTCTGAGTTAACTCCTAAGCAGTTGAACAAGGTGACAGAGGTACTTTCACAGAAATTGTTGCAAGTTCCGGAACTTAATGCAGAAAATACAGATGAGCAGGATTTTTTGAAATTATTTATTTCTGCAAAACGCGTGGAGGGGTGCTCAGACAAGACTTTAAGATATTATGAATCAACCATTCGGAATATGCTTGATGAGCTCAATAAGAGTGCAAGAAGCATTTCGACAGAAGCACTAAGACAGTATTTGGATCAATATCAGCAGAAGGGAAATGTGAGTAAAGTAACGCTTGATAATGTAAGAAGGATACTTTCGAGTTTTTATTCATGGCTGGAAGATGAAAATTATATTATAAAAAGCCCAGTAAGAAGAATACATAAAGTTAAAGCGGGTAAAACCGTAAAGGAGACGTATTCAGATGAAAGTTTGGAGCTAATGCGTGACCAGTGTGATAATGCCAGGGACCTAGCGCTGATTGATTTGCTATCATCAACAGGAATTCGTGTTGGTGAGTTAGTAAAGTTAAATCGTGCAGATATTGATTTTGAACATAGGGAATGTGTTGTATTTGGAAAAGGCGAAAAAGAACGTAGAGTTTATTTTGATGCCAGGACTAAGATACATTTACAAAAATATCTGGACGAAAGAACAGATGATAATGAAGCTCTTTTTGTTACATTGCAAAAGCCGTATGATAGGCTGTTGATAAGCGGCGTGGAAATCCGGCTACGTAAGATTGGAAGAGAGCTTAATTTGCATAAAGTCCATCCGCATAAATTTAGACGAACACTTGCAACGGTTGCTATTGATAAAGGAATGCCTATTGAGCAGGTGCAAAGCCTGCTTGGACATCAGAGTATTGATACAACATTACAATATGCAATGGTGAATCAGGCAAATGTTAAGAATTCGTATAGAAAGTTCATTGGTTAATTGCAACTCTCAATTTATCGCGTTGGGAGGTGCTGCATAACATGTCAGAATATAGGTTTGACCAGATTGCTATTAATAGTACAGAAAAAAAGAAACCAGAAGAAAGTGATAAGTATACGTATATTGGACTTGAGCATCTTGACTCTATGGACCTGGAAGTTCATCGTTGGGGTTCGGAAGTGGCTCCAAAGGGAGAAAAGTTACTTATGAAAAAAGGTGATGTTCTCTTTGGTAAGCGACGTGCATATCAAAAAAAAGTTGCTATAGCTCCATTTGACGGGATCTTCTCGGCGCATGGAATGGTCCTTAGACCAAATGAGAAAATTGTTGATAAGGATTTTTTTCCTTTATTCATCAGCTCAGATTACTTTTTGGATGCAGCTATAAAAATATCAGTAGGCTCATTGTCACCAACGATAAACTGGAGAGACTTGAGAGAGCTAAAGTTTTGTTTGCCTGATTTGGAAACACAGAGAAAGTTGGCAAAGGTGTTGTGGGCAATAAATGCCACGATGCAGAATTATAAGGTATTGCTGGCAAAAACAGACGAGCTTGTGAAGTCTCAATTTATCGAGCTGTTTGGGGATCCGTTTTGTAATGAACATTGGAATTGTAAACCTTTAGATCAGATATTTTCAATGATAGGTAGAGGAAAACAGCCTAAATACGTAGAGAATTCAAATATACGGGTTATAAATCAAGCTTGCATATACTGGGATGGTATTAAATATGAAAATGTAAAGTTTCATGATAGTACAAGTAAAAAGGCAAAGCTCACGTTAGAACCAGGAGATGTGCTTATAAATTCCACTGGTACAGGAACCTTGGGAAGAGCACAGGTATTTGATATAGGAGCGGATGAAATTGAATATATCACAGATAGTCATGTGACTGTTTTAAGAGGAACTGAAAAAATATTACCTCAGTTCTTTCAGATGATTTTATCATTACCAGAAACTCAAAGCAGAATATATGCAGACTGTGTGAATGGGTCCACTAATCAGATAGAATTATCGAAGGAAAAGTTGTGTGCGCTTGAGGTTATAACTCCAGATATAGTTCTGCAAAAGCAATTTGTAGATTTTATTAAACAGAGCGATAAATCAAAATTTGAACTGAATCGAGCATTGGATGAGCTGACTGC
>ERZ791921.265-NODE-265-length-42889-cov-11.902017_pt1 | contig 42889 bp, 38 predicted proteins | sample MGYA00510135_ERZ791921 | MGnify/ENA primary metagenome ERZ791921 (study PRJEB30046, sample SAMN00792070) | human gut metagenome | study: EMG produced TPA metagenomics assembly of the A metagenome-wide association study of gut microbiota in type 2...
CCCGCCTGTGGCTGTCCAGCATGGAGGAAAACGCCATCCGAGAGGGGTTCGCCCATCTCAAACCGTCAACTGAATACGATGCGCTGTACAACGCAGCACTTTGCCGGGAACGTGCCGACTGGATGGTCGGCATCAATGCGTCCCGGCTTTTTTCATGTCTGTACGGTCAACCTTTAGCGGTCGGTCGGGTCATGACTCCGGTGCTTGCCATGACGGTGGTGCGGGAGGCTGCGATAGCCGCTTTTGTGCCGGAAAAGTTCTACACGGTGGATCTGGAACTGACCAGCGGATGCACGGCATCCAGCCGCCGCATTCCTGAAAAATCCGTTGCAGAAAACCTGCTGGAAGCCTGTCGAAGGGAGATGGTGGCAACGATCCAGCGCATCACCCGCAAGGAAAAATCCGAGAATCCGCCGCCGCTGTACGACCTGACCACCCTTCAGCGGGACGCCAACCGCCTGCTGGGGTACAGCGCACAGCAGACGCTGGACTATGTGCAGAGCCTGTATGAGAAGAAACTTACCACTTATCCCCGGACTGATAGCTGCTATATCACCGACGATGACGAGGAAATGCTGGAGGTGCTGACCGAGGAACTGGAAGGCTTTTTTGACATTACCCCAGAAGATGTGGACGAGGCTGTACCCCGGACACGGCGCACCGTCAACCGGGAAAAAGTCACCGACCACCACGCCATCCTGCCCACCCGCAGTATGCTGCAAGCCGATCTGGAAGCGCTGCCTAAAGGCGAGCAGAACGTTCTGAAGCTCATCATCGCCCGGACGCTGATGGCAGTCAGCAAGCCCTTCCGGTATCTGGAAACCCTGCTGACCACCGAATGTGCCGGGGAGGAATTTACCGCCAAGGGCAAGGAGGTTCTGGAAGAAGGCTGGAAAGCGGTGGAACGTAAGGTGCTTGCCGACATCCTGAACCGAAAACAGGAACTCACCGCCCTGCCCAATGCGGCAGAAAACGAGTGCGGCATCCTTAACGCAGAGCTGAAGGAGGGTCAAACGTCCCCGCCGAAGCACTTTACCGATGTGATATGTTATCACCGTGGGTAGTTGATATGCAGAATTGGAGGTGAGAAACGACCCATGAAAAAGAAAAAAGTCAAAGAAATTGGCATTACAGCGTTATATGAACGCCTTTCTCGTGACGATGATGGAGATGGCGACAGCAACAGCATCGTCCATCAGAAGCAAATGCTGGAAGCCTACGCCAAAGAACATGGCTTTGTGAATCTGCGGCATTATACGGACGATGGTTGGTCTGGTGCTTCCTTTGACCGTCCTGCGTGGAACGAACTCGTTGCAGGGGTAAAGGCCGAAGAAATCACGACTGTCATTGTAAAAGACCTTAGCCGTGTCGGACGCGACCACCTTCAAGTTGGCTTTTTCACAGACATTCTCTTTCGAGAAAAGGAAGTTCATTTTATCGCCATTGGGAACGGCATTGACAGCAACGATCAGCAGAGCAGCGAATTTGCGCCGTTCCTGAACATTATGAACGAATGGTACGTCCGGGATACCAGTAAAAAAATCAAGTCCGTCTTAAAGGCAAGAGGAATGTCAGGAAGCGCGCATACAAGCAACTGCGCTTGTTATGGGTACAAAAAAGACCCGGAGAATCCAGACAAGTGGGTTATAGACGAAGAAGCCGCTTCCGTTGTCCGCGAAATCTTTCAGATGTGTGTGGACGGAAAAGGCCCTTATGAAATCGCCCGCTGCCTTGCAGAAAGAAAAGTTGAGCGGCCATCTTATTACCTTGCCAAAAGAGGTTTGGGAAATCATCAGTCTGATTGCGATTATAGTAATCCCTATACTTGGCGAGGGCACACCGTTGCCACAATACTGGAAAGACCTGAATATACTGGCTGCACCGTGAACTTTCGCACCTATAAAAATTCCTATAAAGACAAGAAAATCAAAAAGGCGGATAAATCTGATTGGGTGATTTTTGAAGGCACTCAAGAACCTATCATTGATAAAGAGACATGGAGCATCGTCCAAAACCTGCGCAAGCATACCCGCCGTACAGATTCACTAGGTGAAGCCAATCCCCTTACGGGCAAGGTTTTCTGTGGTGAGTGCGGTTCTTTAATGTACAACCATCGTCGAAAGAATGGCCGGGTGCGTGTTTACTACACATCAAAAGGTGAACGCAGGGAAAGTTATTCTAAACCTGAAGATTGCTATGCCTGTTCAAAACACATTCTCACTCGTCAAACGTATAAAGCTGCTTGTTCCGGTCATCATATCAGAACTTCAGCTTTAAGAAGCATCGTTCTCGAATGTATCCGCAAAACGTGTTCTTACGTCCAAAGCAATCCGGAAGAATTTCTGGAACTGTACAATCAGATTTCAGAATCGCAAAATCAAAGCCATTTACAAGAACTGCGCAGCCGGATTACCAAGGCCGAGCATCGTACAAAAGACATTGATGCCTTAATTCGTAAAATTTACGAGGATAATATTGCAGGGCGGCTTTCAGACAAAATGCTGGAAAATCTTCTGGAAGGATATGAAAAAGAAAAAAATGAACTGGAAGAAGAACAAAAAGACTGTCAGCAACAGTTAGATAGTGCTGAAAAGCAAGCGGACAACACGAACCACTTTATTGAATTGGCAAAGAAATATACCGACTTTTCAGAACTGACCCCAGCAATGGTAAACGAATTTGTTTCAAAAATCATTGTCCATCGTCCATTTGAGTTGAATGGAACGCGAGCAGTTCAAGTTGAAGTTTATCTGAACTATATCGGAAAGTTTGATGTGCCAGAGGAGCCTATGATTTTATCCGAAGAAGAACTTGCGACTCAAAAAATCCGTGAAGAAAAGCTAGAGAAGCATCGGATAGCCAGCCGAAAGTATATGGCAAAGTATCGAAAACGCCTTAAAGAAATGAAAAAAGCTGGCACCATCCTACCAGAGAATCTACCCGCCGAAACAAAAGGAGAATGGCTATGATTGATTTGAAAAAACACATCCATGATAGTGCCAATGGTCTGGATTACACCCTTGTCAACGACCACTATCTGCCGAACCTGACCGTAGCAGCCCCGGCAGAGCACCCCACCGGGCGGTGGGGCCGCTTACATAAGATGTATCTGAAGGAGCAACATCCCATCCGGTACAACCAACTGCTCCTGTCCGGCGAACTGGGCGGCTACCTTGCCAAGCTGGACAAGCAGACCGAGGAACAGCTTGCGCTGATCATCCGGCAAATGCAGGAAGCCGAGGGCGTGACCGAAGCCCTGAAAGCCGCCGATCAACTGGAATGGGTGCGCCGGATGAACAATATTCGCAACCGGGCCGAAGAAATTGTTTATAACGAGATTGTTTACAAATAATCAGCTAGGAGGTTCTTTATGAAATCGTCAGAAGCAATCCCATTATATATTGTACGGTTTATGCGGCTTGATGACTATCCAGATGAAGAATACAATTACATTCGCAAGTCAGATGCAGAAAAACACTTTTCAATGTATGCTACTGACAATAGCGGGCTTTATTATGAAATTCAATTATCGGAAGTGAGAAATAAAACAGCGAAAATTTTGAATGCAAAACTGCTCCTTCCTTTGTCGCTCACCGAACTTCATATTCTAAAAGAATACGGAACATCGGATCAACTTGAAACTTGTATGGCTCTAAAGCTGTTAGTAGACCGCTGCCAGATTTCCAATCCTTATGCTGCTATAAATGCACGGGTAGCGATTGAACGCCTTTCGCCAAAGCAATATCTTCGTTTCTTTGCATCCCTTGAATCCCTGAAAGTATAAAAAGAGATAGCCGCCATGTGCCAAAACACAGGCGGCTATCTCTTTTTACGGAGCCTGATATGTACTTAGATAATTCTCAACACGCAATAACCAATCTTCTCTTGAAATCGCATTCGGCTTGAGTTTTTCGGCCCATTCACGACCGGGATGAATACAATCCCACGGTGAACGTTGCTGCTGATAACGTCCACTGCCGGGGTCGTGGTTTCCAAAGCCATCTATACATCTGTTCCATAGCGGCTTAAATCGCTCGATCATCATGGATTCTGCAAGCGGAATCCAAATGTCATCAACTACCAGAAAGCGGCATACAAAGTCATTTTCATCAAGATTGGATGCTTTTGAAACAGAAGTGAAATGTTCTGAAAGACGATTTGCAAGAGCTTGACCGTGGTCTACATTTACCCCAAAACCACCTTTTCTTGCACCCGCTGGAACAGCTTTACCTACATAAATCGGGACATTCCAACCATCTTGATTTAATTCAACTAATTTGCGATAAGGTTCAAAATCACCCTTATAGTAGATTGCATACACACCTGCACCAATAAAAGGCTCTGGCGGCAATTTCTGGACAGGAGTGTGCAGCATAGCTGATGCTACACTCTCTGCCAAATTTCGCTTATCAAGAGGATTGTAGGGAGTAATAACAGGAATATCACTTCTTGGCATGATGAACCTCCTCTAGTTGGGTTAAAACAGATACGCCAACCGCGTTGGCCAGCTTTACTGGAACTGCATTACCAATTTGGCGCATACTCTCCGTCCACGATGCAACAAACTTATAATCATCGGGGAAAGTCTGGATTCTTGCACTTTCACGAACCGTATAATACCGCACTTCACCAGAATCCAAAACCAGCATATTTTCTCCACCGGGAACACCGTGTGCGCCAGCCTTGATGGTTTTTGAAGGCTCATCTAGCACCGAGCCAGAGTGACCGGGATAGCTTTTAGCTCCTGCACGGAAGATGTGATTATCAAATTTTTGCGCATCGTTGCTTCGAGGGTCGGGTAAATCATGTAGCGCATCTCTGACGGTTTGCCAAGGAAACAGCTTTTTATCGGTACATTCAATAGCTGTGCGAACAGACCGCTCCATGTTTTTTGACAATGGCGATTCAGATGGTTTCAACAACTTGTGCTGCTCCCAGTAATCACCGGTAATCCATTTGGAATAAAGCAACGCTTCTTTAGAGTGTGTAGCTTTCGGAAAAGACCATTTTGCATCTATATCTTTTCTAAAGCCAACAATAACCACCCTGTGCCTGAGCTGGGGAACGCCATAATCGGCAGCATTCAACAGCCTAAATACAACATTATACTCGCAATCATCGTGACTGCTAGATGTGTGATGCTTTTCCAATAGTTCACGATGCTCTTCCCAAGTCATTCCAGCTGGCTTTTGGATGCTTGGATATGTCAACTGCAAAATAATATAACTGAAGTATAGGCTGAATGATTTTCTTAACAGTCCCTTGACATTTTCAAAGATAAAGACTTCGGGCATGATTTCTCTGACAGCCCGAACAGCTTCAGGAAACATATCACGCTTGTCATTATAGGCTTGAGCCTTTCCTCCCATAGAGAACGGCTGGCAGGGTGGGCCACCAGATACCATATTGATTTTTCCAGATAACCCATCATAGCAAACCGCACGAACATCCGCTTGATGGACATTCCACGATTCAATGCCTTTGTATCCAGCCTGAATGTTCGCCCTAATATTATCACAGGAATCTTTATCCCACTCATACAAAGCAGTGTGGTGGAATCCTGCTTTCTGCAAGCCAAGTGCCAAGCCACCTGTTCCGCAGAAAAGCTCGATTGACCTATTCTGTTGCACCTGACTACGCATCTCTCAACCATCCTCCAAGATAAAATGACATACAATATTAGTATATCGCATCCCCAACGATATTGCAACATAAAGCAGAGGACTTCCGCTTTTTTATCAAAAAAACACGTTTAATTGAACATTTCCAAGAGGTGTGGTATAATGAACTCCCCCTATTCGTACAACCAACCTCTGACCAAAGGAGCAAACATTGAAACTATTTGCAATCGGAAATGGAAGCGTATCGGATTACTTAAGAAGCAATATCAGTTCATTAAAAGATAAAATTGCTTCATACACTGACGAACAGATAATGAACAGCGATTTTGATGAATGGGTTGAATATCTTACGAAAAAGTATCAGGTTGAACCTATTACCTTTTTCGTTAATGCAACTACAAGAAGTTTGCATGAAACAACCATTCAACAGTACAATCCATGGAGCAGGATGGGAAGTGCCTATGGAGAGCCTGAATATTACAACTTGGATGGCTATAACATTGACTTCAAAATTCCCTTTGCTGGTGATTCGATTCTTCTTAAATGCCAACCGTCCACTTATACATTCACAAGTTATGAAATCGTAGACTTTCAACGCTCGACAGAGAGTAGCTATGGCTATATCACAATTCGCTTGTCTTATACAAACCAAGAAATAAAATCTTTTGGTGAGCAGCTAGAAGAAAAGATTGACACCGCTTTCAAAAACCGATTCAAAAATTTTGAAGAAACGAGTGGCTATGTAAACAACGAAGTTCGCAGCTATAATGAGCAGTTGGAATCAACAGTTCGGCAACTGTTAAATGAACGGAAAAATAAAGCATCAGACTTCTTTTCAATTAGCAAGGCATTGAAAATTCCACTCAATCTAAACTCGTCTGCACCTAATTTGACTCCTATTCCCTTAAAGAAACCACATCGGGCAAACCTGAACGAACCTAAGCAGCACGCACCCGAAAAGCAATACTATATTGATGATGCTGACTTTGAGAACATTGTCAGGATTATTCATATATGTGGAACTGCCTTGGAAGAAAGTGCCAGAACATTCAACCGTTTTAATGAAGAAGAACTACGCGATTATATCAAGGGAATGCTAACCTCGCATTATGAAAATGCTGTAACAGGTGAAACTTTTAGACGTGTGGGCAAGACCGACATTCAAATCCAGCGTGATGATAAAGCCGCATTTATCGCCGAGTGTAAAGTTTGGCATGGAATAAAACTTTTCAGCGATGCTATTGATCAACTGTTTTGCTACGCAACATGGAAGGATACTAAACTTTCTCTTGTTGTTTTTAATAAGGATAACAAGAATTTTGCGGGTATTCAGCAGCAAGTACAGAATTGGATTAAGGAAAATTGCAAAAGCTATAAGCAATGGAAGTCTAATATTTGGGATTGTGTGAAATATCGTGAGGACACTGGAAGAGATGTTCGATTAGCAATAGCACTGTACGATGTTTCCATCAAGGAACTCCCCAGTTCCAAAAAGAACTAAATACACTTCAGCAGGAACGGTAAAGCAGAGGTCGCTTTACCGTTCTTTTAATTCATAATAATAAGGAGCGTGATGCCATGACCCAACCGAAAACCGACCTTGCCTACCTCCACAGCGAAAAAGCCAAAGCAGAGCAAAAGCTGCGCTCTTGTCAGCACCGGGAGAAGATCCTTGAACGTCAGATGTCGGAGCTGAATCGGAGAGAGCGTGTGCACCGTCTTTGTACCCGTGCCGGAATGCTGGAAAGCTTTCTGGTCTGTCCGGGAGAACTGACGGACGATCAGGTGATGAAACTGCTGAAAATCTCGTTCCGTCAGCCGGAAGTCGTGCTGGCTCTTGCAAAGATGGTGCATGACGTTCACGAACGCAGCAACGTCCAAAACCCTTTAGAATAAAGGGCGCAATTATACACCGTTCCGGTGAAATTGCGGTCTTGCAGACGGCTCGATGAAATCGAAGCTGGCGTTTGTGCGCCAGCCCGATTCCATCCCAAGGAAAACTGCATTTTCCTTGCGCTGCTTTGCAGCTATCCTTTTGCGGCTCCCGCCTGAGATCGAAGCGCATGGCACTCCGTTCTAAGGCGGCGAGCAAAACCGAATACAATTCCAGACCGTTCACCAAGAGCAATCTTGCTGGGCGGTCTTTTTGTTTGGGGGTGATGCCTATTCCGTGTCCGCATTTCAAAATTACCATCGTCAAGCGCAGCCAAGGGCAGTCCGCTGTTGCCGGGGCCGCTTACCAGAGCGGCGAACGGCTGTTCAGCGAGTACGACCAGAAAACAAAATTCTACAACAAAAAGAAAGAGCTTGTCCACGCCGAGATTATGCTGCCGTCCCATGCGCCGCCCGGATTTGCAGACCGGGCGACCCTCTGGAACGCCGTGGAAGCCGTGGAGAATCAATGGAACTCGCAGCTTGCCCGCCGCATCGTGCTGGCGCTCCCAGTGGAAGTTCCGAAAGAGCAGTATCTTCCCATGCTCAAAGAATTTTGCAATGAGCAGTTCGTTTCCAAAGGCATGATAGCCGACTTCGCCATCCACGACAAGGGAGATGGTAACCCACACGCCCACATTCTGCTGACGCTCCGAGCAATGGACGAACACGGCAAGTGGCTTCCAAAAGCCCGCAAGGTCTACGACCTTGACGAGAACGGTGAGCGCATCCAGCTTCCCTCTGGCAACTGGAAATGTCACAAGGAAAACACCGTGGACTGGAACGACCAGAAGTACGCCGAGATCTGGCGGCATAGCTGGGAAACCATCACCAACCGCTATCTGGAAGCCGCTGGCAGACCAGAACGTGTTGACCTGCGCTCCTTTGAGCGTCAGGGAGTGCAGCAGATACCAACGGTTCATCTCGGTCCCGCTGCACACCAGATGGAAAAGCGTGGAGTGGAAACCATTCTCGGCAACCTGAACCGGGACATTCGAGCCGCCAACAGCCTGATGCAGTCCATCCGCAGCGCGATTCGTGGGCTGCAACGCTGGATCGCAGACCTGAATGAAAAGAAGCAGCTTCTTCTGGACGCTCTGGAAAAGGCGAAGGAACCCACGCTTTCTGATTTGCTGGTGGACTACTTCAACCTTCGCAATGAGCAGCGCAGCGATTGGTCTGGCAAGGCAAAGCTGAAATGCACCATTCGGGACTTCGAGGAAGTCAAGCAGACGGTGGACTACCTGAAAGCTCATTCTCTGAACACCGTTGAGGATTTGAACCAAGCCATTGACAGCTTAAACCAGACCGCTGCTCCTCTCCGCGGGCAGTTGAAGCAGAACGAAAACCGTATGCGGGCAATCGCCCAGATCAAAGACGCTGCCGCTGTCCATGCCAAGCTGAAGCCCATCCATGATACCTTTATCAAGAAGAACTTCAAGCTGACCAAGGACGCCTACGCTACTCAGCACAAAGAGGAACTGGACACCTTTAATAAAGCTGTCCGCACCCTGATGAAGCTGAACGGCAGCACAGCGGTGGATTTTTCGGCATTGGATGCCGAATTTTCTGCGCTGCAATCCGGCAGCGCAGAGCTGCGCACCCAACTGGAAACCTTGCAGCCGGACATCTCTGCACTGAAAAATATCCGCAAGTATATCGACATGGTGCTGAATAAGCAGCAGCTTTCCGCACCGGGCGGCAAGACCCCGGAGAAGCAATCGGTGCTGAAAAAGCTGGAAGAAGCCAAGGCAGCGCAATCCCAGAAGAAAACCGAACAGAAAAATCACACACAGGAGCTTTAAGGAGGAAGCAGCATGACCTACACCCAAGCCCAGATCGAAAAAGCCAATGCGGTGGATCTGGAAAAATTTCTCCGAGCACAGGGCGAAACGCTGGTGCCCAGCGGAAAAGAATACCGCTGGAAAGCCCACGACAGCCTGACCGTCTGCGGAAACAAATGGTTTCGGCACAGCCAGAGCAAGGGTGGCTTTCCTGTGGATTTTGTGATGGAATTTTACGGCAAGTCCTTCCCCGAAGCGGTGCAGATGCTGACCGGAGAGCCGGGCGAAGCCCAGCCGGAGGCTGGCCCCGCCCCCTCTCCGGCGTTTCGTCTGCCACTGCGGAACATCACCAACGCCAACATCTTGAACTATCTGACACAGGAGCGAAAACTCAGCCCCTCGCTGGTGAACTTCTTCATTGCCGCCGGAGATATTTACGAGGACGCCGCTCACCACAACGTGGTCTTTGTGGGGCGGGATGCGGACGGGCATCCCCGCTACGCAAGCAGCCGTGGGATTCAGGAAAAGTTTCGGCAGGACGCAGCCGGTGCAGAAAAGGCATTTGGCTTTGCTCATCGCGGCACCGACAAGCAGTTGCTGGTCTTTGAAGCCCCCATCGACCTGCTTTCCTTCATCGAGCTGTTCCCGAAAAACTGGCAGCAGCACAATTATCTGTCGCTGGGCGGGGTGTCGGGCAAGGCGCTGCGGCAATTCCTCTCAGAACGCCCAGATGTGGAGCGGGTGTTCCTCTGTCTGGATGCCGATAAAGCCGGAGAGGATGCCTGCAAGCGGCTGACGGCGCTGCTGCCGGACACCGTGAGCGTGACCCGCATCCAGCCCTGCATGAAGGACTGGAACGACGTTCTGGTGCACCGGGCAGAGATCCCGAACCGCAATTATTTCAAGAGCATCGTGCTGAAAGAGCCGTCAAAACCGGAAACGGTGAAGATCATCCGCATGAGCGACGTGGAGCTGACCCCGGTGGAATGGCTTTGGAAGCCATATCTTCCTTTTGGAAAACTCAGTGTACTGCAAGGCAATCCGGGCGAGGGCAAGACCTACTTTGCCATGCACCTTGCCGCTGCCTGCACCAACGGAAAGCTGCTGCCCAACATGGAGCGCATGGAGCCCTTCAACGTGATCTACCAGACCGCAGAGGACGGTCTGGGCGATACGGTCAAGCCCCGCCTGATCGAAGCCGGGGCAGACCTTGATCGGGTGCTGGTCATTGACGACAGCGAGGTGCAGCTTACCCTTTCGGATGAACGAATTGAAAAAGCCATCATCGAGAACAACGCCCGATTGGTCATCATCGACCCGATCCAGGCGTATCTCGGTGCCGATGTGGACATGAACCGGGCAAACGAAGTGCGCCCCATCTTCATGCGGCTGGGACAGGTAGCGCAGCGAACAGGCTGCGCTATTTTGCTGATCGGACACCTGAACAAAGCCGCCGGAATGCAGAGCTTGCAGCGGGGCCTCGGCTCCATCGACATTGCAGCCGCCGTCCGCAGCGTCATGTTCATCGGCAAGCTGAAGCACGACCCCACCATGCGCATCCTGACCCACGAGAAAAGTTCCCTTGCTCCACCGGGCGTGTCGCTGGCATTTTCTTTGGGGGACGAGGGCGGTTTCCGCTGGGTCGGCGAGTACGACATTACCGCAGACGAGATGCTGTCCGGCATCGAGCCGCAGCGGGAAACCAAGACCCAGCAAGCCAAAGACCTGATCTGCGCCCTGCTTGCCGGAGGAAAGCAGGTGTTCAGCGAGGACATCGACAAGGCGGCTCTGGAAAGGGGCATCCCCGGCAGAACTGTCCGGGATGCCAAACGAGAACTGGGCGATGCCCTGAAAAGCAAGATCGTGGAAGGTCGCAAAAAGGTCTTTTGGATGGAATAAGCTATTTGACTGGCAGAAAATTTTGGCTGGCAAGAAAATCATGGTACACCCACAGTTGCCAGTCTGCCAGCCAAATTCGGAAAATGACGATTTAAGGAGAAATTGAATGGAAAATGTGAAAGTGTCCGAAAACAAGAACCTCACCCCTGACGGGTCTTTTAAGACGAAGGATGGCCGTACCACCTATCTGGTGAGCGTTTTTTTTAATCACGATAGCACAGAAACCGCTGAAAGCAAGGTGAAGCGGCTTATCATTGCCGACCTGAAAAAGAAATGTGGTTAAAATCCACTTCCCACCTTGACAACTCTAATCAGAGGACACCCTGCTGCACGCTATGGAGACCGCCAGTGCGGACAGTATGCCGGAGGGCGTGGAGCGTCAGGGCATCGGTACCCCGGCAACCAGAGCCGCCACCATCGAAAAACTGGTGCAGAAGGGTTTTCTGGAACGCAAGGGCACCAAGAAAAACAAGGTGCTTCTGCCCACGGACAAGGGCAAAGCCCTCATTACTGTGATGCCCGAAGAGATCCAATCCCCGGAAATGACCGCCGATTGGGAAACGAAGCTGCTGCGTATTGAGCGCAGCGAAATGGAGCCGGGTGAATTTATGACTGAGATCAATACGATGATTACCGAACTGGTAAAGAACACGGAAATGAAAAAAGGAGCGAATGCACTTATGAAAAGCAAGATTATTGGTGTCTGTCCGAACTGTGGGAAGCCTGTCGTGGAACGTGAAAAGGGCTGGTTCTGTGAGAACAGGGAGTGCCGTTTCGTTCTGTGGAAGGACAATGCGTTCTTCAAGCGTCTGGGCAAGCGGCTGGACGCTCATGTGGCGGACAAGCTGCTGCGGGATGGTCGTGTCCGCTTGAAGGACTGCAAGAGTGCCAAGGGCAAGACCTACAATGCCACCGTGCTGCTGTCCTGTGAAGCCGATGGCCGCAGCAAGTTTTCGCTGGAATTTGAAGGTGGGTGCTGATGGAGCAGAAAAAAGAAGCGGTCTACCTTATCAACGATGAACGCTATCTCCACCTCCGGGAAAACGGTGCAGGCGTCGGCTTTGCCACCTACAACAAGGTAACTGGTGAGCCGCTGGAAAGCGGGCAGATCTCGGAAAAGAACCTGCCGCCAGATGGACAAAACACCATCCCTGCCGCCCGGAACTGGTATCTGTTTGAACTTTCGGACGATGACCGCAAGGTCATCCAACAGGAAAGCGTAAAGATCCTCGAAAACATCCCGCAAGCTGGTATCGGCAGACGGCGCATCTGGGAGCCTGAAACGCTGCCGAAGGATATTCGTCTCATCAACAGCCACTATGATGACCTCTATCGCATTCCAGATGGCGGAGTGATTCAGGTGGATTACCCGGATGGGCGCAGTTTTACGGCACGGGTGGAACATCTGGATGATTATCACTTTGACATGGGCGGTCTGGGCAATGTGTTCCACATCTGCCAGTTTGCCGAGGTCATGGAGCGGAACCATGCAGACTTCTACCCCGAAATTCAGACACAGGACGAGCAGGCCGCATGGGAACTGGGTGGCAAAGGTTATCTTGCCATCCAGTCCTGTGAGGATGGATGGGACTACACCATTTACCACAGCGATTTTTCCGTGATGGACGGCGGGCAGTTGGATGCCCCGGAACTGACCATTCAGGAAGCCCGTGAGCAGATTCTGGAAGCACACCACATGGAAAAGGGGCGGCGGCTGTTGCAGGACTACGATGCCATCATGGACAAAGTTGCGGAAGCCGAGGAACTGGGTGCAGACCATCGCCCTTCCACACTGGAAAAGCTGGCAGAACTGGCAAGTGATACGTCTGCGCCAAAATCCTCTGCACGTTCTGCACCGGAACTGTGAGGTGGATGATGCAGCAAAAATGGAACCAGAATTTTGACGATGAACCCATGACGGACATCCCGCAGAAGTTTCTGAACGCAGGGTGCGATGTTTATATGGTGATGCAGCTGCGGCATGACGAAAAAATCCTCGATGAAAGATTTGCTTCCATGCGGGAACTGCATCGTCGGGGCAAAACGCCAGACCCGGAGCATTACGAGGTCACCTACTATGCTGATCTGCCCGCCATGTGGCAGGATGTGCCGAACAACGAGGTTTTGGAAGAACTATTTCAGATGTTCAACCTCTCCCGTCCGCAGGATTTTGAGGGGCACAGCCTGTCGGTCAGCGATGTGATCGCACTTAAACGCAATGGCGAGGTGTCTGTGCATTATGTGGACAGCATCGGCTTCAAAGATTTACAGGGGTTTCTGGACAAGCAGCCGGAACGCCCTTCGGTGCTGATGAATCTCAAGGAAAAGTGCGATGCCCCGGAGTGTAACCCAACTGGAAGCCGGAAAGCGAGGACTGAACATGAACTTTGACCATGAAGAACTCATGCTGATGATGCTTTACAACACCGGCACCCGACTGGGGCTTATCCACGAACTGCGGCTCATGCAGTGCTACCTGATGCCGGATGAAACCGCCCTGCGGGAGTTGTCGGAGGGCGTTATCGAAAAGCTGAAACTCATGACCGATGCTGAGTTTGCCGAACTGGAATTTCCACTGGATTGACTTTTGCCGCCTGCGGGCGGCGTACATAAAGTATTTTGTTCTTCCAAAAGATATGCTATAATCAAATCAGACAAAATTCCTTTCTTCAAGCGATTTCTCCGCAATTTTCCTGTGGCTCTGCTCGTATCAAAAATAAGGGACCGATTTTTAATTGTCAGAACGGAGGAACCATTATGGCAATCTTTGAAAAGACCATCCGAAACAAGAATTTTGACAAACTGCTTCGGAAGCTGGAAAATGAAATCCCGGACAGCAGTTGGTCGGCAGATTTAGAGGCAGGCAGTGATTTCAAAGAGGGCGATGCCCGGTGCAGTGTCCGTGTATTTGAACGGTACAGCATGATGGGCGGCAACCGCCTGAGTCTGACACTGACCATGTTCCAGAATGGAGATAGCCCGATTCGGCTGTCTGCAATTACAGCGGGCGGCAGTCAAGCGGTGTTCTTCAAGGTGAACACCCTCGGAGAAGAATCTTTTCTGGACGATGTAAAGGACCTGCTGGAAGAAATTTTGGAGGAATAAGATGTTTTACGCTGGAATTGATCTGCTGTTCAGTATCCTGTTTCCCATCCTGTTCCTTGTGGTTTTGGGCATGATCCTGTGTGCCATCATCGGAAATATCAGCACATGGAATAAGAACAACCATTCACCGCGGCTGACCGTTCCGGCAACGGTGGTGGCAAAGCGCACGGAAGTTTCTCGCCACCATACGGACAATACGATGATGCATACGTTCACGACCTATTATGTGACCTTTCAGGTGGAAAGCGGCGACCGCATGGAACTTACCGTAAGTGGTTCGGACTACGGAATGCTTGTGGAGGGCGACATTGGAAAGCTGAGTTTTCAGGGCACCCGCTATCTTGGGTTTGAGCGGAACTAAGCGTTCTCCTACATTATATAGTAAGGAGTACTGTATGAACGATCTGTTTATCCAAGGGCTGACCATCGACTGGAACAGAGTTCGCCCATACAATTATGTTCGTCAGATTCCTGCCATCAGTGGAATCGACACTTTTACATTCCATAAGCCCATTACGTTCTTTGTTGGCGAAAATGGAAGTGGAAAATCTACGCTTCTGGAAGCAATCGCTGTTGCTTACGGCTTCAACGCAGAGGGTGGAACGAAGAACTATTCATTTTCCACATACAACTCCCATTCGGAACTATGTGAGGCTATGACGATTTCCAAGGGGTATCGCAGACCAAAGTTCGGGTATTTTCTCCGAGCAGAGAGTTTCTATAATGTAGCCACCAAGGAAATCGACTATTCCGATGACGATCATCCCTCCAAAGGCTATCACCAAAAATCACACGGTGAAAGTTTCCTCGCCATTGCGCAGGACTACATGGGTGCAGATGGAGTCTATATTTTTGACGAGCCGGAAGCCGCTTTATCCCCGCAGCGGCAGCTCACGTTACTGATCAACATTTATCGGTGTGCCCAAGAAGGGGCGCAATTCATTATCGTATCACATTCACCCATTCTCCTCGGAATGCCTGATGCTGAGATTTTTAGCTTCGACAATGGCACGATTCATCCTTGTCAGTATGAAGATACGGACAGCTACGTTATCACCAAAACATTTGTAAATAATCGGCAGCATTTTTTGAACCAGCTTCTGAATGAAGAAACGTAATTCCGGGAAAGGACATTCCATATGAATGATTCTACGTTGAAAGAGCTTTGGCAGCAGGTCGCTGAAAAGAAAAGCTGCGAAGCAAAGCAGAAAGAACTGACCGCCCAGAGAGATACGCTTGCTGACCGCCTGAAAATGCTGGAAAAATCCAAGCTGGCAGAGCAGGCTGATGTGGACCGTCTGGAGGGACACAGCCTTGCCGCATTTTTCTATCAGGTCATCGGAAAGATGGATGAAAAGCTGGACAAAGAACGGCAGGAAGCCTATGCAGCCCGTGTCAAGTACGATGCGGCTCTCCATGACCTTTCTTCCGTTGATGCTGATTTAGCACAAATTCAAAATAGGTTGGCACGGCTGTCCGATTGCGAAAGGCAGTATCAAGCTGCTCTTTCCGAAAAAATCAAAAGCATCAAAGCATCTGCCCACCCTGCCGCACAGCAGGTTGCGGAAAGCGAAAGCCGTATTGCCGCGCTGAAAGTCCAAAAACGGGAGCTGCTGGAAGCTATCAACGCCGGAAAGACCGCCCTGCATACGGTCAATGAAGTTCTGGAAACCCTCGACAATGCCGAGGGCTGGAGTACATGGGACGTAATGGGCGGCGGTTTGATGGCCGATCTTGCCAAGTATGAGGAACTGGACGATGCACAGGAACAAATCGAACAGCTCCAAGTGGAACTGCGGCGGTTCAAAACTGAACTTTCCGATGTTGAAATCACCGCAGACCTTCAGGTTACGGTGGACAGCTTTTTGAAATTTGCGGATTTCTTCTTTGACGGCCTCTTTGCAGACTGGGCAGTTCTGGATCACATCAATCAGGCACAGAGCAGGGTGGAAAACACCAAGGGTCAAATCAAGCGAGTCCTCGCACTTCTGAAAAAGATGCGCGAAGATATTGACGTCCAAATCGCTGACGAAAAAGAAAAACAGGAGCAGCTTGCGGTGGAAACCGAACTGTAGGTTTGGAGTGTCTGTGTATGAAACGAAAATTCCCAAAGATTTTGGATGTCGCTATTCATTCCATAAATCTTATTCTTATCAATTATGCGCTATCGAATATGATGGCTTTTTTTCGGAGCAGCCTCCTTTACATTTTGTTTTTCACCTCTGAAATGTGGGTCTTTGTCCAATACCGAAAAAATATTGAAGAATTGAGCGACAGTAAAGCTCTTGCAAATCTTCTGCTGATAATCTGTGTTGCTATCGAAATCGGGCTTTTGTATTTCTTTGGGATTGTTTCTGGCGAACTGATTCCATTTAAGATCAAGTGGTGAAATCAAATCTTTTAGTGTACTATTGATTAGGAGACGCTGATATGAAATGTCCTATTTGTGGAGAAGAAATGCTTGCGGGAGGATTGATTTCCGCTGGTATCTCAGTTGGGTGGGTTCCAAAAGACGAGTTTGATAAAAAAGGACTTAGAAGAATTTCCTATCAGGAATGGCACAGTATTGGCAATTCCAGCATTTTATTAGGACAGACAAAGATACCAAACGCTTTTCTATGCAAAAAATACAATAAAGTCATTGGCGTGTTTGATGTTCGCAAAACATTTTCTCATTATGAAGCTGTAACTTTATAGATTAAGGAGATGAATTCTCATGAGTTATGGATGGGCAACTGTTTTCACTTTAGCGGCATGGTTTGCAGGGCTTGTGATTGATGTAAATGTGCGGGTCGGCGACCTCGGTTTACGAACCGTGCTTCCCGTCATCGTGATGGGGTGCTGCGTTATGAAGTACATAAAGGACAATAGCAAATAATCTTATCTCAATACACTTTCCAGCGGGCAACCCCAAAATGGTTGCCCGCTATTTTTATACCCTAAAATCTAAAAAAGGAGGCAAAAATGCCAAGCAAAACCGAAGAATATCTCGCCCTTGCCCAGCGCACGGCCAACGGCCTGACCCGGTATTGGGAAAGCTGGACGGACTACCTGACCACCGCATCCCGGCTGTACAAGTACCCTTTTGCCGACCAGCTCATGATCTACGCCCAGCGCCCGGATGCCACCGCCTGCGCCGACTTCGACATCTGGAACAATCGGATGAACCGCTATGTGCGCCGAGGTGCCAAGGGCATCGCTCTGCTGGACGAATCCAGCGGCTTCCCCCGGCTGCACTACGTCTTTGACGTAAGCGACACCGGGGTGCGCCGCAATTCCCGTGACCCGGAGGTGTGGCAGCTCGGTCCCGATTTGGTGCAGCCGGTTTCGGAAATGTTGAGCAAGACCTACGGCATCAGCGGCGAGCGTGTCAGCCAGCAGCTTGCGGATGTTGCGGGGAAACTGGTGGCGGATTACTGGGACAACAACGGCGGGGACATTCGTGCCATCGTTGACGGTTCGCTCTTGATGGATTATGATGAAGCCGGGGTGGAGATGCAGTTCAAGTCTGCCGCCGCCATCAGCGTCACCTACACGCTGCTGGAACGCTGCGGCATTGAGCCTGCCGGGTGTTTCGACAAGGACGATTTTCAGGCAATCTACAATTTTTCCACCCCGGATAGTGTCTACGCCCTCGGCGCAGCCGTCAGCGACATGAGCCGGGAGGTGCTGCGTAACATCGAGCGCACCGTAAAAACAACCATTCGCCGCCGCAATGCAGAAAGGAGCCAATATGAATACGAACAGCAGGAACGTGACTTACTCGACCGTCGGGGACTACCAGCTCCCGAACCTAACCCTGAACCAGCCCCGGAAGCCGCTGGGCAAGTACGGCAGGCTGCGCCGGACGTACCTGATGCAGTATCGCCCGGTACTGTACAATTCGATGCTCCTGAACGGGACGCTGTACCCGCATCTGATGGAACTGGAGCAGACAGCAGAGAGCCGGATGCAGCAGACCATGGAGCAGCTTCTGAAGCAGGACCCAGCCCCGGACAAAGCGCAGGACCAACTGATGTGGGTGCAGCACATGAACAGTCTGAAAGCGCAGGCAGAGGAACTGGTGATGACGGAGCTGATCTACAGCTAAGTTTTCTGGATGCGAACATCCCCACCGAAGCCCAGCAAATCGAAAAAATCGACCGAGCGGAGAGCGAAAAAACGCCCTCCGCTTTTTCGTTATCGCAATCGGAAATTGAGAACGAGCTGCGGCGGCATGGTTCAGGGTTTGCAGGCGGCAAGCAGCGCATTATGGTGCTGTACCAGACCCAGCCTGACCGCAAACTCCGTGCCAAAGCACTGGCAAAGGAGTACGGCATTGGTGGGCACTCCCACGATTTTCTGGACGGAAGCCGGGGCTTTGTGAATCACGACTGGAAGGGTCTGGAATTTGACCATTACCCCGACCACCAGAAAATCACCCTGAAATGGGCGCAGGTGGAAAAGTATATCGACCTTATGATTCAGTCCGACCGCTATCTGACAGATGAGGAAAAGGAACAGCGTGCTACCAGACAGGAAGCATCCAACTACAATGTCGGGGATGAAGTTGTGGTAGACCTGCCCACCAGAACGATTGAAGGTACCATCGGCTATGTTGGCGAAACCGATGTGCGCATCGACACCAGTGCGCACGGGCAGTCTTGGGACAATGAGGTTATTAACAAGCAGCAGTTTGAGCAGGGGCTGCGACAGAGTGCGACTGCTCAGCGTGTGGATAAAATGCTGGCGCAGGCAGAAGCCATCGCCAAGGAATCCGAAGTGCCTGAATACGAACGTTTCTCTGTCCGAAAAGTCGTTGACGGTAAAATGCCGCTTTTTGCTATCTGGGATGATCTTTATGATGACTACTATGAAACCAATCACGCCGTTCCACAGTTTTCTAACGAGAAGCAGGCAGAATCTTATCTGGAAAATCTGAAAAAAGAAGTTGCAGACAGAGAAGCCGCCGAGTGGCTCAAAGTCGAACACGCAAAATTTTTAGCAGACAAGGACGAGCCGGAGCCGTCTGACGAAGAACTGGACGAACTGCCCATCTCTGCTGTAATGGACGGAGAGGTGCAGACCTTCCCGGATGCCGCTGCCTTGGATGAAGCCTTGAACGCTGCGCCTGCCGGGAACTTCCGCATCACAGACGACCATTTGGGCGAGGGCGGTGCAAAGCAGAAATATGCCCGGAACATCGAAGCCATCCGAACTCTGTTTCGTTTGGAGGAGGAGCACCGGGGTGCCACCGCCGAGGAACAGCAGGTGCTTTCACAGTATGTGGGCTGGGGCGGTCTGGCAGACGCTTTTGACCCCGGCAAAGATAGTTGGGCAAAGGAATACGCCGAACTGAAAGGGCTGCTCTCCGAGGACGAGTATGCCGCCGCACGTTCCAGCACCCTGAACGCCCACTACACCAGCCCCACCGTGATCCGTGGTATCTACGATGCGGTGGAGCGCATGGGTTTCCGCAGCGGTAACATTCTGGAACCTAGTATGGGCGTGGGCAACTTCTTCGGTATGCTGCCGGACACCATGCAGGACAGCCGTCTGTACGGCGTAGAGCTGGATTCCATCACCGGGCGCATCGCCAAAAAGCTGTACCCGCAGGCCGACATTACCGTGGCGGGCTTTGAGACCACAGACCGCCGTGATTTCTACGATCTGGCGGTGGGCAACGTGCCCTTCGGCAACTACAAGGTCAACGACAAGGCGTACAACAAGTTGGGATTCAGCATCCACAACTACTTTTTCGCCAAGGCCATTGACCAAGTGCGTCCGGGCGGCGTGGTGGCGTTCGTCACCAGCCGCTACACCATGGATAGCAAGGACAGCACCGCCCGCAAGCACATGGCAGAGCGTGCTGACCTGTTGGGAGCTATCCGTCTGCCGAATAATGCGTTCAAGGCAAACGCAGGCACGGATGTTGTGAGTGACATTATCTTTTTGCAGAAGCGTGACCGCCCTGCGGACATCGAACCTGCATGGGTGCAGCTTGGCAAGACCGAGGACGGCTTTGCCATCAACCAGTATTTCGTGGACCACCCGGAGATGATTCTGGGCGAACTGACCACCGAAAGCACCCAATACGGACGGGAGGAACTGACGGTTGCCCCCATCGAGGGCGCAGTGCTGGCCGACCAGCTTGCCGAAGCGGTACAGCATATTGAGGGCCAGTATGTTGAAGTCGAGGTGGAAACACCAGATGTTGCGGATGCAGAAGTCGAGCGCAAGACGCTCCCCGCTGACCCAGATGTAAAGAATTTCTCCTATGCCGTGGTGGACGGTGAGGTGTACTACCGAGAAAATTCGATTATGACGCAGGTGGAGTTGTCCGATAATGCCAAAGGCCGTGTAGCTGGTATGGTGGAGTTGCGGCAAATCGTCAACGAACTGATTGACCAGCAGTTGGACTTCCCGGACGAGGATATTAAGGCATCGCAAGCAAAATTGAACGCCGCCTACGATGCCTTTACCGCAAAATACGGGCTGATCAACGACAAGAAAAATGCCCGCCTGTTCGATGATGACAGTTCCTACTATCTGCTCTGCTCTTTGGAAAATCTCGATGAGAATAAACAGCTCAAAAGCAAGGCGGATATGTTCACCAAGCGAACGATTCGCCCGGAGCGCACCGTCACCAGCGTGGACACCCCCAGCGAAGCACTGGCAGTGTCCATTGGAGAACATGGCCGTGTTGATCTGCCCTATATGGCGGAACTTCTCGGCTCTCCCGGCGATTATGAGCGTATTACCACAGAGCTGCAAGGCGTGATTTTCAAAGACCCTTCTGCGGATGCAGATGAGCCGGAAGCAGGCTGGCAGACTGCGGACGAGTATCTTTCCGGCAATGTGCGGAATAAACTGCGCATGGCTCAGCTTGCCGCTGAAAGCCACCCGGAGTTCAAGATCAATGTGGAGGCTTTGACCAAAGCGCAGCCGAAGGACCTTGAAGCATCAGAAATCGACATCCGACTGGGTGCCACATGGCTGAATCCCGCCATTGTGCAGCAGTTTATGATGGAGACTTTTCAGCCGCCCTACCGCATCCGCTATAACAACCTGATCCAAGTCCGCTACTCTCCATTTACGTCCGAATGGCGCATCGGCAACAAATCTGCCGCCGGAATGTATGATATCATGTCCACCGAAACCTACGGCACCCACCGGGCCAACGCCTACAAGATTTTGGAGGACACCTTGAATTTGCGGGACTGCCGCATTTATGATACCATTGAGGAGGACGGTAAAGAGCGGCGTGTCCTGAACCAGAAGGAGACGATGCTTGCCCAGCAGAAGCAGCAGGCCATCAAGGATACCTTTGCAGGCTGGGTTTGGCAAGACCCGCAGCGGCGGAATCTGCTGGTGAAGCAGTATAACGAGTTGTTCAATAGTACCCGGCCCCGCGAGTATGACGGAAGCCATATCCATTTTGTCGGTATGAACCCGGAGATCAATCTGCAGGAACATCAGCGCAATGCAGTTGCTCATGTGCTTTATGGTGGGAACACCCTGCTCGCCCACGAGGTGGGTGCCGGCAAAAGTTTTGAGATGGCAGCTTCGGCAATGGAATCTAAGCGTTTGGGCCTGTGTCAGAAAAGCCTGTTCGTGGTACCCAACCATCTGACCGAGCAGTGGGCCAGCGAGTTCCTGCGGCTATACCCCAATGCAAAGCTGCTCGTTACCAGCAAGAAAGACTTTGAACCCGCCAATCGAAAGCGTTTTTGCGCCCGCATCGCAACCGGCGACTACGATGCCGTCATTATCGGCCACTCGCAGTTTGAGAAAATCCCTCTTTCTGCGGAACGGCAGGCACGGATCATCGAAGATCAGATCGAGGAAATCGAAAAAGCCATTGCAGAGGCCAAAGAACAGTCCGGTGAGCATTTTACCGTGAAACAGATGGAAAAGACACGGAAAACACTGGAGGTGAAACTGAAAAAGCTACAGTCCACCGACCGCAAGGATGATGTGGTCACATTTGAACAATTAGGCGTAGATAGGTTATTTGTGGACGAGAGCCAGAACTACAAGAACCTATATCTTTACACCAAGATGCGCAATGTTGCTGGCCTTTCTACCTCCGAAGCACAGAAGTCCAGCGATATGTTCGGCAAGTGTCGTTATCTGGATGAAGTGACTGGCGGGCGCGGCGTGATTTTCGCAACGGGAACGCCCATCAGCAACTCCATGACGGAAATGTACACACTGATGCGCTATTTGCAGTACAGCACTCTCCAGCAGAAACAACTGACCCACTTTGATGCATGGGCTTCTACGTTTGGCGAGACCACCACGGCCATTGAGCTTGCGCCGGAAGGAACCGGCTACCGTGCGCGCACACGTTTTGCCAAGTTCTTTAATCTGCCGGAGCTGATGAATATGTTCAAGGAGGCAGCGGACATCAAGACTTCCGACCAGTTGCATCTGCCTGTTCCGGAAGCCAAGTTTGAAACTGTCGTGGTCAAACCCTCGGAAATCCAGCAGGACATGGTGAAATCCCTGAGCGAACGTGCTGCTGAGGTGCATAGCGGTGCGGTTGACCCCTCGGTGGACAATATGCTGAAGATCACCTCGGACGGACGTAAAACCGGCCTTGACCAGCGGCTGATGAATCCGCTCACCCCGGATGACCCGGACAGCAAGCTGAATGCCTGCGTCGACAATGTTCTGCGTATCTGGAACGAAACCAAAGAGGATAATCTGACGCAGCTGATTTTCTGCGATATGTCCACGCCCAAGGGAGACGGCTCGTTCAATGTCTACGATGATATTCGCACAAAGCTGCTTGCCGCCGGGGTGCCGGAATCGGAGGTCGAGTTCATCCACAACGCTGATACTGAAGGTAAGAAAGCGGATTTGTTCTCCAAAGTCCGCAGCGGCAAGGTGCGTGTCCTGCTGGGCAGCACTGCAAAGATGGGCGCAGGCACCAATGTCCAGACCCTGCTGGTGGCCGTGCATCATCTGGATGTAGGCTGGCGACCGTCCGATATGACCCAACGCAACGGCCGAATCATCCGTCAGGGCAACAAAAACAAACAAGTTTACGTCTATAATTACGTCACGGAGGGGACATTCGACGCCTACCTCTGGCAAACGCTGGAAAACAAGCAGAAGTTTATTTCGCAGATCATGACGAGCAAATCTCCGATGCGCTCCTGTGATGATGTGGATGAGCAGGCTCTTTCGTATGCCGAGGTCAAGGCCCTATGCGCAGGCGACCCGCGCATCCGGGAAAAGATGGATCTGGATGTGCAGGTAGCAAAGCTCAAGGTGCTGCGCTCGGATTACCAGAACCAGAAATATCGTCTGGAAGATAAGCTGCTCAAGCATTACCCGGAGGAAATTCAGAAAGCGAAGAACCGTATTGCGGCTCTGAAAAACGATGCCCAAATCGCAGACGCACACCCGCAGGATAAGGAGAACTTCTGCGGCATGACGATCAAGGGCATGGTGTTCGATGAGAAAAAAGCCGCTGGTGAGCGGCTGATGCTCGCCTGCAAGGAGATGCCGAATGCGGATATGATGCTGCTGGGCACCTATCGCGGCTTTGAGCTGAACATTCGCTTTGACAGTTTCAAGAATGAGCATCAAATCGTTCTCCGCGGCGAGCTGAGTTATCCGGTACCGCTGGGCGATGACCCTCGCGGCAACATCGTCCGTCTGGACAATGCCATCGGCAATTTTGCCGACCGCATTGCCGATGCTGATGCCGCACTGGATTCTCTGGAACAGCAGAAGCAGGCCGCAGAGGTTGAAATCGCCAAGCCGTTTGCGCAGGAGGAAGAACTGCAAACCAAATCTGCCCGCCTTGCAGAATTGGATGCGCTGTTGAACATGGAGCATCAGTCCAGCCGGACAGAACCCGAAGCGGAAGAAAAGCCGGATGCCCGCCCCTCTGTGCTGGCAGCTCTGGAAGAAAAGGCTGATAAAGTGGAGCCTGTCCGACCATTCAAATCTTACTTGGATAAGGATGGTGATGCCCGGTGACGGAGCACCGTGACCAGCAGATCCATTTTCGTGTCAGCAAAGTCGAACTGGAACGCATTCGTCAGAAGATGGAAAGTTGCGGTATTTTGAGCATTGGCTCTTATCTGCGAAAAATGGCTCTGGATGGTTACTGCCTGAATCTTGATTTACCACAGCTGCGTCGGATGGCGTACCTTCTTCAGAATTGCAGCAACAACCTGAATCAGGTGGCGAAACGGGCCAGTGAAAGCGGGCAGCTCTATGCCGCCGATTTAGAGGACTTGCGTAGTCGGTTGGATGAGCTGATAGCTATTGGCAAGCAACTTCTCGCCAAACTCACCGAACTCTAAAAAATTTCCCGCAGTAGGAGGCTGCGGGTTTACATAACGGTTGACACCCTTGCAAGGCAAGGGGCGATACCTTTATAATAGGGGCGAAAAAGAAAGGCTGGTGTTTGATATGAGGTTTTTATTCAAGATGATGCTTGCCCCGATCTCTCTGTTCGTGGCTTTTCTGGCTCTGATGGCAAAGTGGCTGCTTACTCTGTCCAGCTATGTTGTCGCGCCGTTGATGCTGTATATCTTTGGCTGCGGCATCTACACCGTCTACCGCCAGACTTGGGACCAATTTCTGATTCTGCTGGTTGCCGAATTTCTCTGCTTTGTCCTTTTTGTCGGCGCAACTGCAATGGTGGAGGGCGTTGAGAAATTCAGCGGTTGGCTCCGGGACCTGATTTGATTTTGAATCTTCTTGCCGCCTTCGGGCGGCTTTTTCATTTAGGAGGTGATCTGCTCTGGCTGCTACTCGTCTGATCGCACTGCATCAGCACAAAGGAAAATCTATCGCCGCCTGCCTGAAAGACCGCACTGATTATGCGCAGAATCCCGACAAGACTGAAAAAGGCGAACTTGTCAGCAGCTATCAATGCAGCCCGCTTACTGTGGACGAGGAGTTCATGCTCACAAAAAAGCTGTACGAGCAGGCCACCGGGCGCAGCCAAAAAAGTAACATTATCGCCTATCAGATACGGCAATCTTTCCGACCTGGTGAAATTACGGCTGAAGAAGCAAACCGCATCGGTTATGAGTTGGCCTCCCGGTTTCTGAAAGGCAAACACGCTTTTATCGTTGCAACGCATACCGATCGGGAACACATTCACAATCACATTATCTATAACTCGACCACTCTGGACGGCACAAGAAAATTCCGGGATTTTTTCTTTTCCGGTCTGGCAGTGCAGCGGTTGAGCGACCTGATTTGTCTGGAGCATCAGCTGTCAGTCATTGAAAAGAAGCCTTACCGGGAACGGCAGAAGCGCATCACTTACCCACCAAAGGAGAGCAACCGCGACCGGCTGTGCAGTGTAATCGACGAGATTTTGCAGCAGAAGCCCACCGACTACGAAGATTTTCTGCAAAAGCTGGAACAGCAGGGCTATGAAATCAAACGCGGCAAATACACTTCCGTTAAAGGCGCACGGCAGAAACGCTTTATCCGGTTAAAGACACTGGGTGCCGGGTACAGCGAGGATGAAATCAAAGCAGTCATTGCCGGAAAAGCCGAACACCGCCCACATCAGAAGCAACCTCCCAAAGAGCAGCCGTTCCAGTTGCTGGTTGACATTCAAGCAAAACTTGCCGAGGGCAAAGGTGGCGGCTACGAACGCTGGGCGAAGAAGTACAACTTGAAAGAGATGTCCAAAACGCTGATTTTTTTGCAGGAGCAGAAAATCGGCAGTGCGGATGACCTGAAAGAGCGTGCTGATGCTGCACTTTCTCGCTATCACAAACTGGGCGATTCCATCAAGGCCGCCGAGAAGCGTATGGCAGAAATCGCCGTCCTCCGGGCGCACATCGTCAACTATGCCAAGACCCGGCCTGTATACGATGCTTACCGCAAATCCGGGTACAGCTCCAAATTTTTGGAAGCGCACCGGGAAGAAGTCACGCTGCATAAGACGGCGAAAGCCGCTTTCAATGAATCCGGCCTGAAAAAGCTGCCCAAAGTGAAAGACCTGAATGCAGAGTATTCGGCTTTGCTCACCAAGAAAAAAGCACTCTACCCAGAGTACCGAAAGACACGGGATGAGATGCAGGAAATCGTAAAAGCACAGAAGAATGTGGAACTGTTCTTTGCGGAGGAAAAGGACTCCAAGCAAGTCGAGCAGATCCGATAAAACAGTCCCTGAGAACTTTGCCGCTTATCCGGCAGGGTTCTCAGGGTCTTTTTTGCTTATTGCTCAGTCTGTACTTGGAACGGCTTTTCCGGCAGTTTCAATTTGTTTGGCAACCATATTTTCCAATTCCCCCGTAATCGTTGCACAATTTGCAACACGATAATTCCAGAAGTAAGAAACGCCTTCACACTCCTCAACGGACAAATCGCTGTTGACCAAAAGCAGTCGGTCGGAGGTTACTTTCAGCTTTTCGCACAGAGCAGCATATTTTCCATAATCAATGCTTCGGCTGGACGATTTGGCTTCCACCCAGAAGAATTTTCCGTTGATGGAAAACGCAACATCCAGTTCATGCGTGCTCCCTGCGGATGCCGCTTCTGAAAGAATCACATTGGAGCAAAGCGAAACTTCTGCGCCCTGCTCCTCCTGATAGCGATTCAAAATCTGCTGAACCTGATGCTCCACAAAAAGTTCCAGCCACTTCCCGCTCAGGAAATGCCGGACAGTCTCATTTTGCGCAAGCTCATAGACGATATTCTGCGGATAGATCACAATGGATGCAAAAAGTCCCATTTTATCCCACGTCTGAGCGATTTCCGAAAGTGTGGCAAACGAATTCTTGGAAGTACCCTTTGGGATACGAAACGAAAAAGAGCCGTCACTCTGCATATGTGTCCGAATAAACTGCAAGAAATCCACCACTACCGGGTCGCAAAGAGCTTCGCCTGTTTTCCATGCCATCCGCTGAACGGCAATCGGCGGAAGTTTTTTCGGTACGACCTGCTGAACGATTCTATACCCACAGCGTTCCAGATGCTCCAATGCGGTCAAAGGCTTCGGAGGGATTTTTTCTTTAACTTCGGACTTTTCTGCACCGGATGTATTCTCAGTCAGATAGTTAAACTTCCATCCGTATTCCCAAGCAGGCGAACGGGTCAACACACCAACTGCATGAAATCCGCTGTCCGGTTCCTCCATCGGAAATGTGATTTTGTTCTTTTGGATATTGATTTGGAGCGTTTTATTTTTCAGCGCTATCTGATAAGCGTCAAGAAGGAATTCCTTTCCCTTATATGTCAGCTCACTGGAACTATTTGCAGAAAGGCCAGCATTTTTTGCCAAAGAGAGAAGCAGACAGGTCGCTTTGGGCAGCTCAAGGATATGCTCCATCTGCGCAGTGTCCGGAATCACTTCCGCATTTGCGTTATCGGGCTGCGGCAATTCGTCTGCCGGAGTCTCCTTTGCTGGTGCAGAAACTTCGGGTGTCATTTTTGAAGCAGCCTCAGATTTTCCAGACTTGGGCAAAGGTTTCGGCTCCGTATAGACCTCAGCAATAAATAATTCATAGGAATCGATGCACGAAAGTTTTCCTGCCGCTGCAAGTCCCACATAAATCGCAGCCGCCCGTGAGGAATCGCCATAATACTTTTTAGAATCCGCTGCGGCAGCAATATCAGAAAAAGCATTATATCTGCTCAGCGGCTCCGCCTTTTCCGGGAACTGCTTCAACGCACGGCAGTAGAGCCACTCAAAGAACGAATCCATGTACGGCTCTGTCGGATACTCGTTTCCTTCCAGAGAGTAACGTAGCAGCTCTCCACTGGTTCGCAGCCGAGTGTCCTTATGGACTTTGGGTGGCTCACAGGTCAGAAGGTCAGCGAATGGCCCACCATGTTCAAACACTTTGGTGGCTTCAAAAACCGTGCTGATGGGTACATCCTGCGCAACAGAATCCAGATGCAGCAAAAGCCGCAGAGAAGAAACAGCTTCACCCTCCGGCTGAACGGATGCAGAGCTGACTTCCAGAATCGAAACATCAGGGTCTGTTGTATGGACGGCATCATGGACGGCACGGATATTCTGCCGCTTGCTGCCTTTTATCCATGTGAATGTCACCGGCTGTTCTCTGCAATAGGGATAGCCGGATATGGGAAAACAAATGGTTCGTGTTGCCATGAACACCTCCAACTTTTTAGGACAAACAAGTTTATGTAAATCAAGTATAGCACAATCCCGGATGTGCTGCATAGCACTATTTTCTGCTTCCGGGAATCCATCTGTGCAAAAAGTGCCGATACCACAGGCATCGGCACTCAGATTAAAAAGCATTTTTCAAAAATGTGCAGCCTGCATCCACTGGATGCAGAACACAAGGGGTTTGGGCACAGCCCAACAAGCATTTTGAATTTGATTTTTAGAAATCGGATTCAAAAATTGCAAGTTGGTACCAGCTTGCACTGCTTGCCACAACAATGCGTCCTTTTTGTCCGCAATTTGTAATTTTCAGATTGGAGAAAAACGCCATGGCAAAGACGAAGGCTGAAGAAAAAGCTCTCAACCTTGATTAGATTTTGTTTAACTGCCGGGATTATCTGCGCGCTGCGCGCAACTCCGGCTCGTTCTTTGAAAAGCGTGATATCCCCCGCAGTACAGCCCCGAAGTTCTCAAAAAGGTCATGGAACAGGTAGAGAACTTTGAGGAGAACAATTAAGCATTTTCTCGTTTTAACGTGGGATTAGATTGCTGTAGACCTTAATACAAAAAGATAGATAATGAAAATCTGGTGTCTGCTGGTACCAAAAAGCAGTTTGGCATCCTGAAAGACCTGATGAACCGCTCCGACGTGGATATCATCGTCAATGCCTGTGAAGCCCACCTCCACATTCCCATGGCCGATTTCGTAGTCTATGTAGTTGTAGCGGCTCCGGTCAAACCAGATCTGATAGGTCAGCCCGTTTTTCATTTTCTTTTTGAAGTCGCCCTTTTTCAGACGCTTCCAGCCCTTTTCCTCCAGGCCCAGGCCGTTCCACAGGTAGTCCAGAAGTTCCTGAATTATATCTGCCGGCCGTTTTTGTTCCACGGTCTCCACCCCCTGACGAATTCTCTTTAATAGTCAAGCAGGATAGGCACCTGCTGCTCCTCGGCAAACCGCATGGCCCGCCAGAACACGGAGAAGGCAAACTTGGCCAAGGATTGGGTGTCATACTGGGTGTGTTCCGGGATGTCTGCCTTGCTGTACTGTCCATCTGAGTCTACGGTTCCGTCTACCGGGTATCCCTCCGTGTCTGCCCAACCAAGGATAGTGTCCTCATCGGCCTGCCATGCCAGCTGGTTCAGCTTTTCCAGCTCCTTCCGCAGTCCGCCCAAGGTGGCGATCATCGTCTGATCATCGGTGGGCAGAGGGCCTTGGAATAGAAAGCTGTCGGTGAGGGGAAGCCACCAAGTCGCGCCCCGAAGCAGGGACCACACCCGCTCCTCGTCCGATGCAAGGCGGGCAATCAGGGGATGCTCCCCGAAGTCCCAGTCCTTCTCCACGGTGAGAGGCACCGGTTCCTCGTATGTATGACAGGCGGCCACCAGCAGCATAGCGCCAAAGGCATCCCAATCCGGCTTATCGGTGTAATAGGGCCGCTCGTTGTCCTCCGGCCATGGAGTGTAGTGCGGCTGGTTCGGCTGGGAAATGGCGGCTAAGATCTGATCCCGCCAGTCCTCCACTGCCGCCTGGATCTCAGCCGGGGACAGCTCCTCCTCGTTGTCGGCGGGTTCTCCATCCGGGGTGATCCGGTTAAAGGTGTATCCGTTTTCCTCCGCCCACTGCTGAACAACAGTTTTCCAGTTGTGAGAATAGTACCGGGTCAGCGGCCCGGCGTAAATATCAAGTCCCATAGCAATGTCTCCTTTTCTGTTATGCAGTCATTCTTTTGCTGGAGCGAACATCTGGTCAATCTTCTCCAGATCGTATTCCAAAATCCAGTCATGAAATTGATGATAGAGAGGCAATAGCAGCTTCTGTGAGCCGCCCAGCACATCCAGCCCACGGTCATCGTACAAATGGTAGAGGAACGGCCCCGGCCCAGCCAGATAGACGCTGGACACAAAGCCGTTCCAGCCGCCGATGTCCCCCAGAATGATTTCCCGAAGAAGCAGCTCTGGTTGAAAGCTGATCTTGCTGAGATCCCAGTAAAACTGCACTTGTGCATGGGTATCCCCATCTTCATCCTGCTCTGTGGCCGAAAGTTGTTCATCGGGAACTGGGAGGCCCACTCGCTGCCGGATAACGGTCAGCAGGGACTCGGCGGGTTCTTCATCGGGATACCCGTCGATCCGCAGAAGGTCCGGCACCGCCGGAAGTGCCCGATAGATCGCGGCGGCTCGGTCCAGCGCCCCCTGAACATAAGCGGGGTTGGTTTTCAGCTTCGCCGCACGCCTATCCAGATAGATTGGTTCCTCCCCGCCGATCTTAAAACGAATGCCCACCGGTGCATGGTAGAACAGAGGGTGTTCCAGCCCAGCCATGCCCAGATCATGTAAAATGTGTTCAAACCGCTTTGCCAGCATGGTATCCCTCCGTTCTCATGTCATTTCATACAGCAGAGCAGCATCGCCCTGCACCAGTTCCAGATGGGAGCGCAGCGTATTAAGCCCGCTTTGCACCGCCTCGGTGGGCAGATCCCAGTCCGGGGCAATTTCAGCGGCCAGCTCCGGGAGATCCTGCTCCCGCAGAGCTGCCAGCAGTTGAGACGCCAGCTCTCCCTCCAGCAGAGCGCAGTCCAGGGTGTCTTCCGTCTGGGGAGCAGGAAAACGGACATCCAGATCCAGTTCGCTCTCACACCAGTCCCAGATGGCCATATAGACCGCGCCGGAGCAGTCACCGTCGGACAACTCCTGCCGCTGGTTATTTTTTATCAGATAAAAGGACGCGATCTGTGACATGGTGGTTCCTCCTAAATGTTATTCGCTTCCATCAGCCCTTCGGCCTGCAACCGGATCACATAGAAAGCCCGCACCCAGTCCAGTTCCTGCTCCATGGAGTCCTCCAAAGCCAGCAGGCGGCGCTTGCCAAGCCTGCGATCCAGAAGGGCAAAGATACGGACAAGGGGATTCTCGCTGACAAGGCTTTTCTCGATGCTCTGGTTGTCAAAGATCCCAAACGCCTCATAGAACACCTTTTGGTCAAAGGTGCCCTGCTCCAGCGCATAGGCATGAGCCTGATTGATGGCCTCTTTTGCGGAGTCGTGATCTTTCAGCGTGGTGGAGCGCAAGTGATGAAATTTCGTCCACACATTTTCAAAATAGGTGTAGTAGTTGCTCCGCAGCACTTCCACGCCGTCCACACGAATGGCGGCCCGGCCCTCATGGTCGGCGCTTTTGCTGTAACTGGTGGCAAAATACTGGATGTGGCCCCGGAGTGCCGGGCACAGGTAGTCATTCTCCAATTTGTTCCGGATTCCACTCCAAGTGGATACTCTACTGTTTGACATAGGTGTTGTTTCCTTTCTGCTGATTCCTACTGCTTTTGGAGATACTTCCGGAAGCATTCGATGAACTCCCGATTCCGCTTTGGAACATCGAATCCCTTCCGATGGGGAAAGAACCCCTCCCGTTCCACATCATCCAGCAGTTTCGGCAGATTGGAAAACCGGGCAAAGAACGGTAGTGCATAGTCCTGGATCTGCCCGGAAATCTCTTGGATAGAGCGTTCCCGCTCCAGCAGAGTAGATACCTCATAGCGGGGGAAGTCATCATACCGGCGGGTCAGCCGGGCGATGGAGGTACCCACGATACCATCATAGGTATCCTCCGTCCCTTCCTGCTCACTGCGCCATTGGGCAATCACCGGGGAACTCACATCGAAGAAGGCAGTAAAAGTGGTGGAGCCAAAGCGGATGGAGGGGGAAAAGTAAAAGGAGAACACAAAGATGCCGTCTTTTTTGTAGATGTCATTTTTGCTCTTGCGGTATTTGTAACCCAGCGGGATCAAGGGCTCCGCGATCCGCTCACAGGTATAGACGAAGATCTCACGAGGTTTGGTCCCTTTGGGAAAATCCTTCTTCTCCATGTTGCCACCTTCCTTCACTCATTTACCGTTCCACTCTCAACCGCCGCGCTGTTTTTATTGCTCATTGAGATACCTCGCCAGTTTCTTCTCCAGCAGTTCTGTCATATCATTGCAGAGGCGCTTTACCTTGTCCTGCTCATGGGCGTAGTACCAGATGGTTTCCTCTCCGGGGCGGAGCAGGAGCTGGTCGCCGTCCGCTTCTTTCCAGAACTCGCCCAGCACACAATACCTCTCTCCATGGATGGTCAGATCAAACATCCCGGAAAGGGAAAGGATCACGCCTGTGGATGCCTGGATGCCTGCGGTCAGCAGGAAAAACTCCCTCACCTGGGACGGGAGCGTGAAGTCCAGCACGCTTTCTTGATTCCCAATCTGCTCCTCCGTGGCGGCAGGCTTGATCTCATCAGAGGTGTCCAGCACCTTTGCCAGCGCCTTGGAGAACTTGGGGTATCGGCCAAACAGCTCCGGGTGGCTGGCCTTGAATTCCTTTTGCTTTTCCCGTTGCATACGCTCCTGCTCCTTGCAGAAAGCGTCCAGCTCGGCCAGATACCGCTCCTGGTAGAGATTGCTGGCTTCAAATGCTAAGCCGCTCTTTTCCAGAATGGCGATGGCTCCCTTTTGGCTGCCAAACACCGGCACCCACTGAAAACCGTGTCGGCAGGGCTTCAGTTTCAGAAATTCACCCCGACTCAACAGGGCTTCCAACTCCGTCTCATGTTCGTCCCACCAGTTCTGCCAGGTTTCAGGTGTTTCCCGTCCCTCAGCCAAGTCCAGGAGTTTCGCAGTCAATGATTCTTTGTTCATAGGTGTCCACGCTCTTTCTCTGCCATTACTTCCACATTACTCGGTAGCACAAAGCTCATTCATTTTCGGAATCAGTAATTTATCCATCCACTGACAAACAATCTCAAAGGTATTGTTAATTTTTCCTTCATTTCCTATATCGAGATATATTTCATTGTCTCTTAAACTGTAAAACAGCGGTTGTGTGTTGATGTCTGGTTTGGCATAACCATAAGGGTCGTATGGACGGGTGTTGATTATATAGCAAACCTCTATGCTTATGCTATCCTTTGTGTTCCCGCCGAATGAGGAAAACGCAATCATATAGGTGAAATTTTTACTGTGCCTCGTAAGTGTTTTGTCGGATTTTTTATACTTGAATCCTAAATGCCCGTACTTTCCTTGCAACTTGGTTCCAAGCATTTGCATTGCTTCGTTAAAGTTCATTGTACCCCCTCCATATTCTCATCATAGGTGCTCCTTATGCCTTATGCAAATCCGCATCCCGGTATCTCGGCCCGATAAATACAGAGATATGGACCCCAGCCTGATTCCACTCGCCCGGCAGATAGATCAGGCAAGTGAAACTATCCGCTGTCTGGCTGTTGGACGCTCGGAAATCATACCGTCCCAGTTCCTGCTCATTGGCAGGAATCCGCTCCACCTCATCCAGGCCAATGACTCCCGCAAACGCCTGAAAGTGATTCCAGATCTGTTCTGTATCAGAGCGGTTCAGCGAAACACCAGAATGGTAAGAGGGCCCGCTTACGGTTCGCCTTCTTTTCTTGGAACCATCTGACCCACAAACAAACACTCGCTTTTTCTCTATAATCCAGTCTGTGTTCTTTAAGGAAGGGATGGCATCCGAGAGGAGAACGGCAAATTCATTCAGGTGTTGCTCCCATAGTGCGATGGCCACTTCTAACGACTGGGGCAAGCTATGTTGATTTGATTTGTTCATGCCGTTCTCCTCCCGTGATGTTACTCAATCCCACCAGAAATACCAGACAGTGGACTGCCACAGGACATCTGCCAAGGAGCCAATGCTTCCATCCTCATTCTGATCCAGATCTGGGCAGAAGCCATATTGCTCCACAGCCACTTCCATAGCTCTTTCCTTGGAGATCGGAGTCGGAAGTTCAAACTCCAATTCATCGTGGCTCATGGCGGCAGGGATGGCACCATGCTGCTCGAACCAGTATTTCGCCACTGCCATCAGGTCCGGCGTGTCGGGGCACTCATTCCAATTTCCAAAGGGCAGATAGGCGAAGATCTCCCAGGGGTTCTTGACCGGAATTTTGGCCAGAATGAGCGGATAGGTCATGTGGCTATCCGAATCCCAATAGCAGGAGAAGCGGTCATTGTCATAGCCGCCCTCCATCTCGCCCAGGACTTCCTCCTCCCAGTCCAGATCATCGTCCTCGGCTTCTTCCTTGCGCTGGCCGGTCAATTCCTCCAGAACCGCCTTTCCGTCCTTGATGGGAGCGGAGAGCATCTTCTTTCGATACTCCTCTACTGTTTTGAGGTCAAATTCGTAGAAATCCGCATCATGCTCCGGATCGGCGTTCATCACCAGACACTCCAACAGCGTTTCATCATCCGCCTGGATAAGCACAGGAACAAAGCCCTCCCGTACCCCCAGCCGCTGGGCGTAGCTGTATGCCGACATGATGGGGTCATCATCTGCCATGGATGGGAAATAGGTACACTCGCAGTCCAGATACTCCATGATGGCATGAGCCACTTCGGAAGGCTCCAGCGTGTCCTCGTCGAAGTCCTGTCCCTGCCAGTTTTCAAAGCGTTCCTCAATCACTTGACCCATGGTCTGATAGTATTTCTCATCAAATGGGATGAATAAGTATGTCTCCTGTTGAAATTCATTGGAGTGGTATCGGGACGGACCAAAATATTTCAGGGCATAGTCATCAATGTCGGCAGGATAGTAGGGGCTGTCGCCCTCTCCGTAGTAATAGCCTGCAAAGGCACGGCCTTGCTGATTGAACAGCACAGAGAACAGACAGCCGTCCAGCTCATCCCGGATAAACTCCCGCAGATCCACGCTGGCAGGGTCGGCTTTGACCTGTTTGGCCACTTCGCTGTATTCTTTCAGGAAGTCCTCGCCCATCAGGTCGTGCTCCATGCACCAGCGCAGGTAGATGGCCATGTGGTTATAAGCATTGATGGGGTCAATAGGCAGTTCCTTCTCCTCAATGCTCTCAAGGTGATAGGAAGCGTCGTCCATCTCACCGTCAAAATTATCATTGGAAAGGGTGCCACGGGTGATCGCATTCTGGCGAGTGGGGTTTACAACAAAACTGATCCCCCTCATCTTGTTCAGCAGAGCGTCTACATCATGTTCCAGTTTATAGTCCAACTCGTCCTCATAAAGCGGAATGACCTGATAGAAGTTGACCTCCTCGCCGCCCGGCAGGGTGCAGACCTCGCCGCCCTCCTCTGTACTTTGGGGGCCGGTGAGAATGGCGGCACACAGCTTCGTATTTTCCGCAAAGTTCTCCTTGTTATCCATGGTATGTCCAAAGCCCAGCCATGTATCGCTGGCAATGGGAAGGCGGGCCAAGGATTTCAGCAGGCGGATGGGCCAGTACCACTTTTCGTCTTTCATGGACTCCTGATCCAGCTTCCAGTCCGCAGGCAGGGCAATGGCCAGCTCCGCCCGCTCCAGCTTATATTCCGCCAGTTCCTCCGGCACATTCATCCGGTGAGCGCCCATGCCCATGGTGACCAGGGTGCAGTAGTCCCGCTCCTCAGAGGGCGGCACCACGCAGATGTCCACATGGATGTCGGGAGAAACCAGCTCATGGAACACATTCTCGAACTTGCCGAAATACTGCTCAATGTGCCCCTCGACGGCTTCCATCTCCTCCTCGGTGTAGACTTCGGGATTACTGAATTCTTCCTCATCCTGCGTGTCATCATTGTCTGAGTGGTCGCAGCTGTCATCCTCCGGATCTCCCTTTATAGGCTCGTAACCGATCTTCAGGGTCATCTGTTCCTCCGGCAGGGAGACGCCGGGGCTGCGGGTGATGGTGTGCTTATCGTCCGCAGAAAAAACGATGGTCTCGCCGTCTTGCAGTGTCACATCACACGCCAGCACATAGGAGGCAAGGCTGGCCAAAAAGTCCCGCAGTTCCTCCGGCTCAGCGTCGGTGTTCAACACCTCCATTTCCTCCTTGCCAAACACATCCATGCCGTAGGTGTAGCCGTTTAGGCCCCCCTCGCTCCGGTACAGGCCGAACCAAACCCAGTTGAAGATGGGCAGTTCGTCCTCTTTGAGCATATCGGCAAGGCCCTCATAGAAACGAGGCTCAAATACCACGCCGCTGGTGTAGACACCGGTGGCGTATTTCTGCTTGCAGCACACTGCCATCGCCTTGGTGAACAGCTTGCCCCGTTCCAGCAGTTTTTCCTCCTCGCCCAATACAGCCACCATGATATGGGCCTTGTGCGCTTTGGCCACCTCTACGGCCTCTGACCACATATAGTTGTTTTCGGCGTTGATCTCCGCTTCATTGTCCGGGATGTGACCGTGGAAGAGTGTCACGATCAGCATCATGCCGCCGACCCGCATTACCACAGCGTCATCGCTGTTCTCATCATCTTCGTCGCCCTCATCCGGCTCCTCATCTACGATGCCCCATTCTTCCCGTAGATTCCGGATCAACTGCTCCTTGTCCCATTCCGCTTTGGAGAGGAGCACAGACCCGGCAAAGGAGCCCTTACGGTCAGTTTTCTCCTCGTCGGCGTCATCCTCAAGATCCTCTACATCTTCATCCGGATCATAGAGGGATTCATGCTCCAGTCCGCGGACAAATTCCTCAAAGCTGTCTGCCAGATGGGTAATCTTGTAGTCGTTTTCCTGATCCACATGGACTACCGCAGGCTCTCCCTGGGGGCCGCAAGCTCGGTAGTCCAGGAAAATCATATCGTGTCCGGCGCTTGGACAGTCACAGATGGCCACACCGATGGCAGGATACTCCCACTCATCGATCATAAACTGGCTGCCCAGCTCTCCGCAGAGGGAGCAGCTCTTTTCTCGTCCGATGCCGAAAATGCCGGTGATGGCCACATGATCATCTGACCAACAGGTAGGCTCATCGCAGGGATAGCAGGTGTTCACCGGAATGCCGCCGTTGTGCTGCTTCATCAGCCAAATGTAGGCGGCGGGCAGCTTGTAGCCCAGTTCCTCCTCCACGCTGGCAATCAGCTCATCGGAAGGCGGATCACTGACATATTCTTTCAGTGCATACCAATTATCATCCCAGAAGTTGGTGAGGTCGAAGCCCTCAAATGGAGTATCACCGGGCACGAATTTGGCCTTCTTCTTCCGGCTGCGCTGGCGTTTCCGAATCTCCGCCTTACACTCCCGAATTACTGCCGGGGCATTTTCATCCTCCGGGTCCAACTCTGCCCACCGCTGAGCGTAGGGAATGGCCTTTTCCTCCTGGCCGTAGAGATACTGATAGCCATAGGCCATCCGCATATTCCACTCCGCCTTGTCCTGGCCTTCCTCCCGGACGGACTCCAGCACCTCAATGGCCCTCAGAAGGGCTTTGTCTCCCTTGGATTTCAAAGTACCTTCGTCATGGTCCCCGATGATGGCGTAGTTCTCCAGTGCACGGGCCAGGGCGTAGGCGGTGCGGTAGTTCCTCCAGTTCTCCGGGATGGCATTCAGTGCCTGGATACAGCGGGTGTACTCGTCTTCGTCGTTCCACTGCTCCAGCTGAGCGAAGAATGCTTCGGCGTTCTGTTGGGTGTAAGGAATATAGTCCATGCCCGTCAGCGTTTCGTCCAACTCGTCATCCTGATTCTCAGTTTCTGTCCCATCATCTTGTTGCTTTAGGGATACAGAACCGGCTTCACGGCGGAAGGTGTGGAAGATGGCCCATGGGATGTCCGTGCCTTCAAAGAACTCTTTCGCCATGTTCAGCGCCTCTTGGATGTCCCAGGCGATGAAGTCCACATAGCCGCAGTAGCGGCCGGTGGCCCCGCCGGTGAGAGTGAGCACTTCCGATCCTTCATCAGTGGTAAACACTTCTTCCAGCTTGTCTCGGAAGTCGAAGATTTTCTGACTGCCTTCCTCCTCCCGCAGGGTATCCAGGGGATAGCAGAAGAAGCCCGCCACCGCGCCGTCGGCATGGGGATCGTCCATAAAATCATTGTCGGCATTCAGATAGCCGTTGATGAGCGGCACACAGCAGGTGGAACCGGCCATTACATCCAGCCGCCAATCGGCGTCCGGGTCCTGTTTGGGTTCCATTTTGTAACCAAGGTAGCTCTCCAGATAGGCTTCCGGGTCGGTGGAGAGCTCCAGGCCCTGCTCCCGCAGTTTGTCGGGCAGCTGGGACAGGAGGAAGGACGGCTCTGCCTTGGGTTCCTCCAGCACATCAAAGCTGTCTATGTATCTCATGTGGGAGATCTCGCCCAGCACTTGGTCGGTGAGGGTAGTGAGCATCCACCAGGCCCGGCCTTCTTCCTCCCGGAGCATAGGCAGCAGCTTTTCGCAGTAGGCGGAGATGGCGAAGCTGTTTTCACCCTGCTCCTCCAGCCAGATCTGCACATCCTCCCCGGAGATGTCCCAGCCATCCTCAGTACGCAGGCCGATGTTCTGGAGAGGCTGACGGCCCACAAGGATATTCCAGTGCTCCAGCACCTCCTTGGGGGCGTGCTTCTGGAAGTAGACCAGCTCAAACAGTTTGACCTTATCCCCCTCCGGGGTGAGGATCAGCTCATGCTTTTCGCCGTTGAAGCCCATCTCGAAGGAAATCTCGTCAAAAACCAAATTCAGGGTTTCCTCCATTTGGGCCACGATCTCCGCACCGCGGGTGTGATCTTTGTCCTCGTCCATCATCTGGCGCAGCTCTGCTTCCATCTCGGCAAAGGTTTCCCACCAGTTCTCTGTCCGTTCCCGGAAGCACTCCCAGAACTGCGGCAGAGAAATACCCTTTTTGCACGAGTCAATTAGTTCCTCCATGTCCTGTCGGGTGTTGAGCTTAGGATCATCACCGGGATGCAGTTCCAGAGCTTTTTCAAAATGCCGCAGAGCGCGGCCCTCCTGATCCAGATAATAATAGGCATACCCCATACGGAAATTCCAGGAATAAGTATCTCCCAGTTCCTCCTCATGGGACTGCATCAGTTCCAGTGCCTGGTGAAGCAGCTTCCTTCCCTCCGGCTCGCTGGAGTCCGCCAGATTGTTGTAGGCGCGGGCCAGCTCCATATCCATTTCCGGGGTACGCTCCTCGGCAGAGATTGCCTCCAGTGCGTCAACGATTTTCTGGTGTTTGTCCTCCTCATGCCACTTCTGGCACTGCTTCAAAATATCCATATCAGGGTCCTCCTCGTCCTCATCTGGTTTCCAGTCTTTGATCTGCTGGAACACGCCATTTTCATCCCGCTCAAAGGCACAGGGAGCGGGGGTGTTCAGCAAAGGGATGATGTCGGGATCGTCATTGCAGATCGTGTTCAGCTTGTAGATCCCGGCGTTGTTAGGGTCGTCCATGTACTCGTCGCTCTCATCACCGGCGGTAAAGCGCCAGCCGCTGTCCCAGCCGCCGTCCGGCTCCTCCCTGTAGCAGTAGCCCACCTTGCGGCCCTCTACTGTGATGCGGTTGGTGGCGATACAGCCATCGGCGCCCTCCCAGTCGGGCAGCAGATGTTTCACATCCTCCGCCTTTACATGGTAGTTCCGATTACGGCCGGAGGCTTCGTACAGCTCTTTCCGCAGCATCTCCACCTGATAAGCCATATCTGTGATCTCATCCTCGCCCATCATCTCGCTGATGTCGTATTCCAGCGGGGCATGGACAAAATCCGCCAGGGACTTGTTCATGGCGTCGTGTTCCTCTGGCGTGGCGGTGATGCGAATGCGGCGGGCAGGGGTGTTGTACTCGTCCAGATCCTGAAGGTTTACACTGCCGCTGACGCTGCACTCCAGCAGGATGGCGGCCAGGTCGGTGACCACATCAATGGCGAAGTGGAAGTCCATCTCCACGCCATCGGAGTGTGTAAACTCCAGATACTCCACGGTCTGGCGGAAGTCCCAGTTTTGTTTGTCCAGCCCAATCTTGGCAAATATCTCGCTGAGGGGGATCTCCTCTTTCTTCTGGTCTTCCAAAAATGCCACAAGGTTCAGACTGTCATCGGAACCGCCAATAAAGTTGCCCCAGTATTTTTTGATATACATTTGTCGTGCCTCCTGTTCTGAATCCAGTCGATCAATGAGCTGATTCAAGTGTTCCAACCACGCAGGAGCGATCTCACCGCTGTCCTCGTTCTTCCAAAGATCCACAATCTCACGGATGCCGTCCTCGTCCGGCACCTCGTTTTTGATGTCGGTGAGCTGCCGCAGCAGGAAGGCAAGGGCTTCTTTGGATGCTGTGAAACCGGTGACTTTATCCCATATAGCTTCTTCATGATCGTAGTCCAGTTTGCTGTTATCCTTCCATTGGAAATACAGCTCCGCCAGAGCCATCGCAGTATTGTCAAAGAGGAAGTCGATTTGTGAGAAGTCAGATCCCAGCATGACTTCCTCTTTCATCAGTTCGATCATCTCGCCCAGATCCATTACCGGATGCTCCGGTACATATTCATTTTTGAGGATGTCCAGTACATCCAGCCCTTCGTCACGCTCTAATGCTTTTATGCCCCATGCTCCCATGTCGGCACCTCTCTTTCTTTATTTCGTATCAAGCTTCTATTGTCAATCATGGTTCTCCACCCGGATAATGGGCCGGTAGAAGTCATAATCTCCGTTTAGTTCCTTGTCCTCCTGCACTTCCGGCTTACAGTGGGGCGAACAGGGTAGGAAACCGAGAAATGGGCCCAGCCCGCCGCAGATATTGCACCCGCCGTCACCGCCGCAGGTGGTAAGTCTATCAGCCTGCACCACTTCCCGCATATAGGGATCGTAGGCGATGGACAGGCCGAAGAAGTTGGGTTCCTCCATATCATAGGGTCGGTTCTCATCCTCATCAATGTCCTCAAACCAGCGCAGACGCATGGAGTAGTCTAACCCATCTCCCCATGGGAACAGGGTCCGACATCCGCCGCCGCACAGGTAGGCCCACTCGTCCGCTGTGGGCAGCGAAAGTCCCTGCTTTTCCAGCCCGGCAAGAAGCGCATCGTAGTCTGTGCAGTGATAAATCCAGGTCTGAAATCCATCTTCTGTCCGTTCTATGCGGGCCGACTGATGCAAGGTAAGACTGCTGCTGTCACTCCAAGCAAAATCACGGAATTCCTTCAGCCAGTCAGGGTGGGCAGTCAGCCTAGGATCGTCCATCTTGACCGGCTCCCAGCACAGTTCCTCCAGCTCCCGGCCCACCAGCATGGGGCCAATGACCGCCTGCCGAACGGGAGCCATGCTTTCCCGGATCATCTCCTCCGGGTTCTGCGGTTCCATTTCCCATTCCCGGAACAGATACTCCAATTCCTCCCGGCTCTCCTGATTCAGTCCCACGGCAAACTGCTCCCAGCCCAGGGTGACGGTATCGCCGGGAACAAAGACAAACTTCCGGCCATCTTTTTCGAATATGCCGGTGGTGCTGCTCTGGCCCCAGCGGTCAAAAGTATGTAGATCAAGAAAGGTCATATTATAACGAGCAGCCAGGCTTTCCATCAGTGTCTGCTTCTCGGTGGTGTCCATTTGATTGAATTGGGGACGGGACAGTTTTTCGTTCATAGCAAGTCCTCCTACAGCCTATCCAGATTCTCCTGCAAATCGCCCTGCATCAAGTGCTGGGCAATGGCTTGGTTCAGTGCCTTATGGGGGTGATAGGCTGCCTGCTCTACATCGTGCAGGCACTCCTCCATCAATGCCTCCGGAGAAATGCCTTCCCGTTTGCCATAAAGATGGCCGAAGGCATAGCACACGGACTTGAGAAAGCCGAAAATATAGTCGTGATTTCCACGCATACTGGGCAGGTCGTTGAACGAGCCCATACCTCCGTATGCCCGAAGATGGTGGGCAACCTCCCGCTGCTGGTTCCAGTCCTGAATGTCCCGCTCCAGCCAGCCGATCCAGTTTTTGAATTCCGGGTGGTCTGTCTGTAAAATCGACCGCAGACAGATCAGAGCCTCAGTATAAATATCTGTCTGTTTCATCAGATTCCTCCCAACTATTTTCCGAAATGCTCCAGATACAACTCCCGCACGGAATAGGGGCCTACAAGGTCCGTTTCCTGCCGGCCATCCCAGGAATACACATGAATTTTGCCCTCGTCCCCAATGTACTGCTGCTCCTCAAAGGCTGCTGGAAAGGGAAAGCTCTCTACCATGCTCCAGTCGATCCTGGGTTTCAGCTCATCAAACTCCTCGCGCTTGAGCCTTTTGAAGTTAAACACCAGTGCAGCACCAATCCCATCGAACAGCAAGTCTGCGTATTCTCTGGGGGTGATGCTCTCGCTTACATTGGCAGCGTCAACATTGACATCCAGAACTTTGTTGCCGCAGTTTGTCCAGATTTTATCAGGAGAGAACCAAGTGGTGCGATACTCAGTGTCTGCAAAATTCTCACGGGGATACCATCCGTTTGCGCTGTCCGGCTTGACGCCTTCCAGAAGCGGCCCATTATACGGGGAAAGCGGATAATATCGGTGCCGCACCGGATCAAATCGGTGAAAAGAAATTTTCAGCAGATACCTATGCTTTTCGCTGCGCATGAGCTTATGGGGCTTCACGATATGTTCTTCGATCAAACTCCAAATGTACTCATCCACACGGATGGATACACGAGGGCGACTGAATAATGTGATTTTGTAGTGATCCTCTCTGTCCATTC
>ERZ791921.350-NODE-350-length-35065-cov-5.452328_pt1 | contig 35065 bp, 23 predicted proteins | sample MGYA00510135_ERZ791921 | MGnify/ENA primary metagenome ERZ791921 (study PRJEB30046, sample SAMN00792070) | human gut metagenome | study: EMG produced TPA metagenomics assembly of the A metagenome-wide association study of gut microbiota in type 2...
ATTTTTCGGAACACGAAAAACTCCAATGTCCTCAACCGGCTAAAGCCTATAACAACAAAAGAGGAAACTCAGACTATTGTTCTGAATTTCCTCTTTGAAATCATTTATGCCTTTTCGACTCCGTTTGCTTATTTATTTTTGATGTGTCGAATGATACACCAGTTTTTAGGTGATGTCAAGTTTTTTTACTAAAGTTTTGGTAAAAAAATTCGTTTCACCCTCTGAAATATTTTGTAGCCCCTATGGATCAATAAGTAAAATAATCATGGATCAGAATGGCTAAAGACATGTATACACGCATGTAATAATCCGTAAAATTAATGCCGCAGAGAGCGGAAATATTCTGCAGCCGCTTCATCAGTGTATGGCGGTGGATGTACAGATGTTCCGCTGTTTTCGTAGCATTGCAGTTGTGTGCCAGATAGATACGGATGGTATGTACATAGCCTGTGTGATTATACCGGTCATGGTCCAAGAGTTTCTGTAATGCCTGGTTTCCCAATACAATAGAATACTCATTTTGATGAAGCGTCCCAAGAAGTTCCACTAAAAGTCGGTTATCAAAGGTACAGATCCCCCGTTTTGCCCCGATCCGGTCCAGCAAACAGATATGATCGTAGGCTTCTTTTACGCAGTCAGGCAGATCCCTGCTTTCTTTTAAAGGCTGGGCACCTACATAAAAGTTGATCTCTTCATTTTCCGAAAGAAAGGTAAGGAAAATGCTGAAATCATACATGGCATCTGTAAATGCTTCTCCATCGGAAAAGGGCGCCAGAAATATACCGGTTCCATCTGGCAAGGTCTCACCAATACAGGTTTTTGACATAGAAGAAAGAAAAGAGCCTACTTTTCCCATTCCCTGCCGGAGACTTTCCTCGTCCCGGCTGTTTTTTCCTGTAAGGCATATGAGAAAAAGATATACCTGCTGTTCCTTTTCAAATAGTTTCTTTTCACTGATATTTAATTTTTTTCCAAGTGCAATGCGCAGTGTGTCCAGTCCCTGGACCAGCTTTCTGGAAATAAGATTGTTTTCCGTGATCTGATCCATAAGCACATGAAGGATCTCTGAAAATGACAGCCGTTCCGGCAGCTCCAGCACCGGCAGCCCTTCTTTGTTTGCGTCTTCTATAATGTATTCCGGTATCTGATCGATATAATAGCCCGGCTGGATCGCCAGACCGCTGACCCCTCTTTTTTTCAGCTGGTGGATCAGGTCCTTATGAAGAGACTGATCCTCCAGGCCATACCCGGTAGACACCACTAACTCACCCTCATTTAAAGATCTGGGAGTGTCCAGTATTTCCATTACATTGACCCATAAAATAGGGTTTGAAACATTTAAAACGCCTGCTACCAGCCTGACTCCGCCGAAGATCTGCCGGTCCACCAGGTCTTTTACAAGAAATGCCATAGTGTGCTCCTTTCCGGATACCTGCAAGTTGAAATGTGTCCATGTGAAAACAGCAAGATATACAATATGTCCATTATTATACGCATTTGGTGTACAGTTTGCAACTTGTTTTAGAACTAACTTTTCGCTAGACTATTGGCAAATGAAGTTGATCGGCCAGTTCTGGTCATTGTTTTCAGAAGATTTTTCCGGTAGGAGGTAATGTATATGAGCAAAAAAATTTTAATCACAGAAGCTGTAGACCCTGCAGGCATTACTCTGCTTCAGGACCATGGATACCAGGTGGTCATGGGCACCGGATATGACGAAGAGACCCTTATGAGAGAGGCACATGACGCAGATGGCGTTCTTACAAGAAATGGTCATTTTACAGAACGTGTTTTAAATTCCTGCCCGAAGCTGCAGGTTATCGGCATGCATGGTGCCGGTGTAGACTGTATTGATGTAGAAGCTGCCGAACGGCTGGGCATCCAGGTAACAAACGCAGCTGACGCCAACAGCGGTTCTGTTGCAGAATTTACCCTTGGACTGATCTTAAGCCTTGCAAAGAAGCTTCCACAAAGCCGTGACGGCTTACGCAAAGAGGGCTGGAGCATCCGCCCACAGATCTCTACCTTTGATCTGGAAGGAAAGACCTTAGGGGTACTTGGAATGGGACGGATCGGCACTGCAGTTGCCAGAAAAGCTTCCTATGGCTTTGGAATGAAAGTGTTAGGATACCGCAGAAACCTTCCAGGAGATATCTGCGCGGACTATGGCATTCTTACAAGTGATCTGGACAAAGTGATCCGGAATTCCGATTTTCTTTCTATTCATCTGCCATATACAAAAGATACCTTCCATCTGGTAAGCCGTGAAAAGCTGGAACTTATGAAACCAGATGCGTATCTTTTAAACCTTGGTCGTGGTGAAGTAGTCGACCAGGCTGCTTTAAGGGAACTGCTGCTTTCCAACCGTCTGGCAGGGGCTGCACTGGATGTATTTGAAGGTGAGATCCCAGATGCAGACGACCCGCTGCTGCACATGGATCAGGTAATTGCAACGCCACATATTGCAGGTTTAAGCAAGCAGGCTATGGAACGGCTGTCTTATCAGGCCGCTCTGGGCATTACAGAGGTGTTAGAAGGCCGCAAAGTGACTTATCCGGTCAATCATCCGGAGAAGTATGCAAGTGACGTTTCTGTGGCATAATTTTCTCAAACTATTAACCGACAAACCGCCTGCTGCTGCAGGCAGCCACGGGCAAAAACGCAGGATTTGTAAACGTGCATTACAACAACAGCAAAAGCACAAAAAGCACATGAAAACAGGCATTTAAAACCTGCTTCCATGTGCTTTTCTTTCGTTTAAAGAACCTGTCACCGGCAGTTTTTCTTCCACTGCACGTCTGCACAAGTGAACCCGCGCCTGGCGCGGGTCCTCTCTCACTTGTTTTTATCGTCAGCATACAAACCCCGTCGCTTCGGCGGGGCTTATATTTATACACCTTTATGCATTCTTCACAGTTGCAATATCCACCAGTGTCAGCTCTTTTGCACGGTTCTCAAGGCTTATTACAAGAGCTCTTGCTGTGTCAAGGGCTGTAAGTACATTTACACCTGTCTCAATGGCATTACGGCGGATCACAAAGCCGTCATGGCTTCTTTCTGCGCCCTGTGCCGGGATATCGATGATCAGGTCGATCTGATGTCCTAATACCAGGTCAAGGATATTCGGGGACTCCTGCTCCAGTTTGCGGATCTCAAAGGCCTTTACTCCATGCTCATTTAAGGTTCTTGCAGTTCCCTTGGTAGCAAAGATCTGGTAGCCTACATTTGCAAATCTGCGGGCAATATCCACTGCCTCTTCCTGCTCATTCTTTCTGATGGTCATGATCATCTTCTTGTACTTCGGCAGACGGATGCCAGCGCCCTCAAATGCCTTGTAAAGAGCCTCGTTAAAGGTCTTAGCAATACCAAGGCACTCACCGGTAGACTTCATTTCCGGTCCAAGGCTGATATCTGCGCCGCGGATCTTTTCAAAGGAGAATACAGGCATCTTAACAGCGATATAATCAGCTGCCGGCTGCAGTCCCGGATTGTAGCCCAGTTCCTTAATGGTATGGCCGCAGATGATCTGGGTTGCAAGAGGAACGATCGGGATACCGGTTACCTTGCTGATATATGGTACGGTACGGGAAGAACGTGGGTTTACCTCGATGATGTATACGTCATCCCCGTCTACGATAAACTGGATATTGATCATGCCCTTTACATGAAGAGCCTTAGCCAGTTTCTCAGTATACTCTACAATGGTGTCGATATTATGCTGTGTAATATCCTGTGCCGGATATACGGAGATACTGTCTCCGGAGTGGATACCGGTACGCTCAATATGCTGCATGATACCAGGGATCAGGATGTCTGTTCCGTCGCAGATGGCGTCTACCTCGATTTCCTTACCCATAATGTACTTATCTACCAGGATCGGATGCTCCTGGGCGATCTGGTTGATGATGCCGATAAATTCGTCAATATCTTCATCACAGATAGCGATCTGCATGCCCTGTCCACCCAGTACATAGGAAGGACGTACTAAAACAGGATAGCCAAGGTCATTTGCAGCCTTCTTTGCCTCTTCAGCGGTAAATACAGTGTGTCCTGCAGGTCTCGGGATATGGCACTGCTCCAGGATCTCATCAAAACGTTCCCTATCCTCTGCTGCATCTACATCTTCTGCTGCTGTACCAAGGATAGGCACACCCATTTTCATCAGTGCCTCGGTCAGCTTAATAGCAGTCTGTCCGCCAAACTGTACTACAGCGCCGTCTGGTTTTTCAATATCTACAATACTCTCTACATCTTCTGGTGTTAATGGCTCAAAATACAGCTTATCTGCAATATCAAAGTCTGTACTTACAGTCTCCGGGTTATTGTTGATGATAATGGTCTCATATCCTTCTTTGCTGAAGGCCCAGGTACTGTGTACGGAGCAGAAGTCAAACTCGATTCCCTGTCCAATACGGATCGGGCCGGAACCAAGAACCAGGACTTTCTTTCTTCCTTCTGTCTTTTCAGCCTCATTGAAGCTTCCAAAACAGGAGTAATAATATGGTGTCTCTGCAGCAAACTCAGCTGCACAGGTATCAACCATTTTGTATGCAGCGCGGATGCCATTGTCATAACGCTGCTTCTTGATCTCTTCCTGAGGAATACCGGTAAGACGGGAAATTACATTATCAGGGAACTCAATGCGTTTTGCTTCTGCAAGGAGCTCTGTAGTAAGCTCTTTCTTTCCTTCTCCTACTGCCTTTAATTCTTTCTCCATTTCTACCAGGATAGCCAGCTTGTCAATAAACCAGATATCGATACGGGTGATCTCATGGATCAGCTCATATGGGAAGCCGCGGCGCAGAGCCTCTGCAATTCTCCAGATACGCATATCGTCTACGATCTCCAGCTCTTTTACCAGTCCTGTATAGGAAAGTCCGGTAAAGTCATAGGACATCAGGCAGTCTACATGCTGCTCCAGGGAACGGATGGCCTTCATCAGGGCGCCCTCAAAGTTGGTGCAGATACTCATGACCTCACCAGTTGCCTTCATCTGGGTTCCTAAGGCTCTCTTGGCGCTTATAAACTTATCAAATGGAAGTCTTGGCATCTTTACTACGCAGTAGTCAAGCATTGGCTCAAAACTTGCATAAGTTTTCTTTGTTACTGCATTTTTGATCTCATCCAGAGTATATCCTAAAGCGATCTTTGCAGCTACTTTTGCGATCGGATATCCAGTTGCCTTAGATGCCAGTGCGGAAGAACGGCTTACACGAGGATTTACCTCAATTACGCAGTATTCAAAGCTGTCTGGATTTAAAGCATACTGTACGTTGCAGCCGCCGGTGATACCCAGTTCGCTGATGATATTTAATGCAGAAGTACGCAGCATCTGGTACTCTTTATCCCCTAATGTCTGGGAAGGAGCCACAACAATACTGTCACCTGTATGAACGCCAACCGGGTCCAGGTTTTCCATGTTGCAGACGGTGATCACGTTTCCTGCACCGTCACGCATTACTTCGTATTCGATCTCTTTCCAGCCTGCGATGCAGCGCTCTACTAAAACCTGTCCTACACGGGATAAACGGAGACCATTTTCCAGGATCTCAGCACACTGCTCCGGATTCTGTGCAATACCGCCGCCGGAACCGCCCAGTGTATAAGCAGGACGAAGAACTACCGGGTAACCGATCTGTGCTGCTACTTCCAGACCATGTTTTACATCTTCTACAATGTCAGAAGGTGCAACCGGCTCACCGATCTTTTCCATGGTCTCCTTGAACATCTCACGGTCTTCTGCTTTTTTAATGGTAAGAGCAGTGGTACCGATGAGGCGCACATTGTGCTTCTCTAAGAATCCTACGTCTTCCAGTTCCATTGCAAGGTTTAATCCGGCCTGTCCGCCAAGGGTTGGCAGAATGCTGTCCGGCTTTTCTTTTAAGATCAGCTGTTCTACTACTTCTACGGTTAATGGCTCAATGTATACACGGTCTGCAATGTCCTTGTCGGTCATGATGGTAGCCGGGTTGGAGTTTAAAAGGACAACTTCGATCCCTTCTTCTTTTAAAGAACGGCAGGCCTGTGTACCTGCATAGTCAAATTCTGCTGCCTGTCCGATTACGATCGGGCCGGAGCCTAAAACCAGTACTTTTTTAATTTCAGGATTCTTTGGCATCAGTCATTTACCTCCATCATTTTAAGGAAACGGTCAAATAAGTATCCGGAGTCCTGTGGTCCAGGGCATGCTTCCGGGTGATACTGTACCGTGAAAATGTTCTTTCCTGTGTATTTTAAACCTTCGTTGGTTCCGTCATTTACATTGACAAATGCAGGAACTGCGATCTCAGGCTTTACAGTGTTGGTATCTACTGCGTAACCATGGTTCTGGGAAGAAATGTAAACTCTTCCGGTCTCCAGATCTTTTACAGGATGATTTCCGCCTCTGTGGCCGTATTTTAATTTGTAGGTATCCATACCGTTTGCCAGTGCCATTAACTGATGTCCCAGGCAGATTGCAAAGATCGGTACATTGGAGTCATACATTTTTTTGATCTCTTTGATGATCTCAACATTTTCCTTTGGATCACCAGGGCCATTGGAAAGCATGATGCCGTCCGGATTTGCTGCCAGCACTTCTTCTGCAGGTGTATCTGCCGGATATACGGTAACTTCGCAGCCTCTTTCATTTAAGGAACGGGCAATGTTCTTCTTTGCGCCGAAATCCATTAAAGCTACTTTCTTTCCATTTCCTGGAAGAACGTATTTTTCTTTGGTTGTAGTAGCCATAACAACACCGGCTACTGTATAGGCTTTCATACGGCTGATAGGCTCAGACAGGTCTGAATACTCTTTTGTCGTGATCATACCGTTCATTGTACCTTTTTCTCTTAATAACTTTGTGAGGGCTCTTGTATCGATACCACAGATACCAGGAATATCATTTTCTTCTAAGAAATTCTGAATTGTGTCTTCGCAACGGAAGTTGCTTGGGATCCTTGATAATTCTCTTACAATATAACCATCTGGCCAGGGCTTTAAAGACTCCATATCCTGACGACAGATTCCATAATTACCGATCAGAGGATAGGTCATAACAACGGCCTGTCCTGCGTATGACGGATCAGTTAATACTTCCAGATAACCGGTCATAGATGTGTTAAAAACGATCTCGCTGATCACTTCACGCTGGGAACCAATACTGGTACCAGTGAACACAGTGCCGTCTTCCAATATAAGGTATGCTTTCATAGGGGGAATACCTGTCCTTTCTTATGTTGTGTAGGGGGAGATTTACAAGCAAGCTTGACATCCGATTGCGCTTCCAAATGTGTGCGCTGCTATAGACCTCAGCCCAAATTGATAGCATTATAATATACCTTGCATAAATTTTCAATGGATTTGAAGACTAAATTTTTTTGCCTTATACTAATCTTTTTTGGCATCAAAATTGCTAGGCAGATTTATGGCAAAAGAGCGGGGCCAATCGGCCCCGCCCTCCATGTTTAAACCGTTTTTTCAGATAATTTTTTATTCTTCATCCTGAGAAATGGTTTCTGCCTCTTCTGAAGAAGTATCCTCTGTGGTTTCATCTGCGTCCAGAACTTCCGGTGCATCTTCTTCCTCATCCTCTTTTGAATCTGCATCTTCTGTTTCTTCAGGATCCTCCTCTTCTGCAGATTTATCCTCTTCGTCAGAGTTTTCCTCTTCTTTTACATCTTCTGCTGCATCGGATCTATCTTCATTGGACTTATCTTCAAGCTCATTTTCAGACTTATCCTCAGCCTCTTCTTTGTCTTCTGTCTCAGGATCTTCTGCCGGGATCACAGTCTCTGTTTCCTTTTTCTCCTGGCTGTTTTCCTGCTCATCTTCTTTCACTTTTGACAAAAGTTCTGCAGCAACTTCTTCCTCTGTCTTTTCGTCTTCCTCATCAAATTCGCTGTTTACGGTCTCAAAGCCCTGGAACTTCTTGTTCAGTTTCTCAAGAGTATCCAGTTCCAGCTCCTCAAGTTCTGCCTCTGTTACGTCCAGAGTACCCCAGCTTGCAGAAGAATTATACTGAACTGCATAAATAGTTCCTGAAAGCTTCGGAGCTCCTTTGATAGTCAGAGTGAACTCTCCTGAAACAGTTCCTGATGAAGTACGTCCATAGGAAGAACTTAAAGCTGCATTTCCCTCTGTAGCGTCAACCGTAACTGTAAAATCACCATTTAATTCAGACTTGCCCTTTGTTCCTGCAAACTGAAGCTGTGCTTCTTTCTCTGCAAGGACTTCTACATCACCTTCCATTGTGCTGCCAGCTGCGCCTGTTCCATATACATAGAACTTGCCTGATGATAGAGTGATATAGCAGGTGTTATCTTCTCCCTTTGCCTGCGCTGTTCCAGATGCAGACCCGGCATAAATGTCTTTTGTAGAAGAGCAGGTTACATTTTCTCCTGCTGTGAAATTATAGCCGTTTGCATAAGTGGTTGCATTCCAGCTGACATCGGATATGGTCAGGTCACCATTTAAGTTTAATGGCTTGGTTGACTTGATCAGATAAGGGCCTTTTTCACCTGACTGGATAGAAATAGAAGCTTCCGGCATTGTCACTTCGTCTGTAAGCTCTACATCATCATTTAAAATAAGTGTATCACCGTCCTGTGCTGCAGCCAGGGCCTTTTCAAAGCTTGTATAAGCCTGATCCCCGATCACAACTGCATCTTCCACTGGTTTCTTGCTGTATACAAACTGGATCTTGGAAGTTTTCAGCCAGGTTTCACCGTCATCTGTGGTCGTTGCTGCCCAGAGATATTTAGAGCCGCCCTTTTCGTTATCAAATAAAACAGACACGGGTCCTTCGTATTTTGTCCAGGTATCCTTATCCGGTTTTACAGTAGAGGAAGTATCTGTTATGTAATAATAGATCTCTGTGCCTTCTGCCAGGCAGCTGATGGTTGCCACCGGCTTCTCCTCATATTCATAGGTTCCATATCTTGTACTGGAAGTTCCCTTTACCGGGTCTACTGTAAATACAGGAGTTGCGCTGATTGCCTTTTTAATAGCTGCCCCCACAGCAGAAAGTACTTCCTTCTTGCCTTCTTCCTCATACTGCGACAGTATTTCAATATCTGCTGACTGCTCATAATATACATGCGCCAGCAGCTCTGTAAGGAATTCACTGTATTTTTCCTGTGATGCCTCATCTAACTGAATTGATGAGATATAACCGGAATAATTTACATCAACAGATGCTGTAATTCCATCCACTTCTGCTGAATAACTTCCACGCTCTAATACAGCCGGTCCTTTCTTCATAAAGCAGCACCATACAGTCACTACCTTGCTGCGGTTTCCTTCTTCATCAAAGGCTGCAAAACGTACTTCTTTGAATTCCGGAGTATTGCTGTAAAATGATACAGAATTGGTTTCCGCCTTTGTACTGGAGACATCCGGATCTGTTCCATCCTCTGTGTAGCGGACAGTTGTATTCTCTGCCTTATCAATGCTCATATAAATCGTAGAACTTGGGCTGCTGTAAAATCCATATCTGCTGGTGATCTTTGGAGCGAGAACTTCTTCATCACTTGACTCTACCGGCTCACCCTGAAGTGCCTGGATCGCAGCATATTTCATCACATCTGTGGAAATAGTCGCACGGCTTACTGCGTCTGCAGCATATTCATCGCCTCCACCTGGGGTGGTCTTTGCATTGATCAGATCAGACAGGTCTTTGCCGGCAAATTTCGTTGAAATGCCTGTAAAGCTGCTGCTGCTTGGGAAAAGGTAACCCCAGTATACTTCATCCTGAAGAGCTACCGGTACAGTTCCGTTATCAACGATCTTGGCTATTTTTCCGTTTACAACGGTAATACGGATCTTGCCTTCATATGGTTTATTGGTCTTGGATGTGATCATTCCACTTGCTTCATAGACTTTTATACCTTTTTCCTGTACTTCCGGAATCTGGATAAAGGAAAGTTCTTTTTCTGTCACATCAGATGCCTGACCATCTTTTACTGCCACTGCCTTTAATATCATAGTGCCCGTTGCATTTTCCGCTGCTGAAACGGAAACAGCTGTTTCTGCTCCGGTTCCTTCTGCAACAAATGCCTGGGAGTTTCCTGCCGGATCACTTCCATCTGTTGTATAACGGATCTGTGTGCCTTCCGGTGCTGTGATCAGCAGGTCTGCCGGCTCTGCTGCGCTGAAAACAAAACGGGTCCTCTGATCTGCAGTTTTTATAGCAGGTGCATCTGGCTTTTCTGTTGGATCTTCACTTTGAAGCGCTTTCTTTACAGCTGCCTTAATAGCGTTGGAAGAGATCGTTGCTCCTGATACAGCTTCGACCTGATCTACTTCTTCTATTGTCTTTGCTCCCTCTTCACCGCCAAATTCTTCAAATAACTCCAGAGCATCTTCCCAGAATGATGAATTTCTTTTTCCCGGCTCAGTTCCGTCATCTTCTACGGAAATGATATTTCCATCTTTATCTACAGTTACTTTAACCTTAACCTGATAAGTGCCGCTTACACTTCCATATTCATTGCTTGCTACCTCTGCTTCTCCTGTCAGGATCTTTGTTTCTTCTGGCTTATCATCTGGTTTGTCTGTGTTACCGGAGTCATCTTTTCCGGAGTCTCCGCCATTTCCAGTATCATCTTTTCCAGAGTCATCCTTGCCGGTATCATCTTTTCCAGAATCATCCTTGCCGGTGTCATCTTTTCCAGAATCATCCTTGCCAGAATCATCTTTGCCAGTGTCATCCTTGCCGGTGTCATCCTTGCCAGTGTCATCCTTACCGGAATTACTGCTATTGCCTGAGTTATCTGAGCTGCCAGAGTTTCCTGAACTGCTGGAACTACTATGGCTACTTCCGCCGCCTGATCCTGAAGATCTGGTTACCGTCGTGGTTGATTTCTGGATCGTAGTAAAGTCAGACTCGCTGCGGGTCTTAACATTTCCATTTTCATCTACCCACTGTCCCTGATCATTTACAGAAAATCCATCCGGTGTAACTGTGTTTACATACAGAACTCCTGCATCTTCATTTTCTGAGAAGTAATAACATTTGCCATCGATCCACTTCCAGCCGGTGACCATGGTTCCTTCTGTCTTTTCACCTGACTTGTTATTGAAGAAATACCATTTTCCCTGCTCATCCTGATACCAGCCGGTATGCATCTTTCCTTCTGTTTTTCCCTGCTGGGTCTCAAAATAATACCGGGATCCGTTGATCTGTTTCCAGCCAGTGACCATTTTCCCGTCTGATGGATCCATATAGTACCATCCAGAAGATGTAAGGACCCAGCCTGCATATGCGTTCTGCTCAGGATCACAGAATCTCCACGCTCCATCTTCCTGTTTCCAGTCTCCTGGTGTCAGGGGTGCGCCATAACCTGCCAGGCTTGTCTGAGCTGCCAATGCCGCGGATACGATCAGTACAGCTGTCTGTTTTTTCAGATTTTTCCTCATATGATTCCTCCTGCAAATACAGGGCTTCCGGAATTTTTTTCCAAAAGCCCTGTATAAAATTACTATTCTTTTATCGCAGTTTGATTATTCGCCATCTTTAGAAAGAGTTTCTGTCTCTTCTACAGCGGTGCCTTCTGTGGACTCTCCTACTTCCGGAACCTCAGGTGCATCTTCTGTAGAATCCTCAGTTTCTTCAGACTTATCCTCTTCTGCTACATCCTCTGCAGGATCCTCAGTTTCCTCGGACTTGTCTTCTGCTTCCTCAGTATCTTCCTTCTCTTCGGTATCCTGATCATCTGCTGCGTCAGCATCCTCATTTTCTTCATCAGAAGAAGGATCATCTGCCTTTTCTTCCTCTTTTACTTCATTTTCAGGATCTTTCGGATCAGAAACCTCTGAGTCAGAAACTTCTTCTGCCTTGTCAGCTGCAGGAACTTCTTCTACTTCCTTTTCTTCTGTGTCGAAGTTAAAGCTGATGACGATCTCTCTTCCGTCTGCAAAGATTACTGTAAATGTATCATCTACAACAGTTGCTTCGTTCTCCAGTTCGTTGCCTTCTTCATCTACAACAACTACTGTAAATTCATTCCAGTCTTTCTCGTACTTAGGATCCAGAGCTACATCCAGGATCTCAAGGCTTCCCAGTGCATCTAACTCATCTGCATCTACTTCTACGGTCTTTACAACTTCTTCGTTCTTGTAGAACTTAACTTCTGCAGGAGCAGCGGAAATATTGATTGCTGCCAGCTGTGTATCAATATCTGCACCCAGAGCATTTGCTACTGCCTTCTTTACTGCTGTAAGTGAATATGTAGCACCACTCTTGATATCTACATCCACATCACTGATCGTATCCTTGGTTGCACCCTTAAAGATATCAAATTTTTTCTTTGCTCTCTTCCAGAATGAATCATTTCCATCTGTGTCTGTATCATTATCTTCTACAGATACAACTTCGCCTCTGGAATTTACAGTTACTTTTACTTTTGCAGTATACTCAAAGTCTTCTACTTCTGCGCTGGCTTCAATTTCCACATCTGGTCCATAATCTTTGCCAACATCTGTTGCTTCTACATCCGGATATCCATTAGCCTTGATCTCCAGTTTGTAATTGTCCTCTGCTCCCTCTGCAAATACTGCTGAAGGTTTTCCATGAGTACCTGCCTTTACATCAAAATTGATAGATCCATCTTCATTGATAAGCTCTGTTCCCTTGACTCCTGCTACTGTATTTCCATCCACAATAACAGTGGAAACAGCATTACGGTAAGCATCTAATTCATCTTCGTCTATTACGATCTTATTTCCTTTGATCGTAACGCTCTCAACGGAACTGGATAATACAAAATCTTTCTCAAAGGATGCATACTTACCGCTTTGGTCGCTTACATTTAAAGTATAGCTTCCTGCTGCTATGCCGTCTGTCCAGGTGATCGTATCATTATCTACCTTAAATTCAGAGACCTCTTCACCATTAGCATCTGTTACAACATATTCCGGAACATAACCCTCAGGAAGAGTTTCCAGTCCATTGATCTTTGCTTCCTTGCTGCTTGCCTTAACCTCCGGCACTTCAATAACCGGTTCAAATTTTACCGGTACATATACCTTTTCTTCAAATGAAATCTCTATCATACCTTCGTTGGTATAATAAGTAGCACCCGTAAGATGCTTGCCCATCATGGACTTATAATGATCCGGTGCTAACGGGCAGCCGTGAACGGTTTCTGTAAATCCACTTGCCCAGGCAATATTTGTCTTGCGCCAGATATTTTCCAGATGACGCATACCATAGTCACTGCCTTCTTCTGTATGCAGTACTACTCCATATACGGTTGTACTATCCTCAGATAAAGAATCCGGAAGTCCTGACATAGATAACTGATAATCACCATATGAGCTGTCTGTTAATAAGCGGGCAGTTACATTATCCGCATCTTCTTTTGCACCCTTTACTTCGCTGAAAGTCAGTTCACCATCGGAAACTGTCAGTTCTTTATAATAGGAAGGAGTTTCACTTAATTCATAATAAGCAAAGTTTTCATTCTCAAATAAAGCATCTTTTCCTGTATAAGTTGTAGTATTGGTCTGTCCACGATTTGTTACAGTGATCGTTACAGAGTCCTCATCTGTTACTTTCTTAAGACCTGCAAGTTCTGCAGCATCTGATACTTTTACAGGGAATGTAATACCGCTTATATCACTTCCATCTGAATTTACATGATAAGAACCGCCAACCAGGCTTCCCGTTCTAGGTTTAGCATGAGTTGCAGAAGAAACGGCATCTACATCTTCATCATTTCCATTTATCTCACTATCATAAAAGTCTGCATAAGGAATGTTCATCAGTACATATACAGTGCTGAACTTAACGGTAAACGGAACAGAGATAGACGCATATTTTCCACTTGGATCTGTAAATACCAGCTTATAAGTTCCTGCTGCCAGATCTTCTGTCCAACTGATCTTTTTATTAACTGTATCTACTGTAATTCCTTCTACTTCCTGATCATCAGCATCCGTTACTGTAATCTGTGCATTTGCAAACGGCTCTGTTCCTGCATATGTGGTTTCTGTTGCATTCACTTCCGGAGCAGTTACTGTAATATCGTAATTCTGTTTAATCGGTACATATTTCTCATTCTGAAGAGTGATCTCAATAATTCCCTGATCGGTATATACAGTAAGACCGGTTAAGCTGCGTCCCATCATATCTGCATAAGGCTCATAAGAAAGTTCTGCCCCTTTAACAGTTGTCTGGAAACCATCACCGCTTCCTGTTGCCCAAGCGATCTCAAAATTATTTTTCTTATGATGGAAAATATTCTCCTGATAACGCAGGCCATAATCTTTACTTGTACCATTTAAAGAAGTATGGAGAACAGCACCATATACAACTGTATTGGTATCTCTTAAAATGCAGTCATCTGGCAGATCACTGAAACGCATTTCGTAATCTCCATGCATATTGTGATTACCTTCTAACAGTGTCATGCTTACATTTGCATCAGAAGTATATTCTTTTACTTCTTTTTCATTTACATTCTTTCCAAAGGAAACATTACCATTTTCAACTGTTGCTTCTTTATAATAAGATGGCTCCTGGTCCAGTACATAATATGCATGATCTGCATTTCCATACAAGTCATCTTCGTTGTTAGCCTTTGTAAAGGACTCAAGTGCTTTCTCATTGATCTTTACAGGATAGGTAACGCCGCTTATAACGCTTCCATCCAGTTCTGTATGGTAGGTTCCTGCTGTCATACTCTTATTTAAAGGCTTTTTCTTTGTTGCAGAAGATACTGCATCTGCCTCAATAGTATTGTTCTCTGACTCATTTGCATAGAACTCAGCATATGGAATGTTCATCAGTACATACTGATAACGGATCGGCGCTGTTACCGTTCCGTCAACCTGTGGATAACCTGTTGCTGTAATGGAAATGTTGGTATTTTTTTCACTTTCAAAGATATATTTACCATTTGCTTTTGCAGACAGATCAATGGTACCGTCATCTTTGATGATCTTAACAGCTCCTCTTCCGGTCGCTGCATAGGTAGTATCTCCTACCTTCACGGCTGTAATCGATTTTACATATGCTTTAACCTGATTTTCACTTACATTTTCTGTTGCAGCCAGCTGATAGCTTCCATCTTCATTTGCCTGAACCTGAACCGGAACATTGCTTGTGCTTAAAACAAAAGAAACTTCTACAGATGCATATTTTCCGGACTGATCTTCAATCTTCAAAGTATACTTTCCTGCAACCGGGCTGCCGGTCCATGTCATCTTTCCATTTACTACTGTAAACATGACACTGTCATCATTGTCCTGTCCGGAAACAGTATATCTTGCGTCATAGTCCACAGGAAGGGCATCCAGTCCATTTACAGCTACATCAATATCATCTGTTTTTGCGCCTTCTGCTACAGAGATTTCCTGTTCAAATTTTACAGGTACATACACAGCATCTGTAAATGTGATCTCCATTGTTCCTTCACTGGTATAATATGTAACACCTGTAATGTTCTGTCCCATCATAGACTCATAGTGATATGGTGACAGTTCATTGCCATGAGTTGTCTCTGTAAAACCGCTTGCCCAGGCAATATTGGTCTTACGCCAGATATTTTCCAGATGACGCATACCATAATCAGTACCTTCTTTTGTATGGATCACTACGCCATATACAGTTGTGCTGTCATTAGACAGAGACTCCGGAAGTCCGGTCATATACAGCTGATAATCGCCATAAGAGCTGCTGGCTGATACAGTTGCACTTACACCGCTTACATTTTTAGCCGTACCCTTTACTTCGCTGAATGTCAGTACAGCACCGGAAACTGTCAGTTCTTTGTAATAGGAAGGAACCTCATTTAATTCATAGTAAGCAAAATCCTCGTTTTCAAATAAAGCATCTTTTCCTTTGTAAGTTGTAGTGTTTGTCTGTCCACGGTTTGTAACAGTAATATCTACAGAGTCTTCATCCGTTACTTTCTTAAAACTTGAAAGATCGGTTCCTTTCTTTACTCTTACAGGGAATGTAACGCCGCGAATCTCGCTTCCTTCTGGGTCTTCATGATAGGAACCACCAACCAGGCTTCCTGTTCTTGTTTTATTTAAAGTTGCAGAAGAAACGGCATCTACATCCTCATCGTTTCCTTTTACTTCACTGTCATAAAAGTCTGCATAAGGAATGTTCATCAACAGATACTGATATTCTTCTGTTACATCTGGAGTATCCGGGGTTGATGGGGTGTCTGGAGTAGATGGGGTATCCGGAGTGGACGGTGTAGCAGGCGTAGTAGAACCGGAGTCACTGTCGGAACCTGAACTGGAGCCGGAACCTGATCCGGAACTCTTGGAAGTAACCGTGGTTGTACTGTTTGCTTTCGTGCGGTATCCGCCAGACTGACGGTACTGTGCAACGCCGTCTTCATTTACCCACTGACCATCTGCATTTACTTTGTAGCCGTCTGGTGTAGTAGTGTTGGCTGCCATTTTTGCTCCTTTTCCAGCTTCTGTACGGGCAAAATAATAGCAATAGCCGTCGATCCAATTCCATCCTGTGACAGCGCTTCCTTCTTCATGAGTATCTGTGGTATTATCGAAGAAATACCAGTCTCCCTGTGGTGACTGATACCAGCCTACCTTCATCTGGCCTTCGATCCCCTCATTTGCCGGAGTAAAATAATAATCCAGACCATTGATATTCTTCCAGCCTGTTACCAGACTTCCGTCTTCCATATTCAGATAATACCAGCCTGATGCTGTGTGGATCCAGCCTGTATATGGCTGACGGTCACGATTTAAAAACTTCCATCCGGAACTGGTCTGTTCCCAGCTTCCTTCTGTTAAAGCTGCAGCCTGTACAGACAGTCCTGACTGAGCTGCTACGATGGTAGACAGCAGAAATACGGCTGCTTTTTTCGTAATGTTCTTTTTCATAGGTTCCTCCATTCCCCGGCATAAAAACATGCCTGTTTTAGTTAGCTATCACTAACTTTCTTACAAAAAAATAAACTTTTTATTAATACAAGTCAATCTTTCGTCCCCGTTTCAGCCCCTCTTTATTGTTATTTTTTTCTCATTAGAAAGTTGTTGAAAAAAAAAGTCAGATTTTCCCGTTTTTAAAGACTCCAAAAGTATCTGTCCCTGCAAAGTAATGAATTGACAACCATTTTGCTCAATGTTAAGATGTGACACAGAAAGATTAGCATTTTCTAACCTTTGTTAAATCTATGATTTAGATGTAATTAACATACTGATATGAGGTGCAACCTGTGAAAAAACGAAATCTGATTCTGCTTACAACTGTCTGCCTGGCTTTATCGGCCTGCCATCCTGCTTCTGCTCCCTCTTCCGGCTCCAAAACTTCTGTTTCTGAAGCTTCCGCTTCAAAACAGGAGGAAAGCAAAGATCTGGCAGCAGACGAAAGCCTTTCCCGCGAGCTTTATGCTATGGATACCGTTATGAACCTGACTGCCTATGGTCCCAACGCCTCTGCTGCCTTAGAGGCTTCTGTCTCTGAGATCAACCGCCTGGACAGTCTGTTATCCATTTCCAGTGAAAAGGGAGAGATCTACCGGATCAATGCAGATAAAGAAGGAACTGTTTCAGAAGATGTAAATGCTCTTCTTAGTCGTTCCCTGGAACTTTCCCAGATGACAGACGGATTGTTTGACTGTACCATTGAACCGGTTATGGAAGCCTGGGGCTTTACCACCCAGAATTTCCGTATCCCTTCTGAAGAAGAACTGGAGGAACTTTTATCCCACGTGGATTATAAACAGGTAAATCTGGAAAATTCTACGGTAACCATTCCCGAAGATGTCCGCCTGGATCTTGGAGGTATTGCCAAAGGTTTTACTTCTTCCCGTGTAATGGATATTTTCCGTGAAAATGGTGTTACCAGCGGCATTATCTCCCTTGGTGGAAACGTACAAGCTTTAGGACACAAACCGGACGGAAATATGTGGCGCGTAGGCATTCAGGATCCACATGATCTGAACTCTACCTTTGCTGTAGTGGAAGTAGCTGACCAGGCAGTGATCACCTCAGGCGGCTATCAGCGCTATTTTGAGGAAAATGGACAGACCTACCACCATATCATTGACCCACGGACCGGATATCCTGCTGAAAACGGACTGATCTCCGTTACCATTATCAGCGCTGACGGAACTCTGGCAGATGCCCTTTCCACCTCTCTTTTTATCATGGGGCCGGAAGAGGCTTCCAGTTTCTGGAAAAAACACAGAGACACCTTTGATGCGATCATGATGAAAGATGATGGTACTGTTATGGTAACCGCCGGTCTTGCAGACCACTGCAGCGTTACTACTGGCGGAAATGTTGAGGTGATACAGGAATGAAAATGAACCCATCCCATAAAAAGACTCTTATTCTGGTCATTGTCCTTTTGCTTTGTGCCGCTTTTGCCAGTTTTTGGACAGCCCGGCAAAACCAAAAGAATGATGCTGCAGTTGCCGTTATCACTTACCAGGGAAAAGATATCCGCACCGTAGATTTAAGTACGGTAAAGGAAACGGAAACCTTTACCCTTGGAGAACCTGGAGAACAGAATACCATCCAGATCTCCCCAAAAGGGATCGGTGTGATTGAAGCAGACTGCAGAGACCAGATCTGCGTCAAACAGGGGATCCACTCCCATGGCCCGGAACCCATCGTATGCCTGCCTCATAAACTGAGCATCCGTTTTATCTCTTCTAATACAGATAATTCCCTGGATGCAGTGACCGGACGGTAAAAATATCATAAAGAAACCGGAAACTTGACAGAGCATCCTGAAATGGAATTTGTACAGCTGCAGATCAACTACGCTGACTGGGAAAATCCGGCTGTTCAGTCCAGAAGATGTTATGAAGTAGCAAGAAAACACGGAAAACCAGTGATCATCATGGAACCTGTAAAAGGCGGAATGTTGGCAAATCCTCCAGAGTCTGTTGCAGATATCTTAAAGACTGCTGAACCTGACTCTTCCGTAGCATCCTGGGCTGTACGTTTTGCTGCCAACCTGGAAGGTGTGATCACTGTCCTTTCCGGTATGAGCAATGTAGAACAGATGGCTGACAACCTTTCTTATATGAAGAGTTTCACCGGCTTAACTGACGCTCAGAAAGATACCCTTAAAAAGGCTCAGGAAGAATTAGCCCGCATCCCTCTGATCCCATGTACTACCTGTAACTACTGCGCAAAAGTCTGTCCAATGGATATCGGTATCTCCGGCTCCTTCACTGCTATGAACTACCTGACCCTGTACAAAGATAAGGGAATGGCAGCTCATCAGGAACAGTGGCTGGTAGGCGGTCATGGACGCAAAGCTGCTGACCAGTGTATTAAGTGTGGTAAATGTGAGTCTGTATGCCCGCAGCACATTGCCATCAGAAAGAACCTGGAAGTCGTTGCAGAAAATCTGTTAGCGAAATAAAGATCTGTTTCCAACGGAGCTGTCACCTGGCGGTGACGTATTCCTAATATAACAAACAACATAGCAAAAAGCCGTTTCCCTGGTTTTACTTTCAAACCCGGAAACGGCTTTTTAGTTTAAACTTTGATCTGAAATTCTGATCAGGATCTTTATTTAAAAATTCTCAAGAAACTCTGCTACACTCTTTACGATCTGCGTTGCCTCTTTTTTGATTTCGGGATCTGCTACATCCGGAACTGCTCCCTGGTAGGCCCGTACCATTCCCAGATCATTGACACTGTCTCCAATACAACGGATCTTTTCGATCTGCGGAAAATGTTCTTTCAGCCATTTTACAGCAACTGCCTTATCTACGCCTCTGGCTACAATATCACCATTCCACAGATTTGCATAGGCAGAAACTTTCGGAAAACGCTCTTCAATGTCTTTACAAAGATCTTTTATATGCTTCAGGTCCAGATTTCTTCTGTGGATCTGTACAATATTATCCAGACTTTCCAACTGATCGGCTGTGATCGTTCCGCCATCACAAGCTTTCTGGGTACTGGTCCCTTTTTCAGAAAGGAGGCATACTTTCCGGTCTGTAAGGGATACACCGCTTCCATCATCATTTACACTTTGCAGATAGCGCAATACTGCTAATGCCGTTTCCCTTGGGATCAGCTTTGTAAACAGAATCTTTCCATCCCTGTCTGCGATCATGGCACCATTATTTAAGATCCAAAGATCCGGCGAAAAGCCATAAGACTCAAAAATAGGCTTTATGGTCCCTAAATTCCTTCCTGTGGCGATCACAAAGAGATTTCCGGACTTCTGCCAGTTTAAAACCGCATTCTTATCCTCTTCACTGATCATCCGTTCCACATATAAGGTTCTGTCAAAATCACTGACTGCACATTTCATTCCCGTATTTCCTTTCCTCGACAGTAAACGCAGATCAGATCCAGGTTCTGATCCATGATAGTCAGATCTGCGTCCATTCCAGGCCGGATGCTGCCTTTGCAGTCATCTGCATGGATATAATGAGCCGGATTGAAGCTGGTCATCAACATGATATCGTAAAGCCCCACTTTTGTGTGATCTGCCATATTTTTCACCGACTGGGCATAACTCATCTCCACCTGTTTTACTGCCTGATAATCCCTTGGATCGATCCATTCTTTCTTTCCGTCATAGTGCTCTAAGCACACCTGATCCCCGTCTTTTACAAACCGGATCTTTCTTACGTAATGATCAAAACAGCTTTGGGTCTGGGCAAGACCACAGCAGTCTGTTGTCAGCACAATACGGCTGCTTCCCTTGATCCTGTAAGCCAGTTCAAAAGCTTCATGGGACACCGTCATTCCTGTCTGCTTTGCAAACTCACAGATCATATCATCAAAATACAAAGCTGCTCCTGCAGTTCCAAGTTCCCTGTGGTGAAATCCCTTCATTCCGCTGAATGTATGGGTAAATCCACCAAGACCATAGGCCCGCATTTTCTTGATCTCTTCAAAAGTAGCTGCACTGTGTCCCACAGCTGTCTGGATCTGGTGTTCCTGGCAAAATCTAAGAACAGCATCTGCTCCCGGCCGTTCCGGCGCTATGGTCATATGGCGGCACAGTTTTTTATTTTTAAAGGTATTATAAAGGTCCTCCATCACTGTCACATCCGGAAGCAGACAACATTCTTCTTTCTGCATTCCCTTGTATACAGGATTGATAAATGGTCCTTCCAGATGAACCCCTAAAAGCTGCGCTCCCTCAGGATCTTCTTCGCTGACCTGATCAGCAGCCCGGATACAGGTCTTGATCTCCTCAATGGGATCTGCCCCTGTGGTTCCCAGATAAGAAGTAACACCTGCAAAAGGCAGGGTACGACACATCTCCCGAAGAGACTGGGGTGTTTTCTCAAACCAAAAAGAACCGGTAGCCCAGCCGTGAACATGGATATCAATAAATCCGGGGAAAATGATCTTGTCGGAATAATCTTTATATTCTCCCTGCCATTTTTCATAAAGCCCTTTTATCTTCCCATTTTCCAGTTCCAGGAACCCTTCAAAGATCCCGTGTTCCAGTACAATATAGTTTGAATAAAGAACCATGTCACTCCATTCTGTATCAGGTAAGATACCAGTAATCTTTGTTGGCTTCCATCAGGTCATCCAAAACTGCTCCTGCCTTGGAAGGATCGATCACAGATCGATTTAAGATCAGGGCTTTCAGGGCTTTCGTATAACTCTTTTCCCGGAATGCTTCTACTGTCAGCTGTTCATAAGCATACTGTCCTTCCATCAGTCCCTTATAATAAGGATCGATGTCACCATAAGGATAGCCCTTTGCACCATCTTTTCCAATAGTTCCCGCTACTTCTATGATCGCCCTGCTTTCAAAGTTGGGGATGATCCCTTCATTGCGCACCAGGACTACAAATTCATTGTTCAGGTCATAGGCAATGGACTCTGCCACTTCCACCATCAGATTTCCAAACACACTGTTTGTAAGCATTTCTGACGGATCCATGGTATCTCTGCCTACTGCCTTTGCGCAGGTTTCAAATACATCCTTTTCCCTGGAGTCTTTTGCTTCATCTGCACGGGTATAGTTAGGATCACTTTCTTTTACGATCTCATCCGGGAACATGTAATACTGAAGATAGGTAGTTGGAACGTACTCATCCAGATACTGCATATATTTATTTACACGGACATAGGTCTCCAGCCAGGATTTGGATCTCTGCTCTGCATTATAAGGCTTAAATTCATGATCACGCAGATAGGTCCTTAACTGGTCAAAATAATTCTTTCCGTCTGTTCCATACAGGTCTGTAAACCATCCAAAATGGTTTAAACCAAAATATTTAGCCCTTAAGATCTCCTGAGGCACTCCCAGGATCTTTGCAAAACTTTTCATCATGGAAAATGGCTGATCGCAGAGATTTAAGATCCGCTTATCATCCGGGAACATCTGGTCCAGTCCCAAGGCCACGATAGCTGCCGGATTGGTATAGTTTAAGATCCAGGTATCCTTGGAATAAGAACGTACTTTTTCCACCATCTGTTTCATGGCTCCCAAAGAGCGCATTCCATAGGCAAATCCGCCCGGACCGCAGGTCTCCTGTCCGATCAGACCGTACTTAAGAGGAATTTTCTCATCCAGGGAGCGCATTTCTGTTTTTCCTACACGCATCTGGCAGAAAATAAAATCTGTATGGCTGTAGGCTTCATCCTCATCCGTTGTAAATACAACATCACACTCCGGGTAAAAACATTTTAATACCAGGCAGTCATAGGCCTCCATCTTTCCCATACGTTCCCCGTCAATATCATAAAAGATCATTTTAGATACCGGAAAACGTTCTTTATACTGCACCAGTGTTCCCACCAATGCAGGAACGCGGGCGCTTCCTGCTCCCGCGATAGTAATAATATGTGGTTTACGCATACTTCTCCTCCTGCTTATAGGTTCTCTTTGATCAGAACTTTAATATATCTTCTTCTCCCCTTGAGATCTGTGTATCCTTCTTTAACATTTTCACAGGTGTTCCCTCTGTGAAGATAACCGGTGTTACCAGTGATTTTCCGGCAGCACGTACCTCATCCAGATCAACAACTACCAGGGTATCTCCCTTCTTTACCATCTGGCCCTGTTTTACCTTAACGTCAAAGCCTTTGCCATTTAACTGGACTGTGTCCATTCCTACATGGATCAGGCACTCTAATCCGTCTTTTCTCTTTAAGCCAAAAGCATGTCCTGTAGGAAACGCAGCTGTTACTTCCCCGTCAAAAGGCGCACCGATCTCTCCGTCTGTCAGATCCACAGCAAATCCATCACCCAGCATTTTAGAAGAAAAGGCAGGATCTGCCACTTCTGTAATATTCATCAGTCTGCCTCCTGCCGGGGACACAAAATCTACTTTCTTTTTTCCAAATAATCCCATTTTTTCTCCTTCTATCCTGCCGGTCAGATCCGGCATTCCATCTTTATTCCTTTATCTTATTTCTTTATTTCTCTGTCATCATTTTTGCCTTGGCTTCCGCTTTATCTGCTAATTCCCTGGCAAGAACGCTGCAAATTCCTGTATAACTGGAAGGAGCGATCATTTTTTCCAGCTCTTCCTTTGTAAACATAGAAGATAAAACTTCATCATCTAACAACACCTGAAGGTAATTCTTTCCTTCCAGCTCTGTTTTCATTGCCTTATCATAAAGAAGCTGATGGGCTGCGTCTTTTCCTAACTTTGCAGCTACATTCATCATCACGTATTCGCTGTTGTCCAGTCCCTTGTTGATATTGGCATTTTTCAGAAGTCTTTCTTTATTAACATATAAAGTACGGGTCAGTTCCTCTGCGCGGATGATCACTTCCGTAGCCAGTTCCATTCCCTCTTCCATCAGTCCGTCAAAAAGCATATAAGAACTGCTGTCTCCCTCAAACATGCGGACTCCGGAATAAAGTCCGGTTGCAGGAAGGGAATAAAGCTTCTGGGAATTGGCAATAATGCCCTTGGCTAACTTCGGGTTGATCTTCTGAGGCATGGTAGAGCTTCCAATGGTTCCAGGTGTAAATCCTTCATGGACTTCCCCGAATTCCTCAATGCCAGTGTAATACACTTCCTCTGCCATTTTATGGAAGGTATTGCATAAAAGGCACAGGTTCATCAGGTATTCCACCTTCATCTGGGTCATATTGCGGCTTGGAACTTCCATGGAACTCATGGAAAGCAGTTCTGCCACATCATCCTGGACTTTACGTCCTGTAAGGCCGGTAGCGTTAAAGCCGCCTACAGCACCGCCCATCATAACCGTAAAGATCCTTTTTTCTGCTTCTTCCAGCCTTTCAAGGCCTGTAAGCAGTTCACTGATCCATACAGACACCTTGTATCCATAGGTAATAGGAATGGCATGTTTTCCATGGGTCCTTCCGGGCATAACTGCATCTGCATTATCCCTTGCCAGGGCTGCCAGGTTCTTTAAAATATCAGCCAGAAAACTTTTATAGATCTCTGTTACCTGTCTGGTAATGTAAAGCTGGGAGGTCTGCTGGATATTCTGGGTAGTCACACCATAATGAACGTATTTCTTTCCCTCTCCCTTGCAGGCTTTTACCAGCACTTTCACAAATGGAACAAAACCATGTCCCACCTTTGCCTTGATCTTTTCCATTTCTTCCAGATCAAGGGTCTCAAAAGGAACAGACGCGATCTCTTCTGCTGCTTCTTTCGGGATAAAACCTTCTTTGGCCTGGGAAAGGGCAAGCGCCCCTTCCACTTTCAGCCAGGTTTTATATTTGTTCTCTTCGCTTAAAAGATATTTGATGCCTCTGTCATCCAGCTTGCTTTTTGAATCATATAAAGCTCTCATTTTTCACCTCTTATTTTTTCAGCAGGTCATCTACAGCATGGCGTACAAACTCTACATGAGGTCCAAATACTACATGGATATGCTTTTCTGACGGGAAGAAAATACCTGCACAGCCGGAGTCTTTGATCTTGACCTGATCTACCTTCTTCGGATCCTTCAGATCCACTCTCAGACGTGAAATACAGTTCTCAACATTTACAATGTTCTCTTTTCCGCCAAGTCCTTCTACTACAAGAGCTGCGATGGCTGGCCAGTTCTTTTCTTTTAACAGCTGGCTTGCTGATTCTTCTACTTCAAATTCCTCTCTTCCTGGAGTCTCCAGTCCGAATTTTACAATAAACCATTTGAATACAAAATAGAATACAACAAAGTTTACAGCACCTAACAGAACCAGGTAGATCCACTGTGTATGTTCGTACAGAAGTCCGAAAATACCAAAATCAAAAATAGTTCCGCGGATATAACCGATACAGATATGGAACAGCTGGTAAGGCAGCAGGCCAATACCACACATTACACAGTAAAGTACAAACAGTGCCGGTGAAATAAACAGGAAGGAGAATTCCAGAGGCTCTGTGATATTTCCTAAAAATGCAGTCAGGCAGCAGGTAAGGATAACACCCTTTGCGATCTTTTTGTTCTTAGCATAAGCAGTGTGATACATAGCAAGTCCGATGGCCGGAACACGGAACAGAGTGGTTAACATCTGGGCACCGCCAAGGTAGCTGGTTAATATTGGCATCAGCTGGCTCCAGTATTCGCTGTCAGGTCCTAAGTTAAACAGGATCTCATTGGTTGCATTTAAGATACCTACAAATTCCTGTCCATTGATCATATAAGTACCGCCTGCCTCTGTGAAACGTACCAGGGAAGCAAGTACATGGTGCAGACCAAATGGGATCAGTGCACGATTTAATGCATAATAAATAGCACTTCCAATGTATGGTGTTGTGAAGATGAAAGAAATGCTGATCAGGAAGCTGGTCAGTGCATTCCAGATGATCGGTACAACAAGGCCGATAGGGATCATGCAGGCAAATGTGATGATCGGGATGGATTTCTTTCCGCCGAAGAATGCAAATGCCAACGGAAGTTCCAAACGGTAAAACTTATCTGCAACCTTAGCAGCTACCAATCCGGCGATCAGACCACCCATAGCTTCGATCTTTAAAGTCTGAATTCCAAGAACTGTACCCTGTCCTACCTGTGCTGCAACAGCAGGATCAGCTAAAGTACCGGTTGCTTTTAAATATACGCTCATTACAACATTTAACGTCAGATAACCAACGGTTGCTGCAAATACAGCGATTCCTTTTTCCTTCTTTGCCATTCCCTGGGCAACACCCATAGCAAACAGAAGGGGAATATTGTTAAATACGATATTGGTGATCGTCTGCAAACTGGAAAAGATCAGCTTTACTATTTCATTTCCTAAAAATGGAAATTTTGCGATCATATAGGACTGTGTCATTGCACTGCAGATACCCATGACCATACCAATGGGTGCAAGAAGAGCGATAGGCAGCAGCAGAGAACGTCCGAAGGTCTGGATCCCATCCTTCCAACTTGATTTTGTCTTATTCATTCTGTTTTCCCTCCATACACGCACAAAACATTCTTTTGTGCATTATCTGTAATTTTTCTTTCATACAGAAGATATAACTTGTCACTTTTTATTCTCAGGCGCCTTGTGAACTATCCTCATTATGTCAGATTTACACAGACGCTTCAAGGCAAAAAATATCCAATATATTCTTGCATTTACTTACCTTTATTTTATAATGGTATTAAGATTACGTACCTGCAAAAACATGGGAATATACTCTGGGAGGAATGAAATGAGTTTAAGTTATAATGACCTGACCCTGCTGCGCTACATCCAGAAACGGCAGATGATCCCCTTAAGCAAAACAGCCCTGCATTTTCAGAAAAATGAAAGCTCCATCCGCCGTACCATTGAACAGATCAATCTTTACTCCAGTGAACCTATGGTCCGGATCGAAAAAAGTATCTGCTACAGCTGCATCAGCTATGAAGACCTGGTTTCCTTTATCCGCAACCTGGACCAAAAGGATTATCTCAGCTCCTCTGATGAACGGATCCGGGTGATGATCACTGCCATCTTTTTTCAAAATTATGTAAACTCATCCAAGCTTTATGAACAATGGGGACTTTCCCTTACTACGAAAAAACAGGACACAGCACTGCTGCGGCAATTTTTAACGCGCTATGGCCTGGAACTGGTGACAAAAAAGAAAAAAGGGCTTTCTATTCAGGGCGATGAGCTCCAGCTGCGTTTTCTGGTCATTGACATCCTCCATCCTCTGTTTGAATTTACATCAGAAAATAAGGTACTTGCCCGTTTTGCAAATACGCCTCTGGAGAAGCAGACCTATGAGCTGGCAACGGAATATCTATCCTGCAGTTTTCAGGAAGCAACCGAAATTCTTTCCCGTTTTCTCTCAGAAACAGGCTGGTCCCTAAATTATCCCTCCAAAAAATTCCTGCTGCTTTTTATCTGTATTATGAAAACACGGACTGTAAAAGATACATCTGCCTACTCTTACAAACTGCCTTTGGCTCCTTTAAACATCCATTTTACAGACTCTCCCCGGCAGAACCGGCTTTATAATGTTGCCTTAAGTATGTTAAATTTCGCCCAGCCTTTAAAACTTCCTTTTGATCCAAGGCTCTGGCAGGCAACGGAAAATTTCACAGAACAGATCGTAAGCGAACTTCCTTCTCCCTTTCCGGTCCAGGATGAATTTTTAAGGGAACTATATGCCTACTTCTACCGTGAGATCAATCTGGACCATTTCCACTGCACTTTTGTAGATAAGACCGTAGAGGATACAAAAGGACATTTTCCTGTTTTATATGAGCAGTTAAAGCGTTACAGTATTATTTTTAAAGCTGCCTATGGCTTTACGTTTCTGGATGAACATTTATCCACGTTGACCCTTATTTTCCAGAAACATATTTTAAGAAACCAGACCGTTTCCAGAAACAGAAAACGGATCATTGTTATGACCAGCATTAACTTTGAACGTATCAGCTTCTTTTTAGAGCAACTGCGGGAACATATCTCCTTTCAGTGGATCAGCACCTTAAATATCAACGAGATCCACCAGTTGGAACAGCTGGAATACGATTATATTTTCTGCTTTTCCACCCGTATCTACAACATTCTTCACAACCGGAAACTCCCTGTGATCCGTATGAACTTTTTTGTAAAGGATACAGACATTGACCACCTGCTGGAAAAAGGATTTTCTCCTCAGACCCACCGTTTCCTGACCAGCAGCTTTGTTGTGGAAGCAGCCGGAAAATCGGAAGGAGAACTGACCCGATTTTTACGGGAACAGTATGGCGATTATTTTGTATAACTGAATTTCATTTTGAAAAAATTCTATTCTGAAAGGAAACCAACTATGAACAGACCATTAGACTTGCAGAAAAAAGAACTCCGGAAAATATTAAAAGAAAAAAGGAACGCTCTTGATCCGGATACCTGCCGTTCCAGTGATACTGCCATTTTTAAAGCCATCACCTCCTGGGATGTATACCAAAAAGCTGAAACTGTTTTCTGTTTTGTAGGCACAGAAGATGAGATCAATACCAGGCCTGTACTGGAAGATCTTCTAAAAAGAGGAAAACAGGTGGGTGTACCGAAATGTATCAGCAAAGGCATTATGGAAGTATATAAGATCCGTTCTTTTGATGACTTAGAACCTGGAAAATACGGAATTTTGGAGCCAAAAGAAGGCTGTGAAAAAATCTCACCGAAAGCCATCCATCTGGCACTGATCCCCTGCCTTTCCTGCAGCATGAAAGGAGAAAGATTGGGATACGGCGGCGGATATTATGACCGGTATTTACAACAGATCACCGGTACCCAGGCAGTCCTCTGCCGCACTGCCCTTATGTGTGATGAGATCCCAATGGAGGCCCACGACCGGACCATTGATTTTGTAATATGTGAAGCAGGGGTATTAAATACAAAAAATAACGCCTAAGTTTTCTTAAGAATATTAGTTTTTTGTCAAATTAACAGAAAAACACGTTTTTTGCCTCTTCCATATGCTATACTAAATGCATCTAATACAATAAAATGGGAGGCAGGCATATGAAAGACGGAAAAAGACTGGTCATTACCATCGGAAGACAATTTGGCAGCGGCGGCTGCGAAGTAGGAACCAAACTGGCCCAGGAACTTGGACTGGATTTTTATGACAAGAACATTCTGCGCATGAACTCAGATGAAAGCGGCATCAAGGAAAGCTATTACTATATGGCTGACGAAAAAGCCGGAAATAAGCTGCTTTATAAGATCATCAAGAGCCTGACTCCTGAAAAAGGAGCTCCCTCTTTTGGTTCTGACCTGACATCTGCGGACAACCTGTTCCGCTTCCAGTCAGAGGTGATCCGCAAACTGGCAGCTGAAGAAGACTGCATTATCATGGGTCGCTGCGCAGATTACGTTTTAGAGGGCATGGAAGGTCTGGTACGTGTATTTATCTATGCGGATATGGATTTCAGGGAAAAACGCACCATTAAAAAAGAATATTACGCAGCAAAAGATGCAAAGAAAAATATCAAGCGCATCGACAGGGAGCGCCGTGATTACTTCCGCTATTATACAGGAAAAGAATGGGAATTTCCGGAAAATTACGACCTGATGATCAATACAGCAGCCATTAGAACAGACGGTGCTGTGGAAACCATTAAAAATTATCTGAAAGTCCGTGGATTTGAGATTTAAAAAATACAGATAAAAAAGCTGTCATAAAATAAAAGTGCCTTCTCATATACTGAAAACGACGGTATAAAAAGAAGGCATTTTTTATGGCAAATGGACAGGATTTTATATCCAGAGGCAATTTACAGATCCAGGTGATCAACATCCGGAATAATTTTCCCATACAAAACGCAAAAGTTTCCATCAGCTCCAAAGGAGAACCGGAACGTGTGCTGGAACAGCTGACTACAGACTCTTCTGGACAGACGGAAAACATTTCTCTTCCTGCGCCTCCTGAGGAATACAGTTTAGAGCCTGGTATCTACCAGCCTTATTCTGAATATGATGTGCTGGTGGAAGCAGAAGGCTTTAAACCCTTAAATATCTCCGGCACCGAGATTCTTGCAGGAACACAGGCCATCCAGCCTGCAGCACTTACAGGTGATGAAGGCGGCACACCTCCTGAAGACCCAGTAGTCATCCCAGACCACACTTTATTTGGAAATTATCCCCCAAAGATTGCTGAAGCCGAAGTAAAACCGGTAAACGAAAGCGGTGAGATCGTATTAAGCCGTGTGGTGGTCCCACAGACTATTGTGGTCCACGACGGAGCGCCTACAGACTCCACCGCCAAGGATTACTATGTACCATACAGAGATTATATTAAAAATGTGGCTTCCAGCGAAATCTACTCCACCTGGCCCCAAAGTACCATTACTGCCAATGTACTGGCTATCATGTCCTTTACCTTAAATCGTGTATACACGGAGTGGTACAGAAACCAGGGCTATGATTTTACCATTACCTCTTCCACTGCCTTTGACCATAAATGGATCTACGGCAGGAATATCTTTGAAAGCATCTCCCAGGTAGTCGATGAGATCTTTGACAGCTTCCTTTCAAGACCCGGTGTACGCCAGCCCATATTGACCCAGTACTGTGACGGACGGCAGGTTCAGTGTCCACGGTGGATGACACAATGGGGATCCTGCTCCTTAGGCCAGCAGGGCTACAGCCCTATTGAGATCCTTCGCTATTACTACGGTGACAGCATCTATATCAACACAGCGGAACAGATTGCCGGGATCCCTGCTTCCTGGCCGGGCTATGACCTGACAGTGGGAAGTTCCGGTGATAAGGTCCGCCAACTTCAGGAGCAGTTAGATGCCATTGCCCAGATATATACAGCAATCCCCCGCATCCAGCCTGACGGCATCTACGGACAGCAGACAGCGGCTGCAGTGCGGGAATTCCAGAATATCTTCGGTCTGCCCCAGACAGGTGTCACCGACTTTGCCACCTGGTATAAGATCTCCCATATCTATGTGGGGATCACACGGATCGCAGAGCTGTATTGACCATGCCTTTCACACCTTTTTGCCGCCCCTCTGGGCGGCTTAGGATGTGCACTGGCGCAATTATGCCCTATCTTCCCCGCATCTTCTTCCGATACACCGATGGCGCACATCCCTTGATCCGCACAAATACCTTTGAATAATAATTGGAGTCATTAAAACCGGCTCCGGCTGCTGCCTCTGCCATCGAACAGCCAGGATCCAACAGATCTGCCAGACTGCGCTCGATCCGATATTCCAGAATAAAGTCAAACAATGTCTTTTTCATATATTTCTTAAATAAACGGCTGCACTGGCTGGTACACATATATACATTTTCCGCGATCTGGTCAACAGTCAGTTTCTTATCATAATTTTTTTCGATAAAACGTAAGATCTCACGGATCCGTTCATAATCCTTCTGTTCTTTTCCGGAAATTCCCTTTTTCCGGTCCACATTTAGCACAAGAAGCTGCCAGAATTTCAACAACTTTCCAGTCAGTTCCATTTCATATCCATCTTCCTGTCCGTCATAGGCAGAAATGATCCCCCGTATCAATTCAATCATCTCTCCATGCCACTCCTGGCTCCCATCAAAAACAACGGCACAAAGCGCTCCGTCCCGGACCACAGGCATCACATATTTCTCATAAATAAGACTGTTTTCATATCCATAGATCAGCTTTGGATCGAAAGTAATAGAAATATAATGGCAGTCCTGTCCCTCCACCATTCCACCAGAATGAAGGCTGTTTGCATTTCCAAACAACGCCTGTCCCTCTTTTAAAATATAGGTATTTCCGTTTACATGGTATTCGATCACCCCATCTGTAACAAGGGTCAGTTCCACCTCCGGATGCCAGTGCCAGAGAAAAGCCCCTGTTTCATAGCCGGAAAGACACTCCCTGCTGACTAAAACAGGGAACTGAAAACTTCCATGTTCTTTTAACTCTTTCTGGGATTTATTGGTTATGATCTGCATAAGGACCTCCGCGCAGGATATTACCTGTTTTTAGCAATATACTCAAGGAAAACTGCTTATTTTTATTATATAATACAAGTATCTTACCTGTCTACACTGTTGCAACAGGAAAACAGGCCATCATGCAAAAAGGAGCGTGTTCTAACATGGATGAAACTTTTATGAAAGCCAGAGCCTATCTTGCACAAAACTATTCTGACCCGGAACTGTCCCTTACAGACCTGTGCCATTATCTTGGTTTTAGCTGCTCCTATTTTTCCACACTTTTTAAACAGAAGACCGGTTTAAACTACAGCCATTATATTACCAGCCTGCGCTTAGAACAGGCAGCCAGGCTTTTAACAGATACAGATGATACGGCTCTTTCCATCGGCTATCAGGTAGGCTACTCCGCCCCCAACTACTTCAGCCGTGCTTTTAAAAAATTTTATGGGATCTCCCCATCCCGTTACAGAGAACAAAACAGAGTTCCTACCGTGTAATATCCAACGGCAGGAACTCTTTTCTTAATAGATCGCAGCCTCCCGCACCAGATATGCCGGATAACCTGCTCTTTTTACATTCTGTTCCATGCGGATCCCGTTTTCCATATCTAAAAATGCTCCCACACGGACTTTGTATAATCCCTCATCATATACAATAAACGCAGGAAAACCTGCCGACTGCAGCTCTCCCGCCAGTCTCATGGCCCTTCCACGATCTCTAAATGCACCTGTCTGGACCTGGTAATAAAGAGGCGTCTGCTCTTTCTGTTCCCGCAAAGTAGTCAGTATCCCATCTGCGATCGCCCTTGCAATGGCGTCAAAATTCCGGTCAAAAAAAGCATTATCCGAAGGATTATCAATAAATCCCACCTCTGCTAACACTGCCGGCATCTGGGTCTTTCTAAGGACTACCAGTCCCGGCCGTTCCTTGATCCCCTGGTCTTTCAATCCCAGTTCCACCAAATTTTTTAAAATGTTTTCTGCCAGGACTGCTGCTGTCCCGGAGTCCTCATATACCAGTACAGATGCCCCGCTTCCTGTTCCCGGCACTGGCATGGCATTGCGGTGAATGGAAACAAACAGATCCGCTCCGGACCGGTTGGCGATCTCTGCCTTTTCCTGAGGCCGGTCGTATACATCTGTAGTCCTTGTATACAATGTGCTTACTCCATTTTCCTCTAAAATACGCCCTACCGCAAGAGTCAGGCGCAGGGTATCATCTTTTTCCTTTCTTCCATTATAAATGGCACCTGGCTCATCCCCGCCATGTCCCGCATCCAGAATGACCTTTTCATTTCCGGTCATAAAACAAGCTCCCTCACATATGTCTGTCTCTATACCATATGTGAGGGAGCTTATGAATGTTACACTTCATCCACATCCACGCCTCTTGGGCCTACGTGGGTGGAGAATACGATCTGTGTACTGGTCTTTCCAAATTTCTGAAGCTGTCCAATAAAAATATCCAACTCCATGGTACTGTGAAAAGCAACTTTCATTAACATGGAATACTCTCCTGTTACACAGCTGCATTCCAGTACATTTGGTACAGACTCCGCAAATGCGTAAAACTTTGGTTTATCTTCCGGTATCACATCCAGGTTGATAAATGCCAAAATGTGATACCCTAATTTCATGGGGTCTACCATGGCATGATACCCGGCGATCACCCCGTCTTTTTCCAGTTTTTCGATCCTTGCAGAAACAGCCGGAGATGACAGAAAGGTTTTTTCTGCAATGGTCTTTAAAGACATCCTGGCATTTTCCTGCAAAAGTTTTAATATTTTACGGTCGATATCATCCATGAGCATTAAGACTTCCTCCTGTGTTCGGTTTGTTCTATTACTTCTTTAACGCTTTCATACGTTCTACTGCTTCTACTGTATTTTCGTAGGTATTAAATGCAGTCAGACGGAAATATCCTTCTCCGCTTGGTCCAAAGCCGCTTCCCGGTGTTCCAACTACATTTGCCTCAGAAAGGAGGTAATCAAAGAACTCCCAGCTGGTCATTCCCTCATTGACCTTCATCCATACATAGGGGGAATTCACACCACCAAATACAGTATAACCTGCTTCCTTTAATCCGTCATAGATCACTTTTGCATTTCTCTTATAGTAAGCAACCTGCTCCATGACCTGTTTATTTCCTTCTTCTGAGTAAACAGCTTCTCCTGCTCTCTGCTCAATGTAAGGAGCACCGTTGAACTTGGTTCCGTGACGTCTTGCCCATAAAGAATGAAGCATTACATCACCGCTCTTTAAGTCTTTCGGGATAACGGTATATCCTAAACGGACACCTGTAAATCCAGCCTTCTTTGAGAAAGAACGGAACTCAATGGCACAGGTTCTTGCTCCCGGAATCTCATAAATACTGTGAGGAACATCATCCTCAGAAATATAAGCCTCATACGCTGCATCATATAAAATTACAGCGCCTTTTTCATTTGCGTAATCAACCCATACCTTTAACTGATCCTTTGTAAGGGTAGTTCCTGTTGGGTTATTTGGAACACAAAGATAAATAAGATCCGGTGTTTCCTTTGGAAGTTCCGGAACAAAACCGTTCTCTGCAGTACACGGCATGTAGATCACATTGCTCCAGGTTCCCTTTTCTGTATCATACTCACCGGTACGGCCGGCCATAACATTGGTATCCACATAAACAGGATAAACCGGGTCGCAAACTGCAATCTTGCTGTCTGCGCTGAAGATTTCCTGAATGTTACCGGTATCGCTCTTTGCACCGTCAGAAACGAAGATCTCATCTGCCTCGATCTGGCATCCTCTTTCCTGAAAGTCCTTCTTTGCAATGGTCTCTCTTAAAAATGCATATCCCAGATCAGGTGCATATCCGTGAAAGGTTTCAGCATGTCCCATTTCATCAACTGCCTTATGCATAGCATCAATGATCGCCGGTGCGATAGGAAGGGTTACATCACCAATTCCCAGACGGATCAGTTTCTTATCCGGGTTCTCTTTCTGGTAAGCAGCTACTTTTTTTGCAATGGTTGAAAACAGGTAGCTTCCCGGCAGTTTCAGATAATTTTCATTCACTCTAAACATACTTTCATCCTCCATTAACGCAAACGCTCCCAGGACCTTTGAACCCACAACGTCGTAGATCCAAGGCCTGAGAGTGTATATTTTACAGGTTTACTATATTCTCTGAAAGAATATAGGCATATTTATTTTTCGGATAAATCATAATATATTTCTTCCGGGATGTCAATACTTCCGTGAAATACTTCTTTTGCAGGTCCTGTCATAAACAGATGCCTGCTTTCCCGGGAGTTTGACACATCAAAATTAAAAAGGATACCGCAAAGCCTTGAAACAGGCT